>Ga0307278_10000043_pt1 | contig 59490 bp, 49 predicted proteins | sample ER_DNA_117_FD_194482 | JGI IMG/M metagenome (GOLD analysis project Ga0307278, IMG submission 194482) | Bulk soil microbial communities from the East River watershed near Crested Butte, Colorado, United States - ER_DNA_117 | ecosystem: Environmental > Terrestrial > Soil > Floodplain | place... | reverse complement strand
TGGAAGGTACGGGCCGCACAGGCGGCGAAGCAGATGGCTTCAGGGAGCGTGGATGCCGGCCTGCGTGGTGCCGTCACCGGTGGCGGTCATCTCGACAGTATCGCCATGTTGCTTGAGGACCTATTCGTAAGCTTGGACTTTCCTGCTTCCATGGTGAGACGTAAGACCAGCATTGAGCTCCCAGGCTATTATCGACCTGCCAAGAAATGGGACTTGGTGGTCGCGAACAGCAGCTGCCTCGTTGCGGCGATCGAGTTCAAGTCGCAGTCAGGACCGTCCTTTGGTAACAACTTCAACAACCGCAGCGAGGAGGCTATTGGTAACGCCGTTGACATCTGGCGGGCCTATCAGGAAGGAACCTTTGGGGAGGTGCGTCCGTGGTTGGGATACTTCTTCCTGCTTGAAGAAGCACCAAAGTCTACAGCGCAGGTACGAGCGCCCAGGACGCTCTTTCCCGTTGAGGAGGTTTTTAGAGACACGTCCTATAAGGACCGCTATCGTATTCTCTGCCAGCGACTTGTGCGTGAGCGACTCTACGATGCCGCTTGCTTTGTGACGGCCTCTGAAGACCCAGCGGTGCCAATCGATCAGCCTGAGCAAGAATTGAGCTTCGCGAATTTCATTGCACAGATCACCGGAAGAGCCGCGTACATCAAGACGCTCGTTGAGAGGAACCAGCCCTAGGCAGGCATTGCGTTTCGGTCACCGCGCCGCTCAGCGCCGCTCGGCCGGGCCGGCGCCGTCGGCGGGGCGCGAGACCCAGGAATGCCCTTCGAGACTGGTCGCGGCCTGGTAGCGCTCGAGGATCTCGGCGGCGGCGGCCTCCGCCCTGGCTGCCTCGACCAGGTTGACGGTGCAGCCGCCGAAGCCGGCCCCGGTGAGCCGGGCGGCCACCACGCCGGGGGTCGCGGCGGCGAGCTCGACCAGGAGGTCCAGCTCCGGGGTGGAGGCCTCGAAGTCCTCGGCCATGCTGCGGTGGGCGGCGGCGAACAACGGGCCCAGCGCGTCCATCGCGCCGGTCTGCATGGCGGCGGCGGCCTCGAGCACGCGCGCGTCCTCCGTGACCACGTGGCGGGCGCGCCGGTAGACCACCGGGTCGAGCCGGTCCCGGTGGCGCTCCAGCAGGTCGGCGTCGGCGTCGCGCAGGGCTTCGACGCCCATCGCGGCCGCCGCCTGCTCGCACTGGGCGCGGCGGTCGTTGTAGGCGCTGTCGCTCAGCTCGCGCTGCACGGCCGAGTCGAGCACCACCACCCGCAGCTGGCCGGGGAACGGCACCGGCCGCACCACCAGACTGCGGCAGTCGATCAGCAGGGCGTGGCCGGCCCTGCCGGCCGCCGAGGCGAGCTGGTCCATGATGCCGACCCGCATGCCGACGTAGTGGTTCTCGGCCCGCAGGCAGATGCGTGCCAGCTCTACCGGCGGCAGCTCCTCGGCGAGCACGGCGCGGGCCACGGCCAGCTCCAGCGCCGCCGAGGACGACAGCCCGCCGCCGAGCGGCAGGTCCGAGGCGACCACGCCGGCGAAGCCGCGCAGGGCCACACCGGCGTCGCGCAGCGCGCGCACCACGCCGGTGACGTAGCGGCCCCAGCCTTCGGCCGGCCCGTCGCCGCTGGCCAGGTCCACCTCGACCGCGCCGGGCCGGTCGAGCGAGTCGAGCCGCAGCACCCCGTCCGCGGGCCGGCCGCAGACCCAGGTGGCCAGCTCCAGCGCCACCGGCAGGACGAAGCCGTCGTTGTAGTCGGTGTGCTCGCCGATCAGGTTGGCCCGGCCTGGAGCGCGGAACGCGAGCCAGGCGCCGGGACCCGCCGCGGCGGCCACCCGCGACGGCACCGTCGCGCCGGGGCTCACGAGCCTGCCTCCCGCGATCCGGGGCGGGACGGCTCCTCCAGCACGGCCACCCCGCCCGGCCCGAGGGTCACCGCGCCGACCTCCCGCCCGCCGTCGAGCAGGGAGCGGCAGCCTGGGGCGAGCGCCACCTCGGCCGCCTCGGCGCCGTGGTTGAGCAGGAACAGGAAGCGCCGGTCGGCGTGCTCGCGGCGGACGGCCTCGACGCCGGCGGCCGCCGCCGGGCCCGGTTGCACGCCGGCGTCGCGGCACAGCGCCGCCACCAGCGCGGCGGCCAGCTCGGGGCCGGGCCGGGCGGCGACGTACCAGGCGCTCCCCGCCCCGGTGGCGCGCCGGGTCACGGCGGCCTGGCCGGCGTAGAAGTCGTCCGTGAAGGCGGCCAGCGTGGTGGCGTCGCCGACCGTCAGGACGTCGCACAGGTCGCGGCAGGGGTAGGTGTGGCCGTCCCAGACGACCGCCTGCGGCTCGCCGTCGGCCATGGGGACGATCTCTTCGACAGAAACGCCGAGCACCTCGGCGAGCAGGCCGAGGTAGCCGTGGGCGTTGACCTGGTCGTGCTCGTCGACCAGGCCGCTGGCGAAGGTGACGGCCAGGGTTCCGCCGCCGTGGGCGAAGCGCTCCAGGTTGGCCGCGGCCGCGTCGCGGAGCAGGTAGCAGGCGGGCACCAGCACCAGCCGGTAGCCGGACAGCGGGGCGTCCGGCGCCACGAAGTCGACCGCCAGGTTGGACTCGAACAGCGGCCGGTACCAGTCGAGGACCAGGTCGACCAGGCGCAGGTCCCCGTTCGGGCGGGCGGGCAGCTCCAGCGCCCACCAGCTCTCCCAGGAGAAGACGATCGCCACCTCGGCGCTCACGGTGGAGCCGGCGACCTCGCCGAGGCGGGCGAGCTCGCCGCCGAGCTGGACCACCTCGCGCCAGGTGCGGGAGCCGGTGCCGGCGTGCGGGACCATGCCGCTGTGCCATTTCTCCGCTCCGGCCCGCGACGCCCGCCACTGGAAGAACATCACCGCGTCGGCGCCGCGCGCGACCGCCTGGTAGCTGCCGAGCCGCATGCGCCCTGGCCGCTTGACCAGGTTGCGCTCGCGCCAGTTGACGGCGTTCGGCGCCTGCTCCATCAGCAGCCACGGCCGGCCACCGCCCAGCGAGCGCATCAGGTCGCAGGCGGCGGCCGCGCGCACGTGCGCCTGCGGATCGCCCGGGTCGGGGTAGCTGTCGTCGGCCACCACGTCGACCTCCCGCGCCCAGGCCCAATAGTCCAGTGGCTTGAACCAGCTCATGAAGTTGGTGGTCACCGGGACGTCCGGGGTCGCGGCGACCAGCACATCCCGCTCGGCCAGGTAGCACCGCAGCAGGGCGTCGCTGGAGAAGCGGCGGAAGTCGAGCTGCTGGGCGGGGTTGGGGATCGTGGGCGTCCGGCGGGGCGGGTTGATCTCCTCCCAGTCGCCGTAGCGCTGGCTCCAGAAGTCCGTGCCCCACGCCTGGTTGAGCCGTTCGAGGGTCTCGTAGCGCCGCCGCAGCCACGTCCGGAACGCGGCCGCCGAGGCGTCGCACCAGCAGGCGTCCACGTGGCAGCCGTACTCGTTGCCCACGTGCCACATGGCCAGCGCCGGGTGCTCGGCGTAGCGTCCGGCCAGGCGCTCGACCAGCGCCCGTGCCGCCTCGCGGTAGGCGCGGGAGCTGGGGCACCAGTGCTGCCGGCTGCCGGGCCAGAGGGTGACGCCGTCGGCGGTGACCGGCAGGCTCTCCGGGTGCCGGCGGGCCAGCCACGCCGGCGGCGAGGCGGTCGCGGTGGCCAGGTCGGCCGCGATCCCGTTGTCGTGCAACAGGTCGAGCAGCTCGTCCAGCCAGTCGAAGGTGTAGCGCCCCGGCTCCGGTTCGAGCCGCACCCAGGCGAACACGGCCACCGTGACCAGGTTGACGCCGGCCTCGCGCATGAGCTGGACGTCGCTGCGCCAGACGCTCCGAGGCCACTGCTCCGGGTTGTAGTCGCCGCCGTAGAGCAGGCCGGGTACCCGTGCGGTCACGCTCGGGCCGCGCAGCCGGCCGCTCGTCTCCTCGCGCAAGGCCGCTCCTCTCGCTCGCCGCCGGCCGACCCGCGGCCGCCTCGGCCCCACCGAATGTAATCATCCGGGTTCGCAAACGTGTCCTGGAGGAGGTTTGCGGCCGGCGTTCACAGAGCATCAACCTCATCCGCGAGGCGGGGACTCCAGCCTGCGCCGGTCCGGCTGCCGGTGGACTCCGACGGTTGGGGGACCGTCGTCGCAGTCCTGGCAAGGCTCGCTGCGTTCCCGCCTCGCGGCTCGGCGCCCTCCCTCACGCGGGCGGGGCGCCGAGCCAGTCGAGCTCCCCTGCGACGTGGTCCTCCGCGCCGACGAGCCGCACGAAGGCGTCCTCGAGGGAGCGCCCGCCGCGCACCTCGCCGATCGGGCCGGCCGCGATGAGCCGGCCCAGGTGCATCACCCCGACCCGGTCGCAGAGCCGCTCGACCAGCTCCATCACGTGGCTGGAGAACACCACCGTCGAGCCCGCGGCGGTGTAGCGCTCCAGCAGGGCGCGGATGGTGCGGGCGGACACCGGGTCGATGGCCTCGAAGGGCTCGTCGAGGAACAGCACCCTGGGCGCGTGCAGCAGGGCGGCGGCCAGGGCGAGCTTCTTGCGCATCCCGTGGGAGTAGTCGACCACCAGACCGCCGGCGCTGTCGCCGAGCCCGAGCACGTCCAGCAGCTCGTCGCGGCGCTCGGCCACGGTCGCGGCCGGCATGCCCCGCAGCAGCCCGTTGTAGGTGAGCAGCTCCGCGCCGGTGAGCCGCTCGAACAGGCGCAGGTCCTCCGGCAGCACGCCGATGCGCCGCTTGGCCTCCACCGGGTCGCGCCAGACCTCGACGCCGTCGACCAGCACCAGGCCCGCGTCCGGCCGCAGCAGCCCGGTGATCATGCGCAGGGTGGTGGTCTTGCCCGCGCCGTTCGGCCCGACCAGCCCGAAGAAGCTGCCGTGGGGGATCTCCAGGTCGATGCCGGCCACCGCCAGCTTGGGCCCGAACGCCTTGCGCAGACCGCGGACGCACAGCGCGGTCGGATGGGTCATCGCGCTCCTGTCGTCTGCCGCCGGGACCGTCGCCAGCCTACGACGACCCCGTCGGCAGGGCGAGCGCGGTGGACGGTGCCCGTGGATTGGTGGGCGCTGCCCATATACTCGGGGCGTGATGGACACACCGCTCCTTCCCGACGACGCGGGGGCCTCTTCCGACCTGCTCGACGGCCTCAACGAACCCCAGCGCGAGGCCGTGCTCGCCACCGACGGGCCGACCCTGATCGTCGCCGGCGCCGGGTCGGGCAAGACCCGCGTGCTCACCCACCGGGTGGCCCACCTGGTCAAGGACCTCGGCGTGGCGCCGACCGCGATCCTCGCGATCACCTTCACCAACAAGGCCGCCAGGGAGATGCAGGAGCGCCTGCGCCTGCTGGTCGGGCCCGTGGTCAAGGCGATGTGGGTGATGACCTTCCATGCCGCCTGCGTGCGCGTCCTGCGCCGCAGCGGCGCCCCGCTCGGCTACGGCTCGAACTTCACCATCTACGACGAGAGCGACGCCGAGCGCCTGATGACGGTGGTCTGCCGGCAGCTCGACCTCGATCCCAAGCGGCTCGCGCCGAGGGCCGTGCGCCACGCCGTGAGCGCGGCAAAGGACGAGCTGCGCGACCCGGACAGCTATGCCGACATCGCCATGACCTGGTTCGACAAGAAGGTGGCCGAGGCCTACAAGCTCTACCAGCGCCGCCTGGTCGAGTCGAACGCGGTCGACTTCGACGACCTCATCATGCAGACCGTGCGCCTGTTCCGTGAGCACCCGGACGTGCTCGCCTCCTACCAGTCGCGCTTCCGCTACGTCCTGGTCGACGAGTTCCAGGACACCAACGTCGCCCAGTACGAGCTGCTCAAGCTGCTCACCGCCGAGAGCCGCAACCTCTCGGTGGTGGGCGACGGCGACCAGAGCATCTACGCCTTCCGGGGCGCCACCGTGCGCAACATCCTCGACTTCGAGGCCGACTACCCGGAGGCGAACGTCATCCTGCTGGAGCAGAACTACCGCTCCACCCAGACGATCTTGTCCGCCGCCAACGCGGTGATCGCCAACAACCTCGAGCGCAAGCCGAAGAACCTGTGGACCTCGCTCGGTTCCGGCCACCCGATCGTGCGCTACCAGGCCGAGAACGAGCACGACGAGGCGGCCTGGGTGGTCGAGGAGGTCGAGCGGCTGCGCGCCGGCGACTACGACTACGGCCAGGTGGTCGTCTTCTACCGCACCAACGCCCAGTCCCGCGTGCTGGAGGAGGTGTTCGTCAAGGCGGGCCTGCCCTACAAGGTGGTGGGCGGGGTCAAGTTCTACGACCGTCGCGAGGTCAAGGACCTGCTCGCCTACCTCAAGGCCACGGTCAACCCGCTCGACACGGTGAGCCTGCGCCGCGTCCTCAACGTGCCCCGCAGGGGCGTCGGCGAGACCTCCGAGCGCAACCTCGACCGCTTCGCCTCCGAGGAGGGCATCCCCTTCGTCGACGCCCTGCGCCGCGCCGGCGAGGTCCCCAGCCTCGGCAACCGCCAGACCCGCGCCACGACCAATTTCGTGGCCGTGCTCGACGAGCTGCGGGCGGGCATGGACGAGGGGCGCTCGCCCGCGCAGCTGGTCGAGGACGCCTGGTCGCTGTCCGGGCTGATGCGCGAGCTGGAGGCCGACGACTCCATCGAGGGGCAGGGCCGCGTGGAGAACGTGCGCGAGCTGCGCTCGGTGGCCGAGGAGTTCGCCGAGCGCGAGCCCGAGGGCGGCCTCGCCGAGTTCCTGGAGTCGATCGCCCTGGTGAGCGATGCCGACGAGGTCGAGTCGGGAAGCACCGCCGTGACCCTGATGACGCTGCACACCGCCAAGGGGCTCGAGTACCCGGTGGTGTTCGTGGTGGGGCTCGAGGAGAACGTCTTCCCGCACATCCGCTCGCTGACCGAGCCGCGCGACCTCGAGGAGGAGCGCCGCCTGGCCTACGTCGGCATCACCAGGGCGCGGGAGCGGCTCTACCTGTCGCACGCCTGGAGCCGCTCGCTGTTCGGCGGGACCAACTACAACCTGCCCTCGCGGTTCCTCAAGGAGGTCCCGGACGAGCTCGTCACGGTGGCCGCCTCGCCGTCGGCGACGCGGGAGCGCCGCTCCTCCTGGTCACCGTCGGGCTGGGGCGACGCCGGCCCGGCGTTCGGCGGCGGCCGCTCGTCGGTCGGCTCGCGCCCGAGCGCCAGGTCGCCACACCGCGCGCCCGTCGGCGCTCCGAGCACGCCCGCCGCCCGGCTCGCCGACCAGCAGCGGGGCGCGCTCGACCTGGGCCTCGCGCCGGGCGACGTGGTGGTCCACCGCCAGTGGGGCGAGGGCGAGGTGGTCGCCGTCTCCGGCCAGGGCGACCGGGCCACCGCCGAGGTGGACTTCCCGAGCCTGGGACGCAAGCGCCTGCTGCTGCGCTACGCGCCCCTCACCCGCGCGTAGCCCCGGCCAGGCCGCGACGCGACGCGGCGCCCGCTGGCCGCGGGCGCCGCTCGCACTTGGTGGGTCTGGGTATCAGCCGCTCAGGCCGCGGCGCCTGCCGGAGATCACGAAGGTGGCGCCACCGGCGACCAGGATCAGGCCGACGATCAGCATGGGCGTCGTGCTCGTGCCGGTGAAGGGCAGCTTGCCGGCGATGGTCGTGGACGGCGCCACGCTGCTCGACGGCGCGACGGATGAGGTGGGCGCGACGGATGAGGTGGTCGCCTCGGTGGTCGTGGTGGTCTCGCAGTTGGTCGGGGCCTTCACCGTGGCGCTGCGCGACTGCCCGGGCGCGACGCCGCTGGCCCACGGCGCCAGTGCGGTGGCCTTGATGTGCGCCGTCTGGGGCGAGCCGAGCTCGACCGTGCCGCTGAAGGTGAAGTTGTTCTCGGGCGAGAACGACCCGTGCTGGACCAGCTTGCCGTTGACCTCGACGCCGATGTCGGAGTTGGTCCTGCTCTCCGGGGTCGGACCGTTCCAGGCCGTCACCGTGTAGCTCAGGTGGCCGTCGCAGTCCTCGTTGCCCTGGACCTCAGGGAAGTGGGCAAACGCGATGCGCGGGATGGCGGCCACGAACAGGGCCAGGACCAGGATGACGAACACACGCCTCTGCATGAGCGATCCCTCAACACCTCTCGCTGTCGTCCTGCGTCGGTCGACTCGACGCACCTGCGGGGGAGCTCGCGCACGCGACCGGGGAATTGCATGCCTACGAGCACGAACGTGATGGTCCCGGGACTCTAGCCCATGGATGGCCCGTATCTGGCTAACCGGGCATACAGGGCGGGCACGGGTGGGTATCGCTTCGATAAAAAGTTCCCGAATTACGCAAAGCTGACAGAAGGCAGCGAGCGGCGCGCTCACGCTGTCCTCGCAGCGCCCAGGCCCCCAGGGGATTTGGGCCAGGGCCGGGCATCGCGGCAGAATCACACAGTTCCAGTAAGAGGGGCAGAGCTCTCTTCTGGCAGTCCCCCGGCGCGACAAGGAGCGAGCGGCGTGCGACGCGGCATCGGGCTTCTGGCCGTCACCTGCCTGCTGGTGGCGGGCTGCAGCTACAAGCTCGACCCCAACCTGTCGCGGCCGACCCCACCGGTCGCGACCATCCCGGCGACGACCACGACGCTGCCGCCGACGGTCCCGTACGACCCGGACCCGCGGCGCGCCATCCTCGCCGCGAGGGACAAGATCGTCAAGGGCGGCACCGTGCAGATGCGCATCAGCGCCGCCGTCGTCGGCGGCGAGCCGGAGCAGCTCGCCGGCAAGGGTGGGTTCGACCTGGCCAAGCGGGCGGGCTCGCTGACCCTCACGCTGCCCAACGACGAGGGCACCATGGCCGTGGTGAACGTCGGCGACATCTACTACGTCAAGAGCCCGCGGCTCAGCCACTTCGCCGCCGGCAAGCCGTGGGTCGGCGCCAACGTCGCCAACCTCCAGCTCGCCGAGCGCCAGCTGCTGCTCGCCAACGCGCGCCTGCCGGCCGTCAGCGACCCGGCGGCCGAGCTGACGCTGCTGAAGGGCCTCACCGGGCAGGCCGAGGACCTTGGCTCGACCGTGATCGGGGGCCTCGGACCGGTGCGCGGCTACCGCATGACCGTCGACCTGCGCAAGCTCTCCCGTGACCTGCACCCCGACCGGCGCCTGCGCTTCCAGCAGCTCAACATGACCTCGATGACGATGGACATGTGGCTCGACGGCTTCGGCTTCCTGCGCCGCATACGCTACCAGCTCGAGAAGGACCGGCTGCGCAGCGCGCCGGCGGTGGCGATCACCGCGGACTTCTCCGGCTTCGGCACGCCCGTGAAGATCACCATCCCGCCGGCGAGCAAGGTCCAGGTCCTCGAGGGCTGAGCGACCTGCGTGGCCGGAATGAACCGGCCTGCGCGACGGTTTGAACCTCGGACATGTGGAGGATCGCGTACCAGCAGCCACTCGAACCCGGCACGAAGCTCTCGCGCGGGGTGGTCCGGCGCGTGTGGGGCTACGCCCGCGTGTACCGCCGGCAGATGCTCGCGTTCCTCGCCACCATCGGGCTGCTGGCGCTGCTCGGGGTGGTCCCGCCCCTGCTGGTCCGCACCCTGATCAACGACGCCATCCCGCGCCACAGCTTCCACCTGGTCGACCTGATCGCGCTGGCGGCGGTCGGGGTGGCCCTCGCCAACGCCGGCCTCTCGCTGGCGCAGCGCTGGTTCTCCGCCCGCATCGGCGAGGGGCTCATCTTCGACCTGCGCACCTCCCTGTTCGACCACGTGCAGCGGCAGCCGCTGGCGTTCTTCACCCATACCCAGACCGGCGCCCTCATCAGCCGCATGAACAACGACGTGGTCGGCGCGCAGCGGGCGCTGACGGGCACGCTCGGCTCGGTCGCCTCCAACGTGATCGGCCTGACCACCACGCTGGCGGCCATGTTCGTGCTGAACTGGCGCATCACCCTGGTGGCGCTGGTGGTGCTGCCGTTGTTCCTGGTCCCGGCCAAGCGGGTCGGCAAGCGGCTGCAGGAGATCACCCGCCAGTCCATGAACCTCAACGCCGCCATGAACACCACCATGAACGAGCGCTTCAACGTGGCCGGGGCGCTGCTGGTGATGCTGTTCGGCAAGCGCGACCGGGAGCTGGCGGAGTTCTCCGGCAAGGCGGCCGAGGTGCGGGACGTCGGCGTGCGCGCCGCCATGGTGGGCCGCACCTTCTTCATCGCCCTCGGCCTGGTCGCGGCCGTCGGCACCGCGGTGGTCTACTGGCTCGGGGCGCGGCTGGTGCTCGACGGCCGCCTGCGGGCGGGCGACGTGGTCGCCCTCGCCGCCTACGTCACGCAGGTCTACGGGCCGCTCACCGCGCTGACCAACGCGCGCATCGACGTGATGAGCACCTTCGTCTCCTTCGAGCGCGTCTTCGAGGTGCTCGACCACCCCAGCCCGATCACCGACCGGCCCGGCGCCCGCGACCTGGTCGACCCGGTCGGCCGCATCGAGTTCGAGCGGGTCCGGTTCTCGTATCCGCGCGCCGACGACGCCTCGATCGCCAGCTTGCTCGGCGGCGCGTCCGGGGGTCCGGGGGGCACGAGTGGCGAAGCGGTAGCCCCCCGGTCAACAAGTGCCGGCGGGCCGGTGCTGCGCGACATCTCCTTCACCGCCGAGCCGGGCGAGCTGGTCGCCCTCGTGGGGCCGTCCGGCGCCGGCAAGACCACCACGGCCATGCTGGTCGCGCGGATCTACGACGTCGACGCCGGCGCCGTGCGCATCGACGGGGTCGACGTCCGCGACCTCACCCTCGAGAGCCTGCGCGGGACCATCGGCCTGGTCGCCCAGGACCCGCACCTGTTCCACGACACCATCCTGGCGAACCTGCGCTACGCCAAGCCGGAGGCCACCCTCGAGGAGGTGGCGGCCGCCTGCCGCGCCGCCCGCATCATCGACCTGGTCGAGAGCCTGCCCGACGGCTGGGAGACGGTCGTCGGGGAGCGCGGCTACCGCCTGTCGGGCGGCGAGAAGCAGCGCCTCGCCATCGCCCGCCTGCTCCTGGCCGACCCGGCCATCGTGATTCTCGACGAGGCCACCGCCCACCTCGACTCCGAGTCCGAGGTGCACATCCAGGAGGCCCTCGCCGAGGCGCTGGCCGGTCGCACCAGCCTGGTGATCGCGCACCGCCTGTCCACCATCGTGCGCGCCGACCGCATCCTGGTGCTCGACGGCGGCCGCCTCGTCGAGCAGGGCACCCACACCGAGCTGCTGGCCGCCGGAGGCCTCTACGCCGAGCTGTACGAGACCCAGTTCGGCCGTGCCCCCACCTCGCCGGGGCCCGGCGCCGGGCTCGACGAGGTGCCCGCGGCCGGCGCATGACCTGGGGCCCGGGCGCCCGCAGGGAAATTTCGCCCATCCGGGCATAGACTGCGTGGATGCTTCCGGTCCGCCAGCTCGGCGAGCGCCTCCCCCGGCTCGCCGAGTTCGCCCCCCGGGTCGGCAAGCGCCTCCCCAGGCGTGGCCCCCGGGTGTCCGCTGCCGCCTCGGCACCACCGGCCCGGACCGGTGAACCGGCCGGGCGGCCCGGTACCCGCCCCGGTGACGCCGGCGGGCTGCCGCGCCTCCCCACCGGCGGGCCCCTCGGGCGGGTCCTGCTGGCCGGGCTGTGCTGCGCGGGCGCGCTGTTGCTGCTCCTGGGGATCTCCCTCGCCGAGCGGCTGGCCTACCGGGAGCGGGTCCTGCCCGGCGTGCGGCTCGACGGCGAGGCCGTGGCCGGCCGCCCGCGGGCGGCGGTGCGCGGCGCCGTCGCGGCCAGGGCCGCGAGGCTGGAGCGCGGGACGATCCCGGTCCGCGCCGGCCAGACGCGCCTGGTGCTGCGGCCGGCCGGCGTCGGCGTCGCCGCCGACGAGCAGGCGACCACCCTGGCGGTGCTCGCCGCCGGGCGCCACGGCAACCCGCTCGGGCAGCTCCTCGGCCCGGTCCTGCGCCATCTGCACGCGGTCGAGGTGCCCTGGGCGGTGCGCTACGACCGCGCCGCCCTCGCCCACGCCGTCGACGGCTGGGCCGCGCAGGTCGACCACGCGCCGGTCGAAGGCGGCCTGCGCATCGACGGGACCGGCGTGTCGCCGGTGACGCCCAGGGACGGCATCACGCTCGACCGGCCGGGCGCGCTGGCCGCCGTGCAGGCGACCCTGGCCAGCGCCGGCACCGGCCCGGTCGAGCTGCCCCTGCGCCGCAGCGCGCCGCGCACCGGCGGCGGCGAGGTCGACCGGGTGGTCAAGCAGGCCCGCGCGGTGCTCGATGGGCCGGTCACGATCACGGTGGACGGCCGCGAGCTGACGGCCGACCCGCCCGCCCTGGCCGCCGCGCTCCGCGCCGTCCCGTCCGGCGGGCACCTCGGTCTCACGCTCGACCAGGGACGCCTGCGCGCCGCCATGGCGGCCCAGCTCGGCCAGGTCGAGCAGCCCGGCAGCGAGGCGAGCTTCCGGGTGGCGGGCGGCCAGGTCCGGATCGTGCCCTCCACCGCCGGGCGGCTGGTCGACCTCGGCCCGGTGACCACCGCCATCCTCTCCGGCCAGCGCTCGGTCCAGAGCACGCTGGTCACCGTCGAGCCGCGCCACGACACCGCCTGGGCGCGGTCGCTCGGCATCCGCGGCAAGGTCTCCGAGTTCACCACCAGGCACGCGCCGGGCCAGCCGCGCGTGTCCAACATCCACCGCGCCGCCGACCTGCTCCGCGGCAAGGTGGTGGAGCCGGGCCAGCGCTTCTCCCTCAACCAGGCCGTCGGCCCGCGCACGCCGGAGCGCGGCTTCGTCCGCGCGCCAGTGATCGACCAGGGCGAGTTCAGCGAGGACTACGGCGGCGGGGTGAGCCAGCTCGCCACCACCACCTTCAACGCCATCTTCTTCGGCGGCTACAAGCTGGTCGCGTACCAGGCCCACAGCTTCTACATCAGCCGCTACCCGATGGGCCGCGAGGCGACCGTCTCCCTTCCGGCGCCGGACCTGTCGTTCGTCAACGACACCCGCGCCGGGGTGCTGATCGAGACCTCCTACACCGACTCGTCGATCACGGTGACCTTCTACGGCGACAACGGCGGCCGGGTGGTCCGCGCCGAGGGGCCGCACATCCTGGCCACGCACCAGCCGACCGGCCAGCCCGAGCAGGTCGACGACCCGGAGCTGCCGGCCGGCAAGGTGATCACCGAGCACGCCTTCACCGGCTACGACGTCGAGGTCTTCCGGGTGATCGAGACGCCCGGCCAGCCGAGCAGGCGGGAGCGCTTCTTCACGCGCTACAAGAGCTCCAGCCCGAAGGTCATCCACGGCACCGGCCCGCCGGCCTGAGCCGCCGCCTCGGGTGGAGGAAGGCGGCTCCGGGGGGCTGGAGCGAGGAGTGAAGCAAGAGCCCCCCGGAGCACGACAGGTGGGTGCGACGCCCGCGCGGCCTTCACGGCAGGTACCCGGTCCGGCCGCGTGGACGCCGCCTGCCCCCGCCACCAGAGATATGGGCGCGCCCTAACGGGCCACCAACGCCGTCCCGGTTCCCGGCGGCTGGCCGTGCCCCGTCAGGAGGGGATTGATCGTGACTCCTCGAGCAGGTCGAATACGGCTGCCCGCCGCCCAGCGGGCGGCTACGCTAAGACCGGCGTAGGACGGTCGCGTTCGGCAAGGTGGTGTGTTGAGGTGGCGCCCCAGGTCAGGCGGACCGCACGGGACTACGAGGAGGAGCTGCGGCGGCGCGAGCTCGCGGTCGGCCGCGCGCTCGTGCGGATCCTGCCCACCGACCGGCGGGTCACCGTGCGTGAGCTGGCCGAGGCCCGCCGCGTGCTCGCCAACGCATTGCGCGACCTGCGCCATCTCGAGCGCCAGGTGGCGGCCGACATCCAGCAGCTCAGGAGCCGCGCCACCGGAGCCCGCGGCGCCGCGCCGCAGCAAGGCGGCGCGTCCGCCGCCAACGGCGGCCCCACCCCCACCGCGGCCCGTCCGCGGCCAGGCGCCCGCCTACCGCGCGAGCTGCCGGGCTACGAGGCGGCCAGGAACGCCATCGAGGACGTCCTGGCGCGCTGGGAGAGCCGCGAGGCGCAGCTCGACGCCGAGGTCCACCGGCGCGGCCCGCGCAAGCCCCGGCGCTGACGCCTGGCGGAAAGGCGGGAAGGTCGCCACGGCAGCAGCGACCTTCCCTGCCGCTCGCGGCCGTCTCCAACGGGTGACGCGAGCGGTTCCAACAGGCTACCTGCCCATTCGCGAGCGCTCACCTCGGACGGGAGGTGCCATCCGGCCATCCACAAGCCCGACCACCGGGTCCACAGGGTTGTCCACAAGGTCGTGCACAACCACGCCAGCAGCGCGCCGTTCGGGCGCCACGGCCCGTCCCGCCCGGGTCGGCACGCCTGCCGGGCGAGAAGTGGGAGGCCCGGCACGGTTGCCGGGCCTCGGCCGGTCAGGTCGGGTCTGGGTCGTCCTGGCCGGTGAAGACCGGCTTGCCCGGCGGCGGCGCGGCCCGCAGGCGGCTCACGTCGATGCCGACGCGGGACGGGAGGCGTCGGGCGGCCAGCCCGGTCGCCCCGGGCAGCGGCGGTCTCCAGTCCCTGTTCCGCTGCGACCGCGGCGGCGGCGAGGCCGGCCAGCCGACCTGCCATCCCAGCTGGCGCGGTTGCTCGCCGGCCCGCCGGTGCGAGCCGACGGCGAGCGACCGGACCGAGGGCCAGTCCGGCGGCGCCCACCACAGCCGCAGGAAGGCGCCGGTGGTCACCAGCAGCGCCAGCAGGGCGAGCCAGAGGTAGGGGACGACCGTGGCCGGCTTCAGCTGGCTCAGCTCCTCGGTCACCAGGGCGACCGCCTGCTTGGTCGCCACGACCGGCTGGCTCTCGGCCAGCTTGCGCACGGCCGGCAGGCGCACCAGCTTGCGCACGGCCGGCATGACGATGTGCTCGGCCGCCGCGGCGGCGGTCGACCCGACGGTCTTCATGACCGACTTGAACGCCCCAGCCGGACCGCTCGATCCACTCGAGCCCGTGCCGATCGCCACGGAGCTCCCGCCGCCGGGGCTCGACGGCGTGCCGGCGGGCGGGTTGGCGGGCGGCGGCAGGGTGTTCGGGCCGATCACCACGGGCGCGGTGGTGTTCGGCGCCGTGGTGGGCGGGTCGGTCGGCGGTGGCGCGGTGGTCGGCGGGTCGGTGGGAGGCGGTGCCGTGGTGGGCGGGTCGGTCGGCGGCGGCGCGGTGGTCGGCGGGTCGGTGGGAGGCGGTGCCGTGGTGGGCGGGTCGGTCGGCGGCGGCGCGGTGGTCGGCGGGTCGGTCGCCACCACCGCCGTGGTCGGCGGGTCGGTGGCGGCCGGCTCGGGCGTGACCGTGGTCTCCGCCGCGAGGCCCGGGACCTCCGGCACGGTCGCGTCGGACAGCACGTCTCCAGATGCCAGCGCCGCCACGGCGCCGGTGCCTGCCTCGCCGCCGCCCACGCCGCTGCCCGCCTGGAGCAGCAGCACGCCGAGCACCGCGATCGCCACGAGCCCCAGCGAGCCTGGGAAGGATGGTTTCTTCTGCACGATGCACTCCTGGCCGCCCGGATCAACCGATCCGATCAGCGGTCGCCCCCCCGAGGAGCGTCCTCGAGATCCCCTGAACTCCGTCACCGAATAGTGCGGAGCAGGCAGATCGTCCGAACGCCTGCGTATCTTCGCGTCAAAGGACGAAACAGCCCGCGCCAGGTATAGCCGACAGGCGGAACGGAGTCAACGGTTCAGTCACGCAACCCGCCGGCGGGGTTCGGCGCCTGGCGTATCACGCCGGTGAGCAGGCGTTCGGCGGTACCCGCGGCTTCGTCGGTCACCCGCGGGACGGCGCCGCCGCCGGCGACGTCGACCAGCAGCGTCGCAAGCCCGGCGCGGCGCTGGAAGAAGCTCGAACGCACCCGCGCGCTCTGCGCCTTGGCCACCGGCACCACCGCGGTGGACCGGTTCACCGCGCCGTGGCGGGCGGTGAGGAAGCCGCCGTGCCTGGCGTGGCCGAGGTTGCGGTAGGCGGCCTCGCCGGCCAGCGCGGCCAGCGGCGCCGCGGCGAGCGCGGCGGCGCCCCAGGGCCACAGCGCGAACGCGGCCACGGCCGCCACCGCCAGCACCGGGACCAGCCGCCGCACGATCGCCCGCCGGCGCGCCGCCGGCGGCGGGCGCAGCAGCGCGGGGACCGGGGCGGCGCCGGGCAGCACCTCGCCGAGCAGCTGGTTGACCTGGACCGCCGGCAGGATCGGGACGGACAGGTGGTTGGCGGTGTCCTCCCTCCCCCCGGCGCGGCCCGCGCTCTGGATGCGCACGGCGGCGAAGCCGAGCCAGCGCCGCAGCAGCGACTCGTCGACGCGGACGACCTGGACGCGGGCGAGCGGGACCACGGCCTCCCTGCGCTCCAGCAGCCCGCGGCGCACCACCAGGTTGTCGCCGCCACGGGCCAGCACGAAGCCGAAGTCGGTCACCAGGCTGGAGGCGGCCGCGAGCCCCAGCAGGACGGCGATGCCCAGCAGCCCGGCCAGCGCCAGCGCCGGCGGCGTCGACGGGGCGAGCGCCTCCGGGTCGATGCGGCTGAACAGCCGGTCGAGCAGCGAGCGCGGCGCCTCCTGGAAGACCCAGCCGAAGACCGCCAGCGCGGCCACCCCGCGCATGCTGGTGAGCCCGGCGAAGGCCACCTGCCCGGGCGAGAGGCGCACCAGGACCTGTTCCGCCGGCCGCGCCGGCGCGCCCACCGCCGACCCCGGCGCGGCCGCTCCCGGCGCCTGCGCCGCCGCCGCACGGGCGCGCAGGAGGGTGGCGCGCAAGCGCTCCGCCTCGGCGAGCGCGATCACCTCCAGGTCCGCCTCGGAGCCGCCCGAGCCTCCGGCCGTCTCCACCCGCAAGGTGGCCACGCCGAGCAGCCGGTGCAGGGGCTTGCGCACCAGGTCGACCTGCTGGATGCGGTCGAACGGCAGCAGGCGGCGCCGGCGCGCCAGCACGCCCTCCTCGATGCGCATGGCGGTCTCGCCCAGCGTGTAGGTGCGGCGCAGCCACTCCAGCACCACGACCGCGACCAGCACGCCCGCGGCCAGGACGATCAGCGGGGCCTGGCGGCGGGCGAGGACCAGCAGGACGAGAGGCCACATCCGCCGGGCCTCGCGGATGGCCAGGAACACCGGGCTGAGCGGGTGCAGCCGCCGTGGCGCGCCCACCCACGGCCCGCCGGCCGCCCCCGGGCGCGCCGGCGTGGCGGGTCCGTCCGCCGGGCCCGGCGCGCCGGGCTCAGACCGCATCGCCGCTCCCGGCCCGCTCCAGGATCACCTGGCGCAGGGCGTCGGCCTCGCCGGAGGCGATGCCGGGGATGGTGGCGTCGCTCGAAGCGGCCGCGGTGTGGACCCGCAGCCGCGCCAGGCCGACCATCCGCTCGATCGGCCCCTGGTTGATGTCCACGTACTGCACCCGGTAGTAGGGGATCGCCGAGTGGACCCGCTCGATCACGCCGTGGCGCAGCTCCAGCGCCTCCTCGGCCACCTCGTAGCTCCAGTTGCGGAACCGCGCGCTCGGGACCTTCCAGGTGGTGATCGCGCCGAGCAGCAGCACCGGAACGGCCGCCAGGCCCGGCGGCCAGGGCAGGTCGAGACCGGCCGCGCGGACGGCGACGTCGGCTGCTGCCGCGAGCACCACCAGCACGGCGCTCCAGGCGCCCTCCTCCACCGTCCAGATCGTCAGCATGCGCCGGTCGAGGGGGCGCGCACCCGCGGCGACGGCGGACGACCGGTCGCCCTCGGCCACGCCGCCTTCGCCCGCCATGCTCACCGGCACCTCCTCACCTGGCCAGCGTACCCAACCACCGTCGCGTAGGCGGGCACCGCCGGGCAGGCGCCTACAATGGAGCCCCATGGGCAGCGACCGCATCCCCGACTTCAAGGCCCCGCCGCGCGTGCTCCTCGCCGCGCCGCGCGGCTACTGCGCCGGCGTCGACCGCGCCATCGAGATCGTCGAGGTCGCGCTCGACACCTACGGGCCTCCCGTGTACGTGCGCAAGCAGATCGTCCACAACCTCCACGTCGTGCGGCGGCTCGAAGGCCGCGGCGCCGTCTTCGTCGACGAGCTGGAGCAGGTCCCCGAAGGCGCCACGGTCGTCTTCTCCGCCCACGGCGTCGCGCCCGAGGTGCACCGCGAGGCCAAGGCCAGGGGGCTGCGCGTGATCGACGCGACCTGCCCGCTGGTCACCAAGGTCCACCAGGAGGCGCGCAAGTTCGCCGGCCAGGGCTACGACATCGTCCTGGTCGGCCACGAGGGCCACGAGGAGGTCATCGGCACCATGGGCCAGGCCCCACGGGCCGTCCACCTGGTCGGCGACGCCGCCGCGGCCCGCGCCATCGAGGTTCCCGACCCCGACAGGGTCGCCTATCTCACCCAGACCACGCTCTCGGTCGACGAGACCGCCGGCGTCGTCGACGTCCTCCGTGAGCGCTTCCCCGTCCTGGCCGGGCCACGCTCCGACGACATCTGCTATGCGACCCAGAACCGCCAGAGCGCCGTCAAGGCGCTGGCCGAGCAGTGCGAGCTGGTCCTGGTCATCGGCGCCGAGAACTCCTCCAACTCCAAGCGCCTGGTCGAGGTCGCCCGCGACCGCGGCCGCGCCGCCCACCTGATCGCCGAGGCGGCCGCCCTCGACCCCGCCTGGTTCGACGGCGTCGCCACCGTCGGCGTCTCCTCCGGCGCCTCCGCCCCCGAGTGGCTGGTCGAAGAGCTGGTCGAAGCCCTCCGCCAGCGCGGCGCCGGCGAGGTCCGCGAGCTCGCCGTGGTGGACGAGGACGTCCACTTCAACCTCCCCGGCGCCCTGCGCCGCGACGCCGAGGCGGCCCGCACCACGCCGGCCGAGCCGCGCCGCTAGGGCGCGCCGGTGGACTGCCAGGTCGGCGCGGCCTACGTCCGTATCCAGAGGCAGAACGGGTGCCCCGCGGGATCGAGGTAGACCCGCACGTCGTCCTGGGGCTGGTACTCGGTGAGCGTCGCCCCCGCCGCGCCCGCGTGAGCCCCGGCGGCGTCGAGGTCGTCGACCTCGATGTCCAGGTGCATCATCATCTGCTGGTCGCCGGGACCGGCGGGCCAGGTCGGCCTGACGTACGCCTTCTCGGTCTGGAACGACAACGCCGGCCCTCCACCGGGCGCGGCGAGCTTCACCCAGTCGGGCTCCTCCGTCACCACGGTCCACCCGAGAAGCTCACAGTAGAACGCCGCCAGCTCGTGGACGTCGGGTGTGTCGATCACCGTGGCCGTCAGCGACAGTCGCGGCCTGCTGGCCATGTGGCCTCCTCGGGTCGGAACCACCTCGTCGGCGCGGCAGGATACGCCGTCGGGTCGACAGGACGTCACGACGACCGTGGCAGGACTCTAATCGTCGACCGGAAACCTTTCCGCTCCGCTGGCCGTCACATCCGGCGGTAGATGTCGCCAGATGAGGAGACGGGCATGCGAGCGGGGCGCTGGTGGAGTGCGCTGGTGGTGGCCACCGTGGTGGGGATGACGCTGGCCGGCTGCTCGGGCGGCGGCGGGGACGCCGGTGGTGGCGGGGCGGGCGCGTCGCGGGCGGAGGCCGGACCGGGCGCCGCGCCCGCCCCGTCCGCGGACGGGCGCCCGGCGGAGGCGGGCAAGGCGGCCGGCAGCGTCCGCCTGGTCGACCTGGGCAACCGCATCGTGCGCACCGCCACCGTCAACCTGGAGGTGCGCAAGGGCGGCATCGGCGACGCCATCACCCAGGCCACCGAGGTGGCCGCCAGGCACAAGGGCATCTACGTCGCCGCCTCGACCTCCCTGCCGTCCGACGGCGACGCCCGCGGCCAGGTGACCTTCCGCGTGCCGGTGGAGGCGTTCGAGGCGGTGCTGCGCGACCTCAAGGCGCTCGGCACCTACCGCGGGGAGAAGTCGAGCACCGAGGACGTGACCAGCAACTACATCGACCTGAAGGGCCAGCTCACCGCCTGGCGGGCGCAGGAGCGCGTGTACCTGAGGCTGCTCGACCGGGCCAGGTCGATCGCCGACGTGATCTCGGTGCAGAACCAGCTCCAGCAGGTGCAGTCGAACATCGAGCGCCTCCAGGGCCAGGTCGACTACCTCGAGGACCAGTCGTCGTACTCGACCATCGTGCTCGGGCTGACCGAGCCGGGCGCGGGCGCCACCGGGCCAAAGGGCACCCTCGCCAAGGCCTGGGACTTCGCCCTGGCCGGCCTGGTCAGGATGTCCGCCGCCGCGCTGGTGCTGGTGGTCTGGCTGCTCCCCGTGGCCGCCCTCGGCGCGATCGCCCTGCTGGGGGTCCGCCTGGCCCGCCGGCCCCGCCCGGCGGCGGGCACGGCCGGCCCCGGCTCCGGTCCGGCCGGCGCCTGAGCGGCGTCGCCGCGAGCCTCGCGGTCCCGGCCGCGAGGCTCGCCTTGCCGCGGCCTCCAGGCGCGCTACGCTCCGGGGAAGATGCTGGCCTGGACCGGGGAGGCTCCATGCGGGACCTGGCGCCGAACATGACTGACTATCTCGAGACCCGGGCGTCCTTCCGGCTGGAGGTGCCCGACACCTACAACTACGCCCGCGACGTGGTCGACGCCTGGGCCGCCCGGGAGCCGGACAAGCTCGCCCTGCTCGCGGTCGGCCCGGACGGCGGCCAGGTCCGTCGCTTCAGCTTCGCCGACCTCGCCCGGGCCTCCGACCGGGCGGCCCGGTTCCTCGCCGCCCAGGGGGTGCGCAAGGGCGACCGGGTGTTCGTGATGCTGCCCCGCATCCCCGACTGGTACGACGTGGTCCTCGGCTGCATCAAGCTCGGTGCCGTCCCCATGCCCGCCACCACCCTGCTCACCCCGCGCGACATCGCCTACCGGGTCACCCAGGCCGAGGCGGTCGTCGCGGTCGTCGACGCCGAAGGGGCGGGCAAGGTGGACGAGGTCGCCGCCGACTGCCCCAGCCTGCGGACCAAGGTCCGGCTGGGCGGCGCGGCGACGGCCGCCGGCTGGCTCTCCTGGGCCGACGGCCTGGCCGAGGCCGGCGACGGCCCGCCCGAGGCCGAGCCGACCCGGGCCGACGACCCGATGCTGCTCTACTTCACCTCCGGCACCGTCGCCTATCCCAAGATGGTGCTGCACACGCAGGCGTCGCTGGGGATCGGGCACCAGATCACCGCGCGGTTCTGGCAGGACCTCAAGCCGACCGACCTGCACTGGACGCTGTCGGATTTCGGCTGGGCCAAGGCGGCCTGGGGCAAGCTGTTCGGCCAGTGGGCGCTCGGCGCGGCCAACTTCCTGTGGGACCTGCGCGGCAAGCCCGACTTCGACCTGCTCTTGCGGCTCATCGGTGCGAACCGGGTCACGACGTTCTGCGCGCCGCCGACGGTGTTCCGCGCGCTGGTCCAGATGGACTTGTCGAGCTACGACTGGTCGAGCCTGCGCCATTGCGTGTCGGCGGGTGAGCCGCTCAACCCGGAGGTGATCAAGGTCTGGCACCAGGCCACCGGCCTGACCATCTACGACGGCTACGGGCAGACCGAGACCGTCAACCTGCTCGCCAACTACCGCTGCCTCGAGGTCCGCCCCGGGTCGATGGGCAAGCCCGCACCCGGGTTCGACGTCTGCGTGGTCGACGACGACGGCAAGGTCCTCGGGGCGGGTGAAGAGGGGCACGTGGCCGTGCGGGTGGTGCCGGAGCGGCCGGTGGGCCTGTTCCGTGAGTACTGGCGCGATCCGGAGGCCACCGCCGCCGCGTTCCGGGGTGCGTGGTACTACACCGGCGACCGTGCCCAGGTGGACGAGGACGGCTATTTCTGGTTCGTGGGCCGCGCCGACGACGTGATCATCTCCTCCGCCTACCGGATCGGCCCGTTCGAGGTGGAGTCGGCGCTGGTGGAGCACGCCGCGGTGGCCGAGGCGGCGGTGGTGGGCAAGCCCGACCCCGACCGTGGCCAGATCGTCAAGGCGTTCGTGGTGCTGGCCGCCGGCCGGACGGGGTCCGACGACCTGGTCGACGAGCTGCAGGACCACTGCAAGCAGGTCAGCGCCCCCTACAAGTACCCCCGCGAGATCGAGTTCGTCGCCGAGCTGCCCAAGACGATCTCGGGCAAGATCCGCCGCGTCGAGCTGCGCGAACGCGAGATCGCCGGCGGCGCAGGCGCCGATCCCGGCTGAGCCATCCCAGGGACACCGATCCGGCGCGCTGAATGGCCGGGGACAGCTCCTATACTGCGCATGTGGCTCAACCACCTGCGCGTCGCCGGCGTGGCACGGGCGTTCCGTCGAAGCTGGACATCGGCGTCGCGGTCGCCGCCGCCGTGTTGGTCCTGCTCGGCACCATGGTGGCCGCGAGGCTGCAGGCGGAGATCCGGCCGCTGGACGGGGGAGCGGTCACGCTGGTCGTGCTCGCCGCGGCCGCACTCGCCTGGCGGCGTGCCGCGCCTGTCGCCGCTCTGGGCGTCATCGTCGCGCTGGTCGCCGGTTACCTGCTGATCGGTTACCCGTACGGGCCGATCCAGCTCTGCATGGTGTTCGCCATGTTCGAGGTCGCGAGGTTGCGCGGGCTGCGTACCTCGCTGCTCGCCTGCGCGGCCGCCGTCGGGGCGATCGCCGCCGCCACGCTGGCGCGCGCTCTCGTGCGCGCCGACCTGCCGGCGCTCCTTCTCGCGGTGTGGGCGACCTGGCTGGTCCTGCCGTGGTCGCTCGGTGCACTGGTGCAGGTTCGGTCGGCGGCGACCCGCCGGGCACGGCAGGAGCTCGTGGCAAGGGCGGCGCTCGAAGAACGCATGCGGGTGGCGGGAGAGGTGCACGACGTGGCGGGGCATGGCTTCGCCGCGGTGGCGATGCAGGCGGGCGTGGCGCTGCTGGTGTTCGACGAGCAACCGGACCAGGCGAAGGAGTCCCTCGAAGCGATCCGGTCGACCAGCCTGCACGCGCTCGGCGACCTCCGGATGATGCTGGATGCCTTCGAGCGACGCGGCGGGGAGGAGCCCGGTGGCGTCGCCAGCCAGGGATTGCGAGACCTGGAGGCGCTGGTGGACAACGTGCGCGCCGCCGGCTTGCCGGTGCAGCTCTCGCTCGAGGACGTGGCGGTGCCCGATGACGTCGGCCACGTCGCCTACCGGGTCGTGCAGGAAGCCTTGACCAACATGCTGCGGCACGCAGGACCGACGACCGCGGAGGTACGCGTGCACCGTGACCAGGGCACGCTCGTCGTGGAGGTGCTCGACGGCGGGATCGGCGCCAAGGACGTGCGGCCCGGCATCGGGCTCACCGGGATGCGCAACCGGGTGGTGGCGGTGGGCGGCGAGCTCGTCGCCCAGCCCCGCACGGGTGGCGGGTTCCGGGTCTCCGCGCGCCTGCCGATCGCCGGAGACGCGACATGATCCGGGTCGTGCTGGCCGACGACCAGGCCGTGGTGCGGATGGGCCTGCGCGTGCTGGTAGATCGCGAGCAGGACATGGAGGTCGTCGGCGAGGCCGAGGACGGGCAGGCGGCGCTCGACCGGCTGCGCGAGACGCACCCCGACGTCCTGCTGCTCGACATCCGGATGCCGGGCAAGGACGGGTTGGAGACGTTGTCGGCGATCAGCGCGGACAGCGAGCTGGCGGCTACCCGCGTGATCGTGGTGACCACCTTCGAGATCGACGAGTACGTGTTCCGTGCGCTGCAAGCAGGCGCCAGCGGGTTCATCCTCAAGGACGCGGCACCCGCGGAGCTGGTGCGCGCGATCCGGGTGGCGGCCGCCGGCGAGGCCCTGCTGTCCCCGTCGGTGACCAAGCGGTTGATCACCAGGTTCAGCCAGCGCCCGACCACGGCGCTGGCGCCGGTGCCCGGGCTGGACGAGCTGACCGAGCGGGAGCGGGAGATGGTCGCCTGGGTCGCCACCGGCCGGTCGAACGAGGAGATCGGGCAGGAGCTGCTCATCAGCCCGGCAACGGTTCGCACGCACGTCGGCCGCGCGATGATCAAGCTGCACGCGAGGGACCGCGCGCAGCTCGTGGTCTACGCGGTGCAGTCAGGGCTCACGCTCCCGCACCAGCCCTGACCACAGCGGTCTCATCGCCGAGCCCGAGGCGGCCTCCCGTAGTTGGCCCGGGTTGCGATCGAGCCCGCGATCAGCGCGGTGAGCACACCGATCACCTGGATCCCCTGGCCGACGGCCACGCTCGCCCCGGCCTTGCCGGCCAGGTTGGTCCGCCCGGTGGGGCTGACCAGGAACCCGACGGTGACGAACAGCCCCAGGAAGGCCCCCACACCAGGTGCCCAGGGCCATGGGGCCAGGCCGACGAGCAACGCGCCGGCCAGGAGGATGACCATGCCCGGCGGCGGGTAGAACGGGAACTCGACTCCCGACGCCCACAGGATCGCGATCCCAACGGCGCCGACCACGAGGCCCGCAACCGTCGCCGCCCGTGGCCCGGACAGCGCCCTCCGTGCCTTCATCGTCCTCTCCTCCATCTCGTGGATCACGCGACGTCCCGGCGGCTGATCAGCACCGCCCATCCTCGGGGCTCGTCGGCTACGCAGTCGTCAGCGTGAGCTCGGCACCCGGCATACGAGGATTCGCGTATGGCTCGCCACCGGTCCGCGGGCGCCGGACCGGTCATCGTCCTGCCGGACCGGCAGAGCCGACGGGCACGAGCTCCTCGATCTCGTCCGGCGCCGGAGCACCGTGGTGATGGCCGGTGCTCTCGACGGTCAGCTGCGGGAGGAACCGGTCGAGCCAACCGGGCAGCCACCAGTTGGCGCGCCCCAGCAGCGCCATGCTCGCCGGGACCACCAGCATCCGCACGATGGTGGCGTCGAGCGCGATGGCGGTGGCAAGCCCGAGACCGAACATCTTGACCGCCGGTGAAGGGTTGGCGACGAACGAGAGGAACACCGCGGCCATGATCAGCGCCGCGGACGTGATGACGCGTCCCGTCGCGGCCAGGCCGCGCGCCACCGACTCGGCGTTGTCGCCCGTCCTGGCGTACTCCTCGCGGATCCGCGAGAGCAGGAACACCTCGTAGTCCATCGACAGGCCGAACAGGATCCCGAACATGATGACCGGGATGGGCGAGGCGATCGGCAGCGGCCCCTCCAAGCCGAACAGATCCTTCAGCCAGGCCCACTGGAACACGGCGACCAGGACGCCGTAGGCCCCACCGACCGACAGCAGGTTCATCAGTGCCGCCTTCAGCGGCACGACGATCGAACGGAACATCAGCATCAGCAGGAGGAACGACGCGGCCAGGGTCGCGGCGATGAAGACGGGGAGGGTGGCAGCGAGCTGGTCGGTGAGGTCGTCCGTCATCGCCGTGAGGCCCGACACGTAGACGCCGGCGGGCACGAGCCCGCGGACCCGCTCGATCGTCCTGGAGGTGGCCGGGTCCGCGGGCGCCGTGGTCGGGATGGCGGGCAGCACGACCGTGTCGCCGGCGGGGGAGGACTGGGGCCGCCCGGTCGTGGCGATGCCAGGATCGGCGGCGAGTCGCTCCGTCAGGGCACGGACGTCCTGGCGGTCCAGCCCCGCTGCGCGCAGGTCGGCGACGATCAGCAGCGGCCCGTTGACGCCCGGACCGAATCCCTCGGCCAGCAGGTCGTAGGCCCTGCGGTGGGGAGTGGTCGTCGGGTCGGCGCCGGCGTCGGGGAACCCGGTCTGCATGCGCAGCGCCGGAGCGGCCAGTGCGAGCAGGACGGCCGTCGCGGCGAGCAGGTAGGGCCAGGGCCGTCCCGAGACGCGGTGGGCGAAGCGCCACCACGCACTGTCCAGCGCACGCGCGGCCCTACGGCGGCGGCGCGGCAGCCGCCCGGTGTCGATGCGGTCGCCCAGCAGGGAGAGCAGCGCCGGCAGCAGCGTGGTGGCGGCCGCGACGGCGATGAGCACGACCAGCGACGTCGCCAGCCCGATGGAGGTGAGCACGCCGAGTCCGGTCAGCGCCAGTGCGGCCATCGCCACGACGACGGTGCCGCCCGCCAGCACCACGGCCGCTCCGGACGAGCCCATGGCGCCATGCAGGGCCGCCGCGTTGTCCTGGCCCCTGGAACGGTTCTCACGGTAGCGGGCCACGATGAACAGGGCGTAGTCGATGCCGACGCCGAGACCGATCATCGCCGCGACCGTCGGCGCGGCCGTGGACACGCCCATCGCGTTGGCGAGCAGCGTGATGCCGCCGACGCCGACGGCGACGGCGACCAGCGCCAGCCCGATCGGGACCAGGGCGGCCACGACCGTGCCGAACGCCACCACCAGCACGACGAGCGCGGCCAGGAGCCCCACCGCCTCCGCGCCCGACGTCTGCTCGTCAGCGTTGATGAACACCGCGTCGCCGCCCAGCTCGGCGGTGACGCCGGCCGCGCGCGCCGGCCCGATGGCGTCGGCCAGCGCCGCGAACGGTTCCGGTCCGAGGTCGGCGGCGGGCAGGTCGAACGACATCTCGGCGAAGCCGATGCGTCCGTCGGGCGAGACGGTGCCGGCCTCGAAGGGATCGGCGACGGCCACGACGTGCTCCACCTTCGCGATCCGCGCCAGCGCGGCCTCGATGGCCGGCCGGTGGCTCGCGAGCCGGTCGCCGTCGTCGACGGCGAACACGGCCATGGCGCCGCCGCCCGCCGCCTTGGGGAAGCGCTCGTCGAGCAGTTGCATCGCGCGCTCGCTCTGGCTGCCGGGCGCGACGAAGTCGTCGACGAACACGCCACCGACCGTGCCTGCGAGCGCGATCACGGCCGCGGCGACGACCGCCCAGGCGACGAGGGTCGACCATGGTCTCCTGGCGCTTGCCGCGCCGACGCGACGGGTGAACCGGTTCATGTGCGCACTCCTTCTCGATGGCTCCCGGCGGCGGCTCCGCAGCCGCGACCTACGCCAGATGAAGGTGCCGCCTGACGCCGGTGCCGTCGCCGCCCCACGGAACGATCGACGGCTCCGCCAAAGGGTTGGATCAGGGACGCGGGGAGCCGGCGACATCCCCCCATGAGGCGGAGACCGCAACCCGCCCGCGGGTGGGTGACCGCGTGCGACGCGACGGCGTACCGTAGGTCGATGTATCCCTCAACCCGCCGACCGGGCACCCCGGTGTGCCAGCATCGAGCGATCGTGAACAGCACGGCTCAGGACGCGCAGACGCCCACCAGCTCCCGGCGACCGCCGGGCGGCCCGTTCACCCGCTGGCCGCGCCTCGCGGACGCCGTCCTCGCCCTGGTCGTGTTCCTCGTCGTCCTGTCGGTGGCACCCGGGCACGACGACGAGCTCGTCCTTCGCCCGGTCGGCGAGGTGTCGATCGCCGCCTTGATCGTCTTCGCGGTGGCCAGCGGCGCCCTCTTCTGGCGGAGGTCCCGGCCCCTGGTGGTGTTCGGGGTGACCCTGGGCGCCGCGGTGCTGTCGATCGGGCTCGGCGACGCCGACATGGTCGGGATCGCCATGCTGTTCGCGCTGTATGGCGTTGGTCGCTACGTCGACAACGATCAGCGGGGCTACATCGCACTGGGCGGCGCGCTGGTGTTCGTGACGATCAGCGCCCTCATCGACGCGGTGACGGTGGCGGAGATCGGGTTTGGTCTCCTCCTGACGTTCTTCGTGTGGTACGTCGGCAGACGGCTCCGGATCCGCGGCGAGCGTGCCGCGCAGCTCGAACGGGAGCAAGCGGCCGAAGCGCGCCGAGCGGTCGCCGAGGAGCGGACCCGTATCGCACGCGAGCTCCACGACGTCGTCGCCCACCGGGTGAGTCTGATGACGGTCCAGGCCGGCGCGGCGAAGACCGTTGCCGCCGACGACCCAGAGGCCGCATCACAGGCGATGCATGCGGTGGAGAAGGCCGGGCGCCAGGCGCTCGATGAGCTGCGCCACCTGCTCGGGGTGCTCCGACCTGAAGCCGACGCCGAGGCGCTGGGTCCGCAGCCCGGTCTCGCGGACGTTCCGCGGCTCGTCGACCAGTTGCGGGCGGCGGGGCTGGACGTCTCGCTCACCATGGAAGGTGCACAGATCGATCTCCCGGCTCGCGTGGACCTCTCCGCGTACCGCATCGTCCAAGAGGCATTGACCAACGCGCTCAGACACGCGGGACCCAGCGCCCGGACCGAGGTGCGGCTCCACGCCGACAACCGCGGGGTCGACATCGAGGTGCTCGACAACGGGCGCGGTGTCACCATCTTGACCGGGTCGGGCCACGGGATCATCGGGATGCGCGAGCGGGCCCTGCTGTTGGGCGGGCGGCTCGACGTAGGGCCCCGTCCAGGTGGCGGCTTTCACGTCGTTGCTCATCTACCAGTCGGGGAGGAGCCGGCGTGAGCATTCGTGTCGCCGTCGTCGACGACCAGGCCCTGGTCCGGGGAGGGTTCGCCATGGTCCTCGGCCACCAGGACGACATCGACGTCGTCGCCGAGGCCGGGACCGGGCTGGAAGCGATCGAGGTGGCACGCACCCACCGCCCGGACGTGATCCTCATGGACATCCGGATGCCGAAGATGGACGGCCTCGAGGCGACCGCCAGGATCATCGAGGAAGCCGACTGGCCGGTGCGGGTGCTGATCCTGACGACCTTCGAGCCCGACGCGTACGTCTACCGGGCGCTGCGCGCCGGTGCCAGCGGCTTCGTCCTCAAGGACATCCCACCCGAGGAGCTCCCCACCGCCGTGCGCACGGTGGCCAATGGAGGAGCGCTGCTTGCTCCGTCCATCACCAGGCGCCTCATCAGCCAGTTCGCCAAGCGCCTCGCCGTCGACACCGCCGCGTCGAGCCGCCTGGAACGTCTCACCGACCGGGAGCGCGAGGTGCTGGCCGCGGTCGCCCGGGGGTCCAGCAACGCTGAGATCTCGGACGAGCTCTTCATCGGAGCCGCCACGGTGAAGTCGCACGTGTCGAGCATCCTCACCAAGCTCGGATTGCGCGACCGTGCCCAAGTCGTGGTCTTCGCCTACGAGAGCGGGCTCGTCGAGGCCGGCGAACGCGACATCGGTCACTGAGGATGGCGCCGCCGGCTCACGCCGGCCCCGGCTGTCAGCGTGACGGGATACCCTGGCGCTCCAGAACCTGCTTGATGGGAGGTCCACGATGGCGACAGGGGATGTGCTCCTCCTGGTCGGCACGATGAAGGGGGCGTTCCTGTTCAGCGCGGACGCCGAGCGGGGGCATTTCGAGGCCGACGGGCCGCACTTCCGCGGGCAGGCGATCTACGCCTTGGCGTTCGACGGGCGTGGGGGGCGCCGGCGGCTGCTCGCCGGCACGGATTCGGGCCACTGGGGCTCGGTGGTGCGCTGGTCGGACGACCTGGGCAAGACCTGGGCCGACCCGGACGAGGGCAACATCCGCTTCCCGGAGTCGAGCGGCGCGGCGCTGAAGCGGGTCTGGCAGCTCCGGCCGGACGGGGACGGGCGCCCGGACACGGTGTGGGCCGGGGTCGACCCGGCCGCGCTGTTCCGCAGCGACGACGGCGGCGAGACCTTCGAGCTGGTCGAGGGGCTCTGGGACCACCCGCACCGGCCGCGCTGGATGCCTGGCGGTGGCGGCCTGTGCCTGCACACGGTGCTGCCGCACCCGACCGACCCGGAGCGCATCTGGGTGGCGATCTCGACCGGCGGCGTGTACCGCTCCGACGACGGCGGCGCCTCCTGGCAGCCGCGGAACCAGGGCGTGCGGGCGCAGTTCCTGCCGGAGCCGGACCGCTACCCCGAGTTCGGCCAGTGCGTGCACAAGATCGACCTGGCCGCCGGCCGGCCCGACCGGCTCTACCTGCAGAACCACTGGGGGCTGTACCGCAGCGACGACGGTGGCGACCGCTGGGAGGACATGGCCAACGGGGTGCCGAGCGACTTCGGCTTCCCCGTGGTCGCCCACCCGGGGGACCCCGACTCGGCCTACATCATCCCGCTGACCTCGGACGAGTTCCGCTGTACGCCCGACGCCCGCATGCAGGTGTTCCGCACCCGCGACGCCGGCGACTCGTGGGAGCCGCTGGGCGCCGGCATGCCGCAGCGTGACGCCTACCTGACGGTGCTGCGTGACGGGTTCGCCACCGATGGTCTGGCGCCTGCCGGGCTGTACTTCGGCACCCGTACCGGCGAGCTGTTCGCCTCGACCGACGAGGGTGAGAGCTGGCGCCTGCTGGCCGAGTGGCTGCCGCCGGTCACCTGCGTCAAGGCCGCGGTCGTCGCCTCCTGAACGGGATGGCCACCGTCCACCTGCCGGCGGCGCTGAGCGCCTACGCCGAGCAGCGCCGCCACGTCGAGGTGCAGCTTCCGGGCGAGGGCGCGACCGTCGCCGCCCTGCTCGACGCCCTCGGCGAGGCCCACCCCGGCGTGCGCCAGCGCGTCCAGGACGAGCAGGGCGCCCTGCGCCCCCACGTCAACGTGTTCGTCAACGGCGAGAGCATCCGCTACCTCAGCGGCCTCTCCACCCCCCTGACCGAGGCCGACGAGGTCTGGATCCTGCCGGCCGTCTCCGGCGGCTGAGAAGTCGTCAGAGCTGGCACCACAGGAGCGAGTCGCCGCCACGACCGCAGTCGCCCTGCCTGCGGGGCAGTCGTCAGAGCTGGCACCACAGGAGCGAGTCGCCGCCACGACCGCAGTCGCCCTGCCTGCGGGGCAGTCGTCAGACGTTGAAGCGGATGTGGAGGACGTCGCCCTCGCCGACGACGTAGGCGCGGCCTTCGGTGCGGAGGAGGCCCTTGGAGCGGGCGGCGTCCCAGCCGCCGGAGGCGATCACGTCGTCGTAGGGGATCACCTCGGCGCGGATGAAGCCGCGTTCGAGGTCGGAGTGGATGCGGCCCGCGGCTTCGGGGGCGGTGGCGCCGCGGTGGACCTCCCACGCCCTGGTCTCGTCCTCGCCGGTGGTGAGGAAGGTGAGCAGGTCGAGGAGGCGCCAGGCGGCGCCGACGACCTGGTCGAGGCCGCTGCGTTCGACGCCGACCTCGCGCAGGTAGGCGGCGGCGTCCTCGGGCGGCAGCTCGGCGGCCTCGGCCTCGAGGGCGCCGGGGAGGGCGACGGTGGGGATGCCGAGGGCCTGCTCGGTCACGGCGGCACGGGGCTGCTCCTCGGCGGCGTCCTCCTCGCCGAGGTTGACCACGGCGAGGACCGGCTTGAGGGTCAGCGGCGCGAAGTTGCGCAGCACCTTCAGCTCCTCGGGCTCCCAGACGGCGGCGCGCAGGGGGGTGCCCTGGTCCAGCAGGTCGCGCGCCTTGGCGAGAGTGGTCGCTTCGAGGGCGGCCTCCTTGACGCCGGCGCGGGCGCGCTTGGCGGCCTTCTCGGCGCCGCCGGCGACGCTGGCGAGGTCGGCCACGGTCAGCTCGAGGGTGAGGTCGGCCGCGGCGGCCACCGGGTCGCCGCCGTCGAAGGCGGCCAGCACCATCGCCAGCGCGTCGACCTCGCGCAGCGCCCCGAGCCCCGCGGCGGACAGCTCGCCGCCGCGGGCGCCGGCGGAGAGCCCGGCGACGTCGACGAAGCGCGCCTGGACGTGGACGCGCTTGCGGGAGCGCTCCAGGTCGGCGAGAGCGTCCACGCGCGGGTCGGGCACGGGCACGGCGGCCAGGTTGGCGCGGCCGGCCGCGCCGCCGGCCGGGACGCCGGCCCGGGTGAGGGCGTTGAACAGGGTGGTCTTGCCGGCGAAGGGCAGGCCGACGATGCCGATGTCCTTCATCTGGCTGGTTGTACCTCGCGGCGGGCTGGACGGCTGGAGAGCTGGAGTGTAGTGGTGCTTGGGAACCTCCGGCCCGATGGGAGCGTCCAAGCGGCATGATGAAGAAGACCCTCGCCCTCTCCAGCGGCCTCCTCGTTGCCCTCGCCCTCCTGCTCGGCGCCTGCGCCAACCCGGACGAGCAGTCGGGCGCGGCCTCGGGCGGGGCCGCCACCTCGACCATCGCCCCCCCGACCACGGGCGGGTCGACCACGTCCCCCAGCCCCGAGCCACGCGACCAGATCAAGGTGGTGGCCACGGGAACCGTGCAGAGCGGCGTCGAGCCCGGGTGCCTGATCCTGGAAACCGGCAAGGAACGCTTCGTGCTATTGGCCAAGGACAAGAGCAAGCTCACCGCCGGGTCCAAGGTGGAGGTCACCGGCGTCCGTACGAGCGGCCAGATCAGCTACTGCCAGCAGGGCACCCCCCTCGAGGTGCGGTCGGTCAGGCCGGTCTCCTGACGCAGTCCCCCCCGCGGCCCGGGCGCCTCTGGCGCCCGGGCCGTCCACGTGCCGGCCGCCCATCGCATCGCCGCAATGGGGCTACCTCGTTCTGCGTATCAGTGGGCGCCGAGGCATCCGCAACACTGCGGAACCTGTTCACAGTCCGTGGCCGTGCTCCACGAACCGTGGTTTCCTGAGTGCTCAACCAACGGCGGCGCTGACTGGTCTGGGCGCCGTCGGGCGGTCGTGGCATTCGGAGGCGACGTGGGCAGACGAGATCCCGCCGCGCGCCGGGCGGGACGCGGAGCCGACCGGCAGCAGGCCCCCGCCGCCGCGGCAGCGCCGAGCGTCAACACCGTGCTCGGGGGCGACGCCGTGCTGCGCGCGGCCGACATCGACGTCGGGCACGCGCGCGAGCGGCGCCGTCAGCGCCGGCTCGCGCGGGTGGCCGTGGTGCTCTGGGTCCTGTGCGGCTTCGCCTGGTACCGGGTGCTGACCGGCCGCTCGGTCAACCCGCTGGCCGGGCTCACCCTCGGCCCGGAGGCCGTCTTCTGGCTGCCCCTGCTGCTGCTCGTCCTGCTGCTCGGGATCGTCACCCTCCTGCCGCTGGTGGGGCAGGGGCGCTCACCGCACCTGCTGTACCGGCCCGAGCAGATCGACGTGACGCTCGACGACGTCAAGGGCCTCGACGCCGTGCGCGACGAGGTCGTCAAGACGCTCAACCTGTTCCTCGGCTACGCCACGTTCCGTGACCAGCTCGGCGGCAACCCGCGCCGCGGCATCCTGTTCGAGGGGCTGCCCGGCACCGGCAAGACCCACATGGCCAAGGCGATGGCCAGGCACGCCGGGGTGCCGTTCCTGTTCGTCTCGGCCACCAGCTTCCAGTCGATGTGGTACGGCATGACCGCGCGCAAGATCCGCTCGTTCTTCAGGGCGCTACGCAAGCTGGCCCGCGAGGAGGGCGGCGCGATCGGCTTCATCGAGGAGATCGACGCCATCGGCACCTCCCGCGGCGGGGTGGACGGGGTGGCCGCGACACCGGCCACCGCCTCGGGCGGCCCCGGCGGCCGCCGGGTGGAGGCGAGCATCTCCTCGGGCACCGGCGGGATGGTCAACGAGCTGCTGGTGCAGCTGCAGAGCTTCGACGTGCCGGCGTTCGGCGAGCGTGCCTGGGGCCGGGTGATCGACTGGCTGAACGGCTACCTGCCGCTCGACCACCAGCTCCACAAGCCGCCGCCGCGCTACAACAACATCCTGGTGATCGCGGCCACCAACCGGGCCGACGCGCTCGACCCGGCGCTGCTGCGGCCGGGCCGCTTCGACCGCAAGCTCTACTTCGACCTGCCCAACAAGGACGGGCGCCGCGAGCTGATCGACTACTTCCTGGTGCGCAAGGCCCACCATCCCGAGCTCGACGACCCGCTGCGGCGCGAGGAGCTGGCCCACCTCACCTTCGGCTACACCCCGGTGATGATCGAGCACCTGCTCGACGAGGCGCTCATCTGGGGGCTGCGCTCCGGCCGCGACGCGATGCGCTGGGTCGACGTCAGCCAGGCCAAGCTCTCCGAGGAGATCGGGCTGAAGCAGCCGGTCACCTACACCCCGCTGGAGAAGGAGATGGTGGCCACCCACGAGGCCGGCCACGCGGTCGCCGCCTACCTGTCCGGAGTCGGCCGCCGGCTCGAGGTCCTCTCGATCATCAAGCGCAAGGACGCCCTCGGCCTCCTGGCCCACAACGACACCGAGGAGCGCTGGACCCGGACCCGGTCGGAGCTGGAGGCGTTCCTGCGCATCGCGTGCGCCGGCATGGCCGCCGAGGAGCTGTGGTTCGGCGAGTCCACCACCGGCCCCGGCGGTGACCTGGTCGGCGCGACCAACATCGCCGCCCAGATGGTCGGCGCCCTCGGCATGGCCAACTCGCTGGTCTCTTACGTGGCCATGGAGGAGGGGCTGAACGACCGCAACGTGGTCGCCCGGGTGCTGTCCGACACCGAGGGCCGCGAGAAGGTCGACCGCATCCTCAACGAGGCCAAGGCGGCGGCCAAGGAGCAGCTCGACGGCAACCGCCCGCTGGTCGAGGCGTTGCGCGACGCTCTGATCGAGCGGGAGGAGCTGATCGGCGACGAGATCGTCGAGGTGCTGCGCCTGGCCGAGGCCGACCTGCCGGCGCCGCCGACCGGCCCGCCGTCAGGGCTGCTGCCCAACCGCCCGGCCCCGCAGTAGGTCCCTTGCGCGACGGAGCCCCGCCCTCCCTTGGGCGGGGCTCCGTCGCGTCGGCGCCTTATGGCAGGCGCAGCTTCCACAGGCCGCGGCCGTGGGTGGCGGCCAGGACGGTCCTGCCGTCGGGGTAGAGGGACAGGTCGTTGACCGAGGCGCTCGGCAGGTCGCTGCCCAGCCGCGACCAGGCGGTCGGCTTGGAGGCGTCGGCGATGTAGACGGAGTTGTCGGTCGCCAGGACCAGGCGGCCCCTTGCCAGCACCAGGTCGTCACCGGGGACGTCAGGCAGGTTGCCGCTGATGTCGGTCCAGGTCGCCCCGCCGTCCTTGGACTCGAACACGTGCCCCACGCCGGCGCTGGGGATCCAGCGCCGCGAGTAGCCGTTGTAGACGGCGTAGACGTGGGCCGGGTCGGCCGGGTCGACGGCGAGGGAGTTGACGAACCGGTTGGGCAGGTTCGGGGCGGTCACCTTGTGCCAGGTACCGCCGTAGTTGGTGTTGATCGAGCTGGTGAAGCCGCCGCCCTCCGCGTCGAGCGGGTTGCACGGTGCGCAGGAGCCGGCGTAGACGGTGTTGCCGTTGGCGACCACCGCGGTCAGGAAGGAGCCCGCGCCGAGGTCGGTGAGCTGCTTCCAGTCGCAGGTGGTGTCGTCGCAGACGGTGTCGAAGCCCTTGGTGGTCTCCCACACGTAGCGGCCGCCGGTGACCCAGTGGCTGCCGTCCTTGACGTCCGGCTCGAACGGGGCGATGAACCGCGGCGAGGGGTCGCAGCCGGCCAGGTCGGGGTTCCACTCGCAGGCCGGCGAGACCAGCCGCCAGGACTCCGAGCCGGGCGCGCCGCTGGAGCGGCCGCCGTTGCGGCTGATCGCCACCGCCAGGTCGACGTACTCGACCACGGCGTTGTCGGAGTTGTTGGGGTCGATCAGCACGTCGCCGCCGTCGCCGCCGAACGGCGAGACCTGCCCGTGGGTGCCGGCGCGCAGCAGCGAGGTGCCGTTGTCCTGCAGGCCGCCCCAGACGTCCACGCCGCCGCGCGGGCTGCGCCCGCTGCCGGCGTAGTAGTACTGCAGCGTGAACAGGTTGCGGTTGTTGTTGGTCCAGCGCACCTCGCCGCGCAGCTTGCTGGGGCGGGAGTAGACGCCACCGTCGTTGCCGAAGTAGGCGGTGCCGTCGTCGGCGATGGTGATGCCGTGCTGGTCAGGGTGGGTGGTCTTGGGGCAGCTGTCGAGCCCGTTCGCGGCGCAGGGAAGGGTGAAGTTCCAGTACGGCCCGATGGCCTTCCAGGTGGCGCCGCCGTCGCTGGTCTCGAAGATCTCCTCGAGGCCCACGTAGACGTGCTGGGCGTCGGCCGGGTCGACCTGGACGTAGATGTTGTACCAGCCCTGCACACCGGGCTCGTAGCCCGAGGGGAAGGCGAGCGCCGAGTCGCCGGCGGCGAGCTTGGCCGCATCGGCCACCAGCGTCCACGGACCGGCGACGTTGCCGCTGGCGGACTTGTAGACGCCTTTCAGGATGGTCGACTGGGCCGGAGCCGGCGGGCCCTCGTTGAAGTACGTGGGCGACTGGATGGCCGCGTACAGCACCTTGCCGTCGGTCGAGAACGACAGCGCGGTGCGGCCGATGTCGGTGGCGTCGAGGCCGGCCGGGCTGATCCTCTGGAAGCTGCCCGGGGCGCCGGAGCTGCCGGAGACGTAGAAGCCGTTGTAGTCGGTCCCCGCCCGCCAGCCGAGCACCGCGATCACCTGCTTGCCGCCGGAGCCCGGCTTCAGGGCCACGTCGGTGATGAACGAGGTGTTGTACGGCGTGTTGCCGGGGTTGGGATCCGGCTTGAGCACCAGCTGCCAGGGCGAGGTGCGTGCCGCCTGGCTGTGGCGCCGCCACAGCCCGCGGCTGGTGGCCGCGTAGACGTAGCTCGACGACGCGGTGATGCGGAAGACCAGCGCGTTGCGCAGCTCGTTGCCGCCCACCTTGAGGTAGCTCTGGCCGTGGTTGGTGGAGCGCCAGATGCCCTGCCCGGCGTAGGAGTCGGAGCTGGTGTTGGCCTCGCCGGTGCCCACCCACAGCGAGTGGTCGGACTTGCGCACGTACAGGGCGCCGACGGAGAGCGTCTCCTTGCTCTGCAGCGTCGGCTTCCAGTGCTGGCCGTGGTCGCTGGACACCCACACGCCGCCGTCGGCGGCGCCGCCGTAGATCCAGCGGCCGTCGCTGGCCATCGCGGTCATGCGGCCGCCGACCAGGCCGGCGCCACCACCGGAGTTGGACCAGACGGGGTCGCGGTAGCCCTGCGCGTCGCTGTCGTAGGGCACGTCGGTGACCTCGTCCCAGTGGCCGCCGACGGTGCTCAGGCCCGCGGCGGCGGCGTCGGCCTCGGCGACCGCCGCGGCCGGCACCTCGACACCCGGAGCGAGCCGTGGCGCCGAGTACCACTCGCGCGCCTCGAGCAGCTCGTGGGCGTCGCCCTGCTCGCGCTCGCCCGGTTCCTCGCCCGCAGCGAGCTGCCCCCGCCCGAACTCGTGCAGGCCTTGCCTGCCCCCGGACTTCCGGTCCTGGGGTCCCGCGAAACCCGGGGTGCCGGCGAGGACCATGCCAAGCGCGGCCAGCAACGAGACGAGCGCCAACCCGCGGCGCCGCCAGAATGTTCGTCCCATCTATTCCCTCCGGAGCGAAAGCGATGGCGCCACGCCTCCACCCCCCGGCGCCGGGACACCGGCAGATGCTAATGCCGGTCAGTGCCTGCGAGAAGAATTCCAGCCGAATTCGGCTACCATTACGCCGCGACGCAATTGTCGGCGGACCGCCTGATATTTCGGACAATTCAGGGTGGGCCTCGGGTAGTTCGCGAGGATTGCGGTACGTCGTGATACGCGCAAGGCGCTACATGAGGTCACGGCGAATCTCGCGGCGGCAGGCCGGTGTAGACCGCGCGCGGGCGGATGGGCGTGCGCCGCTCGTACTCCTCGAGGGCGTGGGCCAGCCAGCCGGCGATGCGGGCGAGCGCGAACACGGTCTCGGCCGCGCCGCGGGTCATGCCCGCGACGAAGGCGAGCGCCGCCAGGGCGAAGTCCACGTTCGGGGCGGGCAGGCGTCGGCGCCGGACCGCGTCGACCACCGCCTCGACCACCTCGAGCCGCCGCGTGCCTTCCGAGCCCCCCGGAGCCCAGCCCAGCCGGTCGAGCAGGCAGGCGGCGCGTGGGTCGCCGTCCGGGTAGAGCGAGTGGCCGAGCCCCGGCACCTGCTCGCCCCAGCGCAGCCGGTCGCCGATCACCCTGGTCGCCCGCTCTGGCCTGCCGATCTCGGCCAGCAGGGTCTCCGCCGCCAGCGAGAGCCCGCCGTGCAGGGCGCCACTGACCGCGCCGAGCCCGGCGCCGACGACCGCGTACGGGTCGGCCTGGACCGAGGCCGCCACCCGCGCCGCCACCGCCGAGGCGGCCAGCTCGTGGTCGGCGGCCAGCACCAGCGCCGCGTCGAGCACCTCGACCATGCCCGGGGGTGGCGGCGCCTGGCAGAGCCGCGGCCACAGCCTGGCCGCCACCGCCTCGGCGCCCAGCCGCGAGCCGGCCGCCGGGACCTCCCGGCCGAGCAGCGGCAGGGAGTCGACCAGGCCGGCGACCAGCGCGCGGCCGGTCGCGACCACGGCCGACGGGTGCAGCTCGAAGCGGAGCTCGTCGGCGGCGGCGAGCGCCGCCGTAGCGACCCGCAGCCGGTCGAGCGGCAGGGTGCCGGCGGGCAGGGCGTCCTGGCAGGCGGTCGCGACCGCCACCGCCGCCGGGTCGGGCCGCCACGGTCCCGGATCGCCGAGGCGGCCGGTCCAGAGCAGCTCGGCCACCTGCTCGAAGCTCGCGCGCCCGGCCAGCTCGGTGACGTCCAGCCCGCGGTAGCGCAGCGTGCCGCCGTCGATGCTGGTCAGCTCCGTGGCGATCACCAGGTCAGGGGCGGCGGCCTGGGCGCGCCCGCGGCCCCGGCGGGTCAGCCGCTCCACCTCGGCCGGGTCGAAGGTGGAGGTGCGCCCGTCCGGCGCGCGCTCGCTGCGCAGCAGCCCGCGGCTGACGTAGGCGTACAGCGTCGCCGGCTTGACCCCCAGCCGCCTGGCCGCCTCCGCGCTGCTGAGCCGTTGCCGCGCCCGCGCCGCCATCGCCTCGCTCCCGGCCGTGCATTGATTCCTGATCAATATTGACAACGTCGATGCCGTCTCGGCAACGTGGCTGGCGTGTCCCCCGTGACCCGGAGGCTTCCCATGCCACGCATCCACCTGCTCGACGTGACCAACCGCGACGGCGTCCAGACGGCGCGCGTCAACCTCTCCAAGTTCGGCAAGACGATGGTCAACTGGTACCTGGGCGAGCTCGGCGTGGCGCAGTCGGAGGCCGGCTTCCCCGCCCTCTTCCACGAGGTGCCCTACCTGCGCGCCAACCTCGCCCTCGCCGAGGCGGGCGCCTTCGGCGAGCTGCGCCTGTCCGGCTGGTTGCGGGCGGTGCCGGGCGACGTCGAGCAGGCGGTCCCGCTCGGCATGCGGCACATGAACCTGTCGATCTCCACCTCGGACCAGATGATCACCAACAAGTTCAGAGGCCGGCTGGACCGGGCCGCGGTGATCAGCGAGATGGTGAAGGCGACCCAGGCCGCCAAGCAGGCCGGGGTGCAGACCGTCGGCGTCAACGCCGAGGACGGCTCGCGCACCGACGACGGCTACCTCACCGAGTTCGCCCTGGCGGCCAGGGAGGCGGGCGCCGAGCGGATCCGCTACTGCGACACCATCGGCGGCGACTCCCCGGCGCGCATCCGGGAGCGCTTCGCCCGCCTCGCCGCCGAGGTCGGCCTGCCGATCGAGACGCACTGCCACAACGACCTCGGCATGGCGGTCGCCAACTCCGTCTCCGGGGCACTCGGCGACCTCGACGCCGGCCAGGACGCCTGGGTCAACACCTGCGTCAACGGCATCGGCGAGCGGGCGGGCAACGCCGACCTGCTGAGCTGCATCCTCGCCTTCCAGCACGGCTTCGGCGTGCACGAGCGGGCCGAGCTCGGCGACCCCGTCGACCTGAGCTGGGCACGCCGCTTCGGCCTCTGGGCTGCCTACGCGTTCGGCCAGCCGATCCCGGTCAACCAGCCCGGCGTGGGCCGCAACGCCTTCTCGCACGAGTCGGGCATCCACGCCGACGGCGCCCTCAAGGACCGCCACAACTACGAGCTGTACGACGACGACACCCTCGGCCCGTTCCCCCACGACCACGCAGCGACGGAGGGCCGCGTCGTCCTCACCGGCGAGTACGGCGGCCGCGCCGGCTTCCAGCACGTGATGGACGTCCTCGGCCTCGAGGTCCCCGCCGAGGATCGCGACCTCACCTTCAGGCTGGTCCAGCTCTGCAACGCCGCCAGCGGCCGCCCCCTCACCGACGACGAGCTGCGCCTGATCGCCGCCTACCCGCACGAGCTGGCCCTGCTGTACCCGGGCTACCTGTCCTGACCCGCCGAGCCGCGCCAGGAGCGACCACCGGCTCAGGCGAGCGCGCGGACCGCCCCGAGGGCCTGGTCGACCTGCTCGGGTGTGGTGACGATGCTGGGACCGAGCCGGACCAGCGGCTGCTCGTACGGGGTGACGCTGGCCATCACCTTGGCGTCGGCCAGGCGGCCGACGGCCTCGTTGGGGGCGTAGCCGTCGACCTCGAAGCAGACGATGCCGGCGGACAGCTCTTCGCGCAGCGGCGTCGCCAGGCGCACGTGGCGCATCGCCCGCAGGCCCTCCTTGAGCTGCCTGGCCTGGGCGCGGGTGCGCTCGGCCACGCGCTGCTTGCCGATGGCCAGGTGGAAGCGGAACGCCTCGCCCAGCGCCCAGCGGTGCTCGAAGCTGTGGTACCCGCCTGGGGTCATGGCGGCGCCGAAGCGCGGGCCGGGCCGCCCGGCGCGGCGGTCGAAGGTGGGGATGGTGGCGGTGACGGCATCCCAGGCCGAGCGGCGAGCCCAGAGCAGGCCGGTGCCGCGCGGGCCGAAGAGCCACTTGTGGGTCCCCGCGGCGAGGAAGTCGCAGCCCAGCTCGGCCGGTTCGGTTGGCTCGACCCCGAGTCCGTGGACACCGTCGACGCAGAGCAGCACCCGGTCGCCGGGGTCGCGGCCGCGGTTGACCTCGCCAAGGGCGTCGGCGATCGCCCGCACCGGCAGCTTCACCCCGGTGGAGGAGTGGACCCAGGTGATCGCCAGGGCGCGGGTGCGCGCGCCGACCGCGTGCCGCACCGCGTCGACGATCTCGCCGGCCGAGGCGGTGTGCGGGTCGCGGTAGAGGCGCGCCCGCCGCCACGGGGTCCCGTCGGCGCCGGCGCGAAGGCGCAGGGATTCGTGGGTGGAGTAGAAGTCGTGCTCGGTGGCGAGGACCTCCTGGCCCGGGCGCAGCCGCAGGCCGCCGTAGAGCAGTCCGAGGCCCATGGTGGTGGAGTCGGTGAGGGCGATCTCGCCCTGCTCCGCGCCGAGGTAGTCGGCGGCGGCGGCGAGCACCTCGTCCTCCAGGCGGAGCTCCTGGCGGCGGAGGTAGTCCTCGGTGTTGGCGTCCAGGCCGCGGCGGTGGGCGTCGATCGCCCGCCGGACGGGGCGGGGGTGCGCGGCGAGCACGAAGGCGGCGAAGTGTGCCCAGGCGGGGTCGAGGTCGAACTCGGCCCGCACGCCGTCCCAGCTGGAGAGGTTCGGCTGTGCGGCGGCGGTGGCCGGGCGCGGGGGTGCGGGCCGGTCCGGTTCGCAGCCGGCCAGCCCGGCGACCGCTCCCGCGCCCACCAGCCCCGTGCCGGCGATGAACTGCCTGCGTCGCATCCGACCACCACCCGCCTTGAGGTCAGGGCCCGCCCGCTGCAGCGCCAGTGTGGGCGATGGCACCAGCGGACGCCACGGTCCCGCCCCGCTGGGAGGACCGTGGACCGGCCGCGCCCCCGATGGGGGATGATCGCGGCCTGGAGCCGCGACGAGGAGCGTGGATGGAGTTCCGTGAGCTGCTACGGCGGCGGCGGATGGTACGCCGCTTCGATGGCCGGCCGCCGCCGCGCCAGGTGGTCGACGCGGTGCTCGAGAGCGCGCTGCACGCGCCCTCGGCGGGCTTCGCCCAGGGCGTCGACCTGGTCGTGCTCGACGGCGCCGAGCAGGTCGACTGGTTCTGGCGGGTCACCACCGACCCGGAGCGCTGGTCGGAGCCGCTCGGCGCCCGCGCCAGCGCGCCCGCCGTCGTCCTGGTCCTCTCCGGCCGGCAGGCCTACCTCGACCGCTACGGCGAGCCGGACAAGGCCGGGCTCGGCCTGGACACCGAGGCCGGCTGGCCGCTGCCGTACTGGGACCTGGACGCGGCGATGGCGGCCATGCTGCTGCTGCTGGCGGCCGTCGACGCCGGCCTCGGCGGCTGGTTCTTCGGCGTCTTCCACGGCGAGGAGCGGCTGCTGCGCGAGCTCGGCGTGCCCCTGGGACACCGGTTGGTCGGCGCGATCGCGCTCGGCTACCCGGCGCCCGGCGAGCGCCCGGCCGGCTCGGCCGTGCGGCGCCGGCGCCGGCGCCTCGACGAGGTGGTGACCCCGTCGCTGAGCGGAAGCTGGGCAACCTTCGAGGACGTTTGGGCGGCGGCATCCGGGGCACCTCCGTCTTGCCCCGTTGATCGAGCGCCGCGCGGCGGAGGAGGCCGGCATGGACCTGCGCGGGCTGCTGGACGCCTGGCCGCTGGCGCGGCAGCTGCGGACCGGGGACCGGCTCGGCCTCGGCTGTGCGGCGCAGTCGCGGCGCTCGGCGGCGACCGAGCCCCGCACCCGCCGGGCCGACCGGGTGGTGGGCTCGGTGTGCCCGTACTGCGCGGTCGGCTGCGGCCAGAAGGTCTACGTCTCCGGCGGCGAGGTCACCCAGATCGAGGGCGACGAGGCCAGCCCCATCTCCCGCGGCCGCCTCTGCCCCAAGGGCTCGGCCACCAGGCAGCTCGTCACCTCGCCGTCGCGCATCACCAAGGTGCGCTACCGGCGCCCGTACGGCACCGAGTGGGAGGACCTGCCGCTGGAGCGGGCCATGGAGATGATCGCCGACCGGGTCGTGGCCACCCGCGAGCAGACCTGGCAGGAGCGGCAGGAGGGCAAGGTCACCCGGCGCACGATGGGGATCGCCAGCCTCGGCGGCGCGACCATCGACAACGAGGAGAACTACCTCATCAAGAAGCTGTTCACCGCGCTCGGGGCGATCCAGATCGAGAACCAGGCCCGCATATGACACTCCTCGACCGTCCCCGGTCTGGGGACGTCGTTCGGCCGCGGCGGCGCCACCACCTTCCAGCAGGATCTCCAGAACGCCGACTGCATCGTGATCCAGGGCTCGAACATGGCCGAGGCCCATCCGGTCGGCTTCCAGTGGGTGATGGAGGCCAAGGCGCGCGGGGCCAGGGTCATCCACGTCGACCCCAGGTTCACCCGCACCAGCGCCCTCGCCGACGAGCACGTGGCGATCAGGGCCGGCAGTGACATCGCCTTCCTGGGCGGGATCGTCCACCACATCCTGGCGCACGGCCACGAGTTCCGGGACTACGTCGTCAACTACACCAACGCGCCGGTGATCCTCGACGAGCGCTTCGCCGACACCGAGGACCTCGACGGCCTGTTCAGCGGCTACGACCCGGAAACGCACGAGTACGACCCGGCCACCTGGACCTACCAGGGCATGGAGGTCGCGTCGGGCTCCGGCTCCCGCGAGGGCAAGATTGGCATCGGCGAGCACCACGGCGCCGTCGGCGGCCGGCTGGAGCACGGCAACCCGCCGCACACCGACCCCACCCTCGAGCACCCGCGCTGCGTCTTCCAGGTCCTCAAGCGCCACTTCAGCCGCTACACCCCGGAGAAGGTCAGCGAGGTCTGCGGCGTGCCGGCCGAGCAGGTCGTGCGGGTGGCCGAGGCGCTGGTCGCGAACTCGGGCCGCGAGCGGACCAGCGCCTTCGTCTACTCGGTCGGCTGGACCCAGCACACCGTCGGCGTCCAGTACATCCGCACCGCCGCGATCATCCAGCTCCTGCTCGGCAACATCGGCCGCCCGGGCGGCGGCATCCTCGCCCTGCGCGGGCACGCCACCATCCAGGGCTCGACCGACATCCCCACCCTCTACAACCTGCTGCCCGGCTACCTGCCGATGCCCAAGGCGTCGCACGAGAGCCTCGGCGCCTACCTGGAGGAGGCGAAGCTGCCGGCCGGCTTCTGGGGCCACGTCGACCGCTACCTGATCAGCCTGCTGAAGGCCTGGTGGGGCGACGCGGCCACGCCGGAGAACGACTTCTGCTTCGACTACCTGCCGCGCCTGACCGGCGACCACTCCATCTTCCCGACCGTGCTGGGCATGCTCGACGGCAGCGTCGAGGGCTTCTTCCTGCCCGGCCAGAACCCCGCCGTCGGCTCGGTCAACGGCTCGCTGCACCGCAAGGCCATGGCCAACCTCGACTGGCTGGTGGTGCGCGACATGACCGAGATCGAGTCGGCCTCGTTCTGGTACGACGCCCCGGAGATCGACACCGGCGAGCTGGCCCCCGAGCGCATCCGCACCGAGGTGTTCCTGCTGCCGGCCGCCTCCCACGTGGAGAAGGACGGTTCCTTCACCAACACCCAGCGGCTAGTGCAGTGGCACCACAAGGCGGTCGAGCCGCCCGGGGACTGCCGCTCCGAGCTGTGGTTCTACTACCACCTCGGCCGCATCATCCGGGAGAGGCTGGCCGGCTCGAACGACCCCAAGGACCGCCCCATCCTGGACCTGACCTGGGACTACCCGACCGAGGGGGAGATCGCGGAGCCGAGCGCCGAGGCGGTGCTGCGCGAGATCAACGGGGTCGGCCCCGACGGCCGCGCGGTCAGCGGCTACCTGGACCTGAAGCCGGACGGCTCCACCGCCTGCGGCTGCTGGATCTACTCGGGCTGCTACGCCGGCGAGACCAACCAGGCGGCGCGCCGCAAGCCCCACTGGGAGCAGTCCTGGGTGGCGCCGGAGTGGGCCTGGTCCTGGCCCTACAACCGGCGCATCCTCTACAACCGGGCCAGCGCCGACCCGCAAGGCAGGCCCTGGTCGGAGCGCAAGCGCTACGTCTGGTGGGACGAGCAGGCCGGCAGGTGGACCGGCCACGACAACCCCGACTTCGTGCCGACCACGCGCCCCGACTACGAGCCGCCCGACGGCGCCGAGGCCGAGAAGGCGCTGCGCGGCAGCAGCCCGTTCGTGATGCAGGCCGACGGGCTCGGCTGGCTGTACGTGCCCAACGGCCTGGCCGACGGGCCGCTGCCGACCCACTACGAGCCGCACGAGTCGCCGTTCGCCAACCCGCTCTACCGCCAGCAGGCCAACCCCACCCGCCAGGTCTACGACCGCCCCGGCAACCGCTACAACCCCGCGCACGGCAGTCCCGGCGCCGACGCCTACCCGTACGTGCTCACCACCTACCGGCTCACCGAGCACCACACCGCCGGCGGCATGAGCCGCGGCCTTCCCTACCTCGCCGAGCTGCAGCCCGAGCTGTTCTGCGAGGTGAGCCCCGAGCTGGCCGAGGAACGTGGCCTGCAGCACGGCGGCTGGGCCACGATCGTGACCGCGCGCTCCGCGATCGAGGCGCGCGTGCTGGTCACCGCGCGGATCAAGGCGCTGACGGCCGACGGCCACGCCATCCACCAGATCGGCCTGCCCTGGCACTGGGGCTACAGGGGCCTGGCGCGCGGCGACGTCGCCAACGACCTGTTCGGCATCGTGCTGGACACCAACGTCCACATCCAGGAGAGCAAGGTGACCTCGTGCGACATCCGTCCCGGCCGCCGCCCGCGCGGGCCGGAGCTGCCGGAGATGGTGGAGCGCTACCGCCGGCGGTCCGGCGAGCGGGACGGAGGGCCGGCATGAGCGCGCCGGCGCAGGTCGTCACCTTCGGCGCCGGCTACGAAAAGGCGGCCAGGCCGCGGGTCGGCTTCTTCACCGACACCTCGGTCTGCATCGGCTGCAAGGCCTGCGAGGTCGCCTGCAAGGAGTGGAACCTGGTGCCGGAGGCCGGGCCGATCGAGTTCACCGGCAACTCCTACGACAACACCATGACGCTCGCCGCCGACACCTGGCGCCACGTCGCCTTCGTCGAGCAGGAGGTGCCGGGCGCCGGGGCCGGGGCTGGCGCGCTTCAGCCAGCTGGCAGCCTCGACCTGGCCGCCGCCGCCGCTGAGGCGGCCGGGCTGGACGTGCCGCGGGCGGCCGACGGCATGCGCTGGCTGATGAGCTCGGACGTGTGCAAGCACTGCAGCTCGGCCGCGTGCCTGGAGGTCTGCCCGACGGGGGCGCTGTTCCGCACCGAGTTCGGCACCGTCGTGGTGCAGGCCGACGTCTGCAACGGCTGCGGCTACTGCGTGCCGGCCTGCCCCTTCGGGGTGATCGACCGGCGCGAGGACGACGGCCGCGTCTTCAAGTGCACGCTCTGCTACGACCGGCTGCGCGACGGTATGGAGCCGGCCTGCGCCCGCGCCTGCCCGACCGACTCGATCCAGTTCGGCGAGCTCGACGAGCTCCGGGCCAGGGCCGACCGGCGGCTCGCCACCTTGCACGACGGCGGCGTCGCCGAGGCCCGCCTGTACCTCCGCGACGAGGCGGACGGGATCGGCGGCGCGGGCGCCTTCTTCCTGCTGCTCGACGAGCCCGAGGTGTACGGCCTACCTCCCGACCCGGTGTCCACCACCCGCGACCTGCCCAAGCTCTGGCGGGCCGCCGGGGTGGCCGCGGGGGCGCTGGTGGCGGGCCTGGCCGTCGCGTTCGCGGGAGGCCGCAGGTGAGCACGCGGCCTCCGGGGCAGTTGGGGGGTCCGGGGGGCTCCAGGAGCGGAGCGGTCGCCCCCCGGTCCAAGGAGCGGTCGATGGTGCCGCCGGCGGAGTTCCGCTCGTATTACGGCAGGCCGATCCTCAAGGCGCCGGTCTGGACCGACGAGGTGCCGCTGTACTACTTCGCCGGCGGCCTCGCGGGCGCGTCGGCCAGCCTCGCCCTGGGCGCGCGCCTGACCGGCAACCACCGGCTCGCCTCCGCCGCCCTGACCGCCTCGGCCGCCGGGTTCCTGACGAGCTTCCCCCTGCTGGTCGACGACCTCGGCCGACCGGCGCGCTTCCACCACATGCTGCGGGTGTTCAAGCCGACGTCGCCGATGAACATGGGAAGCTGGCTGCTGAGCGCGGCCGGGCCGGCGGCGGTCGGCGCGGCGCTCGCGGACCGGCTCGGCGTCCTGCCGCGGATCGGCCGCGCCGCCGAGGTGCTCGCCGGCGTGCTCGGGCCGGCCGTGGCCACCTACACCGGCGTGCTGGTCGCCGACACGGCCGTCCCGGTGTGGCACGAGGCCGGCGGCGACCTGCCGCTGGTGTTCGCGAGCGGGGCGGCCGCCTCCGCCGGCGCCGCGGCCTTGCTGCTCACCCCGGCGGCCGACGCCGGGCCGGCGCGCCGCCTCGCCGTCGGCGGGGCCGTCGCCGACCTCGCCAGCGTCGAGGTCATGCGGCGGCGCCTCGGCGAGCTCGGCGAGGCGTACGAGGCACGACCGGTGCGGAGGTTCGCCAACCTGGCGAGGACCTGCATGACCGCCGGCGCCCTGGCCGTCGGCTTCGCCGGCCGCCGCCGCGCCGGCGCCGTGGCCGGCGCGGCGCTGCTGCTGGCCGGCGCGGCCTGCCAGCGCCTGGCCGTCCACAAGGCCGGCTTCGTCTCCGCCGCCGACCCCGCTCAGGTCGTCAAGCCGCAGCGCGACCGCCTGGCCGCCAGGGACGGCGACGCCCGGTCCGGCTGACCCGCGCCCGCGGCGGCGCGCCCGGGCGGACGGTGCCGCCCGGGCGCGATCGTCGCCGGCGTCAGGATCCCTGGCTCGCCGCCTCAGACGCGCGCCGGCGTCGTCGGCGCCGGCTCCGCCTCCTCCGCGCCGATGCCCGTCAGCGCGCGCACGCGCAGCTCCTCGTAGCGCTCCTCCGAGGCCTTCTCGCGCGAGAGGACGGTGCCGAGGTAGGCGGCCAGGAAGCCGATCGGGATCGAGACGACGCCGGGGTTCTCCAGCCCGAACAAGGGGCTCGCGTCCTTGAGGAACAGGCCCTTCGCCCCGATCACGTTGGGGCCGACCGCCACCAGCAGCAGGCAGGAGAACAGCCCGACCAGGATGCCGACCACCGCGCCGGTGGTGGTGAACCGCTTCCAGTACAGCGAGAACAGGATCGTCGGGAGGTTGGCGCTCGCGGCCACGGCGAACGCGAGCCCCACCAGGAAGGCCACGTTCATGCCGCGCGCGAACGACGCCAGGACGATGGCGATGGCGCCGATGAACAGGGCGGTGATCCGGGCCACGCGCACCTCGGCGTTCTCGTCGCGCTCGCCCTTGCGGATCACGCTGCCGTAGAAGTCGTGCGCGAAGCTCGAGGAGGCGGTGATGGTCAGCCCGGCGACCACGGCCAGGATGGTGGCGAACGCCACCGCCGCGATGAACGCCAGGAACAGCTCGCCGCCGAAGCTGTCCGCGCCCCCGCCGATCGACTGGGCGAGCAGCGGCCCGGCCATGTTGCCGGCCTTGTCGGCCTTGGTGATCGCAGCATGCCCGACCAGCGCGGCGGCGCCGAAGCCGAGGAAGGTGGTCATGATGTAGAAGGTGCCGATGATGCCGATGGCCCAGTTGACGCTCCTGCGGGCGGCCTGGGCGGTGGGCACGGTGTAGAAGCGGATCAGGATGTGCGGCAGCCCGGCCGTGCCGAGCACCAGGGCGAGGCCGAGCGAGAACAGGTCCAAGGTGTTGGTGTAGCGCAGGCCGGGCCGCAGGAACGCGTCGCCCTTGCCACTGGCGGCGGCCGCGTCGGCGAACATCTTGTTCATCGAGAAGCCGAACTTGGCCAGCACCAGGAAGGACAAGAGCACGGTCCCGGCCATCAGGAGCACGGCTTTCACGATCTGGACCCAGGTGGTCCCGATCATCCCCCCGAACGTCACGTAGACGATCATCAGCACCCCGACGCCGACGATCGCCCCGATCGCGGCGGTGTCGCCGGTGAGGCCGAGCAGCAGCCGCATCAGCGCGCCGGCGCCGACCATCTGGGCGACCAGGTAGAAGATCGAGACGCCCACAGTCGAGATCGCCGCGGCCGAGCGCACCGGCTTCTGGCGCATGCGGAAGGCCAGCACGTCGGCCATGGTGTAGCGGCCCGAGTTGCGCAGCATCTCGGCCACCAGCAGCAGCACCGTCAGGTAGGCGACCAGCCAGCCCACCGAATAGAGGAAGCCGTCGTAGCCGAAGAGCGAGATCAGCCCGGCGATGCCGAGGAAGCTCGCCGCCGACATGTAGTCGCCGGAGATGGCCACGCCGTTCTGCCAGCCCTGGATGCGCCGGCCGGCCGCGTAGAAGTCGCTCGGGGTCTTGGTCTGGCGCGACGCCCAGAAGGTGATGCCGAGCGTCGCCAGGACGAGGACCGAGAACAGGATCAGGGAGATGCTGCGACCGCTCACCTCGCGACCTCCTTGTCGTGGAACTTGTCGCGCAGGTCGGCGGCGAGCGGATCGATGCGCCGGCGGGCGAAGCGCGTGTACGCCCAGGCGACGATGAACGCCATCAGGAACTGCGAGAGCGCGAACAGGTACCCGAAGGTGAACTGGCCGAAGACCTTCCGTCCCATGAACCCGGGCGCGGTGCCGGCGAGCACGTTCAGGCTGAGGTAGTAGACCAGGAAGAAGGCGGTGACCGGCCAGATGAAGCGGTTGTGGCGGCGCTCCAGCTCGGTCAGCTCCGGGTCCTGGCCGACGGCCTCGACCGCCGTCTCACCGGCCGCCGATACCGGCCGGTCCTCTGGGCGGTACCGCGAGTCGCTTGCCATGTGCCCTCCTTGGTCGGCGGCGCTCCTGTCGGAGCGCGTGGGGGTGGATCGCGACGCGGTGGCTCGGCCCGCCTGCGTCCTCCTGCGCACGCGCGGGCCTGAGCAGCGAAAGTATGGCCAGGCAAGCGGCGTCTTAATCCTCGCCGGAGGCGCCCGGGCAGGGGCGGCGCGACGGCCCGCACCGCCCGACCGTCCGCTGAAGTCGTTCTGAAGCAGGTCTGAAGGCGGCGTTCGTCACAGTGCTCCTTCGCGGCACGAGGCGCCTGCGCCAACCAGGAGGAATCAACGGATGGAGACACCGAAGATCGTTACGGCGGAGGAATGGGAGGCTGCGCGCCTGCAACTGCTCGTGAACGAGAAGGAGCTGACCCGCGCCCGTGACGCGCTGGCCGCCGAGCGTCGGCGGGGCCCGCTCAACGGGCGACGAGGCCAGGTGATCGCGCAGCTCATCGCGCCCGCGGGGCGTCCGTTGGGAGCGTGACCACGAAGCGGGTGCCGGGGTGGTGGCTCGGGTCGACGGCGATGGTGCCGTGGTGGCGCCGGACGATCTCGCGGGTGATGGCCAGGCCCAGGCCGGTGCCGCCGGTGGTGCGGGCCTCGTCGAGGCGGGTGAAGCGCTCGAAGACGCGGTCGTGCTGGTCGGCGGGGATGCCGGGGCCGTCGTCGGCGACGCTCAGCACGGCGGTGTGGTCCCGCTCGGCGAGGGTGAGCGTAACGGTGCTGTCCGCGTGACGGGCGGCGTTGTCGGTGAGGTTGCGCACGGTGCGGGCGAGCTGGTCGGGGTCGCCGTGGACCTGCGCGGCCGAGACCGCGCTGATGTCCACCTTGACGCGTCCGTCGGCGCGCAGGCGGGCGGCGGCGCGCAGCACGATGTCGTCGAGGTCGACCAGCTCCCTGCGGGTGGTGAGGGCGCCGGCGTCGCTGCGGGCGAGGTGGAGGAGGTCCTCGACCAGGCGCTGCAGCGCGACCGTCTCTTCCAGGACGCTGCGTTGGGTGGCGGCGAGCGCGGCGGTGTCGGGGTGGGCGAGGTCGACCTCGAGCTCCGAGCGGATCCGGGTCAGCGGGCTGCGCAGCTCGTGCGAGGCGTCGGCGACGAAGCGTTGCTGCCGTCCGGTGGCGTCCTCGACGCGGTCGAGCATCGCGTTCATGGTGCGGGCGAGCCGGGCGATCTCGTCGTCGCCGTCCGGCCGCGGGACGCGGCGGTGCAGGTCGGTGCCGCCGATGGCGGCGACCTCGGCGCGGATGGCCTCCACCGGCCGCAGGGTGCGCCCGACCAGGGTCCAGATGAGCGCCGCCAGTACGGCGGTGAGCGCCGGGATCGCCACGGTCAGGGTGGTGGCCAGGACGCGGGTGCTCTCCTCGACGTCGTCGAGGGCACCGGCCACGTGCAGCACGACGGGCCCGCCGCGGCCGTCGACCCGCCGGCTCAGCAGCCGGTACCGGATCGAGTCGCCCGGGACGCTGGTGACGGTGCGGATGCTCTGGCGGTGGCCGGCAGGCGGCGGCTGGCCGATCGGCGCCAGGCCGCGCACGTCCGCGCTGGCCGCCAGCACCCTGCCGTCGGGCGTCACCACCTGCGCGGTGCTGCTCTCGATGCCGGTGATGGTGCCGCCCACCGGGCCGGCGGCGACGCGGGCGGCGAGGTCGTCGGCGCCGAGCCGGATGGCGTACTCGACGTTCGCGGTGAGCAGCCGCCGCTGCGCGACGACCAGGCCGACGCCGGTGGCGACCAGCACGGCGGCCACGGCGAGGACGGCGAGCGCGGTGACGCGGAACTGCACGCTGCCGGTGGCCCGCCGGAGCCGGGAGCGGGGGTCAGCCGGCATCGTCGCTGAGGCGGTAGCCGGCGCCCCTGACGGTCCCGATGGAGCGGCGGCCGTACGGCTCGTCGATCTTGCGGCGCAGGCGGCGGATGTAGACCTCGATGATGTTGGGGTCGCCGTCGAAGTCGTGGTTCCACACCCCGGCCAGGATCTCGTCCTTGGACAGCACCTGGCCGGCGCGGCGCAGCAGGAACTCGAGCACCTCGAACTCGCGCGCGGTGAGGGTGAGCTCGTCGCCGGCGCGCCAGGCGCGCCGCTCTCCCGGGTCGATGCGCAGGTCGCCGACGACCACGGGCGCGGGGTTGCGCCCGGTGGTGCGGCGCAGCAGGGCGCGGACCCGGGCGACCAGCACCGGGAACGAGAACGGCTTGGTGAGGTAGTCGTCGGCGCCGGTGTCCAGCGCCTCGGCCTCGTCCAGGTCGCCGTCCTTGGCGGTGAGCATCAGGATCGGGGTCCAGTTGCCAGCCGCGCGCAGGTCGGCGCAGATCCGGTAGCCGTTGCGGCGGGGCAGCAGGATGTCCAGCACGATCAGGTCGTAGGCGCCCTCGCTGGCCAGCCACAGCCCGTCGTCGCCGTCGAAGGCGACCTCGACCGTGAAGCCCTCGGCCTCGAGTCCCCGCTTGACCGCGGTGGCGATCTTCTTGTCGTCCTCGACCAGTAGCAGCTTCACGGCTCTTCCCCCCGGCTCCAGTATCGCAGGGGCCGCTCCATGAACGAATCTGAACGGCGGATGCTGAACCTTCGCTGAACGTCCTGGTCGTTGACGCAGTCAGGTGAGGTTCAGCTCCTTCGTCCAGGATCGCCGGGTTGCGCACCGCGTCCTTTCGGTGCTGCCGCAGGCCGCCATGCCGTCCGGTTTGGCCGCGACAGGCCGGGGAGCCGGTCCTACAGGGAGTCACGATGCCGCCGAGACTCACCGCTGGCCACGCCGTGCGCCGACTACGCCGGCGCCGGGCCGGGATGCTCGCCGTCGCCGCCCTGGCGCTGGCGTCGGTCGCCGCCAGCCGCCTCCCCCTGGAGAGCCAGGAGGCGCCGACGCCGCCGGCCGGCCAGGGCAGAGCCGCCCCGGGTGCGGCGGCCGCTCCGGACGCGCCAGGGGCGGCTGGCCCGCTGCCCGGCATGCCGCCGCCGCCGGACCCGGACGACGTCTACGCCGCCGATCGTCCCGGCCAGCTCAGCCCGACCGTCCGCGGCTTCCGCGCCCGCGTCTACGTGCCCACCGCCAGCGGCACCGTCGAGGTGATCGACCCGCGCAGCTTCCGCCGTGTCGCCAGGTTCGCCGTCGGCCGGCTGCCGCAGCACGTCACCCCCTCCTGGGACCTGCGCACCCTGTGGGTCGGTAACAACCAGAGCAACAGCCTCACCGCGGTCGACCCGGCCAGCGGCCGCCCCGTCCGCACCGTCCCCGTCGACGACCCCTACAACCTGTACTTCACCCCCGACGGCCGTCGCGCCATCGTGGTGGCCGAGGCCTTGCGCCGCCTGGACTTCCGCGACCCGCGGAGCATGCGCCTGCGCCACGCGCTGCCGGTGCCGTGCGAAGGCGTCGACCACATGGACTTCAGCGCCGACGGCCGCCAGCTCCTGGCGAGCTGCGAGTTCAGCGGCGAGCTGGTCCAGGTCGACGTCGCGCGGGAGCGGGTGGTCCGTGTCGTGCGGCTGGACGCCGGCGCGATGCCCCAGGACGTGAAGCTTGCCCCTGACGGCAGCGTCTTCTACGTCGCCGACCTGGCCGCCGGCGGCGTCTGGGTGGTCGACGCCGCCCGCTTCCGGGTGGCCGGGTTCGTGCCGACCGGCAAGGGCGCGCACGGGCTGTACGCCAGCCGGGACTCGCGCGTTCTGTACGTCTCCAACCGTGGGGCGGGGTCGGTCTCGCTGATCTCGTTCGCCACCCGCAAGGTCGTCGCCACCTGGCACCTGCCCGGTGGTGGCAGCCCCGACATGGGCGGCGTCTCGGCCGACGGCCGGGTGCTGTGGCTGTCGGGACGCTACGCGGCGGAGGTGTACGCGATCGCCACCCGCAACGGGCGCCTGCTCGCCCGCATCCCGGTCGGCCGGGGGCCGCACGGCCTCTGCGTCTACCCACAGCCCGGCCGCTACTCGCTCGGCCACACCGGTGTCTTCCGCTGAGTCTTGCCATTCCGTGGCGATTCAGCCAGCGTTCAGGACTTGGCAGCACACTTGCCACCGCCGATACAAGGCAAGAGGGCCAGTTCAGCAAGCGCGGTACCGGGGGACGGGGGGAAGCGATGAGGTCACGGCGTGGTCGGCCGCGCCGCCGGGGGCGCTGACGGTGTCCGGATCGCCGGCGCTCGAGGCGCGCGGGCTGCGGAAGTCGTACGGCGAGATCCCGGCCGTCGACGGGCTCGACCTCGAGGTGGAGGCCGGCACCGTCCTCGGCCTGCTCGGCCCAAACGGGGCCGGGAAGACCACGGTGATCCGGATGCTGTCCACCATCATCCGGCCGGACGCCGGCTGGTTCACGCTGGCGGGCGTGCCGCAGAGCCAGCCGGTGGAGATCCGGCGTCTGGTCGGCGTGCTCCCCGAGAGCGCCGGCTATCCCAGGGGCCAGACCGGGGAGGAGTGGCTGACCTTCCACGCGATGCTGTTCGGCCGGCCGCGTCCCGACGCCCGCGCCACCGCGCGCAGGCTGCTCGCCGAGGTCGGCCTGGCCGACCGGGGCGGGACGCTCGTCTCCGGCTACAGCCGCGGCATGCGGCAGCGGCTCGGCATCGCCCGGGCGCTGGTCAACGACCCCCAGGTGGTCTTCCTCGACGAGCCGACGCTCGGCCTGGACCCGATCGGCCAGCTCCAGATGGTCGAGCTGATGGAACGGATCGTGCGCCAGCACGGCGTCACCGTGGTGCTCAGCACCCACCTGCTCGCCGAGGTGGAGCAGGCCTGCGACCGGGTGCTGATCCTCAACCGCGGCCGGGTGGTGGCGCACGGCACGGTCGCCGAGGTCGTGCGGAGCGCCGCGATCCCGCGGCGCGGGCTGGTCAAGGTCCCGCCGGAGCTGCGCGGCCGCGCCCTCGAGGTGCTCGCCGGCGCCGCCGTGGACGCCGCGGCCGGCGACGGCGACCTCGGCGAGCTGGAGCTGCGCCTGCCCGCCGACGTCGCGCCCGAGACCGCCGCCGCCAAGGCGCTCGGCAGCCTGCTCGACGCCGGCGTGCCCGTGCTCGGCTTCACCCTGGAGGGCGGTCGCCTCAACGACGCCTTCCTCGCGGTCACGGAGGGTGCCTGATGGCCGCCGCGGTCGAGGGCCGGCCCACCACCGGCAGGGCGCCGTGGCTGGTGACCACGGACCGGGAGCTGCGCGACCTCTGGCTCACCGGCCGTGGGCTGCCGCTGATGTTCGTCTACGCCCTGCTGCTCAGCATCACCTCCTACCTGGTCGCCACCAACCAGGCGCTCAACTTCCTGGAGCAGCGCGAGGCCGTCAGCCTGACGCTCCAGGTGGCGGTCGCCGTCGGCGCGCTGCTCGTCCTGCTCGGCGCCGCCGACGCGGTCAGCGGCGAGCGCGAGCGCGGCACGCTCGAGAGCCTGCTGCTCAGCCCCGCGCCCAGGCGCGCCCTGGTCGCCGGCAAGGCGATCGCGGCCCTGTCGCTCTGGGTCGCCGCCTGGGTGGTCTCCATCCCCTACGTCTGGTACCTCGGCCACGGGGTCGGGGTCGGCGGGGTGGCCGTGGCCAGCGGCCTGGTGGTCGGCAGCCTGCTCGCGCTGTTCCTGGCCGGCTACGGGCTCCTGGTCAGCACCCTGGCGCAGTCCAACCGGCTGAGCCTGTCGGTCAGCCTGTTCGCGCTGCTGGCGCTGTACGCACCGACGCAGATGCCGTCCTCGGCGCAGCAGGGCTGGTTCGGCGGGCTGCTGCTGCGCGCCGACCCGTTCACCTCCGGCCTGCGCTACCTCGGCAAACTGGTGCTCGAGGGCCACAGCCCCGGGCAGGACGTCGGCTGGCTGGTCGGCCCGGTGGTGGCCACGGCCCTCGCCGTCGGCGCGGCCCTGGCCGTCGCCGGGCGGCTCACCCTCGACCCGGGGCGCCGGTCATGAGGCCGCTGCTGGTCGTGCTCGCGCTGGTCGCCGCGCTGGCTCCCGGCGCCGCCGCCGCGGCCCCGCCGCACCCGGCCACGGCCGCGCCGGCGGTGTCGGTCGCGCTCGACCGGACCACCATCTCCACCACCATCGGCCAGCGGTTCAGCTTCACCTCGACCGTGCGCAACGACGGCGACCAGCCGCTCGGCACGGTGGTCGCCCACCTCAACGTCCTCAGCCTCGACCCTGACGTCTACGTCGACCCGGAGGACTGGTCCACCAGCCGCACCAGCTACGCGGGCACCCTCGGCGCCCACGCGAGCAAGCGGCTCACCTGGAACGTCCAGGCCGTCAACACCGGACGGTTCGTCCTGTACGTCGCCGTCACGGCCGAGCAGGGAGCCGCCGACGTCGCCGCCAGCAACACGCTCAGGCTCGGCGTCGCGCAGCAGCGCACGCTCAACGCGGGCGGCATCCTGCCGCTCGCCGCGGCCATGCCGGCCTCGGTCCTGCTGCTGATGGGCCTGGCGGCGCGGAGGCGCCGACGACTCCGCTGAGCAGCCGGCTCGTCCGCCGCCCCGGCCGAGCCGCTCGACGACCGGACGCCCCCCGCCGGCCCGGGCGCCGGACCCCCCGCTCCGGCGCCCCGGGCCGGCCCAACCAGGCCGGTGCGGATCAGGGCAACTGGCCCGGCTTGTCGACGATCGCGGTGGTGAGGCGCTCGAAGAGGATCACGGTGCCCTTCGCGTGCCCGACCGGCTCGATGCCCTTGGCCCGCTCCCAGCTCTCGTTCTCCTTGACGATCTCGGACCGCTCGCCCCGGTAGGTGAACGTCTTCCGGTCCAGCAGCACCTGGTCGTACAGGAAGCCGTTGACACGGCCCAGCGCCAGCGTCTCGTGGCCCCCGGCCGGGACGCCGTTGCGGATCAGCTCCACACCTGGGAGCCGCTTCATCGCGCGGAAGATCGCCGCCTCCAGCTTCGGCGGCACGATGCCGCCGTTGCGCAGGATCGCGGTGAACTGGTCGAAGGCCTCGGCGAACCACTCGGGCTCATGCCAGGACCGCTCGATGATCGCGGCGTCGGTGTGGGTCAACGCGCGCGTCACCGAGGCCATGTCCGGCTCCGTCGCACCATGTCGTGCCTTCCGCAGCGAGGATGGGGTCTATGGTCACCCCTTCTTCCCCGATCGCGCGCAACCCGTTCGCGACCCGGGGTCAGGCCCGGCTCGGCGGCGTGAGCTGCGCGGCGCGGGACTCGAGGTAGCGCTGCTCGGGGACGCTGAGGGTGCGGCGTGCGGCCAGGCGGTAGTGGGCACGTGCCTCCTGGCGGTCGCCGGCGAGGTCGAGCAGGTGCGCGCGGACCGCGTCGACCCGGTGGTGCCCGGCGAGCGCGGGGTCGGCCTCCGCCTCGTCCAGCCGCCGCAGGCCGGCCCGAGGCCCGTGGACCATGGCGACCGCGACGATGCGGTTGAGGGTGACCATCGGTCCCGGCGCGAGGCTGTCAAGCAGCTCGTACAGTCCGAGGATCTGCGACCAGTCGGTATCCTCCGAGCGGGCCGCCTCGTCGTGGACGGCGGCGATCGCGGCCTGCAGCTGGTAGGGGCCGATCGGCGCGCTGGCCAGCGTCTCGGTGATCAGGCCGACCCCCTCGGCGATGGCCTGGGCGTCCCAGCGGCCGCGGTCCTGCTCCGCCAGCGGGACCAGGGCGCCGTCCGGGCGGGTCCGCGCCGGGCGGCGGGCGTCGGTGAGCAGCATCAGCGCCAGCAGACCGGCGACCTCGCCGTCGTCGGGCAGGCGCTGGCGCAGCTGCCGCGTCAGGCGGATCGCCTCGCTGGTGAGCTCGGCACGGTGCAGCGCGGACCCGGAGCTGGCGGTGTAGCCCTCGTTGAAGATCAGGTACAGCACGCGCAGCACGGCGGCCAGCCGCTCGGCCCGCTCGGCCGGCGGGGGCATGCGGAACTCGGCGCCGCTGGCCCTGATCCGCTGCTTCGCCCGGCTGATGCGCTGGGCCACGGTCGCCTCGGGGACCAGGAACGCGCGGGCGATCTCGGCGGTGGACAGCCCGCCGACCGCGCGCAGGGTCAGGGCCACCTGGGAGGGCGGCGTGAGCGACGGGTGGCAACACAGCAGCAGCAGGGTGAGCGTGTCGTCGACCTCCGCCGCCGGTTCCGGGTCCGGCGGCGCCAGCAGGGCGGCGGTCTCCTCACGGCGCCTGCGGGCCGACTCGTTGCGCCACAGCTCGGTCCGCCGGCGGGACGCGACCGTGACCAGCCAGCCCGTCGGGTTGGCCGGCACGCCGTCGGCAGGCCACTGGACCGAGGCAGCCAGCAGGGCCTCCTGCACCGCGTCCTCGCAGGTGTCGAAGCCGCCGTAGCGCCGGACCAGGGCGGCGAGGACCCGCGGCGCCAGCTCCCGCAGGAGGTCGTCGACCTCGGCCGCCACGCTACGGCCCCATGATCTCGCGGCCGAACACCGGCCGCACCTCGACCTCGCCGTAGGCGGCGTCGGGGACCTGCGCGGCCAGCTCGACCGCCTGCTCGACGCTGTCGCACTCGACCAGGTAGAACCCGGCCAGGTACTCCTTCACCTCCGCGAACGGCCCATCGGTGGTCAGCGTGCGCCCCGCCCGCACCGAGACCCGCTTGGCCTCCGACGGATCGGCCAGCCCCCCGGACACGACCAGCTCCCCCGAAGCGGCGAGCTCGTCGCTGAGGTCGAAATGGCCGCGGCCGAACGCCTCCCGCTGGGCGTCGGACAGGCCCTCCCAGACCGCGCGCGACCTCGGGTTGCTGTAGATCAGGATCAAGTAGCGCATCCTCCGACCTCCACGGTCAGCTGTTCCACCCGACATGTCGAAACCAGTCCCACAGCTTCGACATCCTCTACGTGAGGCACCCACGCGACCGAAGGAGGGAGGACCGCCTCACATCGGACGAGCCAGCACCAACGGTCTACAGCGAAAGGGTGGCAGCATGTTCGAGCACACCAAGGCGTTCAGTGGATTCTCCGTGGACGACCTCCCGAAGGCCAAGCAGTTCTACGGCGAGACGCTCGGTCTCCGGGTGTCCGAGGAGAACGGGCTGCTCTTCCTGCACATCGCGGGCGGCAACGACGTCCTGGCCTACCCAAAGGGGGAGCAGCACTCGCCGGCGACGTTCACGATCCTCAACTTCCCGGTCGACGACATCGACAAGGCCGTCGACGAGCTGGCCGCGCGTGGCGTGCGCTTCGAGCGGTACGAGGGCATGGGCCAGGACGAGAAGGGCATCGGCCGCGGCGGCGGCCCGTTCATCGCCTGGTTCAAGGACCCGGCCGGCAACATCCTCTCGGTCCTCCAGGAGAGCTGAGCCACCCGGCCCGGGTCCTCGCCTCCGCGCGGCGCATCCCGCAGACTGGGCAGCCACATCTGGTCGAGGGACGAGGGGGCGTGCCGTGCGGGGGCCCGTCGGCGACGAGGTCGGGATCGGCGTGATCGGGTTCGGCTGGATGGGTCGCGTCCACGCCCGGGCCTACGCGCGCCTGCGCCACCACTTCCCGCAGCTGCCGCTCGTGCCTCGCCTCCTGGTCGCGGCGGACCCGGCGCCGGACCGCCTCGAGGCCGCCGAGCGCCACGGGTTCGAGCGGACCACCGCGGCCTGGCGGCAGCTCCTGGACGACCCGCGGGTCCAGGCGGTGAGCATCACCGTCCCGAACTGGCTGCACCGCGAGATCGGTGTCGCCATGGCCCGGGCGGGCAAGCACATCTGGATCGAGAAGCCGGTGGGCCGTGACGCCGGCGAGGCGAAGGCGGTCGCCGCCGCGGTGGCGGAGACCGGGGTGCAGAGCACCGTAGGGTTCAACTACCGCAACGTGCCCGCGGTGGCGCACGCGCGCGACCTGATCGGCCAGGGGCGCATCGGCGCCGTGACGCACGCCAGGTTCCGCATGCTCAGCGACTACGCCGCGCATCCGGCGGCGGCGCGCTCGTGGCGCTTCAAGCGGGGGGAGAGCGGCAGCGGCGTCCTGGGGGACCTGGCGTCCCACGGCGTCGACCTGGCGCGCCACCTCCTCGGGGAGATCGACGGCGTCGTCGCCGACGAGGCCGTCTTCATCCCCGAGCGGCCCGAGCCGGCGGCGGTGCCGAGCCACTTCGCCGTCGCCAGGGGCGGCGCCCTGGGGACGGTCGAGAACGAGGACTACGTCGGCTGCCTGCTCCGCTTCTCGAGCGGCGCCCGCGCCTCGCTCGAGGCGAGCCGGGTCAGCGTGGGCGAGCAGAACAACTACGGCTTCGAGATCCACGGCACCACGGGAGCGGTCGCCTGGGACTTCCGGCACATGGGCGAGCTCCGCGTGTGCCTCGGCGAGGCCTACCAGAACCAGGGCTTCGCCACGGTCTTCGTCGGTCCGGGGCACGGCGTGTTCGAGGCCTTCCAGCCCGCTGCCGGCATCGCCATGGGCTACGACGACCTCAAGGTCGTCGAGGCGGCCAACTTCCTGCAGTCGGTCGCGCAGGGGACCCCGTGCGGGCCGACCATCGACGACGCCGTCCGCGCCGCCGTCGTGCTCGACGCCGTCAGCGAGTCCGTGCGGACCGGCTCGTGGGCCCGGGTCCCGCGCTGACCAGCGGCTACGCGCGGCTCGTGAGGACGACCTCGAAGGAGTAGAGCGAGGCGCGGTAGAGGTGGTCGCCGAGCTCCA
>Ga0307278_10000042_pt1 | contig 61045 bp, 64 predicted proteins | sample ER_DNA_117_FD_194482 | JGI IMG/M metagenome (GOLD analysis project Ga0307278, IMG submission 194482) | Bulk soil microbial communities from the East River watershed near Crested Butte, Colorado, United States - ER_DNA_117 | ecosystem: Environmental > Terrestrial > Soil > Floodplain | place... | reverse complement strand
GCGGCGGCAATCGCTCTCTCCACTGCGGCACTCGCAGGGGCATTCCTCGGCATGCGCTCATCGTTCGGTCCTTATTCAGGCTCGCAGGAGTTGCTCTTCGCTTTCGAGGCGGTCGTGATCGGTGGCCTCGGCTCACTGTGGGGCACACTCGCGGGCGGAATCGTTCTCGGTGTCTCCCAGAACGTCGGCGCGCAGCTCGATCCGCAGTGGTTCCTGCTGGCGGGCCACGTCGTCTTCCTCGCGGTTCTGATGACACGGGTGCTGCTCGTAGGGCTCGGCGCCCGAGGCGGTATTCGCATTGCACTGGGTCGGCAGGCGTGAACCAGCGGAACGCCATTTCAGTTGGGCGGTGGACGCGCCTGTCGGCGATCTCTACCGGGTGCGCGCTGGCGCTAGTGGTCGCGCTGGCGTTCGTACCGGTTGCCCTGTCGGCAAACACGACCGACAGGCTCACCACGCTCTTCATCTACGTCATCCTCGCGGCGATGTGGAACGCCCTCGCAGGGTATGCGGGGCTTGCGTCGGTCGGCCAGCAGGCATTTTTCGGTCTCGGGGCCTACGCGACCATCCGCCTGGCGCAGCAGGGCGTGAACGTGTACGCGGCGCTCGTGTTGGGAGCCCTCCTCGCCGGCGCGGTGGCGGTTCCGATGTCGATGCTCATGCTCCGCCTGCGCGGAGGTGAGTTTGCAATCGGGATGTGGGTGGTCGCCGAGGTCTGCTTCGGCCTCGTGATCCTCGACAAGTCGGTCGGCGGGCTGACGGGAACGTCGTTGATCGCGCTCAACAAGTACAACGCCGATGACCAGCGCGCGTACAACTACTGGATGGCGCTCGGAGCTGCGGTCGTCCTGCTCGTTCTCTTGTTTGTGCTTCTTCGGAGCCGGACGGGCGCCTCGTTGCAGGCGATCCGCGACGACGAGGAGGCCGCCGCTTCGGTCGGAGTTCGCGTCCTCGCGGGCAAAGGCGTCATCTTCGTTCTCGCTGGTGTCGGTTGCGCGATGGCCGGGTCGCTTTGGCTGGCGACATCGATCACGTTCCAGCCCAAGTCGTACTTCAGCGTCGAGTGGACGGCCTACATGATCTTCATGGCGCTCGCGGGCGGCCTCGGTACGTTCGAGGGGCCGATCATCGGAGCGATCGTGTTCTTCGTGATCCAGGAGCAGTTCGGCGACAGCGGCGTCTGGTATCTCGTCGGCCTGGGCGCTGCGGCCGTCGGGTTCGCGTTACTGCTGCCGCAGGGTCTCTGGGGTGCCGTCGAGGGGCGCTTCGGCATCCAGCTGTTTCCCGTCGGTTACCGGCTCCGCGGCCTAGACTCGACGGCCACACGAGCCCCATCCGAAACGTACGCGGAATCGTGACGAGGGAGAAAGGAGCTGAGATGAGCACAGAGGCCGCTGGTACCGAGGCCGCTGTACGCGAGTGCAGTCAGTACATCGGAGGCGAATGGGTCGATGCTCACGGGGGCGAGACCTTCGACGATCTCGATCCCTTTACGGGCGACGTGGTGGCGCGTGTCGCTGCCGGGGGCAAGGAGGATGCGAAGCGAGCGATCGACGCGGCGGCCGAGGCTTTTCCGGCGTGGTCGCAAACTCCCCCGGGCGAGCGTCAGCGGATCTTCCTCAAGGCCGCAGATGTCCTCGAAGGAAGAGGCGACGAGGTGGTCTCCTGGCTCGCCCGTGAGACCGGTTCCACGTTCGGTTTTGCGATGTTCCAGCTCGGCTTCGTAGCTGGTCTCCTGCGGCAGGCGGCTGCCCTCGCGTATGCCCCCATCGGCCGGGTCATCCCTTCAGACATGGGGGCGTTCTCGATGGGCCTCCGGCGTCCGGTCGGGGTCGTCGGAGCGATTGCGCCTTGGAACGCAGCGCTCATCCTGTCGGCGCGGTCGATTGCGTCACCGCTCGCGCTGGGAAACACCGTAGTGCTGAAGCCGTCGGAGCTCTCCCCGTATGTCGGCGGATTGCTCTGGGGCGAGATCTTCGGCGAGGCCGGGCTTCCGGCGGGCGTACTCAACATCGTCACGCACCCTCCCGGCGGGGCCGGGGAGATCGGTGACGAGTTCGTCGAGAGCCCGGAAGTACGGCGGATCAACTTCACCGGCTCGACGGCCGTCGGCCGGAAGCTTGCGGAGGCTGCCGGGCGTAACCTCAAGCGCGTGGTGCTCGAACTCGGCGGCTACAACCCGCTGATCGTCCTTGCCGATGCCGACCTGGAGTACGCCGTCAACGCAAGTGCCTTCGGCGCCTTCCTCCACCAGGGGCAGATCTGCATGTCGGCTCGGCGGATCATCGTCGAGCGCTCGATCGCGGACGAGTTCGTCGAGAAGCTGGCGGCGAAAACGAATGGACTGAAAGCGGGCGATCCGAAGGAGCCGGACACGATCATCGGACCGCTCATCAACGAGAGCGCGCTTGACATGGTGAGAGGGCGCGTAGACGAGGCAGTCTCGAAAGGAGCAAAAGTGCTGGCGGGGGGAGAAGCCGTTGGTTCGGTGTATCGCGCGACGCTACTCGCCGATGTTCCGGAGGATTCCGAGTTCGCTCGCAACGAGACCTTCGGGCCTGTCGCGGCGATCGAAGTGGTCGACAGTGCCGAGGAAGCGGTGGATCGGGCGAACGCAACGTCGTACGGCCTGGCGTCCGGAATCATCACGAGCGACGCCGACAAGGGTCTCGCTCTGGCCCAGCGGATCCAAGCCGGCATCGTCCATGTCAACGATCAGCCTGTCGGTGACGAGCCGCAGATGCCTTTCGGCGGGGTCAAGGACAGCGGCTGGGGACGATTCGGCGGTACTGCCGCAATCGAGGAGTTCACGGAGCTCCGCTGGATCACCGTCAGCAAATCGCATCCCTTCCCGTTCTAAGCAGGTCCTGGCGTGGCCGACATCGTCTCCCTGAAAACCGCGATCGCGGATCTCGTGCACGACCGCGACGTCGTCGCGCTCGAAGGCTTCACGCACCTCATTCCGCACGCGGCGGGACACGAGCTGATCCGGCAGGGGCGACGGGAGCTCGCCCTCATCCGGATGACGCCAGACATCGTCTACGACCAGCTCATCGGCGCGGGCTGCGCGCGCAGGCTGACGTTTTCCTGGGGAGGAAATCCAGGCGTTGGCTCGCTTCACCGCCTCCGCGACGCCGTCGAGAACGCGTGGCCGTCAACGCTGGAGCTGGAAGAGCATTCCCACGCGGGGATGGCTGCGGCCTACGCCGCGGGCGCGTCGAACCTGCCGTTCGGCGTGCTGCGTGGGTACGTCGACACGGATCTCGTCGGCCATACATCGGTTCGGCGAATCACATGTCCGTTCACAGGCGAGGACCTCGCTGCGGTGCCGGCACACCGGCCGGATGTCGGCGTCATCCACGCGCAGCAGGCGGACAAGGGCGGCAACGTCCAGCTCTGGGGGATTCTCGGGGTCCAGAAAGAGGCGATCCTCGCCTCCGCCCGGAGCATCGTCACGGTCGAGGAGATCGTCGAAGAGCTCGAGCCGAGGCCGGGCTCAGTCGTGATCCCCTCGTGGGCGATCGATGCAATTGCCGTCGCCGCTGGCGGAGCGCATCCGTCGTATGCGCACGCCTACTACGAGCGTGACAACGAGTTCTACTTGCAGTGGGACGCCATCAGCCGCGACCGCGACCAGTTCGCGGCGTGGATTGAGCGGCACGTCCTCGGGACGAGCGACGTCGTGGAATATCACCGGAGTCTGGAAAGGGCGGATATCGCCGTATGAGCGTCGTCTCGACCTACACGGCCGACGAGATGATGGCGGTCGAGGCGGCACGGCGGCTGCAAGACGGTGACGTCTGCTTCGTGGGCATCGGCCTGCCGAGTCTCGCAGCCAATCTTGCCCGCGCCACCCATGCACCCGGCTGCGTGCTGATCTACGAAAGCGGCACGATCGACGCCAAGCCCAATGAGCTTCCGCTCTCGATCGGTGACGGGGAGCTCGCCGAGACGGCGTTGACAGTCGTTTCCGTGCCCGAGATGTTCGGATACTGGCTGCAGGGCGGGCGCATCGATGTCGGTTTCCTCGGTGCCGCGCAGATCGACCGTCGCGGCAATCTCAACAGCACGGTCATCGGCGACTACCAGCACCCGAAGGTACGGCTGCCGGGAGGGGGAGGCGCGCCGGAGATCGCCACGTCCGTGCGGGACGTCTTCGTGATGCTGCGCCACTCGCCACGGACATTCGTCGAGCGGCTTGACTTCATCACCAGCGTCGGCGACCGCGTGCGCTTGGTCGTGAGCGATCTCGGCACACTCGAACCCGGCGAGGACGGTGAGCTGGCGCTCACGGCTGTTCATCCGGGCGTGGAACCGGAGTCGGCTCGCGAGGCGACCGGGTGGGACTTGCGAGTCTCCGACGATCTGGGAGTGACCAACCCGCCTTCGGACCGTGAGCTCGGTGCTCTGCGCTCTCTCAGGACGAAGGGTATGGTCGAGTGAGCGACGAACGGGTTGTGCACCTAGCCGAGGACGTCGACCCACCGCTTCTCTATCCGGAGTATCGGTCCACCACACTGCGCGCGCCACAGCGCCCGCCGATCATCGTCCCGGATCGCTTCCGCGATCTCGAGAGCCCGGTCTATGGCCACGACGACATCGGCGAGGCCGACCACGACCTCACCCGCCAGCACGCGGGCGAGCCCCAAGGCGAGAGGATCATCGTCACCGGCCGTGTGGTGGAGGAAGACGGGCGCCCGGTTCCCAATGCGCTCGTCGAGATCTGGCAGGCCAACGCGGGGGGTCGTTACCAACATGAAGGGGATCAGCATCCGGCGCCGCTCGACCCGAATTTCTCCGGGGCGGGGAGGACGCTCACTGGCGCGGACGGGACGTACGAGTTCGTCACCGTCAAGCCGGGCGCCTATCCGTGGAAGAACCATCCGAATGCCTGGCGCCCGGCGCACATCCACTTCTCGTTGTTCGGCCGCGCATTTTCGAGCCGCCTCGTGACACAGATGTACTTTCCCGGCGACCCGTTGTTCGAATTCGACCCAATCTTTCAGTCAGTGCGCGACCCCGAAGCCCGGAAGCGCCTGGTTGCTCGATTCGAGCTTGAGCTCACGCAGTCCGAATGGGCGCTCGGTTACCGCTTCGACATCGTCTTGCGGCGAACGGCCTTCGAGTGATGCTGGGCCGTACTCCATCGCAGACCGTCGGGCCGTTCTTCGCGATCGCGCTCTGTCGAGAAAAGCAGAGCGAGATCGTTCCGGGAGGCAGCCTGCGAATCGGTGGACAGGTCTTCGACGGCGCCGGCGAGCCCGTCCCCGACGCGGTCGTCGAGCTCTGGCAAGCCGACCAGGGCGGCACCCGCTGGGGGCGCTGCGGAACGAACGAAACCGGCCGCTTCGAGTTCAGGACGGAGAAACCTACGTCAGTCGGCGGTGAGGCGCCGGCGGTCGAGGTGAACGTTTTCGCTCGAGGACTGCTGAGGCATCTCGTCACGCGCATCTACTTTCCCGACGAGGTCGCGGCGAACGAGGCGGATCCGGTGCTGTCGTCCCTCGAACCCCCGGATCGCGAGACGCTCATTGCGGCGGAGGAGGACGGCGGGTTGCGGTTCGACATCTACCTGCAGGGCGAAAAGCAGACGGTGTTCTTTGCTCTTTGAACTTCTGTTCGTTCCGCCGGCATTTCGCGACGTGGTGTCGGACGAAGCCTGGCTGCGCGCCCTGCTCGAAGCGGAGCGTGCGCTCGCTACAGCGCAGGCAAGTGTCGGCGTCATCTCTCAGGAAGCGGCCGCAGCTGTCATAGATGCCTGCACCGGGGACTTTGACGCCGCCGCGCTCGCCGACGAGGGCCGCCGCGCCGGCAATCCGGTCGAGCCGCTCGTGCGGGCGCTGCGGGAACACGCCGAGTTCGCGCACTGGGGGGCGACGAGCCAGGACATCCTCGACACTGCAGCTGCGCTCGTCGCACGCGAGGCGACGACGCTGATCACTGCAGAGCTGGACGGTGTAGCCCGCGCGTGCGCGGAGCTGGCGGATCGACATCGTTCTACCGTGATGGCCGCACGCACGCTGATGCAACAGGCGGTGCCTACCACCTTCGGCCTGAAGACCGCCGGGTGGCTGGTGGGAACGCTGCACGCGCGCGAGCGGATCGCCGCGGTCCGCCTACCAGCACAGCTCGGCGGCGCAGGCGGCACACTTGCTGCGCTCGGCGATCACGGCGTCGACGTCCTGCGCGCCTATTGCGAGGAGCTCGATCTTCCGGAGCCGGTGCTGCCCTGGCACACCCGCCGTCTTCGCGTGGCAGAGGTCGGCGCCGGCCTGGCGATCGCGGCTGGATTCCTCTCCAAGATCGCACTCGACGTCGTCCTCCTGGCGCAGACCGAGGTCGGCGAGTTGCGTGAAGGCGACAGCGGCAGCTCGTCGACGATGCCGCACAAGCAGAATCCTGTCGGCTCGACGCTGACACGGGCCTGCGCGCTGCGTGTTGAGGCCGCGGCCGGTGTCCTCCTAGCTGCTGTGCCCCAGGAACACGAGCGGGCCGCGGGCGCCTGGCACGCGGAGTGGGCCGCACTCTCGGATGCGCTCATGCTCACGGGCGGCGCGGCCGCCGCCATGCACGAGACGCTGGGCGGGCTTGAGGTCGACGTGGAGCGAATGCGCGCCAACATCGGCGAGGACACGCTGTCCGAAGCGGCGCGGTTCGGTATCGACGTCACCGCCCCGCAGGACTACCTCGGCAGCGCAGATGCGTTCGTCGATCGGGCACTCGAGTTCTACCGCGGACGGTGACGCTCCATCACCAGATCGAAGGGGAGGGAGACCGCGTCGTCGTCCTTTCGGGCTCGCTCGGCTCGTCGCTCGCGCTGTGGGACCTGCAGGCACCGGCTCTGGCCGAGCGGTTCCGCGTCCTGCGCTACGACCATCCCGGGCACGGGCGCTCGCTTCTCTCCGATGACCGCACCATTGAGGCTCTTGCTGCGCAGCTGCTCGAGTTGCTCGACGACCTGGGTTTCGCTCGGGTCTCGTTCTGCGGCCTGTCGCTCGGCGGCGCCGTGGGCATGCGCGCCGCGCTCGACGCGCCCGAGCGGATCGAAAAGCTCGTCCTCTGCAGCACGTCGGCGAGATTCGCGACGCCGGAGTTCTGGGACAGAAGGGCGGCGGCCGTCCGGAGCGGGGGAGTGGAAGCCATAGCGGACGAGGTCCTCGACCGCTGGTTCACGCCGGGATTCCCTGACGTGCGACGCTATCGCGACATGCTGGTGTCGACTCCCGCCGAGGGATATGCACGCTGCTGCGAAGCGGTGCGGGACTGGGACGTGCGAGGCGCGCTGGGTGCGGTTCAGGCGCCGACCATGGCGATAGCGGGGGCGGACGACCGCTCGACTCCGCCTGACGAACTGAAAGCGATCGCGGCCGAGATGCCGAGCGCGCGTCTGACCGTCCTCGACGGCCGTCATCTCGTGAACGTCGAGCAAGCGGATGCATTCAACGAGGCGCTCCTCGCGCACCTGGAGCCATGACCGACTCTGCTCACGAACGTGGGATGAAGGTGCGACGCGAAGTGCTCGGCGACGAGCACGTCGACCGCGCGATCGAGCGCACGACGGAGCACACCGCTGACTTCCAGGATTTCATCACGCGCTACGCGTGGGGCGAGATCTGGAACCGGCCGGGCCTCGATCGCCGTACGCGCAGCTGCATCACGATCACGGCGCTGGTCGCCCTCGGCCGCTTCGACGAGCTAGAGCTCCACATTCGAGCCGCGCAACGCACCGGGGTCGCGAACGAGGGGATCAAGGAAGTCCTGCTCCAATGCGCGGTCTATTGCGGCGTCCCTGCCGCGAACAGCGCCTTCGCTGTCTTTCAGCGCGTCCTCGACGAACAACAGTGAAAACAGAACGGACGCAGGTCGGCATCGTCGGAGCCGGCCCGGCGGGCCTCACACTGGCGCGGCTCCTGGAGCGCGAAGGCATCGACTCGGTCGTGCTCGAGGACCGCACCCGCGATTACGTCGAGCACCGAATCCGTGCGGGCGTGCTCGAGCAGAGGACGGTCGATCTCCTGACTGAGGCCGGCGTCGCCGGGCGACTGCACAGGGAAGGGATCGTGCACGACGGAATCGAGCTCCAATTTGACGGAGAACGGCACAGGATCCCGCTCAGCGAGCTCGCCGGCGGCAGGACGATCGTCATCTACGGCCAGACGGAGGTCGTTAAGGATCTCGTCAAGGCGCGAGTCGAGAATCACCTGCTGCCTCTGCTCTTCGAGGTCGAGAACGTCAGCGTGCACGACCTGGACTCGGAACGGCCTCGGATCCGCTTCGGCTACGAAGGCGAAGAGCAGGAGCTCGAGTGCGACGTGATCGCCGGGTGTGACGGTTTCCACGGCATCTGCCGGCCGAGCATCCCCGCAGGCGTGCTTGCCGAATTCTCACGCGAGTACCCGTTCGGCTGGCTTGGAATCCTCGCAGACGTTGCACCCTCGAATGACGAGCTCGTGTACATCCATCACGAGCGCGGTTTTGCCCTCCTCAGCCTCCGCTCGCCGACCCTCAGCCGGCTGTATCTGCAGTGTGCCCCCGACGAGAATCTCGACCAATGGCCCGACGACCGAATCTGGGGGGAGCTGCAAGCGCGCGTCGCTTTGGCGGACTGGAGACTCTCCGAGGGCCCGATCCTCGAGAAGGGCGTCACCGGAATGCGCAGCTTCGTGGTAGAGCCGATGCAGTATGGGCGCCTGTTTCTGGCCGGGGATGCAGCGCACATCGTTCCTCCGACGGGGGCGAAAGGGCTCAATCTGGCGATGGCGGACGTTCGAATCCTCGCCGAGGCGCTCGTGGCTTGGTATCGCACGGGAACCACCGAACTGCTCGACGCCTATTCGGCGAGCTGTCTACGTCGCGTGTGGCGTGCGGAGCACTTCTCTTGGTGGATGACGTCCATGCTGCACCGCCTCCCCGGAGGTAATGCCTTCGATCTCAAGCTCCAGCTTTCACAGCTGCGATACCTCGTCGCGTCCGAGGCGGCTGCCTCGAGCCTCGCAGAGAACTACGTCGGGTTGGACTAGCGCTGATTCGGGATCGCCAAACTCCCGCTCAGCGCATTTCTAGGGGACCTTGTGCGCGCCAGTTGCGCGCCAGTAATGATCGTCGCAGAGCGGTTTCGAGCGGATGAGAGCGGATTCGCGGAAACCGGTGCCAGTCACACAAAACGGCTGCTAGTCGCCATGTTCGGCTTGTTCAAGGAAATGGAGCGTACCGGGATCGAACCGGTGACCTCCGGCTTGCAAAGCCGATTTGGCAACGCGCCGAGCGAGTTACATCGCGTCACGATTTCGCGGCGCTTTCAAGGGACGGCCTCGTGCAGGCTGCTTGATGCTGCGCGCCCACCCTTCAACATCTTCTGCGAGCCAAACTGGGCCGGCGCGGAGGCGTGCAACGGGCGTCGGGAAGTCTGAACGGTTGACGTACCGGGCCGCTGTCCGGCGGCTGACGCCAACTATCTCAGCGACCTCAGCGAGTCCCGCAAGCCGGAGCTGCACGCAGGCACGGTAGACCTTCGCCCGGAGGTTGCCCGTAAAGGTGGATATTTATGACATAATCTATGTCATAAATATGATTGCCCTTACGCAACGCGGTCGGAGTCGCGGGCTGAGGCCTCGTGCCTAGCCTGCAGGCGAACCACTCGAGGAGATGTGCGCTGGGACGCGCCTGGACGCCGTTCGACGAGGCGCGGGTCGGGTGTACCTGCCCAGACGGCCCTTTCTACTACGTAGTGGTGCGTTCCGGCGAACACGCGCATAAGGAAGCCGTTGGGAGGGACCGGCATCAGGCGGAGATAGCCCTGCGCCGCGTCGCCGCCGCCGTCGACGACGGCTCGTTTCGGCCGCGTCCCACGATCGGATTTCTAGAATGGGCCGACCGTTGGCTGGCCTCGCTCGAACGCAAGCCCACGACAGTGGGTTCTTATCGCTCGACGATCGCTCACGCAAAGGACGTCTTTGGAAGCCAGCGCGTCCGCCGGATCGCTCCCGAGGACATCGCACGCTTCAACGGGATCTTGCGCGAGCGCGGCTGCTCAGCCTCCACACGAGCGAAGCATCTGCGCGTCCTAGGTGCGTGCCTGCAAGCAGCGGTGTCGTACCGATATGCGGATTCGAATCCGGTGCGGGAGCTTCCATCGGCGCAAAGGCCTCGTCCGGAGCGGAAGGAAGCCGCGTACTACGAGAACGACGAACTTCCTCGACCATTCGAACACCTCCGGAGTGAGCCGGTTCGAACGCTCTGCCTCGTAGCGCTGAAGACGGGGATGCGGCAGGGAGAACTGTTCGCCCTTCGCTGGGCTGACGTGGATCTTAAAGAGGCGGTCGTTCGCGTTCGTTCTAGCTATACGGGCGGCGCACTCAGCACGCCAAAGAACCGTGAGCGAAGAGACGTCGATCTCATTTCCGACGTGGTCGAGCTCCTTTCACGTGTACGCAACGGTGGCTCGAACCAAGACCTCGTCTTTCCCGGCGCGGACGGTCAGGGATTCCTGTCACCGACCGTTGTGCTCAGGCGTCACCTCTACCCTGCGATGATTTCTGCTGAGATTCCACGGGTCGGGCCGACGCAGGAGAAACGGACTTTCCATAGCTTCAGGCACACGTTTGCGAAGCGGGCGCTTGAAAGCGGTGCCCAGATCACGTGGCTCTCGCGCCACCTCGGCCACTCGTCGCTGAAGGTCACGACCGACATCTATGGCCATTGGGAGCGTGCAGAGCGGAAGCTCCAGGCGGCCAAGATGGAGGATGCCTTCCCAGTGTGAGGATCAGCCGTACTGAATCCGTACTGGCAGACCACGAAGTACCTCGGAAGTCCGGTGGGCAAGTAACTAGTTTCCAGGGACTTCGGGGATTGGGCCGGACAGGGATCGAACCTGTGACCTTGGGATTAAAAGTCCTCAGGTCTTGAGGTGCCAGTTTTTGGCTCCAGCACTGGGATTGCGCCCATTGGGGCGGCGGGTTGGGTGGCGACATTGGCGACGACATTCGCGGCGACATCGCTGCGACATTCGTGCCGTTACGGCCCGGAGAGCTCGATGATCGTGTCGCGAGAATTGCTCGCCTACGAGCCAACCTGATCTCGTGAACGGTCGGACCTAGGCCCCGTGGGAGCGCAACGCGGGCGGGCGGGGCCGATCGGCCCGATGTTGTCTCAGAAGTAGATGATTGGGAGGACGCGGCCGCCGCGGTGCGCTTGCGGCGCGTGCTCGAGGGCGATCGCGAGCGCGATGACGGAGTCCTGTTCGACGTTGTCGTCGGGGAGTTGGTAGCCGCGCATCTCGGCGTCGAGCTGAGGGCATTCGCTGATGTCCCACTTGAGGACCTGGTTCTGGAGTGCGACGTTGAGTTGCTGGATGATGCGCATTTTCGAGCTCGCGGTCGTCGTGAAGCCGATCACCTGGTGCTCGGGTAGGTCGAGGTTCTCGCGCACGGCTTGGCCGGCAGCGTTGTCCTCGATCGCGGTGATGCCGGGGTAGGCCTCGTGCATCTGCTTGATCGTGTGCTGGATCTGCGGGTAGCTTGCGCCACGTAGCCGCGTGTAGGCGACGACGTCGTGGACGTCTTCGGTGACGTCGAGCACGATGCCGACCGCGGCGTCTCGGTGGCGACCGATGTCCCACGCCTTGACGTACTTGCGCGAGCCAGGCGCGAATCGCCAATGTGCTTCGTAGGCTGCGCGGGAGGGGAACATGCCTCGTGCGTCCTCCGCCGCTGCGTCGAGGTCCTTCCATCGGAAGACGAAGTCGCCTCCGCCGAAGAGCGCGTCTTCCCACGTGCTCGGGTACTCCTGACGGAACTGCTGCTCGTCCATGCTTGCGCGTTTGCCCTTGAGCCACGCCTTCGTGCGATCGGGTCGCGCGAGCGCGCCGATGAAGCAGGGGTGGTGGCGTACATCGCCTGCGAGACACTTGCGCCAGTACGTGGACGAGAAGTTCGTCGGGCCGAGGCCGGTCGTGACGATGTGGCAGCTGCCGGCCATCGTTGGCTCGATCGCCTGCCACACCTTGCGCGGGTTGCCCATACGCGCCCACTCGTCGACGTGGCCATGGGTGCAGGAGTTTTCAACCGCCGTCTCGTTGTCGGCAGGGTACGCCTTCGCCAGGCGCCGGTCGTCCCTCCCGGCGCGGAGGACGCACTCGTGCGTTGTGCTGCGCGTGACTGGAAGCTGGAGCCACGCCGGTAGCCGCTCGAGGCCGTCCCTCACGGTGGCCAGCAGGTCTTGCGCCGCGTCGTCGCGGCGTGAGAAGAGATGGACGCGGGCGTTGGTGTCCCGGAAGCGCATCACCCAGGCGTCGTAGGCGCAGGCGATCGTCGTCTCGCCGAGCTTGCGCGCCTTGAGGAAGTAGACCCAGTTCTTGCCCGTGTGCTCGTCGCGCGCCTCGGGCGCTGCGGTCATGCGCACGAACTCCTCCTGCGCGGGCCAGAGCACCTCGCCGAGGACACGGATCTCGCCCGCCTCCTGGTCCACGAACTGCCACGCGTCGAGGAAGTCGCGGAAGCTAGTCGCGGCGCGGATCAGGAAGTCGAGGTCGTCCGGGTGGCGCTGCACGTGATGAAGCCCGGCGAGCGTAAGCGGGACGACCAACCCGTCCGGATCGTCGTCCGGTGGGTGTCCGGCGCCAAGAGCTTCGCGGATGGCGGCGATCCGATCGGGCGTGCAGGCCAGCTCGACTTGCACGACCGAAGCGGCGACCTCGGCCGTGAACCGGCCGGGCCTGCCCGAGTCGAGGTCACGGTTGTTCGTGACGCTGGCGTCAGCCGCCGGGTGCCGAGCACTGCCGAGCACGTCGCAGTCGGGCACGGAAACCCATGCCTTCGAGGGCGGCAGACCGTCGAGCAGGTCGGTCGGGGGCGGGAGGCCCTCGGGCTCGGGCAGGTGTCCGAGCGTGATCAGGGTCTGGTTTCGCGCGAGCGCGGCGAAGGCCGGGTCTTCCAGCCATCGCAGGATCTGGCGTGTACACCTATCCGCAGCACGGGCGGCCTCCGACTGTGAGGCGCCCGCGCGCAGGGCTCGTGCGGCCCTCGCCTTCGCCAGCTTGGTCGGTGTGCGGCTCACGATGATTCTTCGCTGGGCCGAACGAGGCGGCCCTCGATGAGCTTGAGTGCGGCTGGCGCCTGCGCCACGCGCTGCCGCGCGGGCGTCAGCGCCAGCGGCGAACTCCGCCACTGCTTCGCGACGGCGCTCAACCGGTGCCTCTCTAGCGCTCGCGCGTCGTACTCCTGCGATGCCATGCCAAACCACCTCCAACAGCCCGACCGCTTAGCGGTCTATGGAGGCGATTCACGGGCTCGACGTTCGTCCCGGTCTAGCCTTGCGCTGCCCTCTTAGTTGGCCTTTTGGCTCGGCGTGGTCCTATCGCGCTAGACGAAGCCTAGCGGAAAATCCCTCCGATTTTCGGGACTTTCGAAGCTAGACATGGAACCGGGCGAGGAAACAGCTGTCGCGCTTTCAATGTCACGGGACACGTTCGGCCGGTACGTGCGCCGCGATCGCGGCGCGCCTCGCCCGCCAAGGTGCGCGGGTCGCTTGCAACGACCTGGATTCCTCGTCGGCCGCACACATCGCCGAGCGAGTCGGGGGAGTCGCAGCGCCCTTTGACGTCGCCGACCCCGACGCGGTGCTCGACGGGATACGAGAAATTACCGCAGGCCTGGTGCCGGTCGAGATTCTCGTGGCGAACCACGCGTTCATGACGATGGCGCTTACGCTCGAGGAGCAACCCGAGGGTCGGAACCGTACCCTGGCGGTGAACCTGCTGGGGACAGCCTGGTTGATCGGGCGGTCGCAGCCCGTATGCGCGACCGACGGTGGGGCGCATCGTGGCAATCTCGTCCGAATGGGGTGTCATCGGCTGGCCCGGTGCAGCGTCGTACTCCGCCTTCAAGGGCGGGATCATTTCGCTGGTGCGGTCGGCCGCGCTCGTGCTCGCCCCCCAACGGCGTGGCTGTCAACGCGGTCGCTCCGGGTGTGACGGACACCCCGCAACTCGACGTGTGAAGGCCTGCGCGATGGCCTCGGAGAGCCCGCGCTGCGCATCGGGCGTCGAAGACGCGGCACGTGCCGGTCTGCGGAGAATTACCGATTACGGCTGCGCGGAGAGACGGACGTAGCGAGGAGGCTCGCAGTTCATGATGTGCCTGTGACGAGGGCAGCCCCGGGCAAGGCGCGGCGTCCAACCTCCGCTCCGTTTGCGAGACGCAGGTCCATCGGCCGCCGCGGCGGTTAGCGAGGGTGAACGGCGGTGGTTCCGCGTCACGCGCTCAGGCGTACACAGGCTGACGAAGCAGCTGCTCCAGTTCGGCTTGCTTGGCTCGCCGACACTCGATTGGCAGGCTGTGACAGCGGTTCCGCCTACTTGGCCCGCACGATGACCGCCTCGTCGGCGACTCTTCCGTCAATTCAGCGCGACGTCGGGTTGGAGACTGGTCTATCGCCCACATTTGGTTTCGCCGCTCTTGAAGAGGCTGCGATGAGCAGGCAACCAGGGCCTAAGACCCCGTTGGGTGGGCTGTACCGGGTCGAGGAATCCTGGCGAGAACCTGGACGCTCCGGCTTCCTCGTCTGTTGGTGCCGCCTGGTTCGACTTGGTGAGGGCGGAAAGCCCGTCCCAGTCGATCCGGAGAAGCTGCAGCAAGGTGCGGCACCACGCGAATTGGATTCGGCAAGGAGAGGTAGGTGGGCGCTACGGCGACTACGATGGGGGCAACAGCGAGTCAAGAACCTTGTGGAGATCAAAGGCCTGACCATTTCCGTTACGGATCTCGAGTCAGTAGCGGAGTTCTACGAAGATCTACTTGGGATGCGCGAGGTTAGAACCGCTTCGAGAGAGCGGACATATCGGTTTGGGGAGCACGAACTACATCTTGTTTTAGAGGAAAATCTGGAGTTTCCGTCGCGATTTGGTGTCCTAGTCGACGACATTGGCGAGCTGCACGTTCGTGCTGCCGCGGGAAACTGGATTGCCAAGGAGGGAGAGTGCGATCTTGTATGGACGGAAAGGGACGGAAGTACACGAATCCTACTGCAGGACCCGTCCGGCAACCTCATCGAAGCAGCGCAGGCTCGATCGTGAAGATGCCGCTCGTTGCGGCCGCACAAACCATCCTCAGTGAGGATGGCTAACGCGCGGTGCGATCGCCCGTGAGCATTCGCCTCCATCATGTTTCGCTCCCGATCCCGAGTGGCGCGCATCACGTCCACCGACGCGATCGCCTCGGCGGACTCATCCACGAATACGCCGCAGCAGCGCGACGGACGGGTTTACGCACCCCACACCGATAGGCGGTAGATCCGCGTTGTTGAGCCAAACGGCGAAGAACGGCAAAGAATGAAAACGACCGTCGCCGGGATCGCACCCAGAGGTCGCCGGTTCGAGTCCGGCTAGCTCCATGTAAGGAATTCCCTGCAAATAGAGAGACCGCTCGACAACGGCCAGCAGGCACGAGGCCAGGAGGCTCCGTCGCTCGCTCATCGTGAATCGAGTTCTAAGCGAGTGGAAGCGACTAGCGGTCCTTGGCGATGAGTGTCACATCACCCTTGGAGATAGTCGCCTCTTATCTCCAAGAACTCCAGCAGATTCCCGAAGGGGTCTCTGCAGAAGAACCGGGAACGGTGAGGGATTGGGACGGTTTCGTAGGGGTGATAGCCGGCCTCACTAAGTCTTCGCTTGCAGGCGGCTAGATCGTCCACGACCAGCCCAACGTGTCGTCCCTCTTCTGGGTTTGGAAGAGAATCCGGCAGAAAATGAAGCTCAAGGTCGCCTTCCCCGGCACGGAACCATAGGACCTTCAGGTGTGCGATCGAGGCAGGGATTGGTATCTCCTTTAGCCCGAGCACGTTGGCGTAGAAGGCGCGGACGTCAGCGTGACTCTCGGGCGGAATTGGGAGGGAGACGTGTTGGAGCTTCACTACCGTGCAACCTCACTGTCCGACGGGTTCGTCCCACTATGCCAGGCGTACGGTTCGAAGGCGATCACGGTGCGGATGCTGCGCTGGGTCTCGGCCAGCTCGAAGCCGCGGTGAAATCCGTCGAGCGAGATCTGATGGGAGACGAAGGCGTAGACGTCGACCCTCCGACCAGCCAGCGCCCGACGGTTTTGGCACCTGGTCGCGGCCGTCGAGTCCTAACTAATCGTTCGTTAGGCCGCGCAGCGCCGCGTTCCATGCATCGTCGCTCGCGCGATCTTTCTCGCCACGTCGCCAGTTCACGAGGATCCCTTCGCGGTCCACCGCTTCGGCGGCCGCATGGGTTGTCGCCATTAGCGCTTACTCGACGCTGATGCTCGTTCCAGCAGAGATCCTGCCTCGGGCGGTTGTTGCAAAAGCTGGAGCGGACCTGATCTAGGCGTTATACGGTCGTGAAAGACATCGATCGCTTCGGCGTCCTTAGTCTCGACGAGCGCGCAGAGGCGCATCCCACAACTCTACGCCTGGGGGGAAACGGTCGCGACTCTCGGGCGTGCCTTGTTGGCTCCGAGCGGCTCGGGAGACCTGCCGCCGGGGTGCGGGAGCTTGATCATTTGGGATCGTGGTCATGGAGTTGGATTGCCTGGGTTGGGCAGGCTTGCGAGGCTTCTTCGACCCCATCCCTGTATGCGAGGTCGGGTTCCTCCACGTACTCGAGCTCGAGGTCGTCCCGAAGATTGAAGACTTCAGGCGCGAAGAACGAACAGAGGCCGTGGCGCTGGCACACCGCTGGGTCGACAACGATCCTCATGCGACGATCTGCGAAGGAGTGAATCGCACCGGCAACTTTTCGAGGCCGCGCTCGTGCGGTGTGTAGATGCGCGTTACGTCCCCGTTGAGCTCGTATTCGGACATCAGGGACAGAACTTCGTCAAAGACGACTGTGGCTTCGAGGCGCGCGAGCGGCGCCCCGATGCAGTAGTGAATGCCTTCGCCGAAGGCAAGATGCCGCTTGCGTTCGCGGAAAATGTCGATCTTGTCTGCTTCGGGCCATCTCTCCTCATCCCGATTCGCCGAGCCCCAGACGAGAAGGATCCGTGAACCGGTCGGGATGATGGTTCCGTGGATCTCCGTGTCGGCAGGCGTCAGCCGGCTGAGCGACTGGATAGGTGCGTCGTATCGGAGCAACTCTTCGATCGCTGCGGGGATGACTGCGGGGTCGCTCGACATCGCCGCTCTTTGCCTCGGGAACTGGAGAAAATTTAGGAAAGAGTTCGAAATCAGGCCTGCAGTTGTGATGATCCCGGAGTAGAACATGAAGATGGAGAGGCCGACGACCTCGTCATGAGTGATCGTTCCGTCTCGTTCGGCGTTCACAAACACCGTCAGCAGATCGTCTTTCGGCTCATGCCGGCGCTCGCCGGCGGCCTCGGCAATGTAGTTGCGCAGCGCTCGGTTGGCTTCCCACGCGCTCTCCGGCGCCTCGATCTGGCCCGGTACGCGTTCGAGCATCTTGGCGAACCAGTCGCCAAGTAAAGGACCGTCTGCGCTAGGTAGTCCCAGCAACATGCAAATGACCGCTGCTGGAAGTGGACGTGCAATGTCGGCCGCAAGATCGATCTTCCCCGTTTCGGCGAACGGGGCGAGTAGTTCGCGCGTTTTCCGTCGTACATGTGGTTCGAGTTGCTTGATCGTCTTCGGGGAAAAATAGGGAGCGAGGACCGCTCGTAGTCGGTCATGTGAAGGGGGGTCTTGATCGACGAAACCGCCGGGCGCGTAGAACTCACTCTCGTCGTCGAGGACGACACCATTCCCGCTCGAGAATGCTTGCCAGTTCCGTGACGCGTCCTGGATGTCGGCGAATCGCGTGAGCACCCAGAGATCGCGATCGCCATTGTGGTACAGAGGTGCTTCGCGTCGAAGCCGGGCGTAAACGGGGTACGGGTCGTCGTAGAAGGAGAACGGGTCATAGTGCGGCCTCTCGGCACTAACTGCTGTCTCCGTGGTGTTCATCGGCGTCACTTGATCCCGAGCTTGAACTCGTTCCAGATACTCAGCTCTTGCTGTAGGACGTTTGTCGGCTGATAGAAGACAAGTGCCGGGAAGAACTGGGGATCGCGTGTCTGCGGGATGATCGTTGCGGCGAGCTTCTTGCTCGTCAGCCCGGCTCCACGTGCCGCTGAAGAAATCGCTTCCTTGTAACTCAACGTACCGTCGTTCCCGCTTGCGGCGATGAACCTTGCCTGCCACGGGATCGAGAGTTCGTAGCTGATGAACTTGTAGACGGCATCGAGTTTCTTGCCCCCGCCCTTCTTGGTTATCGTCGCGTTGTCGCTCCAGGCGGGCGTCCCCTGCTTCATCACGTGATTTGCCTTGAAGGGGACATGTGCCTTGTTGACGTCTACCGCGACCAGCGCGTTGTTCAGATAGCCGATGACTGCTTCCTTCGAGACGAACTGGTTCGTCTGATCGTTGAATCCGCTCGTGAGTCGTTTGACCTGCGGGCGGAGCGCCATCAGCTTCGCCTTGACCTTCTTGAGGCCACTCGGCGTTAGGTGGTAGGGATTCTTCAGTCCGGCGGCTAGCCCGATCATCGGGTAGACGTCGGTTGGGCTGTCGAACATCGAAACTTTCCCCTTGAACTGCTGGTCCCAGAGGATGTTCCAGTCCCAGGGAACGCCCTGCTTGTTGAGGTATTTCGACACCTGGTAATGGCGCGGCACTTCGTTGGCGAGCCAGCCGAGCGGGACATCGCCCCAGTTGTAGAGCACCCCGTAGTTCTTTCCCTTCACCGTCGTGGCGTGTCTCCACGGAAAGACGTTCGAGATCAGTTTGATGTTTGGGATCCGCGATTCATCGATCGGGAGGATCAAGTCACTGTTGACATAGTTCTGGAACCAGCCGGCAGTGCAGAAGATGATGTCGTACTGCCCGGGATTCGCTTTCACCTTGGCGAACATCTCTGCCGGCGCGCCGACATTCGTCGCATTGACTGTGATCCCGGTCTTCCGCTTGAACTCGGCGAGCCACTTCGGGTCGTGGTATCCCTCCCACGTAAGGATGTTGAGCGTGTTCGACGCCGATGTCGCGGCTTCGGCAGTTGAAGCACCTAGGCGTTCGAGCTTTGCGATCAACGGGCTTGATGCAAGAACGACACCGGCTCCGCCGGCGCGGTACAGCAGTGCTCGTCTCGAGAGTGGTCGCGACTCCGATGGGATCGAGTCGGGCGAATCGCTCATGATGAACTCCTCCGTCGTGTTTTTCTCGCCACGTTCCGGTTCGGGCGCGCAGTCTTCGGTCAGGCCTCGACCTCCTCTAGCTCGTCTGAATTGGCAACCTCGACCGCTGACCGCGTCCGTGCTGACGCGTAGGCGGCGTCGACGAGTGCCATCGTCTTGAGATTGTCTTCGCCGCTGATCGGAGGCGGGACGCCATCTTCGAGGGCGCGGATGAGCTCGCCCATCGTTCCGATGAACGCATCGGGGAACCACCGCTCTTCCCATCTCGGCTGAAACCAGTAGCCCGGCTGGAGGTCGGTCGTGAAGTCGATCGTGCTGGGGCTACCGGAGGGGTAGTCGGGCCAGCCGATGGTTCCTCGTGCGAGCCCTCGTGTGCCTTCGACCCGCCATTCGATGCCTTGATCTGTGGTGGTGAGGCAGTTGTCGATCGCGATCGCGCGAAATTCATCCGCATACTCGAGGACATAGACCGCCATGCCGTCAATGTGTGGACGGTCCAACTCGTGGTCACGCCGAACACTGGCGATGACGCGGTCGGGCTCGCCAAAGAGGTACCGAAACGTGTCGAGGTGGTGCACGCTCATGATCAGCAGGGCAAGACGTTCGTAGGTCGCGGCGTAGGGCATCCAGTGGACACGCGCGTGCATCGTGATCTGTGCGGAGAGTGGTGTGCCCAGGTAGCCCCGCTTGAGCAACGTGTGGAGTGCCCGGATCGATCGGTCGTACCTCATGTTCTGATTGACGCCGAGGACGATGTCGGCCTCACGGCAGAGCCGAACAATCTCGGCGGCCGTCGACGCGTCTGGGGCGAGGGGCTTCTGCGCGAGAATCGCGCGCAGGGTTTGGTTATGCCGGACGGCGTGCTTGACGACCGCAAGTTGCTGGTCTGGGGGGAAGGCGATGTCGAGCACGTCGATCGGCGCATCCGCGGCTAGCTCACGCCAGTCGCCGTAAACCTTCGGGATTCCGAACCGTTGGGCCACTTCTTCCGCGTTGGCGCGCGTGCGCGAGGCGATGGCTTCGACGTTGAGTCCGGCTTTGAGGTACGCAGGGAGGTGGCACTCGCGCACGATCCACCCACCGCCGACGATCCCGATCGTGTGTGGCTCGCGCGGCAGCAGCGGCTCCTGGACGAGATCAAGGTCTAGCTGCGCTGTCACAGGCGCCGGAACAAGAGCGGCTCGTGTAACGGTCCACGGTACGCACTCGGGAAATAGGGCCGATTCACGTCCGAGATCTCGTACAAGTGCGCCCCCTTGGGCCGTCTTCGTCGGGCAGGAGCGTACACCCACTGCCGCGGGGTTTCAACCACGACACGTGAGCTGCGGCGAGTAGCGCGGACGGTCACGAGGACGGAAGGGTCCTGATGGGAGTCAGTTGCGTCCGGTAGAGACGCATGCGATGGTCGCCACCTGCTGTGGAGCTTCTCGTCTTTCAATCGATGTGGGGTATGGAGGAGCTACCGGGGCCCCGCGGCGAATGGACGTTGGCTCAGCAGGTGGAGGCGATCAAGGCTGCTGGGTTCGACGGCGCCGCCGTCGAGTTCGACGACGCATCCGTCGCTCGCAGTACAACCGGCTTACTGAGCGAGCAGGACCTGAAGTGGTTTGCCGCCGCTTACCCCCAGACAGTCGACGATCTCAAAGAGACGATCGAGCTGGTGCACGAACTCGGGCCTGAGCGCTGCGATCACATCAATCTGCAGCCCAACATTCGTCCGCACACGGTTCTCGAGTGCATCCCCTACGTGCTCGGCTGGATTCGGGTCGCGGAGGACGCTGGATTGACGATGTACATCGAGACGCACCGCGACCGGATGACTACAGATCTGCTGTTCACACTGCAGCTGATCGACGCTGTCCCGGACATCAAGCTGACGGCGGACCTGTCGCATTTCGTCGTCGGCCGTGAGTTCCGGTGGCCGATTTCGAGCGAGAACGACGAGCTCATCCAGCGCGTCCTTGACCGTTCGTGGGCATTTCACGGCCGCGTCGCATCTCGAGAGCAAGTTCAGATCCAGACCAGCTTCGCTCATCACGGCGGCTGGCTGGGCGTGTTTCTCGCGTGGTGGGAACGAGGCTTCGCCTCATGGCTTCAGCGGGCACGGCAAGATGCCTCGCTTGTCTTTACGCCCGAGCTGGGTCCCCCGGAGTGGTATGCGATGACGGGTCCGGACGGCCGCGAGATGTCCGACCGGTGGGAGGAGGCGCTGCAGCTCAAGGAGCACGCGCGTGCGATCTGGGCGCGCGTCGCTTCGGCCCAGGAGCCGTAGCCGGCGGCGTCGCCTCTGCAAAGCCTCTTGAAGCGTACGTGGCCCCCGTTGTACGCTCGCGCCGTACGATTCACGCCTTGGTGGGCTCTGTAGTTAGATATATCGAACAGAGGACGGGACGGAAATCGGGCACGAGCGGTGGCGAAGGCGGTTCAGCGGGCGCAGCGTCATTGTCACGGGCGCCGCGCAGGGTCTTGGGCGTGGAACGGCGGCAGCCTTTCTTGCGGAGGGAGCGAATGTGGTCCTTGCCGACATCAACGGTGACGGGGTGGAGCTCGCGGCGAACGAGCTGGGTGTCGGCACCGACGGGGCTGCAGTCGCTGCGGAATGTGATGTGTCTCGCGAGGACGATTTTCGTGAGCTCGTGGCGCAGGCCGTCTCCGAATTCGGCGCGATCGACCATCTCGTCAACAACGCCGGCACGATCACGATTTCGCCGCTCGTCGAGATCGCCGAGGTGGATTGGGATCGCGTCATCGACGTGAACCTGAAGGGCGTCTTCTTCGGGATGAAATGTGTGCTCCCGCACATGTTGGAGCGCGGTGCGGGCTCGATCGTGAACATCGCCTCGCAGGCCGGGAAGCGTGGCAACCGCTTCATCGCCCATTACAACGCGTCCAAGGCCGGTGTAATCAGCTTGACCCAAACGGCCGCGCTCGAGGCAGCGCCCCACGTTCGCGTCAATTGCGTGTGCCCGGGCATCATCAACACCGATCTTCAGGAGCAGGAGTATGGGGTCGTGTCCCGACTCACAGGCAAGAGCCGCGAAGAGATCAAGACGGAGTGGATCGCGTCAATGCCGCTCGGGCAATTCCAGGAGGTCGAGGATGTCGCGGACGCCGTGCTGTTCCTCGCCTCGGACGACGCGCGGCAGACGACGGGTGAGGCGCTGAACGTCAGCGGCGGAATGGTCATGGAGTAGCCGGCCGGCGATGCGTGCAGCCATCTTCGAGGGCAACGGCAGGGTCGCGATCGCGGAGCGGGCGGATCCGAAGATCTCGCGGCCGGATGACGTCCTGATCCGGATCGCGGCGAATGGCCTTTGTGGTTCGGATCTACGGGCGCTCGCAACGCCACCGGAGATGGTGTACGACGAGGGCGTCATCGTTGGCCACGAATTCAGCGGAACCATCGAGGACGTGGGCGATGAAGTAACGCTCGAGCCAGGGGCTCGCGTCGTCGTTCACCCGAACATCTGGTGTCAGACGTGCTGGTATTGCCGGTCCGGCCACACAAACCTCTGCGACCGTTTCGTCCATATCGGTTCGATGCGCGACGGTGGAGCAGCCGAGCTCTGCGTCGTTCCAGAGCGGATGGTGTACCGCGTCTCGGACGAGATGGCGTTCGACCTCGCAGCGCTTGCCGAGCCGTTGGCGTGCGTGCTCAACGGAACTAAACAAGCGTCGATCCACCCGGGAGAAAGCGTTTTGATCCTCGGCGGTGGTCCGATCGGCCTCCTCTATTTGATCCTGCTCAAAGCCGCGGGCGCGTCACCACTCATTGTCAGCGAGCCGGCCCCGCACCGCGCGCGCTGGGCGCGCGATCTGGGCGCAGACGAGGTCATCGATCCACGAGCGACAAACGTCCAAGACGTGGTTCGGGAACTCACGGACGGCCGCGGAGTCGATGTCGCGGTCGACTCGGTCGGCGCCTTGCTCCCCGATGCGGTGGCCTCCGTCCGGAAAGCCGGCCGCGTGCTCGTGTTCGGTCTGAACGAGCGGATCGAAGCTGTCATCCGCCCGGTCGACCTCGTCTACCGAGAGATCTCGATCTCCGGGGTCTACATAGCCCGCGGCACATTTCCGTTGGCGGTGAAGCTGTTGACCGAGAACAAGCTTGGGTTCGATCGGCTCGTGACGCACCGACTCGGGCTGGAGCAATTCGATGAGGCGATCGAGCTGTTGCGCACGGGCGAGGCGGTCAAGGCACTCGTGGTTCCGTGAACAGGAAGGGCAGTCGATGTCCATGACGCAGACGGCACAGTCGACGGAGCTCGCGCTTGAGTTGTACGAGCGGATGATCCGCATCCGTGCCTTCGAGCAGAAGGTGCAGCAGCTTTTCAAGCTTGGCAAGTTGCCGGGCTTCGTACATCTCTACATCGGTGAGGAGGCAGTCGCGGTCGGTGCCTGCTCGGTGCTGCGCGACGGAGACCGCATTACGAGCACTCACCGCGGGCACGGACACCTCATTGCGAAGGGTGCTGACGTCGAGCGGATGATGGCGGAGCTCTTCGGACGTCGTTCCGGCTATTGCAAGGGGAAGGGCGGCTCGATGCACATCTTCGACTTCGGGCTCGGCATCCTCGGTGCCAACGGAATCGTCGGCGGCGGGATCCCGATCGCGACGGGCGCGGCGCTTGCCGATCGTGTGCTCGGCCGCGACAACGTCACGATCGCGTTCTTCGGCGACGGTGCGGCGAATCAGGGGGTTCTGCACGAAGCGCTGAACTTGAGTGCGGTCTGGTCGCTCCCGGTCGTCTACCTCTGTGAGAACAACCAGTACACGGAGTGGATGCGTACCGAAGACATCACTGCCGGGCGGATCGCGGATCGCGCACACGCCTTTGGCATCCCTGGTGTGCAGGTAGACGGGAATGACGTCTTCGCGGTCCGCGAGGCCGTCAGTGCTGCTGTCGAGCGGGCTCGTCGAGGAGAGGGTCCGTCCCTGATCGAGGCTTTGACATATCGGCACCTCGCTCACAACGAGGGCGAGGAGGTCTTCTCGGGCGTCTACCGACCTCCGGACGAGGTGGATTCGTGGAAGGCGCGAGATCCGGTCGTCGCTCTGCGGCGCCGGCTGGAAGACGTGCTCGACGTCCCAGCGGCAGAGCTCGACGCCCTCGAGCAGCGGCAACGTGACCACATCGAGTCGGCCGTCGAGACTGCGGAAGCAAGCGCGTTTCCGGCTCCCGAAGAGGCCCTCGACGATCTCTTCGCAGACAGGATCGGCTGATGCGCGAGACCTACTTCGTGAACGCCATTGCCGAGGCGCTCGATCAGGCGATGGCCGAAGACGAACGCGTGATCGTGCTCGGTGAAGACGTCGACCGCAGCACGATCGGAGCCACGAAAGGCCTGATCGAGAAGTACGGTGCGAACCGCGTCCGCAACACTCCGATTTCCGAGGCGACCTTCGTCGGCGCGGCCGTCGGGGCGGCGGCCTCGGGACTCAAGCCGTTCGTCGACCTGATGTTCTCGAGCTTCTTCTACGTGGCGCTCGACCAGGTAGGGAACCAGGCAGCGCGGTTGCGATACATGTCGGGCGGCCAGGTAGAGCTGCCGCTCGTCTACTTCGCGGGGACCGGGCCGTCCGGCTCGGCTGCAGCGCAGCATTCCGAGAATCCACACCCGATCCTGATGCACTTGTCAGGGCTCAAGGTTGCATTTCCGAGCACCCCAGCCGATGCGAAGGGCCTGTTGCTCGCAAGCATCCGCGATCCGAATCCCGTGGTCTTTCTCCTCGATCTGATGCTCGCGGGCGAAAAGGGTCTGATCTCCGAAGAGCCATACGAGATTCCCCTCGGGTCCGCGACCGTGTGTCGTGAGGGGATCGACGTCACGGTCGTCGCGCTGGGGTCGCTTGTGCAGAAGTCGCTCGCCGTCGCCGAGGAGCTCGAGGCGGAGGGCGTCTCCGTCGAGGTCATCGACCCGCGGACGCTCGTTCCCTTCGACTGGGAGACGGTTCTCACATCGGTGCGCAAGACCGGCCGAATCGTGGTGGCCGATCCCGCACGACGGACCTGCGGCGCCGCGGCGGAAATCGCTGCAGTCACCGCGGAGCGTTGCTGGGACGATCTCCGCGCCGCGCCGAAGCGAGTGACGTGGGACGACGTTCCCGTTCCGTTCAGTCCCGTTCTCGAAGAGGCGATGACCGTGTCGCCAGAGGACATCCGACGCGCGGTGCTGGCGGCGGTGGGTGGCGAGCGCGGTGCGACAGTCTCTGCCTGAGCGAGAAGATGTTCGGTTGCCGTTGTCCCGCAACCGGCGCGCGATCGCGTCGCTGATGGCTGCGAGCGCGTCGATCCCGCAATTCGGGCTCGACGCCGACGTAGACCTCACAGAGCTGCTGGCGCTTCGGGAAGAGAACGGAAGATTCTCAATCGGCGACGCGGTGATTCGCGCCGCCGCGTTTGCGCTTCGCGCGCATCCTGAGCTCAACGCGAGTTTCGACGACGGCTCGATCCTGCGCCACGGTTCCGTCAATCTCGGTGTGGGGATCGTCGGCCCCGAAGGACTCATTGTCGTGGTGATCCGTGAGGCCGACCGCCTCTCGATCGCCGAGTTGGCGACTGAGCGTCGTCGCCTTGCCGACGCTGCCGAGCAGGGGAAACTCCGTGGGGAGGAAGTGATCGGGGCCACCTTCGTGATCTCGAACCTCGGCCCGGCGGGCGTCGCACGTTTTCAAGCGCTGCTCGTTCCGCCATCGGCTGCGATCTTGGCTGTCGGCGCAGTGCGAGAACACTTGCGACTGACAGAGACCGGAGTCGAAGGTTTCTCCGCGTTGACGTTTTGCCTGACCTGCGACCACCGCGTCGTGGATGGCCTCGACGGCGCGCGGTTCCTCGAGACGCTCACGAACTTGCTCGAACAGCCCGCGGTGCTGCTGGCAGGCGACTAGTGGAGGTGATCCTGCCGAAATGGGGCGTGACGATGCAGCAGGCGACGCTCACACGGTGGCTTGTCGCCGAAGGAGCCCAGGTCGAAGGCGGCCAACCGATTGCGGAGATCGAAACCGACAAGGTCGACGTCGCACTCGAGGCGCCGGTGGCCGGGAAGCTCGCCAAGCGTTGTGTCGAAGAAGGCGACGTCGTCGAAGTGGGCGGGCTCGTCGCGTTGATCGACGAGGCATAGTCGAATGACCGACCGGGTTGTGGTGCTCGTCGACATCGGCAGCACCTTCACGAAAGTTGCTGCGGTCGCGCTCTCGGGCGAGCTCGTATCGCGCGTCGTCGTACCCACCAGGCATGACGATCTGGCGGCCGGCGCGGAAGCCGCCATTGTCGAGGCCGTGCCTGCCGGGGCGTCGGCCACGGAGGTGCTCATGTGCTCGAGCGCAGCCGGCGGTCTACGCGTCGCGGTGATCGGGCTCGAGTCCCAGTTGACGCTCGAGGCCGGGCGGCGCGCTGCGACGACCGCGGGTGCGCGAGTCGTTGCTTCGTTCGCAGGTGTTCTGGACGCCGAGGAGGCTGACGCGCTCGCGAAGATCGCACCTGACGTCGTGCTTCTCGCAGGTGGTACGAACGGTGGTGACCAAGCAGCGATCGCCGCGAATGCGCTACGCGTGTCGGGGGTGCTGCCCGAGAACGTGCCCGTGGTCGTTGCCGGCAATGAGCAGGTGTCTCAGGAGGTGGCGGCCTCCATTGCAGGAAACGGTCGTTTGGTGCGCCTCGTTCCGAACGTGCTCCCCAGGATCGGCGAGATCGACGTGCACGCAGCACAAGGTGCGATTCGAGAGCTCTACGTGGAGCACGTGATCGGGCGGGGCCGATTCGCTTCGGCGTCGCCGGTGGCCGCTGCGATTCGTATGCCTACTCCGTCAGCGGTACTTGCGGGGACGCAGGCTCTCGCCCGCCTCGGTTGCAGCGATCCTCGAGTCCGAGCACCGGTCGTGGTCGACGTCGGTGGTGCGACAACCGATGTCCACTCAGTCCAGCCAATCGCTGCTTGGTCTCGCGGACAACGCGCCGTGGTGCCCGACCTCGAGACGACACGGACCGTCGAGGGAGACCTTGGCTTGCGAGAGAATGCCGAGACGCTCGTCGAAGAGGCGGTTCGATCGGGTTACACCGACCCAGGCGAAGAAGGGGTCCTGCGCGAAGCCGCTGCCACCCGAGCAGCGAACAGAACGTTCGTGCCGGTTACCGAGGCAGAGACCGAGGAAGAACGGCGGCTTGCGATCCTTGCCGCGGCGATGGCCCTGTCGCGACACGCGGGTGCGTTGCGGATCCGTTTGTCGCCGGCGGGGGCGACGATTCGCCACACAGGCCGCGACCTCCGCTCGGCGACGTGCCTGGTCGCGACAGGTGGCGTCTTCGAAGCGGCTGCTGATCCTGCCGCGATCGTAGAAGCCGCCCTCGCAGCCGCGCGGCGGCGGCGTGCGCTCGTGCCTGACGGCGTTCCGACACTCGTCGACCGCCAGCACGTGCTCGCTGCAGCCGGACTACTGGATGAGAAGCATCCCTCGCTGGCTGCTGTGCTACTCCGGCGGGCGTTCACAGCGGGAGGGCTCGAGCGTGTTGGGTGAACGTGACATCGCGGAGCTCGTGCCTCCGGGCTTGCCGAAGGGTGCAGCGCTGGTCGAGGAGGGGCGCGCGCTCGCCCGGAGACTTCGCGTTGGCTCGACGCTGTATCAGCAGCAGCATCGAGTGCGATCGGAACGCTTCTACAAGGAGCGGTGTCGGTCGGAAAGGACGATCACCTATTACATCAACCTCGGCCTGAAAAACTGGCCCGAGACGCGAGAGGCGCTGCGCTGGATCCAGTCCGAGTGCCGGCGCCGCAAACTGCGCGTCGATCGCGTGTCGCTGACTGCCGACCGCCGCATGGGGCTCCTGCCGGAGGCGCGTGCGGCAGCGATGGAAGAAACCGGAATCATGTTCTGGACGAGCGACGACTGGGCCGGCGTCGGGACCGAGATCGAGCTGCAGGGGATCTTGAACGACCACGCAGTCGGTAGCCCGGCGTCGATTCCGAACACGGCCGCGGCAATCGAGGCCGGAATCACCTACATCGGCAACCTCTCGCAGCAAAGCTATGGCTATCCCAGCTGGTCCGACGACGTTGGGCAGATGGCAAACACCGTCGTGGCGATGGGAATGCTCGCCGAAAAGAAGCCGGACGGAATCGTGTTGGACTCGTACATCGACGACGGCTACTGCGCGTCGTTTCACGATGCTGCGACATCGCTCGGCTGGTGCCTGTTCCACCATTACGTTGCGCGCGACCTGATCGGCGTCGCCCATAGTCCGAGCTACGGATCGAGCTTTGCCGACCCGCTGCTCAAAGCGGCATTCGGGCTCGCTCTGGATGCGGTGAACGTCGAGCGTGTACCGCCATCTCTCGTTCATGGAGACACCAACTCGCTGCGCCCCGAGGATTCATTCGACCGCAGCGCCGCGACCGTAGCGACCGACGTCTTCTTCACGGTCGCCCGTGAGCTCACATTCCCGACCGGCGCTGCTGTGCATGCGACCCCACTCTCGGAGCCGGTCCGAATTCCCACACCGGAGGACATCGTCCAGTCACTCGAGATCGGGAACGAGGCCGAACGGCGCGCCCGAGCATCGCTCGACCTCATCGACTGGCGACCGGCGCAGGAGCTTGCAGAGCGGATCAAGGTCGGTGGCGAGCGCGTGTTCCGGCTGCTGCTCGAGGGGCTGGAGTCGTTTGGTGTCGACTGCCGCGATCCGCTGCAACTCCTTATTGCGACGCGACGCCTCGGCGCCGCGCGGATCGAAGAGCTCTACGGTGTCGGCGAGCCGGATGGCGCCTACCCCCGTGGCTTCGTCCCGGTAGCCGAGACCGACACGTCACGGCGCCTCGTTCGCCAGCAAAAGGATGCGCTCGAGGCGCTCGCGGCGAGCGGCACGCCGCCGGACTTGCGCGGTGTGAGCGTGGTCGCAGCATCGGGCGACGTTCACGAGTACGGCCTCTACGTGCTCGTCGCCGTACTTCGCGACCTTGGTGCGTCCGTCGTCGATCTCGGCACGAGCGTGGAGCCAGAGCTCGTCATCCAGGCGGCTGCAGAGACTGCGGCCGATGCGGTCGCGTTCAGCACCTATAACGGGATGGCACTGAGCGTGTGCCGCGAGCTACGGTCGGCGTTGGAACGTCGACGGCTGCCGACGCAGTTGTTCATCGGCGGGCGGTTGACCGAGGATCTGGACGGAGCGAAGAGCGTCGACGTCTCCGTGGATCTCGAGCAGCTGGGAGCGATCCCGTGTGCGCGTGTGGAAGAGATGGTGGCCGGCTTGTCGGCTCGATCTGGACGCGAAGGAGGGCTAGATGGCTGAACGGCGGGAGTTGCGCTCATCGTTGGAGGTGGAACCGGCATCGGGTACGCGACGGCAGAGCGGCTGATCCAACGAGGCAGTGCCGTCGCGCTGTCGGGTCGACGGGAATCGGCTCTGTCCGAAGCCAGAGATCGTCTCCGCTCGCTCGTACCGGGCGCGGAAGTGGAGACGATCACGGCCGACGGCGGGGTACAGGCGGAGGCGGAGCTGATGGTCGATCGCACCGTGGCCGCACTTGGTGGCCTGACGGTGCTCGTGAACTGTGCGGGGATCTATGAGCCGGTCCACTTCCTCGACCTCGACGAGGAAAGCTGGGGACGAACCATGAGCACGACGCTCGACGCGCAGCTCTACCCGAGCGTGGCGGCGGCACGCGTGATGGCGGATGCAGGTGGCGGCAGAATCATCCTGATCTCGTCGATCAACAGCCCGCTGTCCGAGCCCGAATCGACCCATTACAGCGCGGCCAAGGCAGCTGTCAGCTCGCTCGTCAGGTCGATCGCTGTCGACGTTGCGGATCGCGGCATCCAGGCGAACGCCGTCGCTCCGGGCTGGGTTCACACAGGCATGGTCGACGATTTCGTGAAGCAGGCCTCACCCGAGTCGTTGAAGAGGCTCAACATCCTCGGGCGGGTCGGGCAGCCGGACGAGATCGCCAACGTGATCGAGTACCTCGCCCTGGACGCCCCGACATACCTGACCGGCGCGACTCTCTTCGTGGACGGGGGCCAGACGGCCATGGCGCCGCTGATCTAGCGAATGCGCCCTGTCGGACGCGCTTGCGGATGTTGGGCCGGCGTTGTACGGTCGCATTGGACACAATTGCGCACTGTTGCCTGAAACGCCTCCCACTCCCGAACACCTCCTGACACCCTCCGACGCGCCCGGGGTGCTCCTAATCGGCACACTGGACACGAAGGGGGAGGAGATCGCGTTCGTCGCCGGCGAGCTTGCCACCCTGGGGTGCGAACCGGTCGTCCTCGACTCCGGCGTCCTCGGCGATCCGACCTGGGATGGCGCGCACGTTTCGCGTGAAGGCGTCGCTCAAGCCGCCGGCACGACGCTTGGTCGTCTCGCCGAGCTTCCTCGCGGGGATGCGCTGACACGCATGGCCGAAGGCGTCAAGACGATCGCTCTCGCTCTAGCCCGAGAAGGTCGCGTCGAGGGCGCCCTCTGCATTGGTGGAGCGGGAGTCTCGCTCGCCGTTCCTGCCTTCGAGGCCCTCGGCCACGGTTTCCCGAAGCTCCTTGTCACGCCACTGGCTTCGGGACAGCGGACGTTCGCCACGTTCATCGGCACCGCGGATACAGCCGTGATGCACTCGGTCGCCGACATCATGGGAATCAACGACGTCACCGAGCCGGTATTCGTCGAGGCGGCGGGGTTCATCGCGGGAGCAGTGCAGGCAAGGCGGCGCGTGGTGAGTCGAGACGGTCGCGGAGACCGCTATCTCATCGCCGCAAGCATGAACGGCAACACGACTCCTGCGCTGATGTACGCCAAGCAGCAGCTTGCTTTGCGCGGCGCCGAGCTGGTCACGTTCCACGCGAACGGCACCGGGGGCCGTGCGATGGAGCAGCTCGCCGAGCAGGGTCTCTTTCGAGCAGTCCTGGACTACACGACAACGGAGCTTGCGGGCGAGATCGTAGGTGGCCTGATGAGCGCCGGGCCCGCGCGGATGGAAGTTGCGGGTCGTCTCGGTCTGCCGCAGGTTCTCGTTCCCGGCTGCCTCGATCTGATCACGACGGGCCGATACGACGAGACGAAGAAGAGCTGGCCCGGTCGTTCCCTCTATCGGCACAACCCCGAGTTCACACTCGTACGGCTTACGAGCGAAGAGATGACAACGCTGGGTCGCTGCTTCGCCGAGAAGGCAAACCGGGCCGTCGCGCCCGTGCGAATCTGCGTTCCACTCAACGGCTTCTCGGTCCCCAATCATCCTGGAGGACCGTTCTGGGATCCTGACGCCGACCGTGCCTTTGTGACGGCGCTCGAGGAAAGTCTCTCGCCGCAGATCACGGTGGATGTCGTGGAGGCCCACATCAACGACGCTCGGTTCGTTGATCATGTCGTCGACGTGCTGACGGAATTCCTCGCTGACGCCGACCTCGAACTTGCGAACGACGTGGAGGTGATCCGGTGAACATCGGCAAAAGCATGCGGCTACGCCGCATCATGGATTCAGAGACCGGAACGACCGTCATGTTCGCGTTCTCCCACGGGACGAGCGCGCCAGAGGTATTGCCTGGGCTCGAGAATCCGACGCGCGTCGTCGAGGCCGCCGCAAGCGGAGGTGCCGACTGCGTCTTCCTTGCCCCGGGCCTCATCGAGGCGGTGGGCGACGTTGTGACGACGACATCTCTCGGTGTCGCCGTGAAAGTGAGCGCGACGGCCAGCCGCGGTGGCAAGCCGTATCAGGAGGTTCTGACGACGAGCATCGAACGCTCGCTCGAGCTCGGTGCCGACGCGGTCGTGGCCTTGATCCCGTTCGCGCCCGAGAACGAGCCGGATGTCATTGCCTTGACGGCCACGCTCGGCGAAGCATGCGGCAGGTGGGGCATGCCGTTCATTGCGGAAGCCGAATATCCGAATTCGTACTACGGGACCGAGAACTTCGCCGAGAGCTGGGGCGTCCCTTACCTCAAGCGAAGCGCCCGTCTTTGCGCCGAGCTCGGAGCTGACATCGTGAAGAGCAACTGGACCGGCTCGGTCGACACGTTCGCCGAGATCGTCGAGTCCGTCCCTGTACCCGTCGTTGTTGCCGGCGGATCGCGTGTGTCGGATCTGGACCTGCTGCAGAACCTCCAGGCGGCCCGTGAGGCGGGAGCGATCGGTTGTTCGGTCGGGCGGAACATCTTCCAACATTCAGCCCCGGAACGGATGGTCCGGGCAATAGCCGCAGTTTTCAAGGACGGGGCCGGAGCTCAAGAGGCATTCGATCGCGAACTTCGGGAGGTGGTCGCGTGAGTGCGACGTCAGTACTGCTACGCAGTCGGGCCGAACGATCACACGAGACTGACGAAAGGAAGGGGACATGAGCCACGACGATCGCGACCTCTACGGCGAGGACCAGCCAACGATCTACATCTCAAGGCGAAGCTTGATTCATCGCGCGATCGGGATCGGTATCGGCCTGACAGGAGCAGAGCCCATTCTGCGTGCAGCGACGGCGAATGCCGAGACCGCTAAGGCAGGAAGCATCTCTGCCATGGAGGCGAGTCAGACGCTCAACATCCTGACGTGGGAGACATACGACAATCAGCCGTGGCTCAATCAATTCAAGAAGAAGACGGGCATCACGGTGCATGCGACCAACGTCGGGTCACCAGCGGAGATGTTTGCGAAGACAAAGGCCAATCCCGGCCAGTACGACATCGTGTATGCGACGGCAGGTTGGTTCGACAACTACGTGAAGTCGAACCTCTTGATTCCAATCGATGAGGCTCGCGTCAAGAATGTCAAACAGCTCAAGCTCGGCTTCAACTGGCGTGCAGCGACGAGCGTGAAGGGCAAGAACTACGCCATCCTCTACAACTGGGGCGACCAGCCTCTCGGGTGGCTGCCGAAGTTCGTCCCCGGCAAGTACAAGCTCTCGAAGTACAAGCACCACGGAATTCTCGATGACTGGAACGTCCTCTGGGACCCGCAGTTCAAGGGCAAGGTCTCGGTTTTCGACGACCCCACGTCCGTCGAACCGATGATTCCGCTCGCGCTCGGGTTCAAGAATCCGTACAAGCTCAACGATCAACAGTTCAAGGCATTCAGCAAGAAGCTGCTCGAGCTTCGACCACAGGTGAAGCGTCTGACCAGCGGTTTCAACGACCAGACGAACCAGTTCGCGAGTGGCGAAGCCATTATCGGTTACATCAACAACATCGCGAGTGTGGTCGCGCTACAGAAGTCCGGGCATGTTCTGGCGATCAACAACATCGTGAAGCAAGGGACTCCCGCGTGGAGCGACAACATGGCGATTACCCGAGAGGGCGGCGCGCACAAGCTCGACGCCGTCTACGAGTTCATCAACTACAGCCTCTCGATTCCCTGGCAGGCTCGTTTTATCGCGACAAGCGGAAACTCGGGCACGCTCAACTACGCGCAGGCCATCTCAGCCGAAGCACGCCATGCCGGCTTGAAGAGTAAGCAGCTGGCGGCGACGCTGATTCCTGCGACACGACAGGGAAAGGCGTTCTTCGACAAGATGATCTTCTTCCAGAGCGTCGAGAATCTCCAGAAGCGCCTCGACCTCTGGAACAAATTCAAGCTCGGCATCAAATAGTGTTGGAGATCGGGGTGAAGCGCGAAACCGAGCCAAAGGTCGACGACGTAGCGGCCCTAGCGGCATCACCTTTCAGGGCTGAGGAAGTCCTGGCCGACGCCAGGAGAGACACGCAACAGACCGTCGTCGAGCTCGTATCTGTCACAAAGGTCTACTCCGACGGCGCTGACCCGGCCGTGAGCGATCTTGACCTAAGCGTTCACGAGGGAGAGTTCTTCTCGCTTCTTGGGCCGAGCGGCAGCGGCAAGACCACCACGCTACGAATGATCGCGGGATTTGAGCGTCCGACGGTCGGACGGGTCAAGCTCGGCGGCAGCGACGTGACAACGCGTCCTCCCTACAAACGGGACGTCAGCACGGTCTTTCAGAACTACGCGCTTTTCCCACACATGAAGGTCAAGGACAACGTTGCCTACCCGCTCAAGATGCGCGGTGTGCCACGGAAAGAAGTCCGTCTACGCGTCAACGAGGTTCTTGAACGCGTTGCGATGAACGGCTTCGAGTCTCGTCTTCCCCACCAATTGTCAGGCGGCCAGAGGCAACGCGTCGCACTCGCGCGAGCGCTGATCAGCCGGCCGAAGATCCTGCTCCTTGACGAGCCGCTCGGCGCGCTCGACCTCAAGCTCCGAGAGAGCATGCTTCTAGTGCTCAAGCACTTGCAGCGGGACGTAGGGATCACCTTCCTCTACGTCACCCACGATCAAAGTGAGGCGCTCGCGATGAGCGATCGCCTGGCAGTGATGAACCAAGGGCGAATCGAGCAGCTGGCGACGCCGACAGTGGTGTACGAAAGCCCGGCGACGTCGTTCGTCGCAGGATTCATCGGCAAGACAAACCTTCTCGAGTGCGTGCGGGGGTCGGCGCGGACAGCGCGCGCCGGAGGGCTCGTGATTCGGCTTCCCGCGGACGTTGCGCGCGAGCGCTTCACCCTCAGCGTTCGCCCGGAAGCGATAACGCTAGGCGAGGCCAGTCGCAGCCTCGAGAACCACTACGCCGCGACCGTCGTTGATGTCCTGTTTCTCGGGCATGAGCGTGAGTTGATCCTCGAGGTCAGCGCGCAACGGATGACCGCTCGGGCGACTGGACCGACCGCGGGCGTGGGGGAAATGATCGAGATCGGCTGGCCATGCGCTGCCAGCATCGTTGTCGAGGAGACGGGAACGTGGCAGCAGTCGCCACTCGAGTAGCCGAGCAAACGAGTTTCGGCTCGCGCGTGCGCACGGTCGCCGTCCGAACTGCGCTCGTGTTCCCGGCATTAGTTTGGGTTGTCGTTCTCGTCCTGGTCCCGAACATCTTTCTGCTGCTTTACAGCCTCTGGCAGAACGACCTCGGCACTATCCTGCATCACTGGAACGTCGAGAACTACCGCACCTTGTTCGGTTCGCAGGTCTTCCAAGTCCTGCTGCGGCGAACGTTTCTCATTGCTCTCGCCTCTGCGGGCATCGCAACCCTGATCGCGTATCCACTGGCGTTCCTGGTCGTTCGAAGGTTCGGCCGCTTCAAGACGATGGCCGCGCTGTTGATCCTCGTCCCGCTTTGGGTCAGCTACCTGATGCGCGTGTTCGCGTGGCGGATCATCCTCGGCGAAAGCGGAGTTCTCAACAACTTCCTGAAGTCGATCGGGCTGATAAATAAGCCATCCAGCGCCTTTCTCTACTCGACAACCACGGTGATCATGACGCTCACGTACGTCGCAATCCCGTACGTGTTTCTCGTCTCGTACACGGCTCTCGAGCGCGTGCCTGCGCACCTGTACGAGGCGTCCGGCGACTGCGGCGCGTCACCCTGGCGGACGTTCTGGAGCGTCGTCTGGCCGCTGACGCGGCCCGCAGTTGTCGTCGGGTTCGCGATCGGCTTCGTACTCGCCTTCGGCGACTACGTGACACCTTCGCTCGTCGGCGGTCTGAGCGGCACCATGCTCGGCTCCATCGTCCTTCAGCAGTTCGGTACCGCCAACGACTGGCCCCTTGGCGCCGCGATCGCGATGACCATTCTTGCGACGGGTCTTCTGTTTCTTGCTGTCGTGTCTTTCTTCACACGACTCGAGGCACAAATTGAGTAGCGCGAGTGTCACGACCAGGATCAATGAGAGTGGGCCGTCTCTGGCACGTCGCCTTGCGGGGCTCGTCATCAAGCTGCTCGTCGGGCTGGCCGTGGCGAGTGTCTATCTCTTTCTGTACGCCCCGCCAATCGTCACGGCGATCTTCTCCTTCAATTCGAGCTCGATCCAAACGCTTCCGTTCGCGCACGCGACGCTCGACTGGTACCGGGCACTCTTGAACGATCCGCAAATGCAGGCGGCCATCTACTACAGCCTAAAGATCGCCCTGAGCGCCGTTGGAATCGCGGCCGTGTTCGGAGTGGCATTCGCGCTACTCGTTCACCGGGTCAAGTTCCCCGGCAGGAACGTCTTCCAGGCGCTACTTGCCAGCCCGCTCGTGACCCCCGGAATGGTGCTCGGAATTTCGCTCTTGGTGGTTTTCCATAGCGTCTCGGTCGCGCCGGGATTCCTGACGATTGTCGTGGGTCACGCGTCCTTCGTAACACCTCTCGTCACCTTCATCGTTCTCCAGCGGCTGCGCACGTCTGATCCGAGCCTCGAGCAGGCGTCAATGGATAGCGGGGCGGGCCCGCTCCGAACTTTCTGGCACGTGACGCTCCCTGGCATTCGCGTCCCGCTGATCGCCGCGTGCCTACTGGGTTTCACTCTCTCGATGGACGAGATCACCGTGACCTTCTTCCTTGCGGGAATCCAAGGAACGCTGCCTGTCTACGTCTGGGGACTACTCAGGTTCGGATTCACGCCGGAGGTCAACGCCGCGTTCACGATCATCGGAGGCGGATCATTGCTGCTGATCGTGATCGCGACCGCACTACTCGTGGGTGCGGGCATCCGCCCTGGGAAACGACGTCCGCACCGAGGCGCAGAGCTGGTGAGCACGTGAGCCCTCGTGCATCAAACAAACCGGTGCCGGCTCACCCAGCCGTTTCGCCTATCGAACCGTCCAGGCCACCACGCGAGGTTGAGCTTTCGGTTGGGGAACGCCTCAAAAAGCTTCGGGAGGAGCATCGGTACAGCATGCGCCAGCTAGCAAAGCGTGCGAGTGTATCGCCGTCACTGATCAGCGAGGTCGAACGCGGGCGTGTCGAGCCGTCGATCTCCGTGTTGAAACGTCTCGCCACGAGCCTCGACACGACGCTGACGTATTTCTTCTCTGAGCCCCGTTCCGACGGCGATCGTGTCGTGCGGTCAGATGCGCGAAGGACCCTGCGACAACCAAGCACTGGTACCGGAATCTCCTTCTCGCTACTAGCACCCGACAACACAGAGATGCTCGAACCGATCTACGGTCGCTATGACGTCGGCGCTTCCATGGGCCCCGACCCCGTGACCCATGAAGGCGAGGAGTGGGGAATGGTGCTGAAAGGCCGGCTGAAGGTGTGGCTCGGCGACGAGATCTATTTCCTCGATGAGGGAGATTCCATCTACTTCCCGAGCACGATTCCGCATCGACTCGCGAACGTCGCCAACGAGCCGACCGAATACGTCTGGGTCAACTGTCCGAAGAGCTTCTGAGGTGCTCGAACCTGTGTACGAGATGAAGGAGGGAACATGAAAGCAATCGTTGTTGATGCCGAGTGGGCTCCAAGAGCAGGTACGAAGCTGGCTCCCGAGCTCGAGGCGCGCCACTGGGCCGTCTACGCGAACGAGGTCTGGCGCAACCCAAGCCTCTCGCTCACGACCGTTCCCGATCCCGAAGGACCGGGACCGCACGAGGTCATTCTCAAAGTTGCCGCATGCGGGATCTGCGGCTCCGACGTCCACATGTTCGAGACCGACGACGACGGCTACATGCTTCTCCCGTACCACCTCCGGTGCCCAGTCGTCACCGGCCACGAGATCTCCGGCACCGTGGTCGCCATAGGTAGCGAGGTCCGCAACTTCAAAGAGGGCGACCTCGTCGCCGCCGAAGAAATCCAGTGGTGTGGACGCTGCACACCGTGTCGTGGCGGCTACTGGAACCAGTGTCAGAACGTCGAGGATCTCGGGTTCACGATCGACGGGGGCTTTGCCGAGTACCTGCGTGTCGACGCGAAACATTGCTGGTCGCTGAACAAAGTCGCCGAACGGTACGGCTCGAGCGAGCTCGCGCTAGACGTCGGTGCCATGAGCGAGCCGATCAGCGTCACGTACGAAGGCATGTTCACACGCGCCGGCGGCTTCAAGCCCGGAAGCGCAGTGGCCGTTTTCGGTGCCGGGCCGATCGGCCTTGCTGCCGTCGCCTTGGCTCAGGCGGGCGGTGCGAGCTCGATCTTCTGCTTCGAGACGCTGCCCGGGCGCCGAGCGCTCGCGGAAAAGGTCGGCGCGACGCACGCGCTCGATCCGCGTGAAGTCGATCCAGTCGACGCAGTCGCCGAGGTCACAGCCGGCCAGGGTGTGGCGATGGCAGTCGAATGCACCGGCAACTTCGGCGCGGTGATGAGGCCGATCGAGGGTGTGCTCGCCGTCGGGGGCAAAGTCGCGATTATCGGCATGGACGCCCGGCCCGCGGAATTGCGATTCATCGATTACCAACTAAAGGCGGCGTCCGTCTACGGGTCGCTCGGCCACTGCGGCTCCTGGGACTTCCCAAACGTCATCGCGCTGATGGCATCTGGTCGAATCGACATGGAGCACGCGATCACCCGCCGACATCCTCTCGAATCGCTTGTCGACGCCATCGAGGAAACGAAGAACCGAGGCGACGGCAAGGTTCTCGTCAAGCCCGTCGTCTAGGCGCCAAACCCGTGCCGGGAACCACGTCTCTTCGATGGGGAATGATCTCGACGGCCGCGATCGGCGCAGAGCTTGTGCCTGCATTCCACCGGGCCGCAGCAAGCGACCTGATCGCAGTCGCGAGTCGTGACCGCGAACGCGCAAAGTCGTACGCGCAGCAACACGGGATCCCTCGCTCATACGCCGGCTACGAGTCGCTGTTAGAAGACGAGGAGCTGGACGCTGTGTACATAGCTCTGCCCAATGCGCTCCACGGCGAATGGATCCGGGCGGCACTCGAAGCCGGTAAGCACGTCCTCTGCGAGAAACCCCTGACTCCGACGTCCGCGGAGGCCGCCGAGCTGTTCGACCTTGCCTCTTCGCGCGGACTGGTCCTCGCCGAAGCGTTCATGTACCGCCATCACCCGAAGACGCTTCGCGTGCGCGAAATGCTGCGCGAAGGCCTGATCGGAGAGTTGCAGACGATCCGCTGCTCCTTCTCATTTCGCGTCGTCGATCCAAAGAGAGACATCCGCTACAGCGCTGAGCTCGCGGGCGGGGCGCTACGAGACGTCGGGTGCTACTGCGTGAGCTATTCGACGTTCGCCGCGGATGCCGAACCCGAATTCGTGTACGGGTACGTGCCGCAGGAGCAGGCGGATGTCGACGAACGGTTCTACGCAACGCTCGCCTTTTCCGCGGGGGTGGTTGCGCAATTCGACTGCGGGTTGAACAGCCCGCTGAACTTCGGCGCAACGCTTGTCGGCTCTGACGGCTTCATTCACGTCCCGATGCCGTGGTACGCGCATCTCGATCCGCTCAGCTTTTACCTACACAAGGGCGGCGACGTCACGGAGATCCCGACACCCGGCGAGAACGCATACCTGCTCGAGATCGAGGACCTCGCCGCAGCGATCCGCGGCGAGCGGGAACAGCTGATCGCGCCGGCAGAGACTGTGCGCAACCTCCGTGTAATCGAGCGGCTGCGCGAAAGCGCCGGCCTCGACTGACAACAGAAAGGGGACTCCCGTTGGCCGAACTCCACTCCCGCTCGCTGCTTGATCTCGGACCACCCGACCTGCGTGCGCATCTCGAGCACGACGACTCGATCCTCATCCCGCTCGGCAGCACGGAGATGCACGGGGACCACATGCCACTCGGCACGGACATCTACAACGCGATCGAGGTGTGTCGCCGCGCTGCGGATCTCGCCGACACTCTCTATGCCCCACCAATCTGGAGTGGCTACAGCCCCCAGCACCTACGCGGTGCGGAGCAAGGGATGGGAACCATCACCGTTCGCGCCGCGACGCTCAGCGCTCTCATCTACGACGTCGCGAAGTCGCTCATCCACCACGGGTTCAACCGGCTCGTGTTCGTCAACGGTCACACCTCCAACGTCAAAGTCGTCGACCCAGTGATGCGAAAGCTGCGATACGAGACAGGGGCGTTGATCGCGATGTACAAGCCCTATGGGGAACGCTATCTGGGGCTAGTCGAGGACATCCTCGAGAATCCGCCGGAAGAGACGCCGGGCTGGCATGCGAGCGAGCAAGAGACGTCGATCATGATGGCCTACGACGAAAGCAACGTTCGCATGGAACGGGCCGTCGAAGCCCGGGCGCACGCACCTGAGTGGATGCCTTCCGGCTTTGCCAAGAGCGACGGGGCCTGGGATGCCCAGTTCAAGGGTTACGAGTATTTCTACTTCCCGATGGACCACGACGAGTTCGCGGACCACGGTGTAATCGGCAACCCGATGCGCGCAACTGCCGCGAAAGGCAACGAGATCTTCAATCGCTTCGCTCAGTATCTCGCGGAAGCCCTCGACGAGCTTCGGACAGTGCCCGTAGAGATCAAAGTGAGGCAGTTCGTCGACAAAGCCTGATCAAGGGAGGAGCAATGGGACGGTTTGAAGGACGGGGCGTCGTCGTCACCGGCGCCGCGCAGGGTATGGGGCGCGCGATTGCCGAAGCATTTCTCACCGAGGGCGCACGCGTCGTCCTAGCCGACCTGAACGAAGAGGGAGTCGTCACGACGGCAGGAGAGCTCGGCCAGAATGGAAACACTTTCGCAGTCCGGTGCGACGTGACGAAGGCAGACGACGTCACGAGTCTCGTAGAGAGCGCGGTCGACCATCTCGGTGCCGTGGACGTGTTCGTCAACAACGCCGGCACGATCACGATGCGCCAGGTGATCGACCTCGGCGAGGACGAGTGGGACCTCGTCATGGGTGTCAACGCGAAAGGCGTGTTTCTCTGCACCCGCGCGATCTTGCCGCACATGCTCGAGCGAAAGTCGGGCTCGATCGTGAACATCGCATCACAGGCGGGCAAACGCGGCTACAAGCTGTTTGCACATTACTGCGCGTCCAAGGCGGCGGTAATCGTGTTCAGCAAGGGCGTCGCGCTCGAGGTCGCGCCTCATGTCCGGATCAACTGCGTATGCCCGGGAATCGTCAACACCGACATGATGGAACGCGAATATGCCTGGGAACAGGCGATGACGGGCGAAGCGAAGGAGAGCATCCAGAAGCGGTGGATGTCCGGAATTCCGATGGGTCGCTTCCAGGAGCCCGAGCACATCGCCCGCGTCGCAATGTTCCTCGCCTCGGATGACGCCAGCGAGATGACAGGTCAGGCGATCAACGTTACGGGCGGGATGGTGATGGAATGATCCGCTTCGGACTGTTCTTGCCAAACTTCGGCCCCTTCGGCGACGCGCGCGTCCTCGGCGATGTGGCCGCTGCTGCAGAGCTGCATGGCTGGGACGGGCTCTTCATCTGGGATCACATCCTCTTTCAGGAAAGCCCACCGCAGGATGTGGTCGATCCCTGGGTTGCCCTGACGACGATCGCTCTGCGGAGCGAGCGGCTTCGAATGGGTGCGTTGATGACACCGCTCGCGCGCCGCAGGCCCTGGAAAGTCGCACGGGAAACGGTCTCTATCGACCGCCTGTCGGGTGGGAGACTGACGTTTGGGGCCGGTCTCGGCTTTCCGCCCCATGCCGAGTTCGAGCTGTTCGGAGAAGAATCCGACGACCGGATTCGTGCGCAAAAACTCGACGAAGGGCTTGCCATCCTCGACGGGCTCTGGAGCGGCGAACCGTTCGGCTTCCAGGGCGAGCACTTCCACCTCGAGCAGACACGGTTTCTTCCGCCGCCCCTTCAGCAACCCCGGCCGCCCGTGTGGATCGCAGGTTGGTGGCCGAACAAGCCACCGCTTCGGCGCGCAGCCCGCTGGGACGGTGTCTTCTCTGAACTCGTGATGGGCGGCCTGCCAACACCAGATCAACTGCGTGAGATCCTGGCGTACGTCTACGACCATCGAGAATCGTCGAAACCGTTCGACGCTGCACTCAATGGCTATACGGACACCGATCCCTCTCGGGCCGCCGAAACCGTGGGGCCCTATGCGGACGCCGGGCTTACCTGGTGGCTCGAACGGATCGACCCGGATCGGCGCTACAGCGTCGACGAGACGCTCGAGCGAATCGAGGCGGGGCCGCCGCGCCTCTGACCCGCAGATCGGGGCGTGGCTGAGGTTCGATCTTGAAAACGACAACGGCCCGTTGTAGGGTCGATCCGTCCCGAATGATCGAACACTCACAGCGTATCGTGACAAAAGTGGACAGCCGCATCGAACGCAATGCGTCAAGGAGGAACGATGAGCGATAGCGACATTGACCCGCGGGAAGCACCAGAGACGCAGTGGCCTGCAAACCCCTATACGCGTAAACGGCTCCTACAGCAAGCCGCCGGCGCGACGCTAAGCGCATCGTCGATCGCAGCACTTCTCGCTCGCGAAGCGGCGGCGGCTCCGGCGGTCGGCAAGCGCATCTCTGCTTCAGAGGCGAGTCAGACGATCAATGTCCTGACGTGGCAGGGATACCACGAGCAGAAGTGGCTGAATCAGTTCACGAAGAAGACCGGCATCAAGGTGAACGCCGTGAATGTTGGGTCGCCCGCGGAGATGTTCGCGAAGGTGAGGGCCAATCCGTCGCAATACGACCTCATTCTCAACACCGCCGGCTGGTTCAAGAACTACGCGAACGCCAAGCTCTTGATCCCCATGGACCCTTCGAGGGTGCCCAACGCGAAGTACATCTCGAGCGCATTCGCCTGGAAGAAAGCGACGACCGTCAACGGCACGCTGTACGGCATGCTCTACAACTGGGGCGATCAGCCGCTCGGATGGAACGCAAAGCTGATCCCAGGACGCTACAACGTCAAGCAATACATGAAGGGCGGCATTCCCAATGACTGGAACATCTTCTGGGACCCGCAATTCAAGGGGAAGGTCACGATCTTCGACGATCCCACCTCAGTCGAACCCATGATCCCGCTAGCTCTTGGATTCAAGGACCCCTACCACCTGAACAGCACGCAGTTCAAAGCGTTTCAGAAGAAGCTCCTTGGGCTCCGCCACCAGGTCAAGCGCCTGACAAGTGGCTTCAACGATCAGATCAACGCGTTCGTGTCACACGAGGCAAGCCTGGGGTACATCAACATCGCCCAGGTAGCAGTCGAGGCGAACCAGCATGGTGTCCCCGTGAAAATGAACCACCTCGTCAAGCAAGGCGTTCCTGCTTGGAGTGACAACTACGCGATTACGAAAGCTGCGGGAGCCAAGAAGCTCGACGCGATCTATGAGTTCATGAACTACACATACAGCCTCCCGTATCAGGCGCGTCTCGCCGCGGTCACGGGCAACAACGGCGTTCTGACCTACGCGCGCGCCACATCCCCAGAGGCTCGGGCTGCAGGATTGAACAAGAAGAAGCTCGGCTTCACGCTGATCCCGCTCACGAAGCTCGGCAAACCGTTCTTCGAGAAGATGATCTTCTTCCAAGACGTCGAGAACCTTCAGAAGCGACTCGACCTCTGGAACCAGTTCAAACTCGGAATCGGTTAACGGCCACGCGCCACACGACGACCGCTGGCGTGACCTCGCGGCAGGTCTGCGTTCTGGCCGATTGAGCAACTTGAACAGCTTGACCGCCCGAAGGCAGTGGCCGGGCCCGATCGACCGCGTGTGAGCCCCGATGGACAAGCCCACCCATCTGAGCGGTGTCGTACGAATGGTCCCCCTGTCTCGCTGCCGCTTCACCGGAAAGGAAAGCATGCCGACGCTCCCGAAGATTTCGGCCAGCGCCGAAAAGGTGTCTTCGGCTCGCCCTCACGGCGAGACGGGCCGGGACCGTCTACTTATCCGTCTACCAAACTGAGAGAAACCAACGGAACCGGCGTGGTGTCAAACGGCTTAAGCAAGCCTGAACTAACCCACCAGACTGCATCGATCCCTTATCGCACACAGGAGGTCGCGAGTTCGGTTTCCTGTAGCCGCCCGATTTGGGATGGTCAATCCCTTGACTGGCCCGGCGGGAGGCGGTATCTGACGCAGCTGTAGCAATCTGAGCCGTAGTGACCCGTAGTTGTGCAACCCGCAAATCTGTTTTCATAACAGGCAACGGCGGTCAGAGTTGTCGAGAGCCGAAGAGCGACAGTGTGCCGCCCGACCCTCTCCCCGCGAAACCTCAAAACCTCGTCCGACAGGACCCCCACGACACCAGAAGTTCTTGTCGCCTTTCCGCCAAAACGCGACAGCGACAAGCTCGCCGCTTTGGTTGGGTTTGGTCAGAGTGTCGCGGCGAGCCCGTCGAGCGGATGCTGGCGGCAGCTGGGCCAGCGTCTGGAAGTCGGGCTGGCTGACTTCACCAGACGACGACGGCCACGTCCCGTGCTGCCGGCGCGACCTTGCGGCTGCGTATCGGGTGTAGCTGGTCGTTGAGCTCCGTCAGCGTGCCGAGGGTGAGCGAGGAGGTGATGACGAGGCCGCCGGCGGTGGTCAGGTTGAAGGAGCCGTCGGGGACGCGGGCGGCGCGGAGGACGCGGCCGCGGCGGGTGTCGACCATCTCGATGCGGCTGCTGTAGCCGCTGGTGATGTAGGCGAAGCGGCTCAGCTTGGACACTGTCTGGTTGAAGGTGACGTGCTGTGGCGGGCGCCCGGCCGCAACCGCGAACAGGCGCCGGGCGCTGTGGGCGTCGACGACGGTGACGGACTGCGAGCTGGCCGAGGTCAGCCAGACCTGGCGGCCGTCGGGGCTGAAGGCGAGGTCGTGGACGGTGATGCCCGGATCGAAGCGACGCAGAATGCGCGGCCGGCCGGGCTTGGTCGTGTCGACGATGACGAGGGTTCGCGCCTGCTCGCCGAGCGCTAGCCAGAGCCGCCGACCGTCCGGCGAGATCGTCAGGTGGTGGGCGCCGGTTCCGACGGCGAGTCGATCGACGACGCGCCTCGAGGCGAGCTCGATCGTCACCAGCTGTCCGCGAGCGTCGTCGCTGACGTAGGCCCACTTGCCGGTGGGCGCGACGGCGGCCAGGTGTGGCGCCCCGAAGTCTCTGAGCACCTTCAGCACTTTGAGCGTGCGCCAGTCGAGCAGCGTGACGGCGTGACCGCGGGCGCTGACAACGACGGCGGTGGCGCCGACTCCCGCGACGACGTTCTCCGGGTCGGCCGGCAGCGCAACACGCCGGAGGACATGGCCGTCGTCGAGGGAGATCGCCAGCAGCGAGTTCTCTGTCTCAGCCGTGACGAGCGCGACCGGCGTGCCGCCCGCGCGCGCCGCGTTAAGGCTGCTGGTCACGATGGCGACCGCCGTCGCAAGCGAGACGAGCGTCAGCAAGCCTCGGCGCATGCTCTGCATACGGAACCGGAGTCCGCAGCGGTCCGTTCGGCCGCTCCGGTCGCAGACGTCGATCCGCCGGACCACAGGTGTGGGATGCCTGCTCGGTCCGGTCGGAGTCGTGTCGACGCGCGCGGGCGTCGCGTTTTGGCGGAAAGGCGACAAGGACTGCGGTTTTCTTTTAGACAGCTCGACTCGGTCGCGCGACGAGCGCGCCGAGAATCGCGCCGGCTAGCAGAAGCTGCAGGCCTGCTGGGAAGCGCCCCGAGCGGTGCCAGCCTCGGCGCCCGTGGAAGAGCTTGCGGCCATGTGGGCGCAAGAAGGGCAGGACGTGCTCGAGGTCGGGTGCGGAGCTCGCCCCGGCGCCGAGCGTCGCCGGATCGAGCGGGCCGCGGCGTGCGGCGAGGAGGACGAGGCCCGCGAGACCGCTGCCGATCTCGAAGCGGCGCGAGCCGATGTCTTGGTGCGGCAGCCGATCGCCCGCGAGGTGAAGGACCGGGCCCAGCAGGAGCGCCGCGACCCGCGACCCGCTGGCGGCACCTGCGGCGGCGCCCGTCGCCACGTGAAGGGAGACGATCACGGCTACCGTCCTAGCAGACGTGCGCGCGAGACGCGCGCCGACCCACGCCCTTTGGCGCTTTCGTCGCCGGGAGTGCTAGCCGGCTCTGGGCGTCGGCGGCAAAGCTGCGCTCCTTTCTCCACGGCAAGCATGGCAAACGAAGAGAGCGAGACTGCAGTTTCGGCGGACGACACGTCCCCCTCCCCGAGCGGAGGATCTCTCTGACCAAGCGGGGGCGGCGGTGCTGCTCTTGCGCCAGTCTTCGAAGACTTAGTTCGGTTTGTAGGGGGAGCGCGCGGGCTAGCGCTACTGCTTGCACCGATCCTGCGCCCTCGCCGCGGGCGAGTTTTGTTGGCGTTAGGGGACGATCCGAAGCGTGCGCCGGTCGGGTTTGCTGACCGCACCGTAGAGGTCGGGAAAGGCGGCGATGGTGCCGGCGAGAACGAGCCGGCAGGCCTTCAGTCGGGTCGACCAGTCGGGCTCTTCCCTGATGCCGCTGCTGGTGCGGACGCGTTTGGTCGCGTTCTCCATGATCAGCTGCAGTTGCTCGAGCGCCGCCATCGTTGCCGCCAGCGACTCGAACTTGTGCCGCTGCTCGGTCGCGTCGAGCGGTACCTCCGCTAGCGTTCGCCACCGCGCCACCTCCAGCTGCCACTGCGGGTGGCGCTTCCACACCGAGATCGTCTCCGGAGCGACGCCGACGATCGCGGCCGTCTCTTTGCGTGAGTGGCCGTGCGCCCGCAAGAACGCCGCCTGCCTGGCCCGCGCCGAGAAATTACGCGGCCAGCGCCGGCCACCCCCGGCCTGAGCCGCCGCCCCGCTCATCGTGAACCTGAGTCCCGATCCGGTCGCAACATGCTCAGCTCATCGGCATCGCCCAACCGACACAAAAGACTTCTCCGACGAGCCCGAGGCGGTTCGGCCTGCGGTAGCGGTAGTCGCAGGGAGAGAAGGGTGCGCGCGGGCAGGGCCCGCCTGGTGGCGCCGGCGGTGGAAACGGTCGCGCCCGTCCCCATCGGTCGGTCAGGTCTCGCGCTGGTAGTGCAGCAGCTCCGCTGTCGTGTGTGGCTGGCGCTTGAGCGCGGCGAGCGAGCTGTAGCGCTGGCCGCGAACGAAGCCGCTGCCCGGGCCGGAGGAGGTGTGCAGGATCGGGTGCGCGAGCGTGATCGTGCGCTCGTGCCCCGGCGCTGAGAGCAGGTAGAGCTGCTGCGGCCGCTAGGGCGGACGGGCGCCGTCGCGGGCGACCTGCTCGACGACGTCGGCCAGCCCGGCTTCTCTTTGCGCGCGCAGCTGCCGCGCCGTCTCGGGGGTGAAGAGCAGCTGGTCGCGCCGGCCGAGCACGGCCGCGATCTCCGGCTTCACCTCGCTCTCGGCGTAGAAACCGAAGTAGGCTGGATCGTTCCGGAAGGCCCGGCCCGCCTGGCAGATATACGCGCCGTAGCGGCGGTATTCGCGATAGCCGCCGCGCCCGGCGGCGACGATCGCGACCGCGAACGCCTGCTCGAGGACCTCGTCGATCTTGTCGTCGGCGAGCGACTGGAGCTCGCGCGGCAGCGCTCGCCGTTGCTGCAGCCTGGCGTGGATGCGCGAGGCCGTCAGTCCCGACGCCTCGGCCAGCTGCGGGATGGCGATGCCGGCGGCGTCCGCCACCTCGAGCGTGCGCGCGAACTTCTCCTCCAGCTTCCGCCGCCCCTCGGCCTGTTCGCGCAGCAACTCGAGCAAGAAGCGATCGGGGACGGTCGCCACTGAAGGCTCCTCCTCGAAGAGAGTGTCAACCAGGCAAGACACTTTCTATCATGGGGGCCACGCCTGCCAACCACACGGCCCAGATCGCCCTCGCTCAAACATCACACAATGTGAGGCACGCCCGCGGGTCGCAGCCCAAACGCAAATCGGCTCCGAGAGCCACGAACCCCCCATCCAGCCCCGAAAACGCATCGACGAAAAGTAATGGTCAGGGACGCAGAGACGGCTGAGAAGGCTGGCTGCTCGATCGGCGGCGGCTCGACCGCGGTGGTCTCGAATCGCCCCATTTGCAGCGGAATCGAATTTGGCACCCGACAGGTGTGGGTAACCGTATTGCTTTCGGTTCGCCACCAGGTGACGATTGTCGCGTGGTGACGACGGCGTCGCGGCAGTTCCGCGCTTGGGGCCTCCCGAGACTTCCGCCGCTTACGCTCCGCAGCGCGATCGCGATCTCGACGGTCACGCTGCTCTTCACGGCCGGCGGGATCGCGCTCGCGCTGACGAGTGACCATGAAGAGAGCCCGGTCGAGACGATCGCTGTCTCGGTCGTGATCGGGTTCGCCTTCGTCGGAAGCGGCCTGATCGCCTGGGCGCGGCGCGCTGAGAACCGGACCGGGCTGCTGATGGTGTTGGTCGGCTTAAGCTGGTACGGGGGCGCGCTGAACGAGTCGAATCAGTCGTTGCCGTTCACGCTCGGCTATGCGGAATCGCCGCTGATCGTAGCGCTCTTCATCCACCTCGTGCTCGCCTTCCCGCCCGGGCGGCTTGAGACGCGAGGCAGCCGCGCCGTCGTGATCGGCATGTACGCCCTTGCGCTCGTCGCTCAGCCGGTGTTCATGCTGTTCGATGACCTGCGGGGCACCGTGTGCGACGGCTGCCCCGCGAACGCATTCCTGGTCGACCGGAACGAAACGGTCGCGGCGGCGATCGAGGTGCCGGGACTCACCGCCTTTGCGATCGTCCTCATTGCCTCGGTCGCCCTCCTGATCCGCCGCTGGCGCGCGGCGACGCCCCCGCTACGCCGCGTCCTCACTCCCGTCTACGCGACCAGCGGCGCGACCCTGGTCATTCTCGGCGTCGCAAACGCGGCCGGCACCTTCTCGGACTTCCCGAAAGGTGCGCTCTCCTGGGTCACCCTGGTCGCGCTCCTCACCGTCCCCCTTTCCTTCCTCGCAGGGCTCTTGCGCACACGTCTCGCGCGTTCGTCGGTGGGCCGGCTCGTCGTCGAGCTGGGAGAGACCCCGCCGCCGGGGCAGCTTCGAGACGCGCTCGGGCGCGCCCTCGGCGACCCCTCTCTCGGGCTCGCGTACTGGCTCCGTGACGACACTTTCGTCGATGTAAGTGGTCACCCGGTCACACTGCCCGAAGAAGGGTCGGGCCGCGTCGCGACGCTGGTCGAGCGCTCTGGCCGCTGCGTCGCAGCGCTCGTACACGACGCCTCCCTCGGCGAGAACCCGGAACTCGTCGACGCCGTCGTAGCGGCAGCCGGCCTCGCCCTCGAGAACGAGCGTCTCCAGGCCGAGCTGCGAGCGCGTCTCGACGACCTCCGCGCGTCGCGCGCCCGCTTTGTAGCCACCGCGGACAACGAGCGTCGGCGGCTCGAGCGCAACCTCCACGACGGGGCCCAGCAGCGCCTGGTCGCCCTTTCGCTCTCGCTCCGCCTCGCCCAGACCCGCCCCCCAGCGGAGGCGACCCAGCTGCTCGAGCAAGCGAGCGCTGAGCTCGCAGTCGCGCTCGAAGAGCTGCGAGAGCTCGCGCGCGGCATCCACCCGGCCGTACTAACTGAACGCGGGCTCCAGTCGGCCCTCGAGTCGCTCGCCGCTCGCGCCCCCGTCAGGGTCGAGCTCGTCGAGCTTCCAGAAGACCGGCTCCCGGCCGGGGTCGAAGCCGCGGCCTACTACTTCGTCGCAGAGGCGCTGACTAACGTAGCGAAATACGCCAACGCGTCCGAGGCAATCGTGCGCGTAACGCAGGAGGACGGCAACCTGCTCGTCGAGGTTGCCGACGACGGAATCGGCGGTGCCGACCCAAGCCAAGGGAGCGGCCTCCGCGGCCTCGCCGACCGCATCGAGGCGCTCGAGGGCCATCTCGAGCTCGAGAGCCCGCCGGGGCGAGGCACACGCATCCGCGCTCAAATCCCCTGCCAGCAAGACGTCGATCGCGACACGACTCGGCCGCGGTGACGCGCCCCGATGCTCGAGGCCTCGCTCACCGCCTGATCCTCGCTCCAAAGCGCACCGGCTCCCCTTCACCCTCGCGCCATGGCTCGAGGCGATCGCACACGCGCGGCCGGTTGCGGAGCTCGAACGGAAGCTCGCGGTCTGCACGAGCGAGCTTGAAAAGACTCGAGGCGGCTGCGGGAAGCTGAGCTGCGGGTGCAGGCGGCGCGGGAGCGGGAGGAGACAACCGCTCGCACCTACAGCGCTATCGCCGAGCGGACCCGGCAGCAGCTTGCCTCGTCCGGATCATCAGCTTCGGCCTAACGACAGGGTGGCAACCGGTCTCTTTCTTTTACGCGCGCGCGCGGCGATTTCACTCCTCAGCCGTGCCCGGCGAATCCCGTTCCGCAACGGGCTCCGCAGGCCGCCGGCCGCGAAAAGCAGCAGTTCGCTCTGCTGGTGTCGGAGTGCGTAACTGTCGCCCTTTGGCGGAAGCGCGACGAGAGCCTCGGCGCGCTCGAGGCGTCAAGACGACGCCGAATCGTCTTGCGGTCGACCTGGGACTCGGCGGCGAGGTCGCGCCGCGGCGATTCCGTTGCATGTTCCCGGTCTGCTCCTTGATGGTGGGGAGAGATCCCGCCCTAGCAGCCGAGCTTCACGGAGACGTACTGAGCGATGATCACGTTGCGGACAAGGCCTCGGTATGGACCGCCAACTTGATCCGAGGAAAACTCGACCCCGACTCGTGCGTAGCCGAGGACTCTCTTAAGGGTCGCGCTGCGGTACTCGGTCTGCTCGCAGGTCTGTCTAATAGTGCGTGCGATGATGCGCGCGTCGGGGGGCACTTCCCGCTCCATGAGCAGGCGAGCGTTTGGGGCTCGAACGCGAGGCCCGAAATCCATTTCGTACGAGACAACTCGGCCGTTTTCGTACTGGACTGCGTAATAGCGATCTTGCCCGTCGTTCTGCTTCGGCAGAAAACAGCAGCCGCGAAGCAGTTTCGGGTTGGGGTCAGCAACATGGTGAGCAGCCCAAGCCTTCCGTGTCGCGCCAAATGCGGTGAGTCGGCTTGCCTGTTCCGTCGAATCATGCGCCGCCGCTCCGCTCGGCAACGCCATCAGCGCCGCCAGCAGAATCCCGCACGCCACCCGGCTCAGAGGTCGGACAGAGGGCATGTTAGGCGACGGCCACTTCTCCCCTGAATTCTAATGGCGTTGCAACGCCTTGAACCCCACCGTCGGGCCACTGAACGGCTTGCCCCGTTGGGCATGGGCAGGGTCCACCCTCATCAGCTACGGGTTTAGGAGCGTGCGAGGCTGGCGAGCGTCAGCACGACGGTGAATCGCCCTGACGACGCCGACGGCGAATTGCAGGAGTACAGCCGCTGCCCACACGGCAGCGACGATGGGCAGCACGACGACCAAGAGCAGGCGCCACGCGTCATCGTGAACGCTCCAAGCAGGCGCCAACTTCTGTCGCACTTCCAACAAACCGCGACAGCCGGCGCGCGTGCGACGGCCAGATGGCCAGCCGGTCGTCACGGTTACACCGAACGAGCCGATGTGATATTCGCACGCGCGCGTGTACTTCAGACCCGACTCAGCGCGCCGCAGCTGCCCTGTGGTGGAAACGCGACAAGGACTCCATTGCCGTGCCCGCTATCGGACAACGTTTCAACGTTTCGCGGCGATAGCATTCGCGGATGGATCGCCAGGTTGGCTGATGTTGGCTCAACGAATGCCCGCATCCGCCCTCGCCGCGTGAAGACCTAAATCCTTAGGTGCGGACGCGGCGGTCGAGGTCGTCGGGCAGCCGTCCGTCCCAGTGGCGCAGGTCACGCAGGAACCTTGCCGGCCAGCTTTTGGACTGCTCGCGCGCTCGCTGCACCATCAAGAGGACGTTAAGGAGCAGAACCGCGAACGCCGCCGCCGCAAAGGGTGGGAGCCAGTTAGGCATATCGAAGACCCTAACCCGCTTCGGCCACCCTTGTGCTGTCGTGGTTTGTTGGAAGTGCGACAACGCGCGCCGCGTGACGCGCACCTTCAGGGTCGACGGTGCGAGTCTGTCGGAGGGCTCCGCAAAAGCCCCGAAACCGTGCCCGGACAAGGCGCGCCGGCCCTGGAATAAGTGGATCTGAAAGCGCGGTGTAGGAAACCGCTGCTCTATCCACTGAGCTACGGGGGCGATGTGGCTTGGCTGAGCGGAATCCGCCGCTCCGTCATCTATCCGCTGTCGATCGTATCCGGCGCTCTCGCGATCGCCCACGTCGCCCGGGTGACGAGGCCGAGGCCTGCGGGGAGCGCAGCTCTATCCACTGAGCTACGGGGGCGATGTGGCTTGGCTGAGCGGAATCCGCCGCTCCATGATCTACCCACTGTCGATCGTATCCGGCCCTCTCGCGATCGCCTGCCTCAACCGTTTCTCAGGGGCGAGTTAAATGAGAGGCAAGGTTATGCTCCGTCCCACCACGGATTGCGACCTCCCAGAAATCTCCGGCAAACCCACACTGCGAAGCAACTGAGGACTCTGCTCAATGGTTGAGCCTGAAGAGGGCGGGATCAATGTCGTCTCAGTAGGGAAATTCAACCCTGCAATCTTTCAGCCGGCCTGGTTTTTATCCAACGGTCTCATCGGTGCGGAGCAGGCGAAGGGAGCAGTCCGAGCGAAGGAGCTGGAGGACATCTCTTTAGAAGGCGTTCATCCTGAGGCGACCGCCTTTCGAGCGGGCTGGCTCGAGGTTCAGGTCACACGTGACCGGTGTGTCCTTGGCACGAGCGAGTTGTCTTCGAGGCAAGCGCTCTTCGATTTCGTGATCAACACGTTCACGCTTCTTTCGCATACGCCCGTAGGTGCGTTCGGCGTGAACGTCGGGGCTCATTTTCGGCTCCACGACGAGGCAAAGTGGAACTCTCTAGGTGATCGTCTCGCGCCGAAGGATCTCTGGCAGGGGATCTTGGATCGCCCGGGCCTAAGAACGCTAACGATGGAGGAGCCCCGCGAAGAAAAGGACAACATTCCCGCGGGTTGGTTTCGGATTGAAGTCGGTCCTTCGATACGTGTGCCGGTCGGCTTGTTCACGGCAACAAACGAACATTTCGATCTTTCGGACAAAGATGAGTTTCGATCGGGTGGCGAGTTAGTGCGGCTCCTCGAGGTTGTCGGGCCCAGGTCGGCCCAACACGCGTTTGAGGTCATCGACAGTCTGCTGGCGCTCACATGAGTCTGATCGAGAGGGAACGTGACTCGCTCTTCTTTGAGGACGAGGGCGATGCCAGCGAAGACACGTCCCGGCGAACTCGACTGCTAATCGTTCAGCAGGCGCTAAGTCTGAACAACCCATCCACCTTCGAAGCTCCGACAGATGGAGCTGTGCCGCCAACACTGCTGGGGCAACTCAAAAGCCTGCGGCTAAGTCCCGCTGTTGCTCTTGCTCCTCAATTGCCAGGTGCGTCGTCGTATCCGCTCCAGGAGTGGGAAGGCGTTGTTCAGTGGGTCGAAGGTGATGAATTCGGCGCCCGACTGACCGACATCGCAGAAGAAGGCGCGCCCGAGGAGTCGATCTTCTCTATTCGGGAAGAGGTATCACGTGATGATCGTCCACTGGTTCGCGTTGGCGCCTTGTTTTCGTGGACCATCGAGCGGCGACGCGAACTAACGGGCCAAATCATGCACGCATCAGTCCTTCGGTTCCGCCGCATACTGCGGACGCCGGAGACTCGTGCGGCGGTGGAGGAGAGGGCAGCGGAAATCACTAGGCGCCTTGGTCTTGATTGAGACGGCGTTTACGGGTGGGCCGGCCGAAGACGAAATAGAGGTGACCCTATTCGGGCCAGGGATTGGTGAGTGCGTACTGGTTCATCTGGGCCGCGGCGACTGGATCATCGTAGATTCGTGTTTGGATGAGAATTTCGATCCCGTCGCCCTGAGTTATCTGGAAAGTTTGGAGGTAGCACCAGAGAGCGTGCGTACTATCGTGGCCACTCATTGGCACAACGATCACGTCACGGGGCTAAATTCCGTTATCGATGCATGCCCGAATGCACAGGTCTACATCTCGTCCGCCCTTGCAGCACAGGAATTCTTCGCTTTTGCGGAAGATCAGGCGAAGGTTGAAATCTCTGGACGGTCCGCTGTACACGAGCTTCGGCAAGTCGTCGCACGATGGGAAGCTGGGACATTGGATGTTGAGACTGCCGGCGCGAATAGAAGACTTTGGCAGAGAGGCGAACCATTAGAGGCTGAGATCTGGGCAGTATCCCCGTCGAGCGAATCGCACCGGCGGATGCTCGCTGCATTTGCTGACGCGGTCACGTCTGACGCTGAGTATGCAACCAGCGCAGTGAACCTGGACGAGCAGAATGAGGTCTCGGTCGCCCTTTGGATCAGCGTGGGCGGTTGCAGGATTCTGCTGGGTGCAGATCTCGAAGCATCGGAGAGTCGCAGACTCGGTTGGTCCGCTGTAGTTCGCCTGGACCCACCGCCGTGGGATGCGAAGGCAGAGGTTTTCAAGGTGCCTCACCATGGGTCCGATGACGCGGACGACGAGCAGGTCTGGGGAGAACTCTTGACTGCTCAACCCTTCGCCCTGGTGACGCCCTTTTACAGCGGTCGCCGCTTCCGACCAGACGACGCCGATCGCGTGCGGCTCCGGGCTCGGACCCCGCATGCGTACATTACGGCGAAGGAACCAGCTCGAAAACGTAAGCGGGGCCGAAGGCGTGAGGTAGAACGGGTGACGCGGAACCGAACGAGTCGACCGCTGATAATGATTTCGCCGGGACGCATTCGGCTTCGCTCAGAGGCGGCCGCTCCTGCATGGAAAGTGGAACTCTCCGGCGCAGCCGGACGGCTCTGACTTCAGCCAATCCGGCTGAGCGGTAGCCAGACCTCGCCGCACTCTGCGCACTGTGGGATCACAGCGACCTGTTCAGTACTCACCGCCGGGATTCTAGGAGTGTCGCGACTGTTGCGTGGCCGTGCGTTGCGGCGAGTTGTCGCAGGGTCTCGGCAGCCAATCGGGATTCCCGACCGGCTAGCTCTTGGATCGCCGCCGCAGCTAGACCGGCCTCACCGATCGTTATGGCAGGTGACTCCACGATGAAACGTCCGAGCCAGCGCGCCGCCGCTCGAGGCCAGCGGTCATCCTCGGTTTCGGCGGTCAGCAGGGTCAGCGCCAAAGCGTCGGCAAGACTGACGTTGCCGAGCTCGCGGGCGGCCATTGTTGCGCGGCGTAGGTGGCGGTCGCGGATCGCCCGCTGGAATCTGCCGTGTGGAGTCCCCTGGCTGGTCATCGGTTCGACCGCTTGGGGCGACGGCTGGGAAGATCCTACTAATGCAGGTCTACGCCCTCACGAGTTCGGAGGGACATCTCGCTGAACTAATCCAGATGCCTTACCGGGTTGGCCCACCCGTTCGCGCTCCCTTCGCGCGTGCTCTGAGATGGCTTGAGCGCGAATTGGCCGTAACTGCCGCACGACTACGTAGACGCCGACCCAACTGGCACAGAGCCCCACATCCAGGCGCGACCGTAGCCGTACGGACGTCCCTTGCGATAGGCCACATAGGCGGGCAGCGCGAACCACAACAACAGCGGCGGCACGATTCTTAGGTATGTCATCGTCCCTTTCTCATCGGTAGATCGTGTGGTGATCCTGAGCGGCTAGCATCGCCGAAGTGACGATCCAGTACGCGGGCAGTCGGAATGAGCCGTGGGTGCGTGACGGGATCGACCGTGCCATCCGCGTCGAGTTGAGCCACGAACAACTCGAGTGGCTCGAGGAAACCGCCGCCGTGGTCTTTGGACGTCCAGGCGTCCCCGCCTCCGACTTGCTCAGGGTCATGGTGCTGAGCGCGCAGCAGCAGATGAGCCTCAGAGCGCCCAGAACGTTCAGGGGTAGGTAAAACCCCTACCCAGGCGGTTCCTGCGCCCGCACGCGATTTACGCGAATCTGAGATGGGTGGTTCCTCCGTGGGCTGGGACCGCAGAACCCGCAGCGCAGGCTGATTTTTGCGTGTCCAGACACGGCTGGAGGACAGGGACGACGGCTAGTCGGAGCCGAACTCTTCGTCGATGCGGCGCATCCTCTCCTCTACGTCGGCCGCATGCCGCGCCCTAGCCTCGGGGCTGTCGAACTCCTTCCACATGTACGCCTGGTGCTGCGCCCACGCCTGGGCTGAAATTGGTTTTGCCCGACCGACAAGACCAACGAGCATCCCGTTCCCGCACTCCTCGCACTTGATGATCGCCCTTCCACCCGAGCGACCCTGGAGCTCAAAATTCCCGCTGTCGTGGTTACTCGTCCGGAAACGTTGGCCGCAGTGGGGGCAGGTGACACGCTTCACGGCAAACTTCAGCCGCCGAACTCGCGCTCAGCGCACTCCGGGCAGTAGAAAACGAGCTCGTCGTCCGTGTCGAGGTAGGCGCGCCAACGTTCCTCATCATCGGGTAGCCAGACCTCGCCGCACTCGGCGCACCGGGGGATGAGGGCGACCTCCTGCTCAGCACTCATCGGCCGGAGTCTAGGCAAGGAGCCCGAGCGGCTCCCCGCACTCTCTCCTCGGGAGAGCTGCCGTCAGCCAGGTGAACGGCTCGGGCTCTATCAAAGTAGACGCGACTCGACCTCCACTTCTTGCGTCTTGGCCCAAGCCTGGCCGCCCGGGCGGAAGGGCCTAACGACGAAGCGCCCCAAAAGGCGCCCCGTCGTGTCGTCGTACTCCGCCGCCGCTTAGCGCCGCCCGCGCGCGAAAAAGCCAATCGCGAGGAGGGCGACGACGATGATGATGACCCACAGGATAGTGCTGAAGACGCACCCCCTTTTGACGACACACGTTCGCTCCGGCCATTCGATCCTATTCAGGAGCAGCTTGCAAACGACGAAGCGCCCCGAAGTGCCCAATCCGTGCCCAAACGTCCCGAAACGCGGCCGGATGACCAACCCGAATGTAGAGACGCCTCTACACCGATTCCGCATGGTGAGCCACTTCTCGCCACTTCGGTCCTAATGTCGCCACTCCACTGCGAACCCCGTCGAAGTTCAGACCATCCATGGGTGGCTAGTCCCCAGGGATAGTCATGCTTGTGTCTCTTTCTGTGACCCTATTGCGCAGCCAGAGACGTTGATCGTAGAAACGTGATTGGAATGGCGAGATCGAGATCTGCCGCCAGCGTCACCTCTGCGCTCTGATTCTGTTTCAGTTTTGTACTGAAACCGAACGAGGCTGGCTGCTCTTATCGACGACTACGCCCTCGAGCGAGTTCACAAAGTGTGGCCCGCCCTTGGAGTGAGACCTGAGTCCGTTCGCGACGTGCAGCGGATCGACGCGAACCAAGAGGACGAGAGCGTCGTCAGAGAATGGCTTCTCTCGCTGCCGATTCCAGTGGATGAGACCGTGATTGTCTCCTGGGATGAGCGCACGGCGGTGACTACGCCGTTCGCTTTCGTCGCGGAATACTGGTCAGACTTCTTCTACGGGTCGTCCGATGACGCTGCGATCGTGCCTCCTGGCGTCGCATGGATGCTTGTTTGGGATCACCACGAACGCTTCGAGTTCGGCATCACGTCGCCCGAACCGGGTAAGGCGGCTTGACCGATCGAGGACCTTCCGGGACGCTGGGGCAGTCGAGGGCTTAGCCGTCCCGCTCCTCTATGTTTTGGCGATGTACGCGATTGACGAGCGCGACAGGGTGATCTCCAACGCGCGATTCATCTGCCTGCGTCCACGAAACGACCAGGGTCTGTCGATCCCAGAGGGCCAAATAATCCTCGCTCGGAATCAAGTCGTCCTCGTTTTATGCGCGCCGGTCTCCGCACTGGAGTCCTCGGTCAGCAGGACAAGGTCGTCGCCGCCGAGTTCGAGCCTGCCGCTGGAGGTCGGGCCGTCGCCAGTGCGCCAGACGACGGCGTACTCGTGCGGACTCTCGTGAACACCTCGGGCGGACGAGGCTGCTCCTTTCCAATCGTGTACCCGAAGCAATAGCGCCGGCCGATTCGCGAATAGCGCCGGCCGATTCGCGGGGCGCCGGGGAAGGCTCGCAGCCGAAGCGCGGCAAAGTACCGATCTCGTGCGGCGCCGAGCGTACCGCCGGGCTCCGGACTTGACGGCGAGGCCGTCGAATATGTCGTCGTGCTCGTCGCCTGTGACCGCGACGACTTTGCCGACGAGGACTCCGTCGGCACTGACGACATTCCAGCCCTTCTCGATCTGCAACCACGAGACAGGATCAGTCACGCCGGATCGACTCCTGACCGAAGAGCGGAAACTTCAGCGGGGTGGATTCCGGCACCTCGACGGTCGTGTTCGAGAGCGCCCAGTCGGCGGCATGCGCGCCCGCACGGTTGCCGTACGTGACCGTCTCCATCAGCGCGTTGCGGCAGGGAAGAGGCATTGCGCTTGGCTCCCTCCTGCTGTCGCTGCTCGTCTGTAGTTCCATCACTGCCGGCGGAACGCGTGCCTCGGCGAGCTGCTCAGGGCCCGACCAGCGCGGCCACGAGGGAGCCAGGCCAGGGCTCGAACGGCTCGGCGATGCATTCAGCAAGGATCGCGTCCAACGCGGCGCCGAGTAGTCCGGCGCTTGCATCGGCGTGCGCTTCCCGCACCTCTAGGATCAGCTCGCCCACCGTTCGCCCGCTGAACACTTCGTCCGCTTTCGCGGCTCGAAGCCGGAGCGCGTTTCGTTCAGCGGGGGTCAGAGGGGTCATAGGTTCCTCGCTTGGAAGCGTACTCCCAGTTCAGCCGCCCGGCCGAACGACAATCTCATCGGGGCGGTCGGCATAGCGCTCATGGCGGATGTGATCGAGCCAACCGACGTGCGTGCGATCGCCTGCCACCCGCTATCGAGCTAGAGGGATCGAACGAACTCGGTGAGGCCCCATGCGAAGAGGACGAGCGAGACCGCGACGGCGATCGCGAGCGTTTTGTCCCCAGGAAGCTTTAGCGATTCCGCGCGACGAACCATAGGGGCGTATCGACATCTGTGGACCACCGCTGAAGAGACTCCTTAGGCTCCGCGGATGCGTCTTTGCGCCCTCGGGCGTCGAGCCGGAGTGGCGTGGACCGTCGCACGTCGCGGACGGTCCGAGCTTCAAGCGTGAGTCTCGCCGAGCTAGCCTGCGGGGTGCCAAAAATCGCGTTCCGCCTGCAAATCGCTGTTTCCTGCGACGCGGACCCGAGTTTTGACACCTCCACACCATCCTGCTCGAAACCGGCCCCAGTAGACCCCCGCAGCCACCTAAGGGTGTCGTCCTTCCGCCAAAGAGCGACAGCTGGCCGAGATCGGCGTAGTTGATCGTCCCGCCGCTCGGACGGAGCTTCGGCCGGGCCCCACCCGGCAACAGGCTCGGTACCGGAGTAAGCCTTGTGCCGACTGATACAGTGCTGGCACTCTCAGGCCGAGAGTGCCAAAGACCATCACAAGAAAGACCAGTCACACAGGTCAGGGACTGCTCGATGATGTTTCAGGAGGCTTTTCATGAATCTGCAGCCGCTTGGTGACCGCCTGATCGTCGAGGTGCTCGATGAGGAGGAGTTGACGGTGAGCGGGATCGTCCTGCCTGATACCGCCAGGGAGAAGCCGCAGCGCGGTCGCGTGTTGGCGGTCGGCCCGGGTGGGCGGGACGAGGATGGGAAGTACATCGAAATGGACGTCGCCGAGGGGGACGAGGTCGTCTTCTCGAAGTACGGCGGGACCGAGATCAAGCTCGGAATCGAGGATGTTCTGATTCTGCGTGAGTCGGATGTGCTCGCGAAGGTCGTCAACACGGGTGGCAAGCGCAAACGCAAGCTCGCCGGCGCCACCGCCTAGTAGCTCGTATCGCTCAGGAGGAAGAGATGGCTCACAAGGAGCTGAAGTTCAATGAGGATGCGCGTCGCGCGCTTGAGCGTGGTGTGAACATCCTCGCCGACGCGGTCAAGGTCACGCTTGGCCCGAAGGGGCGCTACGTCGTGCTCGACAAGAAGTTCGGCGCGCCCACGATTACGAATGACGGTGTCACGATCGCGCGTGAGATCGAGGTCGAGGACGTCTTCGAGAACCAGGGTGCGCAGCTCGTCCGTGAGGTCGCCACGTCGACGAACGACGTCGCCGGCGACGGCACGACGACCGCGACCCTGCTCGCCCAGGCGATCGTGCGCGAGGGCCTGAAGAATGTGGCCGCGGGCGCGAACCCGATGGCGCTCAAGCGCGGGATCGAACAGGCCGTGGACGCCGTGGTCCAGAACCTGAAGACGCAGTCGAAGGAGATCTCGGGCAAGGAGGACATCGCCCGGGTCGCCACGATCTCGGCGCGTGAGCGCGAGATCGGCGACGTGATCGCGGACGCGATCGAGAAGGTCGGCAAGGACGGCGTCGTCAACGTCGAGGAGGGGCAGACGTTCGGCCTCGAGCTCGAGTTCACGGAGGGCATGCAGTTCGACAAGGGCTACCTGTCGCCGTACATGGTGACCGACCCCGAGCGCATGGAAGCGGTGCTGGAGGAGCCGTACATCCTGGTCGCGAACCAGAAGATCGGCGCCATAAAAGACATCCTGCCGGTGCTCGAGCAGGTGATTCAGGCAGGCAAGCCGCTGCTGATCGTGGCAGAAGATGTTGAGGGCGAGTCGCTCGCGACGATCGTCGTCAACAAGCTGCGCGGCACCTTCACCGCCGTTGCCGTGAAGGCGCCGGGGTTCGGGGATCGCCGCAAGCGCATGCTCGAGGATATCGCGATCCTCACGGGCGCGGAGGTGATCACCGAGGAGCTGGGCCTCAAGCTGGAGAACACGAAGCTCGCGCAGCTCGGCAAGGCCCGCAAGGTCGTCGTCGACAAGGACACGACCACGATCATCGACGGCAACGGAGAGGCGGACGCGATCAAGGCCCGGATCAAGCAATTGAAGGCCGAGATCGAGGATACCGACTCGGACTTCGACCGCGAGAAGCTGCAGGAGCGGCTGGCGAAGCTCGCCGGCGGCGTCGCGGTCGTCAAGGTGGGCGCTGCGACCGAGACCGAGATGAAGGAGAAGAAGCACCGCGTCGAGGACGCGCTCCAGGCCACCCGCGCCGCGCTCGAGGAGGGCATCGTCCCCGGCGGCGGTGTCGCGCTCCTGAACGCGGCCGAGTCGATCAAGCTGGACGGCTTCGGCGACCCGGACGAGCGGACGGGCGCTCAGATCATCGTCCGCGCGCTCGAGGAGCCGCTCCGCCAGCTCGCCTACAACGCGGGACTGGAGGGCTCGGTCGTCGTGAACAACGTCCGCACGGCCGGCAAGGGCCAGGGCCTGAACGTCGACACGAACGAAGTCGAAGACCTGGTCAAGGCGGGGATCATCGACCCGACCATGGTCACGCGCTCGGCGCTGCAGAACGCCGCCTCGATCGCGAAGAACATCCTCATGACCGAGGCGATCGTCGCCGAGCCACCCGAAAAGGCCGGAGCCGGCATGGGCGGCGGCATGGGCGGCA
>Ga0307278_10000041_pt1 | contig 61184 bp, 64 predicted proteins | sample ER_DNA_117_FD_194482 | JGI IMG/M metagenome (GOLD analysis project Ga0307278, IMG submission 194482) | Bulk soil microbial communities from the East River watershed near Crested Butte, Colorado, United States - ER_DNA_117 | ecosystem: Environmental > Terrestrial > Soil > Floodplain | place... | reverse complement strand
GGGTCCCCGGACCCCTCCCGATTCACCGGGGCACCCCCCTGGGGTTCCCCGGACCCCTCCCGATTCACCGGGGCACCCCCCTGGGGTTCCCCGGACCCCTCCGGCTCCCGGCGAGGGCGGCGGCAAGGCCGGCGACCAGCGCCCCGGCCGCGACCGCGGCCGCCCGCCAGAGCCTCGGCAGGTCGCGGGTGGTCGACACCGGGTCGGGCGGGAGGCCGTAGACCTCCGGCTCGTCCAGGAGCAGGAAGAACGCGCCGGCACCGCCGATGCCGCCGGTCTCGTCTTCCAGGTACAGCCTCGCTTCCGGGACCCCGGCCTGCCGCAGCGACGCCAGCCGCTCGTCGGCGCGGGCGCGCAGCTCCTCGAGCGGCCCGAACTGGATCGAGTCGGTCGGGCAGGCCTTGGCGCAGGCCGGTTCCATCCCGCCCTTCAGCCGGTCGTAGCAGAGCGTGCACTTGAAGGCGCGGCCGTCGCCCTCCCGCCGGTCGATGACCCCGAACGGGCACGCCGGCACGCAGTAGCCGCAGCCGTTGCAGATGTCCTGCTGCACCACCACGGTCCCGAACTCGGTCCGGAACAGCGCACCGGTCGGGCAGACCTCCATGCACGCCGCCGAGGTGCAGTGCTTGCAGACGTCGGAGCTCATCAGCCAGCGCAGCCCGTCGGACGGGGTGACCTGCTCGACGAAGGCGACGTGCCGCCAGGTGTCGGCGCCCAGCGCCGTGGTGTTGTCGTAGGAGTCGCCGGTCAGCGCCAGGGGCCCGTCGGTGGGGACCAGGTTCCACTCCTTGCAGGCGACCTCGCAGGCCTTGCAGCCGATGCAGACGCTGGTGTCGGTGAAGAACCCCAGCCGCGGCCCTGCCTCGGCGCCGCCGTAGCCGGCGCCGAACGCGGGGGTCGCCGGCGCGCTCACCGGTCGTCCGCCGCCAGCCCGGCGCGCCGCCGGTAGGCCACCACCAGGTCGGTGAGGGCCGTGCCGCGTGGGCGCCGGCCTGGCCGGATGTCGCAGGTCAGGATCTTGGTCGGTGGGATCTGCACGTTGGGGTCCAGCTCCAGGCCGATCAGGTCGTTGGCGGAGTCGCCGGTGACCAGGCCGGCGTTCCCCCAGTGGTAGGGCATGCCGATCTGGTGGATCACCCGGTCGCCCAGGTGCAGCGGCCGCACCCGGGGGGTGACCAGCACCCGCGCCTCGACCGCCGACCGCGCGGACACGATCGTGGCCCAGCCGCCGTTCTTCAGGCCGCGCTCGGCGGCCAGCTCCGGGCTGACCTCGCAGAAGAACTCCGGTTGCAGCTCGGCCAGGGGCGCGACCCAGCGGCTCATCCCCCCGGCCGTGTGGTGCTCGGTGAGCCGGTAGGTGGTGGCGACGTAGGGGAACACGGCGGCGCCGGGGTCCCCATCCGACGGGTTGGAGCGGTTGCCGGGCCGGTCGTAGCGGATGCGGACCGGGTTGGCCTGCTGGGCGTACAGCTTGTTGGCGAGCGGGGACTCGTGCGGCTCGTAGTGGGTCGGCAGCGGCCCGTCGGCCAGGCCGGCGGGGGCGAACAGCCACCCCTTGCCGTCGGCCTGGGTGATGAACGGGTCGATGCCGGCCAGCGCCGCGTAGCCGGTCGCGTCCGGCGGCGGCCGGTAGTCGGGCGGCTTGTCGGGGGGGAAGTCGGGCACGTCGTGGCCGGTCCAGCGGCCGGCGTCCGCGTCCCACCAGATGTACGCCTTGCGTGCCGACCACGGCCTTCCGTCCGGGTCGGCGGAGGCGCGGTTGTAGAGGATGCGCCGGTTGGCCGGCCACGCCCAGCCCCATCCTGGCGCGACCCAGCTCTGCTCCCGCCCGGGCTGGCGGCGGTCGGCCTGGTTCACGCCGTCGGCGTAGACGCCGCAGTAGATCCAGCAGCCGCAGGCGGTGGAGCCGTCGGCCTTCAGGTCGTTGGGGCTGCCGAGCGGGGCCCGGTCGGGCAGCCGCCAGCCGTTGACCTCGGCGAGCACCGCCTCGGCGCGCGGGTCCTGGTGCGGGCCATCGGTCGGGTAGTCCCAGGTGAGCCGCAGCACCGGCTGGTCGGTCGGGTCGCTCGAGCCGGCGAGCCGTTCCCTGACCAGCCGCCCCAGGTGGTAGAAGAACCACAGGTCCGAGCGGGCGTCGCCTGGCGCCTCGACCGCCTTGCGGTGCCACTGCAGCAGCCGCTGGGTGTTGGTGAACGAGCCGTCCTTCTCGGTGTGCGCCGCCGCGGGGAACAGGAACACCTCCGTGCCGACCTCCTCGGGCCGCAGCTCCCCGGTCTCGACCGCCGGACCGTCCCGCCAGAACGTCGCCGACTCGATCTCGACCAGGTCCCTGACGACCAGCCAGTCCAGCTTGGCGAGCGCGCGGCGGTGCAGCCGGCCGTTGCCGGTGCCGACCACCGGGTTCTCCCCCACCAGGAAGTACCCCTTGCAGGCCCCGTCCAGCATCGCCATCGCGGTGGCGACCGCCGAGTGGTCGCCGCTGATGCGCGGCAACCAGTCGAAGCGGTAGTCGTTGGCGGCCGTCGCGGCGTCGCCCCACCACGCCTTGAGGAGGCTGACGAGGTAGGCGTCCATCGAGCCCCAGGCGCCGCTCCTGGCGGCGTTGCGGCCGACGAAGTCGTGCAGGTCGCGGTAGGCGGCCGCGTGCGGCATCGGGATGTACCCGGGCAGGAGGTTGAACAGGGTCGGGATGTCGGTGGAGCCCTGGATCGAGGCGTGGCCGCGCAGGGCGAGGATCCCGCCGCCCGGCCGGCCCACGTTGCCGAGCAGGAGCTGGAGGATCGCGGCGGCGCGGATGTACTGCACCCCGACCGAGTGCTGGGTCCAGCCGACCGCGTAGCAGAACGCGCTGGTCCGCTCCCTGCCGGAGTTGGCGCACAGCGCCTCGGCGACCTCGGTGAACAGCGCCTCCGGGACACCGCAGACCTCGGCGACCATCGCCGGGGTGTAGCGGGCGAAGTGCCGCTTGAGGACCTGGAACACGCAGCGGGGGTGCGTCAGCGTCGGGTCGACCTCCGGAGGGTGCTCCGTATCCAGCGGCGCGCCCATCGCCCCGTGGTGCTCGGGGTCGTGGGCGGCGTCATGGGACGGCTTGGCCGCCAGCTCGCGGATGCCGGAGGCCGCGGCGACCTGCATGCCCTGGTACTGCCAGCTCGACGGGTCGTACCTGCGGGCGTCCGGGTCCCAGCCGGAGAACAGCCCGTCGCCGTCCTCGGCGTCCACGTAGCGCTCGTCGAGGATCACCGAGGCGTTGGTGTAGGCGACCACGTACTCCCGGAGCTCGCGGTTGTTGGTGAGCACCCAGTTGACCAGCCCGCCGAGGAAGGCGATGTCGCTGCCCGCCCGGATCGGCACGTGCAGGTCGGCCAGCGCGCTGGTGCGCGAGAACCGCGGGTCGACGTGGATGACCTTGGCCCCGCGCCGTTTGGCCTCCATCACCCACTGGAACCCGACCGGGTGCGCCTCGGCCATGTTGGAGCCCTGGATGACGATGCAGTCGGCGTTGGCCAGGTCCTGCTGGAAGGTGGTCGCGCCGCCGCGGCCGAACGAGGTCCCCAAACTGGGGACGGTGGAGCTGTGTCATATGCGGGCCTGGTTCTCGATGGCGACCGCTCCGAGCGCGGTGAACAGCTTCTTGATGAGGTAGTTCTCCTCGTTGTCCAGGGTCGCGCCACCGAGCGACCCGAGCCCGAGCGTCCGGTGCAGCCGGTTGCCGTCGCCGTCGGCGTCCTGCCAGGTGGCCCGGCGGGTGGCCAGGACCCGGTCGGCGACCATCTCCATGGCGGTGTCGAGGTCCAGCTCCTCCCAGTCGGTCGCGTACGGCCGCCGGTACTTCACCCTCGTCAGCCGCTGCGGGTTGTTGACCAGCGACGACGACGCCGACCCCTTGGGGCAGAGCCGGCCGCGGGAGATGGGGCTGTCCGGGTCGCCCTCGATCTGGGTGACCCGCCCGTCCTTGACGTAGACCCGCTGCCCGCAGCCGACCGCGCAGTACGGGCAGATCGAGGCGACGACCCGGTCGGCCTCGGCGGTCCGCGGCCGCAGCGCCGCCGACCGCTCCGAGCGGGCCGCCCTGCCGAGGCCGAGCGGGTCGCGGTCGCTGAGCTGCCGCAGCAGCGGCCACGCCCGCAGGCGTTTGGCAACGTTCACGACCTGACGGTATCACCGCCGGCGGGTCGGCTCAGCGCGATGCGTGGCGGACGGGCGGGGCGGTCAGGGGGCAGGAGAGGGGGTGCCGGTCCTCGGGGGCGGCGGCGCCCGGCGCGGCGGGGACGAGCGCGGCCGGGGCCGGCTCGGGGGTGGGGTTGCGGATGCCGAACCAGGAGATCAGGCCGCCGGTGGCGCAGAGGGCGGCGGCGAGCAGGACCGCCATGTGGAAGCCGTCGTCGAAGCGGTCGGGGTCCAGGGCGCCGGCGCCGGAGATGCCGGCGGCGACCGGGAGGATGGCGACGGCGAGCAGGCCGGCGGCGCGGGCGACGGTGTTGTTGACCGCGGAGGCCATCCCGGCGTGCTCGGCGGGGGCGGCCGCCAGCACGGTGGCGGTGAGCGGGGCGACGGTGAGGGTCAGGCCGAACGCGAACACCAGCATGCCGGGCAGGATGTCGGCCAGGTAGCTGGCGCCAGGCCCGATCCGGGTGTAGAGGACGAACCCGGCGGCCACCAGCAGCGGACCGAGGGTCATCGGCACCCGGGGGCCGATGCGGGCGCTGAGCCGGCCCGCCCGGGCCGACAGCAGCAGCATCACCAGGGTGATCGGGATGAGCGCGACGCCGGCGGCGAGCGGCGAGAAGCCGACCACCCGCTGGAGCTGGATGGGCATGAGGAACAGGGCGCCGCCGAGCGCCCCGTAGACCACGAAGGTGACCAGGTTGGCGGCGGTGAACTGGCGCGAGGCGAAGATGTCGAGGGGGAGCATGGGATGGCGGCTGCGACGCTCCCACAGCACGAACGCGGCCAGGGCGGCCACCCCCACCACGCCGGCGAGCAGGATCCGCGGCGACGTCCAGCCGAGCCCGGGCCCGTCGGTGAGCGCGTACACGACCCCGGCCAGGCCGAGCGCCGCCAAGGCGGCGCCGGTGTAGTCCAGGCCGCGGCCGACGCTGGGGTCGCGGGACTCTGGCACGTGGCGCTGCGCCACCCAGACCACCAGCACGGCCAGCGGCAGGTTGATCAGGAAGATCCACCGCCACGAGGCGGCCTGCACGAGCCAGCCGCCGAGGAACGGCCCGATCGCGGCGGTCACCCCGCCCAGCCCCGACCAGGCCCCGATCGCCGGGCCGCGGTCCTCGGCCCGGAAGCTGGCCTCGATGATCGCCAGGCTGCCGGGGGTCAGCAGCGCGCCGCCGATCCCCTGGAGGGCGCGGGCGGCGACCAGCGCCTCGGCGCTGGGGGCGACCCCGCACAGCAGCGAGGCGGCCGCGAACCAGATCACCCCGACGACGAACACCCGCCGCCGGCCGTAGTGGTCGCCCAGCGAGCCGCCTAGCAGCAGGAACCCGGAGAGGGTGAGGGTGTAGGCGTTGACCACCCACTGCAGGCCGGAGATGCCGGCGTCCAGCTCCTCGCCGATGGTCGGCAGGGCGACGTTGACGACGGTGGCGTCCAGGAAGGCGATGCCCGACCCGAGCACGGTGGCCAGCAGCACCCAGCGGCCGGCCGGGCTGGCGTAGCGGAGCCCACCGGCGGTCTCGGCCGCCGAGGTCAGCGCCCCCCGCCGCCCTTCAACCGGGCGAACAGGCCCCCGGCCTGCGGGTCGACCTCCTCGCCGCGGAGCTGGGCGAGCTGGCGGAGGAGCACTCGCTGCTGCTCGCCGAGGTGGGTGGGGGTCTGCACGGCCAGCTCGACGAGCAGGTCGCCGCGGCCGCGGCCCTCGGGGTGGGGCACGCCGAGCTTGCGGAGGCGCTTGACGGTGCCCGCCTGGGTGCCGGGGTCGATCTCGACGGTCTCCGGCCCGTCCAGCGTCTCGAGCTCCACGGCGCCGCCGAGGGCCGCGACGGTCATCGGCACCTGCACCCGGCAGATCAGGTCGTCGCCGCGACGCTCGAAGACCGGGTGGGGGTCGACGGCCAGCTCGACGATGAGGTCGCCTGGCGGCCCGCCGTACTGGCCGGTGTGGCCCCGGCCCGGGTAGCGGATCTGGTTGCCGTCCTCCAGCCCAGGCGGGATGTCGATCGTCAGGGTGGTGTCCTGCATGAGCAGGCCCTGGCCGCGGCACTCCGGGCACGGCGAGCGGACCTCCTGGCCGCTGCCGGCGCACACCGGGCAGGTGGTGGCGGTGACGAGCTGGCCGAGCAGGGACTGGCGGACGGTCCGCTGCTGGCCGGAGCCGTTGCAGCGCGAGCAGACCGTCGGCTCGGTGCCCTGCTTGGCGCCCGACCCGCCGCAGCGCCCGCAGGCCGCCGCGGCGCGCACCCGGACGTCCTTGGAGACGCCGAACACCGCCTCGGTGAACGGCAGGCGCAGGCGCATGCCGATGCTCTCGCCGCGGCGTGCGCGCGAGCGCGACCGCGGCCGGCTCGCGAACGGGTCGCCGCCGCCGAAGAACGCCCCCAGCAGGTCGTCGAAGGACGCGCCGAAGCCGGCGAACGGGTCGCCGGCCGGGCCCGCGAAGCCGTCGATGCCGGCCTCGCCGTAGGCGTCGTAGCGCTGGCGCTTCTCGGGGTCCGACAGGACGCTGTAGGCCTTGCTGATCTCCTTGAACCGTTCGACCGCCTCGGGGTCGTTGCCGTTGACGTCGGGGTGGTACTGCCGGGCCAGCCGGCGGTAGGCGCGCTTGATCTCCTCCGACCCGGCCTCCCGGTCGACGCCGAGCAGTTGGTAGTAGTCGCTCACCCGTTCCCCTCGAAGGCGTCGCCAAGGTAGCGGGCCACCGCCTGGACGGCGGCCATGGCCCGAAGGTAGTCCATCCGGGTCGGGCCGAGCACGCCGATGCTGCCGCTGGCGTCGCCGGCCAGGTAAGCGGAGGTGACCAGCGAGCAGGCCTCCATGCCCTCCACGGAGTTCTCGGAGCCGATCACCACCGAGACCTTGTCCTCGCCGAGGGTGGCCTGGAGCAGGCGGAGCACCAGCACCTGCTGCTCCAGCGCCTCGTAGACGCGGCGGACGGTGTCGATGCCGTCGAAGGCACCGGGGTCGGCGATGTTGGCCTGGCCGCCGAGCCACACCCGCTCGGTGGTCTGGTCGCCGACGACCTGACCGATGGTGGCGGCGAGGGTGGCGAACAGGGCGCGGCGCCGCGGCGGCACCTCGGCAGCCATGTGGTCCAGCACCAGCTCGGCGCGGGAGAGCCGCTCCCCGACCAGCCGCTCGTTGAGCTGCCGGCGCAGGTCCTCGAGGTCGTCGGGGGCGACCTCGCCGGCCGTCTCGACCAGGCGCTTCTCGACCCGGCCGGAGTCGACGATCAGCACCAGCATGATGACGTGGCGGCCGAGGCCGACCAGCTCGATATGGCGCAGCCGCGAGCGGTCGAGGCCGGGCGGGGACACCATCGCGGTGTAGTGGGTGAGGCTGGAGAGCAGCAGCGAGGTGCGCTGCAGGGTCTCCTCCAGGTCGGCGGCGCCCTCGAAGAAGCGGGCGATGGTCTCGGCCTGGGCGCGGGCCAGCTCCCCCACCCCCGACAGGGAGTCGACGTAGAAGCGGTAGCCGCGGTCGGTCGGCACGCGCCCGGCGCTGGTGTGGGGATGGGAGAGGTAGCCCTGCTCCTCGAGCACGGCCAGCTCGTTGCGGATGGTGGCCGGCGACACCCCGAGCGAGTACCGCTCCCCGAGGCTCTTGGACCCCACCGGTTCGGCGGTGTGGATGAACTCGTGCACGACGGCGCGCAGCAACTGCGCCTTCCGCTCGTCGAGGTTCATGGCCGCCCTCCCTGCCCAAGACGATCCATGTCGGCAGCGTAGCAGTCAAGGTAGGCGACTGCTAAGCACGCGCCCGGCCGGTCAGGCGGTGACGAGCAGGCCGATGCCGAGGGCCAGTAGCCACAGCGACCAGCCGATGTAGGCGAGCGGGACGACGGTGGCGGCCAGCTTCCAGCCGCGTGGCTCGAACGGGCCGACGAACTCCAGCGAGCCGAGCGCAAACAGCGGGGCCAGCAGCAGCCCGACGATGCCGAACAGCGGGTGCAGCAGGTCGGACTGGACCAGCGCCACCCCGGCCAGCGCGGTCCACACGCCGGTGAACAGATACCCCAGGTGCTCGCCGACGGCCATCCCGAGGTAGCGGTTGAGGGTCTGGAAGGTGACCTCGACCGCGTCGATGGTGGCGGGGCTGGCCGCGGGGTCGGTGGCGACGCGGGCGAGGTGGGGGACCGCGAACGGCCAGCGGACAAGGCCCAGGAACTGCACCAGCGCGGCCAGCAGCCCGGTCGCGGTGCCAAGCGACCGCACGGTCGGGTCGGCGTCGTCCAGGGTGGCCGACAGCAGCACCACCGTGGGGGCCAGCAGCACCGCGCTCATGGCGAACCCCCACCAGACAAGGACCAGGCGGCTGCCGCCGGCGGCGAACCGCTCCAGGACCTGGCGGGTCGGCTGGCGCAGGATGTCGGGATAGTCGAAGGCGCGGGCCAGCAGCGTGAACAGCAGGTTGTAGGCGACCGGCAGGACCAGCAGCAGCAGCCCGGTCAGCACCTGGGTGGTCATGGGGCGGCATGCTACCGGTTGACACCCTAGGCTAATTGTATTAGCTTAGGGACTAAGCTCATCAGCCAACGACCGGCCACGGAGGAGACCGAGGATGCCGCGAGCGGGGCTCACGCCGGAGCGGGTGGTCCAGGAGGCCGGGGCCGTCGCCGACGCGACCGGGCTCGACCGTCTCACCCTGGCGGCGGTCGCCGACCGGTTCGGGGTGGCCATCCCCAGCCTCTACAAGCATGTCAACGGCCTGGACGGCCTGCGCCGCGACCTCGCGGTGCTGGCCACGCGGGAGCTGACCGCCGTGCTGTCCAGGGCCGCGGTCGGGCGTGCCGGCCGCGACGCGCTGCACGCCGTGGCCGGCGCCTACCGCGCCTACGCCACCGCCCATCCCGGCCGCTACGCCGCCAGCGTGCGCGCCCCTGGCCCCGGTGACACCGAGCACCTCGCCGCCGCCGACGACGCCCTCGACGTCTTCCTCGCCGTCCTGGCCGGCTACGGCATCACCGGCCCCGACGCGATCGACGCCATTCGCGCCCTGCGCGCCGCGATGCACGGGTTCGTCGCCCTGGAGGCCGCCGGCGCCTTCGGGCTGCCGCAGAGCGTCGATGGCAGCTACCACCGGCTGGTCGACGCCCTCGACGTCGCGCTCACCAACTGGCCGCCAGAGGAACCCTCATGAGGCCCGTCAACCTGGCGCTCCGGTTCGCGCTGGAGCTGGCCGCGCTCGCCGCGTTCGCCACCTTGGGCCTGCATGCCGTCGCCGGGCCCGCGAGGTTCGCCCTGGCCGCCGCGGCGGTGCTCGCCGCCGCCGCCGTCTGGGGGAGGTGGGCCGCACCGGCCTCCAGGCACCGGCTCGCCGACCCGGCGCGGCTGCTGGTCGAGGTGGCGTTCTTCAGCGCCGCCGGGGCGGCGCTGGCCATCACCGGCCGGGGCGTCCTCGGCGCCGCGCTCACCCTCGCCGCGGTGGCCAACGCCGGCCTGCTGCGCCTCCTCCACCAGACCGTACCGAGCAAGGAAGGACGACCATGATGCAGGTCAAGGAAGGCATCCACCGGCTGACGCAGGGCGTCGTGAACTTCTACCTGATCGAGGAGGGGGGGAAGCTCCTGCTGGTCGACGCCGGCGCGCCCGGGGACTGGGACCTGCTGGTCCGGGCCGTGACCGACCTCGGCCGCAGGCTGGACGACCTGGAGGCCGTGCTGCTCACCCACGCCCACGCCGACCACATCGGGACGGCCGAACGCGCCCGCACCACGGCCGGCGCGCGGGTCTGGGTCCACCAGGCGGACGCCGCCATGGCCACCGGCGCGACGGCGCCCAAGAACGACGGCAAGGCCAGCTCCTACCTGCTGCGGGCCGAGTTCTACCGGACCCTGTTCTCGCTCGCGCGCCGGGGGGCCACCAAGATCGTCCCCGTCCGCGAGGTGGCCACCTTCGCCGACGGCGAGACGCTGGACCTGCCGGGCCGTCCCCGGGCCGTGCACGCGCCCGGCCACACCGCCGGCAGCGCGGCGCTGCTGCTGGAGGGACGCCGGGCGCTGCTGACCGGCGACGTGCTGGCGACCAGGAACCCGCTGACCGGCCGGATCGGCCCGCAGATCATGCCGTCGGGCCTCAACCGCGACACCCCGCAGGCACTGCGGTCGCTGGCGGCCCTCGATTGGGTCGCGGCCGACGTGCTCCTGCCCGGCCACGGCGAGCCGTGGACCGAAGGGGTGGACGAGGCCGTGCGCCTGGCGAGGGCGGCCGGTCGGTCCTAGCGCGGACGCCGTCCACGGAGCGGGCCAAGGGCGGCGCGGACCTGCTCGGGGGTGCGGCCACGGATCACCACCAGCTTGTCGCGGGCGGACGCGCCGGCGGCGAGCCGCAGGTCGCGGTGGCGCAGCCCGAGCGTGTCCGCGAGGAAGGCGAGCAGGGCGGCGTTGGCGGTGCCCTCCACCGGCGGGGCGGCCACCCGGACCCGGAGGGCGCCGGCGTGCAGCCCGGCGACCTCGGTGGCGCGCGCCCCCGGCACCGCCCGGACCCGCAGGCTCGCCCCCTCCGGATGGTCGCGGACCGCCTCCGCGAGGTCCACGGCGCGGCTCAGTCGGGGGCCAGGCGCGCGACGACCTCGCCGTGCAGGAACATGCCCCGCTCGGTGAGCCGTACCCGCGGGCCGGACGCCAGCAGGCCGGCATCCCGCAGCTCGGCGGCTGGCGCGCCGATGGGGTCGACGCCGAGCGCGCGCGCCTCGCTGGGGTCGAGCCCGTCGGCGGTGCGGAGCCGCAGCGCGAGCGCTTCGAAGCGTGCCTCGGCGGCGCCGAGGCGCTCCCGCCCGGCGGTCGGCCGCCGCGCCGCCCGGACTGCCTGCAGGTAGGCCGGGACCCCGGCGACGTTCCAGCTCCTGGTGGCGCCGTCGAACTCGTGGGCGCCGGCGCCCAGGCCGAGGTAGCGGCCGCGCCGCCAGTAGGTGAGGTTGTGGCGGCTGGCGCGCGCCGGGAGCCACGGCCCGGCGGCGTGCTCTGGCCCCCCAGAGAGCCGCTCATGCATCCCGTCCCGAGGGAATTGCGTGGTCGCCGGGTGCGGCGCGCAAGGCCCAGCGCTGCACGTGTGGTCCGGCGCTGCATGCGGCGCCGGATGCATGACCGGCTCTCTGGCCCAGTTGGAGACCTCGTAGTGGGCGTACCCGGCGTCGGCGAGGGCGGCGCAGGCCGCCTCGTAGCGGTCGGCGAGCAGGTCGTCGTCGGGTGCGGTCATGTGGCCCGCGGCCACCAGCCGCCCGAAGCGGGTCGCCGGCTCGATGCCGAGCGCGTAGGCGGACAGGTGCTCGGGCCCGAGGCCGACCGCCGTGGCCAGCGTCGCCGCCCAGGAGGCGTCGTCCTCCCCGGGGCAGCCGTAGATCAGGTCGAGGTTGACCGCCGCCACCCCGGCGGCACGCAACGCCGCCAGCGCCTCGCCGACCCGGGCCGCGCCGTGGGTCCGGCCCAGGGCGGCCAGCACCCGGTCGTCGAAGCTCTGGGCGCCCATCGACACCCGTGTCACCCCGGCGGCGGCAAGGCCGTCGGCGACCGCGCGGTCGACCGTCTCGGGGTTGGCCTCCACGGTCACCTCGGCGCCGGGCGCGTGCGGCAGCAGCGCGCGCAGCCGGTCCAGCACCCGCGCCAGGTCGCCGGTGGGCAGCAGGGTCGGCGTCCCCCCGCCCACGAACACGCTGGTCACGGTGGGCGGCGCCGGCCCGAGGCCGGCCACGGCGAGGTCGGCCTCCGCCAGCAGCGCGGCGGCGTACGGGCGGCGCAGGCCCTCCATCCCCGTGTAGGTGACGAAGTCGCAGTAGTGGCAGCGGCTGGAGCAGAACGGCACGTGCACGTACACGCCGAAGTGGTCTCGGTCGACCAGCGGCGCCGCCGGGGCCGGCGCGGCGAGGACGGCGGTCATCGAGTCCCCCCCTCGTCGGTCCGCAGGGCGGCCACGAAGGCTTCCTGGGGGACCTCGACGCGGCCGATCTGCTTCATCCGCCGCTTGCCCTCCTTCTGCCGCTCCAGCAGCTTCCGCTTGCGGGTGACGTCGCCGCCGTAGCACTTGGCGAGGACGTCCTTGCGCCGGGCGGCGATCGTCTCGCGCGCGATCACCCGCGAGCCGATCGCCGCCTGGATCGCCACCTCGTAGAGCTGGCGCGGGATGAGCCGACGCAGCCTGGCGGTCATCGCCCGGCCGTAGGCGTAGGCCTTGTCCTTGTGGACGATGGCCGAGAAGGCGTCCACCGACTCGCCCTGGAGCAGCACGTCGACCTTGACCAGGTCGGCCTCCCGGTAGCCGCTCGGCTCGTAGTCCAGGGAGGCGTAGCCGCGGGTGCGCGACTTCAACTGGTCGAAGAAGTCGAAGATGATCTCGGCGAGGGGGAGCTGGTAGCGCAGCTCCACCCGCTCCTCCGACAGGTACTCCATGGTGCCGAGCTCGCCGCGTCGCTGCTGGCACAGCTCCATCACCGGGCCGATGTAGTCGGCCGGGCACAGCACCATGGCGGCCACGTACGGCTCCTCGATCCGCTGGATGGCGCCGGCCGCCGGCAGCTCGGTGGGGTTGGAGACCATGATCGTCTCGCCGGTCTCCAGGGTGACCCGGTAGGCGACGTTGGGGGCGGTGGTGATGAGGGCGAGGTCGAACTCCCGCTCCAGCCGCTCGCGGACGATGTCCATGTGCAGCAGGCCGAGGAAGCCGCAGCGGAAGCCGAAGCCGAGCGCGGTGGACGTCTCCGGCTCGTACATCAGGGCGGCGTCGTTCAGCCGCAGCCGGTCGAGGGCGTCGCGCAGGTCGGGAAAGTCGTCGCCCTCGATCGGGTACAGGCCGGAGTAGACCATCGGCCGCGGCTCCCGGTAGCCGGGCAGCGGCTCGGCGGCCGGCTGGGCCGCGCTGGTGGCGGTGTCCCCCACGCGGACCTGGCGGACGTCCTTGACCCCTGGGATGAGGTAGCCGACCTCGCCGGCGGTCAGCTCCTCGGTGGCCACCGCCTCCGGCGCGAACACGCCGACCTCCTCGGTCTCGGAGAGGCCGCCGGCGGCCATCATCCGCATCCGCTCGCGCGGGGCCAGGCGGCCGTCGACCATCCGCACGTAGGCGATGACCCCCCGGTAGGGGTCGTACAGCGAGTCGAACACCAGCGCCCTCGCCGGCGCCCGCGGGTCGCCGCCCGGCGGCGGCACGCGGCCGACCAGCGCCTCCAGCAGCGCCGGCACGCCCTCGCCGGTCTTGGCGGAGACCCGCAGCATCTCCTGCGCCGGCACGCCGAGGACCTGCTCGATCTCGCGGGCGACCCGGTCGGGCTGGGCGGCCGGCAGGTCGATCTTGTTGATGACCGGCAGGATCGTCAGGTCGGCCTCGACGGCCAGGTAGAGGTTGGCGAGGGTCTGCGCCTCGATGCCCTGGGCGGCGTCGACCAGCAGCACTGCGCCCTCGCACGCGGCCAGCGCCCGCGACACCTCGTAGCTGAAGTCGACGTGGCCGGGGGTGTCGATCAGGTTGAGGACGTACTCGTGGCCGTCGGCGGCGGCGTAGGCGAGGCGGACGGCCTGCGCCTTGATGGTGATGCCGCGCTCGCGCTCGAGGTCCATCTTGTCGAGGTACTGCGCGCGCATGTTGCGCTCGCTCACCGCGTGGGTGAGGTCGAGCAGGCGGTCGGCCAGGGTCGACTTGCCGTGGTCGATGTGGGCGATGATGCAGAAGTTGCGCAGGCGTGCGAGATCCGTGGGCATGGCTGGTCCCCATACTATCGGCTGTGCTAGCCTCGCCCGGTTCCCCGCGAATTCCTCAGGAGTCCCTTCCTTGGCGAACATCAGGTCCCAGATCAAGCGCAACCGGCAGAACGAGCAGGCGCGGCTGCGGAACAAGTCGGTCCGCTCCGCGCTCAAGACCTACGCCCGCCGGGTGCGCGAGAGCGTGGACGCCGGCGACCGCGAGGCGGCGGAGACGGCCCTGCGCCGTGCCACCCGCGCCTACGACAAGGCGGTCAGCAAGGGCGTCATCCACAAGAACAACGCCGCCAACCACAAGGCGCGCCTGACCCGCTCGCTCAACCAGGGCGAGTAGCGGCGCGGCTGCGCCCGCCCGGCGCCGACGGCGTGCCGGCCGCGGCCACGCGGGAGATCACCAGCTCCAGCAGCAGGCGCTGCGACGCGCTGCCGTTGCGGATCTCGAAGTCGGCCTCGGCGATCAGGTCGAGGGCGCGGCGCAGGTCCTCCGGGTGGAACCGGCGGATCTGGCGGCGGGCCCGCTCGACCTGCCAGTCGCGGGTGCCGCCGCCGACGAGCCGGGCGACCTCGGCGGCCGGGACGCCCGGATGGTCGGCGACCCGTAGCAGCAGGCGGAGCTGGCTGCCGAGGAAGCCGAGCAGCCTGATGGCGTCTTCCCCCTGGTCCAGCAGCGCGTCCAGCCGGTCGAGCGCGGTGGCCGCGTCGGCCGCGAAGACCGCGTCGGTCAGCTCGAAGATGCCCCTGTCCGCCGTCTGGGCCAGGAACTCGGCGACGTGACCGGCGCTGAGCACGGCCGGCGGCGGGACCGCGACGTGCAGCTTGGCGACCGCGCCGGCGAGCTCGCGCAGGTCCTGGCCGACGGTGTCGACCAGGGCGGCGACGGCGGCCTCGTCGGCCTTGCGGCCGAGCCGGCGCACCTCGGCGCGCAGCCAGCTCGCCCGCTCGGAGGCCCTGAGCCTGGCGACCTGGACGACGGCGGCGTGCGGTTGGACGTCCTTGAAGAACTTGGCCTGGCGGCCCGGGGCGGCGGCGCGGAGCACCACCGCGGTGGCCGGGCTCGGGTCGGCGGCAAGGGCGAGCACGGCCGCCCGGGCCGGGCCGTCCAGCACGTCGGCCTCCTCCACCACCACCACGCGGCCGCCGCCGAACAACGAGGCGGTGGCCAGGCCCATCGCGAACCCGTCGGGCAGCGCCCCGGCGCGAACCTCCTCCACGGTGGTGCCGGGACCGAGCCGGTCGGTCGCGGCCGCGACGGCGTCGGCGACGGCCCGCTCGGCGAGCAGCTCCTCCTCGCCGAGGACGACCGTGACGGGGACCGAGCCGGGTGACGTGGGCATGGGCGGATGCTACCGCGGGCCGGTCACGCTCGGCCCGAGGCCGCCATCGCGCCCGTCAGCCTTCGGCGGGAAGGGCCTCGTAGACGACCAGCGCCACGGTCCTGCCGTCGACCTCGCCGACCCGGGCGTCGTGGTAGCGCATGCCGGCCTTCTCCATCACGCGGCGGCTGGCCGTGTGCTCCTCCAGGGTCTCGGCGACCACCCGGCGCACCCGCCGGTCGGCCAGCAGGTGGCCGAGCAGGGCCCGCAGCGCCGCGGTGGCGTAGCCGCGTCCCCAGGACGGCTCGACCACCGTGTAGCCGACCTGCGCGGTGGCGGTGGCGCGGTGGTAGCCGGCGCCGATCTCGCCGACGACGGCGCCGTCGGCCTTGCGGACTATGAAGTACGGCCCGAACCCGTCGCCGTCCCTCTCGGCGTCGACCACCATCTGCAGCGTCTCGAGCGAGAACTGGGACGGGTAGCCGGGGCGAGGACAACGCCGGCGGGCACGCGGCCCTCCAGCAGGGCCAGCGCGACCTCCCGACCGACCGGCCGCAGCACCAGCTCACCGGCGTCGATCTCGGCACCCATCTCGCGGCTCCTACCGGGGCGTGAGCACGCAGAGCTCGTTGCCCTCCGGGTCGGCCAGCACCACCCAGGGGACGTCGCCCTGCCCGATGTCGGCGGGGCGGGCGCCGAGCCCGGTGAGGCGGGCGAGCAGCGCGGCCTGGTCGTCGGCGTCGGCGCTGCGCAGGTCGAGGTGGACCCGGTTCTTGGTCACCTTGGGATCGGCGACCGGTACGAACACCAGCGGGACGCCCAGGCTGTCCGGCTCCGGCGGCTCGACCGCGACCTCGTCGGGCTCCTCGAACGTGATCGCCCAACCCAGCGCCGCGGACCACCACCGCGCCAGCGCGGCCGGGTCGGCCGCGTCGACCACCAGATGCTGCAACCTCGTCGGCATCGTCGCATCCTCTTGGGCGTCGCTGGCGAAGGCAAGCGGTTATCGGCCTGGAGCGCTACTCGCCGGTCGCGCCGTCGAGCAGCTCGCGGGCGATATCGAGGTGGCCGGCGTGGCGGGCGTACTCCTGCAGGACATGGAACAGGACCCACGCAAGGGTCGGGCGGCGGTCGCCGCCGGCGAAGCGGCCACCGACCGCCGCGAGGTCGGTCAGCTCGGCGCCGGCGGCGATCGCCCGCGTCCGCGCGCCGCCGGCGTCCATGGCGGCGAGCAAGTGGGCGCCGCTCTCCTCCGGACCGGCGCGCCAGCGACCCGACTGGTCCTCGTCGCCCCAGGGCTCGGGGAGCTGCTCGGCCGCGAAGCCCCAGCGCACCCAACGCGCCTCCATGTGCACAAGGTGGTTGAGCAGCTCCAGGGGCGCCCAGCCCGACGGCAGGCGGCTGCCGCGAAGCTGCGGCTCGGTGAGCCCGTCGAGCTTGCGGGCGATCACCGAGCGGTAGAAGTCGAGGTAGCCGAGCAGCAGCTCCTTGGGGTCGGCCAGCTCGATCGCGGGCCTGTCGTCGGCATCGGTCACGGCGCCTCCGGGGTAGGGTCCTGTCCTGGTCATCCGATCGGGAAGAGGCTATCCACCCGCTCGCCCGCCTCGCTCTGGTGGCGGTGGGCGCAGGGCGACGATGGCGAGGACGACCGCCAGCGCGGCGGCGGGGGCGGCGCGGAGCGGACCGCTCAGGGTGAGGGAGGCGCCGGGCAGGCCGGCCGCCCAGCGGGCGACCGCGACCAGCCCGACCAGGAACGGGTCGGCGAGCCGGCAGGCGATGGCCGACAGCCAGGGCGCCGCCGGGGCGGTGACGGCGGCGGCCACGCCCAGCAGCATCGGCCCGGCCGCCAGCGGCAGGCCCAGCAGGTTGGCCGGCAGGCTGGCCGGCGAGAGGCGGCCGAGCGCGAGCGCCAGGGCGGGGAGGGCGACCGCCTGCGCACCGAGGGTGACGCCGGCGGCGGTCCGGGCGCGGTCCGGGACCCAGCGGGGCAGCGCGTGGGTGGCGAGCGGCCCGGCCCACAGGACGCCGGCGGTGGCGGCCACGGAGAGCTGGAAGCCGAGCGCGCCGGCCAGCCCCGGGTCCGCGAGCAGGAGCAGCAGGACCGCCAGGCAGAGCGCGCGGCGCCCGCCGGGGCCTCGCCCGGTCGCCACCCCGAGCAGCACCAGCACGGCCATCACCCCGGCCCGGAGCACGCTCGGCTCCCAGCGGGTGAGGACCACCAGCGACGCCACCAGGACGATCCCGACGGCGATCAGGGCCGGGCGTGCCACGCCGACCGCGGCCGCCAGCCACAGGCCGGCGCCGAGCACCACGGCCAGGTTCGCGCCGCTCACCGCCACGAGGTGGCTGAGCCCCGCCGCCCGGAACGCGCCCTCGAGATCCCTGGGCAGCAGCGAGGTGTCGCCGAGGGCCATGCCGACCAGCAGCCCGGCCCGTTCCGGAGGCAGGCTGGCCAGGGCCCGCCGCCTGGCGGCGGCGCGCATCGCCTCGCTCGCCCGCAGCACCGCGGAGGCGGGCGGCGCCCGCGCCTCCACCCGGGGATGCCGCAGGACCACGGGCGGCCGGTGGCCGAGGCGGTCGGCCCGGCGCGCCCGCCCCACGCCGGCGCGGAGCCGCAGCCGGTCCCCGACGCCGAGCGGGCCGCCCGCGACCGGCAGCACCACCCCGGCGCGCTCGCGGGTCCGCCAGGTGCGCCCGCCCACCCCGACACGGTCGACCGACAGCACGACCCAGCGGGCCTGGTACGGCAACGGCCGCGGTTCCTCGGCCACGGTGCCGGCCACCTCGACGATCCCCGGCCGCCCCACCCTGGCGAGCAGCACCCCGCCCCGGACCGCGTCCGCCCGCGCCGACGCCACCGCCGCCCCGGTCGCCCCCAGCGTGGCCAGCACCAGCGCGCCCGCCACCGCCCCGCGCCGGCCCGGCCTCCCGCCGAGCGGGAAGCGGCCCCGCACGCCGCCAGACGGGGCGGCGAGGCAGGCGGCGGCGAGCGCCAGGCCGGCCGCGCCGGCGAGGGCGAAGACCAACGCCGGCGGCGCCGGCGCGTAGGTGCCGAGCAGGACGCCGGCGGCGGTGGCGACCGCGAGCGCGACGCCGTCGGGATCGGGGTCGGGCCCGGCGACGTCCCTCACCCCACCGTGACCAGGTCCTTGAGCTGCTCGAAGCGGCGCTGGCCGATGCCGGCGACCTCGAGCAGCTCGTCGACGGAGGTGAACGGGTGGGCCGACCGGTAAGCGACGATGCGGCCGGCGGTCACCTCGCCCACCCCCGGCAAGGTGTCGAGCTGCTCGGCGGTGGCGGTGTTGAGGTCGAGCGGGCCCGCCGCCTGGGCCCCTGGGACGCCCGCCGGCGGCGCGGCCACGGCCTGCCCGCGAGCCGGGATCCTGACCTGCTCGCCGTCGACCAGCTTGCGGGCCAGGTTGACGGCGTCCAGGTCGGCGCCTGGCGTGGCGCCGCCGGCGGCGCGGACGGCGTCCAGCACCCGGCTGCCGGCCGCCAGCCGCACCAGGCCAGGGCGGCGGACCCGGCCGGCGACGTGGACCGCGACCCGGCCGGTCGCCGCCGGGCCCTGGGTGGCCCGCGGCAGGGTCTGGGCCGCGGTCGCCGTGGCGGGACCGTCGGCGGGCGCGCCGAGCCGTGGCGCCGCCCGCGCCCAGACGGCGCCGGCGCCGAGCACCGCGGCCAGCGCCAGCACGGCGACGGCGGTCCGTTGGCGGCCGGCACCGGCCAGCAGCGCGCCGAGCCGGGCGCGCACGCCGTCGGGTGGCAGGACGAAGGGGGGTGGGGCGGCCATGGCGGTCCTCCGAGGGAGCGGTCGGGATGCGCGCGGACCCTAGCCCAGCGCGCCGGCCGCCGGCGCGCTCCGTCCACACCCCCCGTCAGCGGGCGGTGACGACGTTGACGAGCTTCGGTGGGACGACCACCACCCGGGCGACCGGACGCTCGCCGAGGGCGGCGCGGACCCGCTCGGAGGCCAGGGCGATCTCCCGGAGGTCGTCCTCGGCGGCGTCGGGGGCGACCTCGACGCGGTCGCGGACCTTGCCGTCGACCTGCAGCACGCAGGTGACCCGCTCGCTGCGGACCAGCTCGGGGTCGAACCCCGGCCAGGCGGCCAGGTGCACCGAGTTCTGGTGGCCGAGGACCCGCCACAGCTCCTCGGTCACGAACGGGGCCAGCGGGGCGAGCAGCAGCACCAGCCGCACTGCTGCGTCGTGCCGCTCCGCGGCGGTGCCACGGCCCGCCCTGACCGCGTCGGCGAGGCCGTTGGAGAGGACCATCAGCTTGGAGATGGCGGTGTTGAAGCGGAACCGCTCCAGGTCGTCGGTGACCGCCGCGGTGGTGCGGTGCGCCAGCCGGGCCAGCTCCGGGTCGGCGGGGCCGAACGGCTCGGCCAGGGCCGCGTGGACGGCCCGCCACACGCGCTGCACCCAGCGGGCCATGCCCTCCGGTGAGACGTCGGCCCAGTCGACGTCGTCCTCGAAGGGGCCGGCGAACAGCATTGTCAGCCGGGCGACGTCGGCGCCGTGCTGGTCGATGATGGCCGCCGGCTCGACCAGGTTGCCGCGCGACTTGCTCATGGCCGCGCCGTGCATCACCACCATGCCCTGGTTCAGCATGGCGGTGAACGGCTCGCGGAAGCCGACCAGGCCAAGGTCGTACAGCACCTTGACGAAGAACCGGCTGTACAGCAGGTGCAGGATGGCGTGCTCGATCCCGCCGGTGTACTGGTCCACCGGCATCCACCTGGCCACCCGTTCGGGGTCGAAGGGCCGCTCGGGGTCCAGGCCCGTGTAGCGCAGGAAGTACCAGGACGAGTCGACGAAGGTGTCCATGGTGTCGGTCTCGCGCCTGGCCTGGCCGCCGCACCTGGGGCAGGCGACGTTCACGAACGCCTCGGAGGTGGCCAGCGGCGACACGCCCTTGGGCTTGAAGTCGGTGACGTCGTCGGGCAGCAGCACCGGGAGCTGGTCGTCGGGGACGGGTACCTCGCCGCAGGCCGGGCAGTGAACGATCGGGATCGGGCAGCCCCAGTAGCGCTGCCGGGAGAGCAGCCAGTCGCGCAGGCGGAAGTTGATCGCGGCGCCGCCGAGGCCGCGCGCCTCCAGGTCGGCGGTGATCCGCGGGATGCCCTGGTCGGTGGCTGGCAGGCCGTCGTAGGGGCCGGAGTTGACCATCACCCCTTCGTGGCTCATCGCCTCGGTCAGGGTGTCGCCGTCCAGCGGCGGGTCGCCCTCTGGCTGCACGACCACCCGGACGGGCAGGCCGTGCTTGCGGGCGAAGTCGAGGTCGCGCTGGTCGTGGGCTGGCACCGCCATGATCGCGCCGGTGCCGTACTCCAGCAGCACGTAGTCGGCCGCCCAGATGGGGATGTGCTCGCCGTTGACCGGGTTGATCGCGTGCGCGCCGAGGAAGACCCCCTCCTTGTCGCGGTCGGTGGAGAGCCGCTCGATCTCGGTCTCGCGGCCGACCCGCTCCAGGAACTCGCGGAAGGCGGCCTCGTGCTCGGTGCCGGCGACCAGCCGCGCGGCCAGCGGGTGCTCGGGGGCGAGCACGAAGAACGTCGCCCCGAACAGCGTGTCGGGCCGGGTGGTGAACACCCGCACGGTCTCGCCCGTCTCGGCGACCTGGAAGTCGACGTCGGCGCCGGTGGAGCGGCCGATCCAGTTGCGCTGCATCGTCAGCACCTTGTCGCTCCAGCGGTCGGCCAGGTCCTCCATGTCGTCCAGCAGCCGCTGGGCGTAGTCGGTGATCTTGAAGAACCACTGGGTCAGCTCGCGCTTCTCCACCAGCGCGTCGCAGCGCTCGCAGTGGCCGTTGATCACCTGCTCGTTGGCGAGCACGGTCTGGTCGTTGGGGCACCAGTTCACCGGGGAGGCCTTGCGGTAGGCCAGGCCGCGCTCGTAGAAGCGCAGGAACAGCCACTGCGTCCAGCGGTAGTACTCCGGATCGCAGGTGTTGAACGCCCGCGACCAGTCGAACGACACGCCGAGCCGGTGGAAGGCGGAGCGCTGCCGGTCGATGTTCTGGAGCGTCCAGGTCTTGGGGTGGACGCCGCGCTTGATGGCGGCGTTCTCGGCCGGCAGGCCGAACGCGTCCCAGCCGATCGGGTGCAGGACGTTGTGGTCCTGCATGCGCTTGAGCCTGGCGATCACGTCGCCGCCCGAGAACGCCTCCAGGTGGCCCATGTGGAGGTCCCCCGACGGGTAGGGGAACATGTCCAGGGCGTAGAAGCGCGCGCGGGCGGTGTCGCTCTCGTCGGCCTGGTAGAGCGCCTGCTCTTCCCAGGCCGCCGCCCATTTCGGCTCCACCTGTTGGGGGTCGTAACGGTCGGCGTCCACCGTGGGTCTCCTCGAGTCTGGGGCATGCGGCAGTGGCAGCGCTGAGCGGCTCGCGACCAGCATAACAGCAGGCCAGCGCGGGGTTTCTCAGGGACGTTGGGGAGTCGTTGGGACAGCGGGGCAATTTGTCCACTGGACAACCGGACCCGACGGGTGCAAAGTTCCCGCCCATACCGTCGAAGTGGAACGAGCCGGACGTAGCTCGCTCGGTGGCGCGAGCGTCGTCCTCCGCCGAGCCGCCACCAGAGGGGAGGCAGAGTGGTAACCGCTCGCAAGCAGGTCGGTGCCCAGAGCACCTACAGCGCCTTACGTAACTGGCAACCGCCACGGCCGTCCTACGACCAGCTCCGCCAGGCCAGCCAGCCCACGCCTGGCGACTTGGAGGTCCTGCTGCGCACCACCGAGGTCGCGCGCCGGCTCCAGGTCAGCGCCCGCACCGTCCTCGCCTGGGCCCAGGCGGGCAAGCTGCCGAGCATCCTGACCCCAGGCGGCCACCGTCGCTATCCCGCGCAGGGCGTCGAGCAGGTGCTGGCAACGATGACCGCCGCCGGCGAGCCTCGCACCACTCAAGGGCCCAGCCGCTGACCGTCGCAGCCAAGCGGGCCGGCCCTCGGGCCGGCCCGCTGCCATTACCATTGTGCTGGAGCTCCAGGTCCACGACACCGCGCGCGACGGAGGTGATGGCATGGCGGCCCGCTTGACCCTCCCGAGGACCGCGGCATGGGTCTGGCATACCGAGCCGCGCTCGATCTTCGGCCTGGAGGCCGTGTTCGTCCGCTGCGCGAGCGGGACCAGCGCCGTCGGCCGCGGCGGGTTCGGCTTCGCGGACAACTACCGGGCGTGGGTGGCGGCGCGCGGCCCGGCGGTCGTCCCCTGGACGTGGTTGGGTCCCCCGGCCAGCGTGGACGGGCAGGCCTGCGCGGACGCGCTGCACGCGGTCGCGCCCGGCCAGCGGATGTACGTCGTCGAGGTCGGCGCCGAGACCCCCGCCGACCAGGTGGCGGCGTTCACGGCTCGGCTCCGCCAGTGGGAGCCGATCGCGGCCCTGGGGTTCTCGACCTGGCCGACGAGGGTCGAGGCGGAGGCCGCCGGGGTGCCATGGGACGCCTGCGTCGACGCCTTCGACTTCGGCCTCCCGCAGGTGTTCGCGAGCTACCAGCGGGAGCTGCTGCTCCGGGCCGACAGCCCGGTGGTGGCCGACATGCGCGGCAAGCCGATCCACGTGGCGGTCTTCCCCGACGCCGACCCGCGCTGGACAGACAGCGCCCGCCTGGCGGTGAAGGAGCACGCCGGGGTCTCCGCCTGGGCCGTCGACCAGGCCAGCTTCGGGAGCTGGCGGCGCCAGCTCGGCGCGCTCGGGGAGGGACGGCTGGGCCTGCCGTCGCCGCCCGCCGAGCCCCCGGCCCGCCCGGCCGAGCACGAGGTCCCGGAGGCGCCGGCACGGCCCCGCGCGCCCGCCAGCGCCCACGAGACCCTCACCCCCGTCCACTTCGACGAGCCGGGCGAGCAGACGCTGCTCGCCAACCGGATCCTGGCGGTCGTCCAGGCCCGCCTGGACGCCGGCGGCAGGCTCACCGACGATCAGCTGGTGGCCGACATCGAAGCGGTGTTGCGGGACCGGTAGGGTGAACCCCGGGCGGGCGGGGGCTTCGCCCGCCCGGGGACGGCCGGGGCGCTGCCCCGGCCCACCGGGGAACTCCCCCTGGATTCCCCGGACCCCTCGGCCCGGCCCCACCGGAGGGAACTCCCTAGCGTTACCCAAACTCCTCAGGATGAACCCTCCGGTCGGGAACCTCTCAATCCGCGATCCGGAGTGCGACGGCGGGATGGATGCGGGCCGCCTGGCGGGCCGGCCAGGCGGTGGCGGCCAGCGAGGCGATCGCGGTGGCCACCACCAGCACGGCGATGGCCAGCCACGGGATCGGGAAGTTGCCGCCCGCCGCCTGCAGCTCGTCGTCGTTGCGGAACAGCAGGTAGGCGGTGACGATCGAGAGGGCGGTGCCGAGCAGGATGCCCTCCAGCGCGACGAAGGAGCTCTCGATCAGGAACGCCCGGCGCACCACCCTGGCCGGGAATCCAAGCGCCCGCAGCACCCCGACGGTCCGCCGGCGCTCGCGGACGGCCCGGACCATGACCACGCCGAGACCGGCGACGCCCACCACCAGCCCGAGCGCGAGGAAGCCCTGCATGAGCTGGAAGAAGGAGCGGTTGGCCGCGTAGTTCACCTCGACCATGTGCCGGATGCGGGTGGTGACCAGGCCGTGCGGGAGGAACTCGCCCTGCAGGTCGGCGGCGAGCGTCTCGTCGGAGACGCCGGGCGCGATGCCGAGCAGCGCCGAGGTCGCCGTGGCGCTGGCGCCGAACTGCTCCCGCAGGCCGTCGGCGGCCATGATCACCGGGCTGCCGAAGCTGTGCTCCCCGATCCCGTCGAAGGCGGTGTCGTCGGCCAGGATGCCGGCGATCGTCTTCCGCCGCGTCGCGCCGGTGCGGGGGTCGGTGATGGTCATCGTGTCGCCCGGCCGGTAGGTGATCGCCGTGGGGCCGGCGCCGGTGTCGCCGAGATACTGGTCCACGAGCACGTAGCGGGGGTCGGCCACGACGGCCCGCCAGACGTCGCGGTCGTCGCCGAGCCGGTCGAGGCGGGTGTCGAGCCGGAACCGGCCGTGCTCGGCCAGGGCCGGGGTCGCCCCGACCACGGTGGTGTCGATCGGCTTGGCCAGGCCGGGCAGGCCCGTCACGCGGGCCTCGCCGGCCGACAGCGGCGCGACCTCCCGCACGCGGCCGGCGAAGCGGCCTTCGGTGAACCGGCGGGCCGGGTCGGCGACCGGCGCCGACGGGTTGTAGTCGACCCGGATAGCGTAGCCGCCGGAGGCGTCGGCGACCGCGCGGTCCACGGTCGACCCGATGACGCTGCCGAGGACGGTGATGAGCACCAGGGTGAACACCACCAGGCCGTACATGATCAGGATGGCGCCGGTCCGGAAGCGCCTGGCCACCGGGTAGGCCGTCGCCAGCCTGGTCGCCAGGCCGGCGCCGGACGGACGGCGCAGCAGCGGCCGCAGCGGCCGCAGCAGCAGCTCCTGGTTCTGGGAGACGAGCAGCACGGCCGAGAAGGTCAGCACCACCCCGAGCACGATGAAGGTGGCGGTGGAGCCGTCGTCGAAGACCCTCGGCCGGACGGTGCTGGCGGCGAGCCCCCAGCCGAGCACCGCCAGCGACGCGCCGGTGTACACGGCCCGCCTTGGCAGGACGCGGACCAGCAGCGGGCAGAGGGCGAGCACCGCCACCGCCGGGTAGAGGTAGGTGCCGACGCCCTTGCTGTCGGCGATCGCGACCGCGGCCGCCGCCCCGGACCCGGCCGCCGCCAGGGTGGAGAGGACGACCCAGCGGCGCTTGAGGCGGCGGCCGCCCTCGCCCGGCAGGTCGCGAATGGCCGCGATGATGTTGACCCGGCTGATGCGGATGCTGGTCAGCGCCACGGTCAGGAACGCGATCAGGAAGCCGAGGGCGAAGCCGTTCACCAGGCTCGTCGGGGTGACCTTGAAGACGAGGTCGAGCCCGCCCTCGTCGGGCGAGAAGCTGGCGAAGATCCGCGCCGCGACCTCGACCACGGCGCGGCCGACGGCCAGCCCGGCGGCCACGCCGAGCACGGCCGCGACCAGCGCGTAGACGGCGCCCTCGATCACGAAGCCGCGGACCAGGCGCCCGCGCCGCATGCCGACCGCCCGCAGCATGCCAAGCTCGGGCTTGCGCTCCTCGGCCAGCATCACGAAGACGTTCACCAGCAGCAGCACCCCGGCGATGATGGCGAAGCTGCCGACGAACAGGAACAGGGAGCCGAGGCTGTCGCCGGCCACCCTGGCCTCCTCCAGGACCTCCTGCTTGGGCGTGTCGACCGAGGTGCCCTGGTGGGTGAGGGGACCGAGCGCGCCGGTGAGCTTGCCGGCGACCCGGTCGCTGGCGGCGTTGCCGCCCTCGACCCCGCCGGTGTTGGAGACCAGGGTGAGGGTCTCCGGCTCGACCTCGGCGCCGGCGCCGACGGCATCGTCGAGCGCCCCCGGTTGCAGGAAGGCGCTGGCGCCGCCGTAGCCGGCCAGCCCGCGGGTCGGCGCCACCCTGGCCACCCGCAGCTCGACCGGCTTGCCGTACAGGTAGAAGGTGAGGCGGTCACCGGCCCTGACGCCGAGGGAGCCGGCCAGGTCGTCGTTGAGCACCAGCTCGCCTGGCCCGGGCGGCGGCCCGGCGAGGCCCGCACCGGCCCCCTCGAAGCGGGTCGCGGCGGCGAAGTCCACCTCGACCACGGTCGCCCGCGGCTCGGCCTTGCGGCCCGCGGCCGCCTGGCCGTCGCCCTTGGCCACCGCCGCCCGGTGGAGCCGGACGGTCAGGAGCCCGTCGACGTCGGGGTCACCGGCGAGGGCGGCCAGGCGCCGGGCCGCGTCCTCCCCCTGGGCGGGGGTGGGCGAGCTGACCACCTCGTCGATCACGCCGAGATGGTCGTAGGCGTTGCGCTTGACGGAGAAGTTGAGGGTGTCGCCGACGATGAAGCTGCCGACGATGATCGCGGTGCCGAGCACCGACCCGGTCACGACCAGGGCGGCCTCGCCGCGCCGGCGGTCGAGCTGACGCAGGGCGAGGCGGCGCACCAGCGGCCCGCGGAGCGCGATCGCCCCGGTGACGAGCAGGGCGGCGGCCAGCAGGCCGACCAGGGTGGGGGTGAGGTTGGGGTACACGGTCAGCCTCCCACCGGCGCCAGCCGGCGCCGCTGGTCGCCGACCAGCAGGCCGTCGCGCATGCGCACCAGCCGGCCAGCCGACCCGCCGACGGCGGCGTCGTGGGTGACCAGCACGATGGTCTGGCCGTCCTCGCGGTTCAGCTCGTGCAGCAGCGCGATCACCTGGTCGGCCATGTGGGTGTCGAGGTTGCCGGTCGGCTCGTCGGCCCAGACGATCGCCGGCCGGGCGGCCAGCGCCCTGGCGATCGTGACCCGCTGCTGCTCGCCGCCGGAGAGCTGGTTGGGGCGGTGCGCGGTGCGGTGGCCGAGCCCGACCCGCTCGAGCATGGCGACGGCGGCGGCCCGCGCGCGCCTGGCCGGGACGCCGTTGAGCAGCAGGGGCAGCTCGACATTCTCGGCCGCGGTGAACACCGGGATGAGGTTGAACGCCTGGAAGATGAAGCCCATGGACCTGGCCCGGTGGCTGGTGCGGCGGGCGTCCGGCATCGCGAACAGGTCCTTGCCGTCGACCAGCACCCGGCCGCCGTCGATGTCGTCCAGGCCGGACAGGCAGTTCAGCAGCGTGGTCTTGCCCGACCCGCTCGGGCCCATCACGGCGACCAGCTCGCCCCGGTGGACCTCCAGGTCCAGGCCGGCCAACGCCTCCACCTCGACACCGCCGGTCCGGTACACCTTCCGAACCCGCTCGGCCACCAGCAGCGGCTCGTGGTGGCGGTCCTCGTTCACGTCCATGGCTCCTCCGAGATGGGGTCGTCTCGAGAAGCCAGGCTTCACCGTCCGGCCGGCGCGCACCATCCGGGAAGCCCCCTGAAGATCCCCCAGCTAGCCCCAGCCGGGCTCAGGGCCATCCCCCACCGGCATGCTCACGCGGGACGGTCGTACGCCTGCCCGTGCAGGTCCGGAGGGGTGCCGGGGGGCGCCTCCTCGGCCAGGGGGAGGCGCAGCTCGAAGCGGGCGCCCGCGCCCGGCCGGGCCGGCTCACCGACCAGCAGCTCCCCACCCTGGGCCTGCGCGAGCTGGCGGGCGATGTACAACCCCAGCCCCACCCCACCGGCCCGGCGGGTGGCGCCGGAGTCAAGCTGGGTGAACCGCTCGAAGATGCGGTCGCGTTCGGGTCGGGGGACGCCGGGGCCGGCGTCCTCCACCGCCAGCACCGCCAGCGCGCCCGCGCGGCTGGCCTCCAGCCGGATGGGGGTGCCGTCGGGGGAGTACTTGGCGGCGTTGTCCAGCAGGTTGCCGAGCACCTGCAACAGCGCCTCCGGGGCCGCCCGCACCGGCAGGGCCGCGTTGGCGTCCAGCACGACGGTGCGTTGCGGGTGCGACACCTTGGCGGCGGCGGCCGCCTGGCCGGCCAGGATGGCGGCGTCCACCGCCGGCCGGTCGCCCTGCTCGGCCCTGGCGTGCTCGAAGCGGGCGGCGAGCAGGAGCTGCTCGATCAGCTCCTTCAGGCGGCTTCCCTGACGGGCGGCCATCCCGACCAGCTCGTTGCGCTGGATCGGCGACAGCGCGTCGCCGCGCCCGCTCAGGGTCGCCAGGGCGCCGAGCAGGCCGGCCAGCGGCGTCCGCAGCTCGTGGGAGACGGTCGCCAGCAGGTCGTCCTTGAGCCGGTCGCTCTCCTGGAGCTTCTCGACCAGCTCGTGCTCCGCCTCGGCGACGCGGGCCGTCTCGGTGGCCAGCGCCTCAGCCGCCTTCGCCGCCCGCTCGGCGGCCACGCGATGCTCGTCGGCCTCGGCGGCGTCCTTGAGGGCGCGGAACACCGCAAGCTGCGGCAGCATCAGCAGCGGCACCAACGCGGCGCTGTACTCGGCGATGATGAGCAGGACCGGAGCCATGCCGAACACCAGCAGGTACGGCCAGGCCTTGATCCGGACACCCTCCTTCAGGTCGGTGACGAAGTCGCGCCCGTATGCGAGGGCCATGACGACGCCCACGAGGACAAGATTGCCAAGGAAGAACACGACTGCCGCGGCGGCCAGCGCCGGTAGGTCCCAGGCGGTGAAGGGCCGACCGCCACCGAGTGCCTCGTAGACGCCGCCGGCCACCACCATCAGCAGGCCGTACTGGCCAGCGTTGAACAGCAGCCGCTCGACCGCCACGCGCCGCAGGAGGTCGCCGACGACCAGCCCGACCACCAAGGCGAAGGCGGCTGCGGTCGTGCCCCACCCGAGCAGGATGGCGAAGGCGAACGCGTCGGCGGTGGTGCTGACCGAGGTGCCCCTGCGGAACAGCACCGGGAAGGACTCGGTGACGGCCACGCAGGCCATCAGCGCCCAGAACACCACCGACCCGGAGGGGATGGCCGGCGCCTCGCGCGCCACCACGAGGAACACGAGCGTCCCCAGCCCCGCCGCCGAGACGGCGAGCACGAAGGTATGCAGAGCGGCCGACGAGCGGTGTTGCGCGACCATCATCGCCCCTCGAGTCCGCAAGTCGGGGCAGACCGGCGAGAAGGGCGATAGCACACCATGTCGTGCCCGCCGTGTCGAGTCTCGGCGGGCCGGTCAGGCTACCACTTGGTGGGGGCGCCGAGCGCGGCGGCCAGGGCAGCGAGCGAGGCAAGCGCCCACGCTGCGCGAGCCAGGCGGCTCTTGAGGGTAGTCACGACTCCTTCACCTCCTCCCGAGGTGCTGCGCGACCGGGGACCGGGCCGGAGTCGCGGGCCCGACAGGAAATCGAGGAGGGGCGAACCCCGAGTATAAGACGAACACGCAGAACCGGGTTCTCACGCCGAGCCACTCGGTACGGAGAACCATCCCCAGGCGGCAGCCGGTAGGATGCGCCTCGCGGCAGCCGCCCCTATAGGAGAGGAACGAACGACCATGCGCGCCGACTCCACCCTGGCCTCCTACCTCCGGACCGTCTGCCCCGACGCCGACCTCGGCGCGGTCAGCACCGAGGCGCTCGCGTTCGCGGCCGCCCTCGACACGGTCGGCGACGTCGCGCCGCAAATCGCCGCCTCGATCAGGAGCGAGCTGGCCGACCAGCGCGCCAACCTCAAGCTGATCGCCAGCGAGAACTACGCCTCCCCGGCGGTGCTGCTGGCGATGGGCAACTGGCTCTCCGACAAGTACGCCGAGGGCTCGCCCGGCCACCGTTTCTACGCCGGCTGCGACAACGTCGACGCGATCGAGAGCCACGCCGTCGAGCTGGCCAAGGGCCTGTTCGGCAGCGACCACGCCTACGTCCAGCCCCACAGCGGCATCGACGCCAACCTGGTCGCCTTCTGGGCCATCCTCACCCAGCGGGTGGAGGCGCCGTTCCTGGAGCAGGCCGGCGCCAAGGACCTCGTCTCCCTGCCCGACGCCGACTGGGAGCGGCTGCGGGACGACCTCGGCAACCAGCGGCTGCTCGGCATGGCCCTGGACGCCGGCGGCCACCTCACCCACGGCTTCCGGCCCAACATCTCCGGCAAGCTGTTCGAGATCGCCCGCTACACCGTCGACCCCGAGACCGGGCTGCTCGACTACGACCAGGTCCGCAAGCAGGCCACCGAGCTCCGGCCGCTGATCCTGCTCGCCGGCTACAGCTCCTACCCCCGCAAGATCAACTTCCGGGTCTTCCGCGAGATCGCCGACGAGGTCGGGGCGGTCTTCATGGTCGACATGGCGCACTTCGCCGGCCTGGTGGCGGGCAAGGTGTTCAGCGGCGACTTCGACCCGGTCGCCCACGCCCACGTGGTCACCACCACCACCCACAAGACGCTGCGCGGCCCGCGGGGCGGGATGGTGCTGTGCACCCAGGAGTTCGCGGCCACCGTCGACCGCGGCTGCCCGCTGGTGCTCGGCGGCCCCCTCGGCCATGTGATGGCGGCCAAGGCGGTGGCGCTCACGGAGGCGGCCCGGCCCGAGTTCGCCGACTACGCGCAGCGGATCGTCGACAACGCCGCCATCCTCGCCGAGGCCCTGCGGCAGCAGGGCGCCAAGGTCGTCACCGGCGGCACCGACAACCACCTGCTGCTGATCGACGTCCGGCCCTACGGCCTCACCGGCAGGCAGGCGGAGACCGCCCTGCGCGAGGCCGCCATCACCCTCAACCGCAACGTGATCCCGTTCGACCCCAACGGCGCCTGGTACACCAGCGGGCTGCGGCTGGGCACCCCGGCGGTGACCACGCTCGGCATGGGGGCCGAGGAGATGCGCGAGGTGGCCGCGATCGTCCACGGCGTGCTCCAGGCCACCGAGGCCGACAGCGACTCCAGAGCCCGTTACCGGCTCCCGGAGGCCGTGCGCGACCAGGCCCGCGGCCGGGCCCGCGACCTCCTGGACCGCCACCCCCTGTACCCGGGGATCGCGCTGTAGCTCGACCCAGGTGACCGACCGCGTCCTGTCCACCCGTGAGCTCAACCGGGCGCTGCTCGCGCGCCAGCTCCTGCTGGAGCGGTCACCGCTCCCGCTGACGCGCGCGCTCGAGCGGGTCGCCGGGCTGCAGACCCAGTACGCCCCCTCCGCCTACGTGGGCCTCTGGTCGCGCCTGCGGGACTTCCGCCGCGACGCGCTGACGACGGCGCTGCAACGGCGGCGCGCCGTCCAGGCGACCCTGATGCGCCAGACGATCCACGTCGTCGCCGCCCGCGACTACCCGCTGCTCGCCGAGGCGATCAGGGAGCCCCGCCGGGCATGGTGGCGCCGCGTCCAGGCGCGGCAGGCCGAGGGCGTCGACATGGACGCGGTCGCGACGCTGCTGCGCGAGCACCTCGCCGCCGGACCGCGGCGCCAGGCCGAGCTCGCCTCGCTGCTGGCCGCCCAGGGGTTCCCGGCGGTCGCCTGGTCGGGCGCCGGGCTGTGGCTGGACATGGTCCGCGTCCCGCCCTCCGGCACCTGGGAGCAGCGGCGCGCCGACCTGTACGGCCTTGCCGAGGACTGGCTCGGCGGCTGGAAGGTGACCGAGGCCGAGGGCCTTGAGCACCTGGTCCGCCGCTACCTCGGCGGCTTCGGTCCGGCGTCGGCGCAGGACACGGCGAGCTGGGCGGGGCTGCCGCTGACGACGGTCCGCCCGGCGCTGGAGCGCCTGGGCGTGCGGCGGTTCCGCGACGAGCAGGGCCGGGAGCTGTTCGACCTGCCACGCGCGCCGCTCCCCCACCCGGAGACGCCGGCGCCGGTGCGCTTCCTGCCCACCTGGGACGCGACGCTGCTGGTGCACGCGCGGCGCACCCAGATCCTGCCCGAGCGGTACCGCGGCCTGGTCTTCAGCACCAAGACCCCGCACTCGGTGGGGACGTTCCTGGTCGACGGCGCGGTGGCCGGGTCGTGGCGCCACGAGCGGGGGCGGGTGCGGCTGGAGCCGTTCGGCTCCCTGGACCGCCAGGCGCGGCGCGACCTGGACCAGGAGGCCGAGCGCCTGGCCGCGTTCCACGCGGGCTAGGCTCGCCGGCGCCGGCGCCGGGTTCGGGCCACGCCGGCGGTGACGGCCAGCAGCGCCACCACCCCGGCGAGCGCCACGGCCGGCAACGGCCCCGTCCGCGAACGCGGCGGCGGCGTGGCGGGCGGCGCCGCCGGCGGCGGGCGCGTGGTCGTGACGGCGGGCGTCGCCGCCTCCGGCAGCGGCACCCGCCAGACCTCGCTGCCAGCGCCCTCGCTGCCGGCCAGCAGGCTCCCGCCGTCGGCCGAGAACGCGATCGACTCGCCCTGCTGCTGGAGCGGCAGCGGGACGGTGGCCAGCCGCCCGCCCGACGCCGCGTACACGTAGGCGGCCCGGTAGTCGCGCAGCACGAGCAGCCGGCCGTCGGGCGAGTACGCCCCGTCGGTGACCGACGCCGGCACGCGGCCGACCCGGCGCAGCAGGTTCACCCGGTCGCCGCGGAGCTCCGCCGGCGCCTGGTACAGGCTCCCGCCGGCCTCGTCCTTGCTGGCCACGTACAGGCGGTTGCCGCGCGGGTCGACCAGCAGCGCCTCCGCGTCGCGGGGCCCGTCGGGGTAGCGCAGGCGGTAGCGCTGCGCCCGCACGGTCGCGTCGCGCAGCCGCGCCGGCTCGGCGACCCGGTAGACGGTCACCGACGGCCACACGCCCAGGTTGTCGCCGATGTCGCCGGCGAACAGGGCCGGCTCGCCCCGGTCGTCGCGCCCCACCGCCATCGCCTCCCAGTCGCGTGCCTGCACGCCCGCGAACCGCAGGGTGGCCAGCACGCGGCCGTCACGGCCGATCGCGAACAGCCGGGCGGCGTCGCCGCTGTCGTTGTGGGTCCACAGCACCCCGGCGTGCCGCTGGCTCGCCGCCAGCCCGCTGGCCTCCAGGACCCTCGGGTCGCCGATCCGCAGCAGCACCTCGGCCTGGCCGCCCGCCGCCGGCCGCGGGACCAGTCCGAGCGCGAAGACGGCAGCCACCACCACGGCACCACGTCGCCACATGACCCCGAGCCTACCCGGCCGGCCACGCGGGGGACGCCGGGAGTTCACCCAGAGATCCCCCGACTCGTCGATGGACGGGCGGCTAAGGGTCACCAATACTCAAGTCGAGAGATGAACAGAGCTGGCAAGGACGACCAGCACGGCGACCAGGGGGTCGCGGTGACAATGCAGTGAGGCGCGCCCTCAGCCTGGTGCTGGCGGCGGTGCTCGCGGTCGGGGTCGGGGTCGCGATCGGGTGAACCGCGGCTGGCCAGATCGTGACGAGAGAAGGACGGGGTGACACATGATCAATGGCATGCACGCGATCCTGTACAGCACCGACGCCGACGCCACGCGCGACGCGCTGCGCCAGGTGCTCGGGACCCGCTCGGTGGACGCGGGCGGCGGCTGGCTGATCTTCGCCCTGCCGCCCGCCGAGATCGCCGTCCACCCCGCCGCCGAGGGCGGCCGCGCCGAGCTCTACCTCATGTGCGACGACGTCGCCGCCACCGTGACGGCCCTGCAGGCCAAGGGGTTCAAGGCCGCGCGGCCGGTCAGCGACCAGGGCTGGGGGCTGCTGACCGCGATCACGTTGCCGGGCGGCGTCGAGCTCGGCCTCTACCAGCCGCGGCACCCGACCGCGCTGCCCGCGCCCTGATCAGGAGCAGGCCACGTTCAGGCACTGGGCGGGGTTGCCGTTCCCGCTGGCGGTGTTGCCGCCGCCGTCGGTCACGCCGGCCACGGCCTCGATGCCGTAGTCGAGGTTGTCGTCGGCGGTGTTCGCGGTGATGGTCGTCCGGGGATTGTCGACGAGGATCCCGTCGCCCCCACCGTTGAACTGGGCCAGGTTGGCGGCGACAAGGGTCCCGTGGCTCAGTGGCCGGACGTGGATGCCGGCGTGGACGTTGTTGGCGGCGATGTTGTCCTGGACGGCGTTGTCGTGTGCTCCGAACAGGGCGATGCCGACGCAGGCGTTCCCGTCGGATCCCAGCGGCGCCGCCTGGTTGCGCTCGATCCGGTTGCGGTTCGAGCCGGAGAGCGAGATGCCGAAGTCGCTCAGCTCGGCGATGTTGTCACGGAGCAGGTTGCGGTTGGAGCGGAACAGCGCGATCGCCACGAAGGCCGGGGAGTCGCACCGGTTGAAGCTGCCGCCTCTCGACGCGTTGCGCTCGAGCAGGTTGCCGGTGGAGCGGACCAGCGCGATGCCGTGGGAGCTGCCCTCGACGAACAGGTCGCGCACCCGGTTCCTGTCGGCGCCGACCAGGAGGATCCCGGTCTGGAAGCCGCTGATGTCCAAGCCGACGAAGTCGCCGTCCTCGATGGTGACACCGTCGTGCCCCTGGTTCCTGACGCCGGCGCTGCCGGGCGCGCCGGTGCCGGTGATCGAGTGGCCGTTCAGCGTGATCCTGATGCCGTCGGCGCCGACGACCAGCCCGTCGCCGGGGCAGTCGACCAGATCGGCGGTGAGGACGGTGTCGCTGGTCAGCACGGCACCACAGCCCACGGCCTGCTGCGCGGAGGCGCCGGCCGGCATCACGGCCAGCGCCAGCGCGGCGACGACGAGCACCTTCCACAAGTGACGCACGGGTCTCCTCCTCTAGAGCAAGCGGGTGCGCGCGGTCGTCGTGCTGGTGGGCGCGCAGGTGAACTCGTCGCAGGCGAAGGCGGTGGCGGTGAGCGTCGCCTTGCCGGGCGCGAAGGTGCCGGCCAGCACCTGCACGGTGGTCCGCCACCGCAGCCAGGTCGTGGGGCAGCCGACCGCGGAGTGGAACGGCACCAGCAACCCCGTCGCGCTCCCCTGGCTGAGCGCCCCCTGGACCGCCACGTCGGAACCAGGCGGCAGCCGCCGGCTGCACCGCAGGGCGCCGCCGACGGTGACCGTCGCGCCGTCGACCCGCCCGGTCTTGCGCAGGCTGAGGAAGACCGAGACCGGCCGCACCCGCTCGACGCTGAAGGTGATGACCCCACCGGGATCGTCGCCGGCCGAGGAGAGCTGGACGAAATAGGTCGTCCCGGCCGCCGCGGTCAGCGTCTGGGTGTCCAGGGTGCTGCACTGCAGGAAGCTGAGGGACCCGGGCGAGCCGGTCGCGATCGAGGTGTGGACGTGCTCGGGGAACCGCGGCGTGGTGCGCAGGCCGAGCACGACGTCGGTCTGCGGGGTGATCGTGTACCAGACGGTGTGGGTGTCCTCCAGGCCGCTGCAGTCGAGGTCGCCGGCTGCCGCGGTCGCCTCCGAGGTGTCCACCGTGTCCGCGAACGGCAGCGCACCGACGACGGTCGCGGCGCCGACGTCGTCGTTCGCGGGTGGCGCGGCCGATGCAGGCGCCGGCAGCAACGCGAGCAGCCCTGCCAGCAGCGCGACGAGCACCCTCATCCGGTCTCCCGCGGTCGACGCCTGGATGTCCACCCCGTCATACGGGAGGGCGTCGCCACAGGCCAAGCCAGAACCGCACCAGTTCCTTCTCGGGCAAAGAGCGTAGCGCCTAGCTGACCCTGGTCATCGCCGACTCGTAGCCGCCACCACCTGGATACACCCAGGCGCCCGAACAGGTCGTGCCGTCGTCGCTGAACCGACCCCGGTAGTAGGCGGGAGAGCCCCGCTCCCCGCCCCAGATCGTGAGGGTGTCGCCCTCCACCTCGTACACGTAGTCGAGGGTGTCTCCCATGGTGTCGTAGTAGCGCGACTTGATGTCCTCGCTCGGCGGAGCCCCGAAGGCCTGCTCATGCCCGATGATCTCGATGCCCTTGTGCCGCCGGCCGTCCTGCTCGAGGTCGACGTGCTGGATGAGGAAGAACCTGCCTTCCATCCACTCGTAGGTGACCTGCCCCTTGGCGCCTCCGGTGACGTTCCAGGTGCCGACCAGCCTGTCCAGGCCCTCGAGGTCGGGGTTCGGCGTGGGTGCCGGCTCTGTCATGGCAGCTTCTCCTTGGTGATGAAGACGTTGAGCGCTTCGAGGGCGCCGGGCCAGGCGGTGGTCTGGAAGTAGTCCCTGAGCTCGGCGGTCGGGAAGCCGCTCTGGACGATCGTCATCCGCGTCCGGCCGTCCCGTTCCTCGAAGGTCACCTCCGTTCTGGTGTCGATCGTGAAGCCGTCGGGCGTCGAGGACGTCGTGGTCATGACGAGTCGTCGCGGCCGGTCGACCACCTGGAACACGTTCGTCTCGCGGTACAGCTCGTCCCGGCTGGGCCCCCAGGCGGCGACCCACTCGCCGCCGACGCGCGGGTCGCACTCGGTCTCCAGGATCCCGTTGGGGTCGTCCGCGTCCCGCATCCACACCCGCTGGGCGTCGGCGTTGGTGAACGCCTCGAACACCTCCTCCGCGGACCCCTCGAACACGCGCTCCACCGTGAGCTCGTGGCTCACCGCCGGCCTCCCCTGTGCTCGCCGAGGTACGACTCCAGTCCGTCGAGCCGGCGCTCCCAACGGCGCCGGTACAACTGGATCCACTGCACCGCGTCCTCCAGGTGCTCGGGGCCCAGCCGGCACTGCCGGGTCCGCCCGACCTTCTCGGTGGTGACGAGCCTTGCCCGTTCGAGGATCTGGACGTGCTTCTTCATCCCGGTCAGCGACATGCCGAACGGGCTCGCGAGCTCGCCGATCGACGCCGGGCCGCGCCCGAGGCGGTCGAGGATGTCCCGCCGCGTCGGATCGGACAGCGCGGAGAACGTTCGGTCGAGCGCCTGATACTGAACCATCCGGTTCAGTATCGCTCCTTGGGTGGTGGCGTCAAGACCGACCGGGCGTCGTGTTAGGTTCAGGCCATGCGGTTCTACGCAGACCTCCACATTCACTCGAAGCACTCAAGGGCCTGCAGCCAGGACCTCGACATCCCCGGCATCGCGCAGGGAGCGAAGCGCAAGGGCATCACCGTCGTCGGCACCGGCGACTTCACCCACCCCGGCTGGTTCGAGGAGCTGCAGGCCACCCTGGTGCCGGCCGAGCCAGGCCTGTTCCGCCTCTCCGACGAGCTGGAGCGGGCGGTCGACCGGCGGCTGCCGCCGTCGTGCCGGGGGCCGGTGCGGTTCATGCTGTCGGTGGAGATCTCCACCATCTACAAGCGGGCCGAACGCACCCGCAAGGTCCACCACCTGCTGTACATGCCCGACCTGGAAGCGGCGGCGGCCTGCACGGCGCGGCTGCTGCGGATCGGCAACCTCGCCTCCGACGGGCGGCCGATCCTCGGGCTGGACTCCCGCGACCTGCTGGAGATCACCCTGGAGAGCGGCGACGGCGCCTACCTGGTGCCGGCCCACATCTGGACGCCGTGGTTCTCCCCGCTCGGCTCCAAGTCGGGGTTCGACGCCGTCGAGGACTGCTACGCCGACCTCGCCGGGCACCTGTTCGCGCTGGAGACGGGGCTGTCGGCGGACCCGGCGATGTGCTGGCGGGTGTCGGCGCTGGATCGCTACCGGCTGGTCAGCAACTCCGACGCGCACTCGCCGCCGGCGCTCGGCCGGGAGGCGACGGTGCTCGATACCGAGCTGGACTACTTCGCGATCCGCGGCGCCCTGGAGACCGGCGAGGGCTTCGGTGGGACGGTCGAGTTCTTCCCCGAGGAAGGCAAGTACCACGTGGACGGCCACCGCAGGTGCGGCGTCCGGCTGGAGCCGGCGGAGAGCCGCCGGCTGGGGGACCGCTGCCCGGTCTGCGGCAAGCCGCTGACGGTGGGGGTGCTGCACCGGGTCGAGGAGCTGGCCGACCGGCCAGAAGGCTTCCGGCCGCCCGGCGCGGCCGGCTTCCGCAACCTGATCCAGCTCCCGCAGCTCGTCGGCGAGGTCCTCGGCGTCGGCCCGAAGAGCAAGGGGGTCGGCGCCACCGTCGCCGCCATGGTGGAACGGCTCGGCCCGGAGCTGGAGATCCTGGAGCGGGTCCCGGTCGAGGCGATCACCAAGGTGGCGTCGCCGCTGGTCGCCGAGGCGGTCGACCGCGTGCGCCGCGGCGCGGTGATCCGCGAGCCCGGCTACGACGGCGAGTACGGCGTCCTCCGCGTCTTCGGCCCCGAGGAGCTGCGCGCCCCGTCCTCGGCCGCGACCCTGTTCGAGCCCCAGCCAGCACCCGCCGCGCCGTTGGCGCCCTCCCCCGCTCCGCCGCCGCCGGGCGCCGAGGCGGTGCGCTCCCCCGCCGGCGCGCGCCGGCCGCTGCCAGCGCCGTCGGCGCCGGCGCCGGCGACGGTGCTCGAGGGGCTGGACCCGGACCAGCGGGCGGCGGCCACGGCCGGGCCCGGGCCGCTGCTGATCGTGGCGGGCCCGGGGACCGGCAAGACCCGCACGCTCACCCACCGGCTGGCCCACCTGGTCAGCGGGCGCGGGGTGCCGCCCGAGCACTGCCTGGCGATCACCTTCACCCGCCGGGCCTGCGGGGAGCTGCAGGAGCGCCTCGACGCCCTGGTGCCGGCGCAGGCCCCCCGCATGCTGGTGACGACCTTCCACGGCCTTGGGCTGCGCATCCTGCGAGAGCTGCACGAGGCGGTCGGTCTCGGCCCCGGGTTCCGGGTCGCCGACGAGGCCGAGCGGCTGGAGGTCCTGCGCGAGCTGCTCGGCTGCGGGGAGCGCGAGGCCCGCCGCCTGCTTCCCGAGCTGGCGCGGCGCAAGCGCGCCAGGGCGGCGCGCTGGCCCGACCTGGACCCCGAGCCGTCCGAGGTCGCGGCGCCGCTGGCCCGCTACGAGGCGGCGCTGCGCAAGCTCGACCTGGTCGACCTCGACGACCTGCTGGTGCTGCCGGTGATGCTGCTGGCCGCCGACGCGACCGTGGCCGCGCGCTACCGCGACCGGCATCGCCTGGTCGCCGTCGACGAGTACCAGGACGTGGACGAGCTGCAGTACCGGCTGCTCCGCCTGCTGACCACGCCGGACGGCAACGTCTGCGTGATCGGCGACCCCGACCAGGCGATCTACGGCTTCCGGGGCGCGGACGTCGGCTTCTTCCTGCGGTTCGGCGAGGACTTCCCGACCGCCAGGACGGTCCGGCTGACCCGCAACTACCGCTCCAGCCCGGTGATCGTCGCCGGCGCGTTGCAGGCGATCGCCCCGGCCACGCTGGTCCGTGGCCGGGTGCTGGACGCGGTCGCCGACCAGGACCCGCCGGCCCGGATCACCATCCACCAGGCCGCCAGCGAGCAGGCCGAGGCCGAGTTCGTGGTCGCCACCATCGACCGGCTGCTCGGCGGGTCGTCGTTCCTGTCCCTTGACAGCGGCCGGGCCGACGGCGGCACCGAGCTCGCCCTCTCGTTCGCCGACGTCGCGGTGCTCTACCGGACCGACGCCCAGGCCGGGCCGCTGGCCGAGGCGCTCGACCGCGCCGGCATGCCGTTCCAGAAGCGCTCCCACGACCGCCTGCTGCAGCGGCCGGCAGTGCGCGAGCTGGTTCGCGCCCTCCGCGACCAGGGCGCGCCCGCGGCCAACCGGTCGCTGCCGGCGCGGCTCACCGCCGCCGCCGAGACGGCCGCCGCCCTCCCTGCCGGCCTACCGGGGCAGGGCGGCCGGGAGGCGGTCGAGCTGCTGGCCCCCCTGGCCGAGCGCTGCGGGGACGATGTCGGCCGCTTCCTCGCGGAGCTGGCGCTCGGCGAGGAGGTGGACACCTGGGACCCGCGGGCGGACAGGGTGTCGCTGCTCACCCTCCACGCCGCCAAGGGCCTGGAGTTCCCGGTGGTGTTCCTGGCCGGCTGCGAGGACGGGCTGCTGCCGCTGCGCTGGGGCGGCCGGCTCGACCCTGAGCAGGAGGCCGAGGAGCGCCGGCTGTTCTTCGTCGGCATGACCAGGGCCCGCTCGCACCTGTTCCTGAGCCACGCGCGCCGGCGCGCCTGGCGTGGGTCGGTCCGCGACGCCGCCCCGTCCCCGTTCCTGGCCGACATCGAGGAGGCCCTGCTCGACCACCTCCGCGCGGCCGCCAGGCGCCGGCCGGCGCGCGCCGACGGCGACCAGCTCACGCTGCTGTAGCGGGCCGCTCAGTCCTTGCCCCAGTCCCAGGGGAAGATGGAGATGTCGGACGAGCCGCCCTGGTTGCTGATCACCGTGCCGTAGAGCACGACGATCATGATCAGGACGGCGAAGACGATGATCGCGGTCTGGAGCCGGACCGCGCGCCAGATCTCTGCACGGTCCGAGCGCCGCCGCGACCCGGCGCGGTGGCCGGTGGCCTTCCACAGGTCGCGTGGCGTGACCGCCTGATAGACCCGGCCGAGGCGGCGCTTGTACTCGGCCTCGTCCAGCTCCCCGGCCGCGAGCGCCTTCTGCAGCAGCCGGTGCGCCTCGTGCTTCTCGTCGAGGGAGACAAGCCGTGGCTGCTCGTCGTCGACCTCGCCGTGTCGCTTCCTCATGCCCGCCTCCCGCGCCGCGGGGTCCCACGCACGTGAGCGGATTGTCGCACTCCAGGCCCGGGCGGACGAGCGGGTATCAGTCTCCTTGCCCGCTGCTGTTGGGGAAGAGGAATATCCGCGAGCGGACTGCGACAAACGGTGTCGCGCCGGAGAGGAGCAGGCATGCCCGCGACGACCCCAGAGCAGATCCACCGGATGTTCGAGACGGCCTTCAACGACAGCGACCTCGACGGCCTGATGGCGCTGTACGAGCCCGACGCGGTGCTGGTCCCCCAGCCGGGCAGCGTCGCGCGCGGCACCGAGGAGGTCCGTGAGGCGCTGCAGCGCTACCTGGCGCTGAAGGGTCGTATCACCCTGGACACCAAGCTCGTCGTGACGGTCGGCGACCTGGCCTACCTGTCCAACACGTGGTCGCTGGACGGCACCGGCCCCGACGGGCAGCCCGTCACCCTCGGCGCCACCACCGCCGAGGTGGCGCGGCGCCAGGCGGACGGCACCTGGCGCTACGTGATCGACAACGCCTGGGGCGACCGCGGCGCCGTCTGACGGTCGCGGTCAACCGTCGCGCGGCGCGCCCGCCAGGCGCTCGATGACCCGCACGACCACGCTGTGGTCGTCGTCGCCGAAGCCGTTCCAGCAGGCGGCACCGAAGAGCTGGTCGACCAGGGCGGTCAGCGGCAGCGCCACGCCCTCGGCGCGGGCGGCGGCGAGCGCGAAGCCGAGGTCCTTGTGCTGGAACGCGGCCGCCCCGCCGGGCCGGAAGTCGCCGCCGAGGAGCTTCGGCCCCTTCACCTCCAGCACCCGGCTGCCGGCGAGCCCGCCGCCGAGCACGGCGAACACCCGCTGGGCGTCGAGGCCGCCCCTGCGGGCCAGAACCAGCGCCTCGGACAGGGCGGTGATGGTGGCGGCCACCACGATCTGGTTGCACGCCTTGGCGAGCTGCCCGGCGCCGAGCGGCCCGAGGTGGTCCACGGTCGTCCCCATCGCCTCCAGGAACGGCCGCACCCGGGCGACGTCCTGGGGGCGGCCGCCCGCCATGATGCTGAGGGTGGCCTGCTCGGCGCCGACGTCGCCGCCGCTCACGGGGGCGTCGACCACCGACACCCCGGCCGGTTCCAGCCGGTCGCCAAGGTCGCGGACGTCGACCGGGGAGACCGTCCCCATCACCACCAGGACGCTCCCCCTGCCCATGCCACCCAGCAGGCCGTCGTCCCGGTGCAGGACCTCGTCGACTTGGGGGAGGTCGGGCAGCATGGTCAGCACGACCGGGGCGGCCGCGGCCAGCTCGGCCGGGGTCCGCGCGACCGTGGCTCCCGCCGCGGCCAGCTCGGCGGCCGGCTCGGCGCTGCGGTTCCAGACCACCACCCGGTGGCCCGCGCGCACGAGGTTGCGCGCCATGGGACGGCCCATGACACCGAGCCCGACGAAGCCGACGGGTTCCCGCTCGATCCCCTGGCCGGTCACCGCTCAGAAGGTCGAGATCAGCCAGTCCGGCTGGTTGCCCGGCTTCCACTTGAGGCTGCAGCCCATGCTCGGCTTGTGCGGCTCGGGCACGGGCTCGCCCTGGAGGACGTGGTCCAGGGCCTGCCGCAGGCGCTCGCCGGTGACGGGGAGGCCGTTGGAGGGCGTGCTGTCGTCGAACGCGCCCCGGTAGACGAGCTTCCGCTGCGCGTCGTACACGAACAGGTCCGGGGTGCACATCGCCCGGTACGCCAACGCGGCCTGCTGCTCCGCGTCGATCAGGTAGGGGAAGGCGAAGCCGGCGCGGCTGGCCTGCTCGGCGAGCCCGGCCGGCCCGTCGGTCGGATAGGCGTCGGTGTCGTTGCTGCAGATCCCCATGGCGGCGACCCCGCGCTCGGCGTACTCCGCCGCGGTCGCGGCGAGCGCCCGCTCGACGTGGCGCACGTAGGGGCAGTGGTTGCATAGGAACATCACCAGCAGCGCCGGCCCGTCGAGGTCGGCCAAGGCCACGTGCGGTCCTGCGACGGACGGGAGCTTGAAGTCGGGTGCGGGGGTGCCCAGTGGCACCATCAGCGACGTAGCGGCCATGCCTGATCCTCTCGACAGCCATCGCGGTGCGGAACGCCGTCCAGGCTATACCGTGGCGACCGCCGGCCAGATCGGAGACTGATGCGACGCGACCAGCGCCAGCCTGGGATCGGGGCGATCCTGTCGGACCGCCGGGTGACCGCGGTGGTGCTGGTCGTGTTCTTCGTGATGGCGGGCGCGGGGCTGGTGCTGCCGATCCTGCCGCTGTTCGCCCGGTCCTCCTTTGGCGTCGGCTACGGCGCCGTCGGCGTGCTGGTGTCCGCCTACGGGCTGGCCCGCCTGGTCTTCGACCTGGTCGCGGGCCCGATCGTCGACCGCTTCGGGGAGCGGGTCACGGCGGTTTGCGGGCTGGCGGTGATCGCGCTCGGCTCGGCGCTGACCGGGATGGCGTCGAGCTTCGGGATGGCGGTGGCCGCCTGGGCCATTGCCGGGGTCGGCTCGGCGATCGCCCTGGCCGCCCTGTACACCCGCGTGCTGCGGGTCGTCCCGACCAAGCAGATGGCCCGCACGCTCGGGATCTTCTACGGCGCGTTCAACACCGGCTTCGTCGCCGGCGGGGCGGCGAGCGGCCTGGTCGCCAACCGCTTCGGCCTGGCCGGGCCGTTGCTCGTCAACGCGGTGGTGGTGATCCTGGCGGCCGTGCTGTGGCTGGCGCTGATCCCCGCCGTCCGCCGGCCCGACCCGGCGGCCGGCCGGGCGGCACCGGCCGGCGAGACCCGGCCACCCGACCACCGCGGTGGCGGGAACCTCGCCCGGTTGCTGCGAACCCCCGGGCTGATCCCGGTCGTGGTGACCAACTTCGCCTACCTGTGGATGGTGGCGGTGGTGTTCGACACCCTCGTGCCGCTGTTCGCCAGCGACGTGCTCGGCCTGTCGACGGTCGGGATCGGGGTGGTGATCGCGGTGGCGCTGGCGGCCGAGTTGGTGGTGCTCTACCCGGCCGGCAGCGTCGCCGACCAGCGTGGCCGCAAGCCGGTGCTGGTGCCGTCGCTGGCCGGGCTCGCCGTGGCCACCGCCGCGGTCGGCTGGGCGCCGACCCCGCTGCTGCTCGGGGTCCTGCTGGCGGTGCTCGGCTTGATGTCGGGAGCGGCCGGGGTGCCGCCGGGCGCGATGCTGTCGGACGTCGCGCCGACCCAGGTGTCCGGGACCGCGGTCGGCGTCTTCCGGTTCTGTGGCGACCTCGGCTTCACGCTGGGGCCGCTGCTGGCCGGCTGGGCGATCCCGGTCGTCGGGTTCCGCTGGGCGTTCGCGCTGGCCGCGATCCCAACGGCCGTCGCCTTTGCCCTCATCGTGCGGACGCCCGAGACGCTGCGGCCGGCGGAGGTCGGCTCGTCCTAGCCGTGCGGCTGGTTGAGGTAGGGATCGGCGCCGGCGGCGGCGAAGCCGGCCTACGCCTGCGGTGAGCTGTCCACGATCCAGTTGCACGGGTCCCCGGGGACGGGAGCGCCCACGCGGTCGAAGTAGACGACCGCCTTCACCTTGGGCATGGCCAGCCGGAGGATGGCGGGGACATCCCGGAACCACTGCTCCTTGCTGCCCATGGCCGGGTCGTCGTGGGACCCGTACTCCCCGATCATGCGGGGCTTGGCGTTGCCCACCGCGTCCAGGTGGGCGTACATGGCCTGCTGGGTCTGCTGGAAGCTCTGCCAGGTGTCGTTGGTCCGGCGGGCGCAGTTGGCCCAGTTGTAGGTGTTCCAGGCCATCCAGTCCACCACGTCGTCGCCCGGGTAGAGCGCCCACGACCCGCCGTTGCGGGCTCGCAACTCCCGGGTGTTGTAGTTGCTCGCCGGCGTGTTGGACGCCACGTAGGCATCCGCCCCGGCCGTGAACGGTCCCGCCTGGTCCGCCCCGGCCCGCGGGACGACGGCGAGCGCGGCCGCGGCCAAGCCGAGCGCGAGCAGCCATCCGATGAGCCGGCGCCTCCGCGGCATCGCCCCCCTTTTGCCGTGCCATCGGAGCATCTCGCCCACGATCGTCGGCTACGGGTAACTTGCTCTTAGTGTCTGATATAAGAGATACTTACCTCCTCTGAGCTTTGGGGGGGATGACAGATGCCCACGAAGACGACCGAGCGCCCCGTCACCGCGAAGGGGCCGGTGCAACGCGGATGGGAGAAGGACGGCCTCGGGCTCCCCGGACTGGCCGAGGCCCTGGAGATCTACCGGAGGCTCGCCCAGGTCGGGGGCGTCCGACTCCGCCCGGCCAGGCGGCGACCGCCGGTCGACCTCAGCGGCTGAGGAGCGTCGGGGCGAGCGCCCGCCAGCCGGCCATGGGAACGCTGTCCGGGTCGGGGTCGAGGACCTGCAGGCAGACGTGGTCGGCGCCAGCTTCCAGGTGGGCGCGGACCCGCTCGGCGATCGCCTCTGGGCCGCCCCAGGCGACCACCGCGTCCACCATCCGGTCGCTGCCCCCCTCCGCGAGGTCCTCTGGCCCGAAACCGAGCCGCTCCCAGGCCCGCAGGTAGTTCGGCAGGGTCATGTAGAAGGCCAGGAGGCCGCGGGCGATCCGGCGCGCCTCGGCCGGGTCCTCCTCCACCACGACCGCCTGCTCGACCGCGAGCAGCGGCCCCGCGCCGAGGATCGACCGCGCCCAGGCGGTGGCCTCCGGCGTCGCGTTGTAGGTGAGGGCGCCGGCGGATCGTTCCGCGGCGAGCGCCAGCATGCGGGGCCCGAGGGCGGCCAGCACCCGCGGCGGCTCCTCAGCTAGCGGCGGCCCCTGCCACGGGGCGGCGTCCATGGCGTCGAGGTAGGCGCGCATCTTGTCCAGCGGCCGCTGGTAGCGATGACCGCGAGCATCGACCAGGGGGCCGTGGCTCACGCCGATGCCCAGCACGAAGCGGGCCGGGTAGGCCTCGGCGAGGGTCCGCTGCGCGGCCGCCATGGCCGCCGGGTCACGCGCCCAGATGCTGGCGATCCCGGTCCCGAGCACCATCCGGCGGGTGGCGGCCAGCAGCAGCCCCGCGTTGGTCAGCGCCTCCCGCCCGAACACCTCCCAGCACCACAGCGAGCTCCAGCCCAGCTCCTCCAGCTCGGCGACCGCCGCCCGGAGACGCTCGGTCGGCTGCGTGTCGAGCTTGCTGGTCCACAACCCAACCGGGCCCAACCGCTCGGCCACGGCCCTTCCGGCGGTCGTGGTCTGGCCCTCCGGCTCCATGGTCGGCCTCCTCGCGTCATCCGGTCTTGGCGTGGGCATGGTCGACCGGCAGGGGGGCGCCGGTGACGGACAGCAGGATCGCGTAGAGCGAGGTCGTGGCGCAGATGAACAGGTGGTTGCGCCGCTGGCCGCCGAACACGACGTTGGCGACGGTCTCCGGGACCCGCAGCTTGCCGATCAGGGTGCCGTCCGGGTCGTAGCAGTGCACGCCGTCACCGGCGCTGGTCCAGATCCGCCCGGCCTGGTCGAGGCGGAAGCCGTCGAAGACCCCCACGGTGCAGGTGGCGAACACCGCTCCACCCGAGAGGGCGCCGTCGTCCGCCACGTCGAAGACCCGAAGGTGGTTGACCCTGCTGTCGGCGACGTAGAGACGCCGTTCGTCGAGGGAGAACGCCAGCCCGTTGGGGCGGACGAAGTCGTCGGCGACGACGCGGACCGCACCGGTGCTGGGGTCGACCCGGTAGACATGGCAGCCGCCGATCTCGCTGTCCGCGCGATACCCCTCGTAGTCGCTGTCGATCCCGTAGCTCGGGTCCGTGAACCAGATCGAGCCGTCGGACCTGACCACCACGTCGTTGGGGCTGTTGAAGCGCTTGCCCTGGTAGCGGTCGGCGATCACGGTGACGGAGCCGTCATGCTCGGTCCTGGTGACCCGCCGGTTTCCATGCTCGCAGGTGACGAGCCGGCCGGCGGCGTCCAGGGTGCCGCCGTTGGCGTAGCCGGCCGGCTGGCGGAACACGCCGACCGAGCCGGTCGTCTCGTCCCACCGCAAGATGCGGTCGTTGGGGATGTCGCTCCACAGCAGATAGCGGCCGGCCGGGACGTACACCGGGCCCTCCGCCCAGCGGCAACCCCCGTGGAGCTGCTCGATCCGCACGTCGCCGTTGGTGCAGGGCCGGAACCGGTCGTCGAGGACCTCGTAGGTCGCAACCTCAGGGTCAGCCATAGGGGCAACACCCTCCGCCAACACGAAGCCACATTCAAGGTCTGGCGGCGCCTGGAGAAATCTCGCGCGATGTGTCGAATCCGCGTCCCTTCGTTCGAGGCGTAGGTAGCGGGCCGGATCGATCGGCGACCGGCCCAGGGCTCGAAGGGAGAAGGGACATGACCCAGACGATCGCGGCGGCGCGCGTCACCAGGACGCTGCTGGCGTTCGGCGTCGTCGCCGGTCCGCTCTACGTCCTGGTGTCGGTGACCGAGGCGCTGACGCGCGACGGGTTCGACCCCGCGCGCCACGCGTGGAGCCTGCTGAGCAACGGCGACCTCGGATGGATTCACATCACCAACCTGGTGGTGACCGGGCTGCTGACCGTCGCGTTCGCGGTCGGGCTGCGGCGCGCCCTGCGTCCGGGTCTGGGCGGGACCTGGGCACCCCGACTGGTCGGCGTGTACGGAGCGAGCGTGGTCGGCGCCGGCGTGTTCCGCGCCGACCCGGCCATGGGCTTCCCGCCGGGGACACCCGACGGCGCGGCGGACGTCACCTGGCACGGCACCCTGCACTTCGTCTCGGGCGGCATCGGGTTCCTCTGCCTGGTGGTGGCGTGCCTGGTGGTCGCCCGCCGGTTCGCCGCCGAGGGACGCCGGGGATGGGCGCGGTTCTCCCGGGCCACCGGGGTCCTGTTCCTCGCCGGCTTCGCCGCTGTCGCCGCCGGAGCGGGCGCCGCCGGGACCAACCTGGCGTTCACCGCGGCGGTCGTGCTTGCCTGGAGCTGGGTCTCGGCGCTGGCGGCACACCTGTCCCGCCGCTGAGCAGAGAGGAGCGACCACGATGCGATACCTGGTGTTGCTGAAGGGCACCCAGCCCTCGGGCCCGCCGCCCGCCGAGCTGATGGAGGCGATCGCCAAGCTCGGGGAGGAGGCGACCAAGGCCGGCGCGCTGCTCGACACCGCCGGGCTGGCCCCGAGCGCGTCGGGCGCGCGGGTCCAGCTCTCCGCGGGGAGGTTGAGCGTGACCGACGGGCCCTTCACCGAGGCGAAGGAGCTGATCAGCTACGCCCTGTACCAGGTGCGGTCCAGGGAAGAGGCGGTCGAATGGACCTCGCGCTTCATGAAGCCGCACCGGGACCTCTGGGAAGGCTGGGAAGGCGAGGCGGAGATCCTGCGGGTGCTCGGGCCCGAGGACCTCGGTCCTCCCGGCGGATGACCGACCCCCGTCGCGCGGTCGAGGCGGTCTGGCGGATCGAGTCCGCCAGGGTGATCGCCGGGCTCGCCAGGATCGTGCACGACGTCGGGCTCGCCGAAGAGCTCGCGCAGGACGCCTTCGTCGTCGCGCTCGAGCAGTGGCCGCGGTCAGGCGTCCCGGACAACCCGGGCGCCTGGCTCATGGCCACCGCGAAGCACCGCGCCATCGACCTGCTGCGGCGAAGGACCCGCTACGAGCGCAAGCTCCAGGAGCTCGGCCACGACCTGGAGATCCAGCGGCAGGCGGCCGAGCCGGACCTGGACGCCGCCATCGACGACCACATCGGTGACGACCTGCTGCGGCTGGTCTTCATCGCCTGCCACCCGGTGCTTTCCACCGAGGCGCGGGTGGCGCTCACGCTCCGTCTGCTCGGCGGCCTGAACGCCGACGAGATCGCCCGGGCGTTCCTGGTCTCGGAGCCGACCGTCGCGCAGCGGATCGTTCGGGCGAAGCGCACCCTGGCCAGGAAGGGCGTTCCGTTCGAGTTGCCGGCGCCGGCCGAGCTGGCCGACCGGTTGTCCTCGGTCCTGGAGGTCATCTACCTCGTCTTCAACGAAGGCTATTCGGCGACCGCCGGCGACGACTGGATGCGGCCGGCGCTGTGCGAGGAGGCGCTCCGCCTCGGCCGGATCCTGGGCGGTCTCATGCCCCAGGAACCCGAGGTGCATGGCCTCCTTGCCCTGATGGAGATCCAGGCCTCGCGCACCCGCGCCCGGACCGGCCCGTCCGGGGCGGCCATCCTGCTCCCCGACCAGGACCGCGGGCTGTGGGACCGGCTGCTCATCCGCCGCGGCCTGGAGGCGCTCGGACGCGCGGAGGCGCTCGGTGGCGCCCTCGGCCCGTACACCCTGCAGGCCGCGATCGCCGCCTGCCATGCCCGTGCGCGCTCCCCGGAGGACACCGACTGGGAGCGGATCGCGGCGCTCTACCAGGTGCTCGCCCACGTCTCGCCGTCTCCCGTGGTGGAGCTGAACCGAGCGGTCGCGGTCGGGATGGCCGCCGGCCCCGCCAAGGGCCTCGAGGTCGCCGACGCGCTGGCCTCGGAGCGGGCCTTGGAGGGGTACCCCCAGTTGCCGGCCGTGCGCGGCGACCTCCTCGCCAAGCTCGGTCGCCTCGACGAGGCGCGGCAAGCGTTCCGACACGCCGCGACCCTCACGCGCAACGAACGCGAGCGCACCCTGTTCCTGGACCGCGCGGCCGCCTGCGAACGGGGTTCCTCCACAGGTTGACAGTGCTGGTGCGGTTAGGATGGCGTGGTGGTTCGACTCGTCAGCGTCGTCGCCGCCGGCGTGCTGCTGGCCGCGTGCTCGGCCGGCGGTCCCTCGGCCGGCGGTCCCTCGGCCGCTAGCCCGCCAGCCGCGCCGACCAGGCCGCCGACCACCGTGGCGACGACACTTCCGCCGGTACGGCCGACCACGGCCGCCGGTCGGCTGGCCAGCGAGATCACCAGGGCCGAGACCGCCATCCGCGACCCGGCCACGCGGCCGTCCCAGCTCCGCGCCCTGGGCCGCGCGCAGCAACGGGCCTACCGCGCCCTGGCCCGCCAACCGCGGCTGCTAGGCGAGGTCCTGGCGCTGGTGCCGCCGGCGCTGCGACGGACGGTGAAGGCCAACGCGCTGGCGGGCGCCGAGCTCCGCAAGCTCAACCGGCCCGCTTCCCGGCTGCCCCGCTGGCGCATCGTCGCGCCCGCCCCCGCGACCGCGCTGCTGGCCAGCTACCGCGTCGCCGGCGCGAAGCTGGCGGTGCCATGGCAGTACCTGGCCGCCATCCACCTGGTGGAGACCCGGATGGGGCGGATCCGCGGCACCAGCTCCGCCGGGGCGCGCGGCCCCATGCAGTTCCTCCCCGCCACCTGGCGACGCTACGGCGGCAGGGGGAGGAACATCGACGCCACCGGTGACGCCGTCCTTGCCGCCGCCAGGCTGCTGCGCGCCAACGGCGCGCCAGCCAACATGGCCGCGGCCCTCTACGCCTACAACCCGAGCCGCCGGTACGTGCGCGCCGTTACCGCCTACGCCGAGCAGATGCGGGCCGACAGGCGGGCCTTCCTCGGCTACTACCAGTGGCAGGTCTACTACGGCGACACCCTGCTCCCCGAGGGCTACCCTCTGCTACCCTCCCACGCCGCCGACCAACAGACGACCGAGCTTCGGAAGGGATCGAGATGACCACCATTGACCCGCAGACCGGCTACGCCTCGGTGAACGGCCTCGACATGTACTACGAGGTCCATGGCACCGGCAGGCCGCTGGTCCTGCTGCACGGCGCCCTGTCGACGACCAGCGTCGACTTCGGGGCGGTCCTGCCGTCCCTTGCGAAGACCCGGCAGGTCATCGCCGTGGAGCAGCAGGCGCACGGGCACACCGCCGACATCGACCGCCCGCTCACCACCAAGGCGATGGCGGCCGACACCGTCGCCCTGCTGCGGCAGCTCGGGATCGAGCAAGCCGACCTGTTCGGCTACAGCATGGGCGCCGGGATCGCCCTGCAGATCGCCCTCGAGCATCCCGACCTGGTGCGCAAGCTCGCCGTCGCCTCGGCCGCCTACACCCTCGACGGCCTCCATCCCGGGCTCCTCGAGGGGCTCGAGCAGCTCACCCCGGAGGCGCTGGCCGGGACCCCGTTCGAGCAGGCGTATGCCAGGGAGGCGCCGAAGCCCGAGGACTGGCCCACGCTGGTCGCCAAGGTGAAGGTCCTGAACAGCCAGATCCCGGAGTGGCCGGCCGACGCCATCCGGTCGATCGCGGCGCCCACGCTGATCATCATCGGGGACTCCGACATCGTCCGCCCCGAGCACGCCGTGGAGATGTTCCGGCTGCTCGGCGGTGGCGTGATCGGCGACGTCGCCGGCCTCCCGAGGTCCCAGCTCGCCGTGCTCCCCGGCACCACCCACATCACGCTGGTGCACCGCGGCGGCTGGCTGAGCTCGATGATCGGCGAGTTCCTCGACGCGCCCGTGCCAGGCCGTTGACCTAGGGCGAACCTTCTCCACCTCCGGATCGTCAGATCGGGCATGGCGCGGAGGAGCATTTGCCGAGGCCTGCTGGCGGTCCTGCTGCTGGCCGGCGCCGCCTGCGGCCCGGGCGGCAGCGGGCCGCCAGCACCGCCGCCGTCCCGATCACGGCGGGGGTCGGCCCGGCAGGTCGGCCTGCAGCCCGACGACATCGTGCGCTTCCTGGAGCCAGCCCCGCAGCTCGTCGTCCAGGTCGGCCATGGCCTGGACCCTGACGTAGTGCCCGCGCCATCTCGGTCCGTAGTCGACCTTCTTGACGATCCGGGGACTGTCCAGCCAGCGGTGCAGCGCGAAGGTGGCCTGGAAGCCGCGCTTGCGCGGGGACAGGCCGGCAAACCGGACCCGGGCCACGCACACCAGCCTGGTCTTCTGCGCGAGCACCTGGACGTCCCCGAGCGAGTGCAGCATCGCGACGTACTCGCGCGCCAGCTCCAGGACGCCAGGCGCTGCACCGTCGAACAGGGCCTCCAGGGTGAACCGCCCGCAGGAGTGCCACAGGTTGCGACTGACCAGCCTGGCGCCGCACTTGGGACAGCTCCAGACGGCATGGTCCATCGAGCCCATCCTGTCAATCTCTGACGGCCGGGATCACCACATGGCCGACCAGTTTGTGGCTCTCGCCGCCGGTGCGGACGTCCTCGGCGGTGGTGAGCTCAGAGGTCATCACTACGATCAGGTCCAGGTCGGGGATCACCTCGATGAGCTGCCCACCCAGCCCGATCGCGGCAAATGCCCGATGGCCCTGCTCGGTGGCGGTCCACCACTGGTAGCCGTAGCCGTTGAAGGGGCCGAAGGTGCCGCCGGTTGGGACCTGGGTCTGGGTCTGGGTGGAGGCGCGCACGTAGGCGGCCGGGACGACTTGCCTGCCCTCCCAGGTGCCGCCCTTGAGGTAGAGGTAGCCGATCTTCGCCATGTCCCTGGCGGTCAGCTTCAACAGGCCGTAGCCGAGGTGGTAGCCCTGCGGGTCGGTTGGCCAGGCGAAGCCGGCCCGCTCGTAGGCTGCCGCGTTGCTGGGCGCGAACTCCGGCTCGAAGGCAGGATCGCTGGCGATCCCCAACGGCGCGAACAGCTTGGCCTGGGCGTAGCGCAGGGTGGGCTGGCCGGTGGCCTCGGCGATGATCGCTGACAGCAGGTGCGAGCCGGCGCCGGAGTAGGCAAACCTGGTGCCCGGCTTGGTGACTGGGTGCTGGCTCAGCACGAACCGGACCCAGTCGGCGGTGCGCACCAGGCTGGGTGGGGCGCCGCCGGGGGGGTCGGGCGGGAGGCCGGCGGTCATGGTGAGCACCTGCTCGACGGTGACGTTGCGGATGCGCGGATCGGGCCTTGGGGGCAGGTGCTCGGCCAGCAGCCGGCCGACGCGCTGATCCAAGCCGGCGAGCGTGTGGTCGCCCAGCGCGATCCCGATCAGCGCGGAGGTGACGCTCTTGGTGACCGAGTAGACGTTGAAGTAGGTGGCCGGTGTGGCGCCGTGGTAGTAGCGCTCAACCACCAGCACGCCGTGGCGAACGACTAGCACGCTGCGCAGCGCGGGGAAGACCAGCCGCGCTTCGTCGTCAATCCCCGCCAGCGCCCTGGGATCCATGCCTTGGTCCTGGGGTGCGGCAGTCCGCCAGCCGCGGGTCGGCCAGGCGCTGACCGGCTGCTGGTCCGGCTCGGAGACCGGCGGGCTCCGCCCGGTGCACGACACCGCCAGCACGCAGACCAGCACGAGCACCGCGGCGCGCAGGTCATCCACCCGGCGCTTGGCCGGCTTGGCTGGCGTCTCGACGGTCGTGATCTTCCCCTCGCTTCGACCGCCCGTATTGTCCGCTCCACTCGGCTCGGGTTCCACCCCGCAGGGCACCAAGCCGGTGAGGCCAGAAATGCAGTGGCGTTCGCCCCGCCTTCGATCAACCGCGCGAACCTGGTCGCCGTCGACGCCACCACCGACGCCGTCGACCCGCCAGCGCCGACTCGGCAGCCCCCATGGAGCTGTACTCCCGTATCGTCACGATTCGGCGTCCCTCGAAGCTGAACACCGTGACGACAGGGTCGAAGCCGTCGACCCGTGCGGTCAGAACGACCTGTGTCGGCGTCGAGCGCATCTCGTCGAACCCGACTCTGATGCCGGAGTCCATACGCTGACGGAACAGCGTGAAGATGTCGTCGCGGTTGCCGCAGTGCGGCCCCTTGGGATCGACGTTGATCCATTGCGCATCCTCGGCATAGATCTCTCCGAGGCGATCGAAGTCGGCGCGATCGTAGGCGTCCATCGTGTCGAACATCAGGCGCATCGTGCCCTGCGCGTCCATCGTCCACCTCCCGTCCCAGTATCTTCCGGTGGCGGGCCGACATCCATCCGCTGCGAGATGCTCGTTCGGCGCCGCGGCCATCGTTACCGCGGCGCGCTGAGGTCGTCGCCGGTGGCGGTGCGGGCGTAGACGACCCGTCGGCCCTCGCGCCGCCTGGTGACCAGTCCGGCACGGCGCAGGGTGGTCAGGTGGTCGCTCACGCTGCCTGGGCTGACTCTCAGGCGCCGGGCGAGCTCCAGGGTGGAAGCGGGCCGGTCCAGCTCGACGAGGACCTGCGCGCGGCGCCGACCAAGCAGTGACGCCAGCGCGTCGTGGCGGTGTCCATCTGGCGTCCAGAGGTCGGCGATCCCCGGCGGTGGGTAGACCAGGGCCGGGTCCCAGGGCGGGTCGGTCCTGGGCCAGACGTTGGGCCAGGTGAAGACCGCGGGGACGAGCAGCAGGCCGCGGCCGGCGAGGTCGACGTCGGCGGGCGCCTTCCTGGTCGGATGGACATGCAAGACGCCCTGGTGCCACCACACGGTCGGGTGCAGGTCGGTGAAGGCCGCCCGGCCGCCCACGGCCACCAGGCGCCGTGCCCGCGAGGCGATCTCGGACTCGAGCATGGCCGAGATCCTGGTCCACCAGGGGACCAGGGCCGCGTCCCAGAAGGTCCGCATCTGCTCGACGAGCTCGCCGAGCGTGCCGGACGGGTCGTCGACGAACGGCTGGCCGTCCTGGGGGACCCCGCCTGGGTAGGTGCGCGTGATCTCCGCCACGACCTGTTCGGGTGGCGTGGCCCGGACGCGTTCGAGCTCCTCCCCGACGTCCGCGTGCGGCCCGCGTGGCGGTGGCCCGACGAAGACCGGCCAGAAGGGCGTTCCGACGGGCGTCGCGACGTCGAGCAGTGACAGGTCGAGGTGCTCGGTGCGCGGCCTGGCCCACTCCGCCCAGGGTCGGTGCACCAGGTAGCGGGCCGGGTCGCGGAGCGCGTAGACGGCGCCGATCAGCTCCATGAGTGGGGCGATCGCGAACCTGGTCCGCAAGAGGTCGCTCTGGCCGAAGCGGTACCGGATCATGGATTCAGCCTACGCCGAATCTCTTGGGCGATCCGCGCGGCGGCCATATGGTCTGGCCAATCGATGCGGGAGGCGGCCATGGGCAAGGTGTTCTTCGACATCAGCATGTCCCTCGACGGGTTCATGACGGCGGCGAACCGGCGGCCGGAGGAGCCGATGGGCGACGGGGCCAGCGGCTGCACGAGTGGGCCTTCGGCAACGACCAGCGCGACCGCGAGGTGCTCACCAGCGGGGTCGGCGGTACCGGTGCGGTGATCGCCGGGCGGCGCACCTACGACGACTCGGTCCCCTGGTGGGGCGCTGACGGCCCGACCGGCCCCGCCCGCGTCCCGGTATTCGTCCTGTCCCACGACGTGCCCGAGGGCACGCCCGAGGGCGGCGTCTACACCTTCGTCACCGGCGGGATCGAGCGCGCCCTCGAGCTGGCCAGGGCCGCCGCCGGCGAGAAGGACGTGACGGTGATGGGCGGCGCCGAGACCGGCCAGCGGTACCTCCGGGCCGGGCTGGTCGACGAGCTCTCGATCCACCTGGTCCCGGTGCTCTTCGGCAGCGGGACGAGGATGTTCGAGCACCTCGGCGACCAGCACGTCCAGCTCGAGAACGCCGGGGCGATCCAGACCGCGGCAGCCACCCACCTGCGTTTCCGGCTTGCCAGGTAGGCCGAGGCCATGCAGCGCGATGCGCCGAGCAGCGACCAGGATCTCGCCGTCGTCGCCAGGGACATCATCGACTCGAATCGGTACATGACCCTCGCCACCGCCGACGGCGACGGGCGCCCCTGGGCGTCACCGGTCTGGTACGCCCACGAGGGCTACAGCGACTTCCTCTGGGTGTCGCGACCGGAAGCACGCCACTCCCGCAATCTCACCAGCCGCCCGGGGCTGGCCATCGTCATCTTCGACTCCACCGTCCCGGTGGGCGGCGCGCAGGCGGTCTACCTCGAGGCCGTGGCTGAGGAACTCGGCGGGGCCGAGCGCGCGCGAGGGATCGCGATCTACTCGCGCAGGTCCGAGGCCCACGGAGCCGGCCAATGGCGCGGCGCGGACGTCGTCGCGCCGGCCCGGCATCGCCTCTACCGCGCGCGGGCATCCGAGCACTTCGTCCTCCAGGCCAACGACCAGCGGATCTTGGTCCGGCCCGGCTGAAGTTCGGGGACCGCCGCGCAGCGGGAACCAGGTCCCTGACTCCGGCGGCGCTGCTCCTACGGCCAACCGGCGCCGGGTGCGGGTGCCGCAACCGTTAGCACCTGCCCCGTCCGCGTCCCCTCGGCCATGTGCTCGGTACCACGCCACTCGGTCGCCACCAAGAACAGCGTCCTCCGGTCCACGCCCCCGAGCGTGCAAGCGAAGCAGCCGCGGTCAAGGTCGATCGTCTGCAGCACCTCGCCGCCTTCGCGCACGCGCACGCACCGCTTGTTGGGGACGTCCCCGTACCAGACGGCGCCTTCGCCGTCCACGCAGATGCCGTCGGGGACGCCGCCGTCCAGGTCGGCCCAGACCCGCCCGTCCGACAGGCTGCCGTCGGCGGCGATGTCGAACGCGGTGAGCTTGTTGCCGTAGGACTCGGCGACGATCAGCGTCTGGTTGTCGGGCGTCACAGCCATCCCATTGGGGAAGGCGATGCCGTCGGCCACCTGCTGAGCGGTGCCGTCGGGGGTGAGCAAGGCGACCGTTCCGGGGGCGAACTCGCCGCCTGGAAACTCAAAGCCCTGGTTGTTGAGGTAGGCGTTGCCTCGACCGTCCACCACGATCTCGTTCCAGGGCTGCTGCTTGTCAGCGAGGCCGCTCAGGTCGGCATGGGTCACCAGCGAGCCGTCGGGCTCCCGGCGCAGCAGCAGCCCCTCGCGCCCCGAGACGATCAGCAGGCGCCCGTCCGGCAGCCAGTCGATGCACATCGGAAAGGCCGGAAAGCGCACCCGGACGATGACTTCGCGGTTGCCCTCCAGATCGACGGCAACGACCTCCTGCGCCCCCCAGTCCGAGAACCACAGACGGCCATCGTGCCAACGCGGCGACTCGCCGAACGCGATGCCAGTCAGCAGCGTTCGCACCGCAGGCGTTGAAGACTCCTTCGACGTCATCACCACCTCCTCGGCTCACAGCATGCACAGTGCGGCCGGCCTCGGATGTCGCGCATCCTGTGGTCGGTGAGTCTGCCACCTGACGCCGCAGTGCAACAGCAGCCGCAGGCGGTAGTTGGCAGGTTGACGGTCTCGTGGGCCCGCCACGCGCTCGTCTCGTCCAAGCCGAGCGCGGCAATCCCCTCCAGGCGAGCAGCGTCATCCACCAGCGGGCTGTCTTGGTCGCGCACCGCCCGTATCACGGTCGCCCACCTAACCCCGAGGTCACGAACAACCGCCGCCACCGCGTGGGCATCGTCCAGGTCCGCACCCTGCAGGCCGACTCTACCGGGAGACGACGCCGGCGATGCCGGCCCGCGTCACCGCTGCCCTGGACGACCCGGCCGCCCTCTACACTCGCGATGTCGCTCCGCTGGGCTGTCTCATCCTGCGGTGGGCTTCACGCAAGCCGGGATCCGATCGAAAGGACACGAGAGATGAGAAAGCTGATCGTGAGCACCTTCTTGACCCTCGACGGGGTCATGCAGGCCCCCGGCGGACCTGGAGAGGACGACAGCGGCGGCTTCGCGCACGGTGGCTGGTCGGTGAACTATTGGGACGAGCAGATGGGTCAGATCATGGACGAGGCGACGAGCACGCCGTTCGCCATGGTGCTCGGACGCAGGACCTACGACATCATGGCCGCATATTGGCCGCACGCCCCAGAGGAGGCCGGCGCCAAGCCATTCAACGACGCCACCAAGTACGTCGCGGCGCAGAGTCATCCCAGGTTGGAGTGGAGCAACTCGGTCCTGATCGAGGGAGACGCGGCCGAAGGCATCGCGGCGCTCAAGAAACAAGATGGGCCAGAGCTGCAGGTGCATGGCAGCGGGAACCTGATCCAGACGCTGTTGCGCCACAACCTCGTCGACCAATACCGCCTGTGGGTCTTCCCCCTGGTCATCGGGTCGGGCAAACGGCTGTTCGCCGAAGGCACCATCCCCTCCGGGCTCAAGCTCGTCGACAGCAAGGTCTCCACCACTGGCGTCGTGATCGGTACCTACGAGCCAGCCGGCAAGGTCGTCACAGGATCGTTCGCGCTGGAGTGACCGCGGACGACTTCCGCCACACGCGGGTGGCGCGGCCGGCGAAGACGACGACGTTGCACCTGGCGGCGACGGCTCCCAGCTCGACGCGGGGTGAGGTCCGTCCTCGGCGACCACCTCGTGGGCAAGAGCCCGAAGGGCTCGCGGGCAGCCGGGTGGGGAGACTCGAACGTTGGCCCGCCTCCTGAAGTGCTGCCTGTTGCGTCCCTTATCGGGGGGCTCGCCCGGCTGCTCAGACCCGGAAGTGACCGCCGATGCCGGTAACTCTCCCCTGGCCGCCGTCCGGGGGTCTCCTCAGCGTGGACCGCTGGGTTCCCCGTCCGGACGGGATGTTCGCAACGGCCACGATCATGGCGGCGACGATCGGTAGCGCCAGCGTCAACGTCGACGGCACGACCAGCGCGGCCGCCATGAGCATCCAGCCCGACAGGGGCAGCGCCAAGGCGGATCGGTCCAGCCAGACGACCAGCCCGATCGCGTACAGCAGCGCGCCGACGAGCATGGTGGAACCGACGGCATACCCCGACCACCGGTAGATGCCATGCTGTCCCGGAGGCTGAATGGCGATGACCAGGCATCCGAGACTGCCTACCGCGATCGCCAGCACCATTGCGGTGAGCCGCAGACCTTGCTGGCCGGCACCACTGACCCGGCTGATCCAGGGCCTCCGCCGGCGGATGACGGCCCACACGAGCGCGATGAGGAAGACGAGATACGCGACGTCGATCATCCCGATGCACCTGTCACCCGAGTCGGTCTCCCACTATAGGCACGACACAGCGAGGGCGGGATCACGAGCTTGGAAGACGCGCCGACATCCCGTGCACCCCGGTTAGTGGTAGAGGTGGGAGACTCGAACTCCACTTCGCCTGTCTCCCACGCCCGAGGTCAGAAGGCTGTAGGTCCAGCCACCTGCGGTTCCTATGAACGGGCGAGACCTCTCCTGCCCGCTGTTGTCCATCGTTTGCCAGTCGGCTGCGGACCCAGCACGGACCAGAGGGTTCGGTCCCGTCCGGTCGTGGACGCTCTGGCGGAGGGATCCTCCGCGATGAGAACCGGACTGCTGTCCACAACCGGTCGTTCCGGAGAGCAGCGGCGTAGCGGTCAAGGTGTCCAGGTGACCGTTCACGGGCTAGATGGACGAGGCCAGGCGCTCGCGCCTGTGCTCATCGGTCGCCGTCGCTGACTTCGCTGTTGTCGCCGGTCCGCGCTACGCTGCCAGAGCTCACCACGTGTCACGACGAAGGAGTGTCTGATGGCCTCTCGACTCAACCCCTACATCAACTTCAACGACAACGCGCGCCAAGCCATGGAGTTCTACAAGGGGGTCTTCGGCGGCAACCTGACCCTGAACACCTTTGGTGAGTATGGCGCCCAAGACTCACCCGACGCCGACAAGATCATGCACGGCCAGCTCGAGACCGACAGCGGCTTCACCCTCATGGGTGCCGACACCCCGGCTGGGATGCAGCGCAACCCCGGCGACAACATCGCGATCAGCCTGAGCGGGGACGACGCCGATGCGCTGCGCGGCTACTGGGAGCAGCTGGCGGACGGCGGCACGGTCTCGGTTCCGTTGGAGAAGCAGATGTGGGGGGACGAGTTCGGCATGTGCGTGGACCGGTTCGGCATCCCTTGGATGGTCAACATCGGTCAGCCGCAGGCTTGACGCGCCCTCGCTAGGTACCGGATCGGCCGGCCGGGCACGGCAAAGCCGATTACAGCCTTGTCGGGATGGACCAAGGATAGGACGGGTTGTAAGCGTCGTGTGCCCAGGGCCGATGGTGCTCTGCACGGGCGGATCACGGTCGCGGAGCAGGCGACCGAGATCGCCGGGCCTTCACCTGGGGGCCCAAGACCGAGGCCGGCGGCGGAACGTGACCCTGCCGGCGGTCGCGGCCGCCGCCCTGGCCGAACACTTGGATAACTACAGCGAGCGCGACCCGGATGGGCTGGTGTTCCCGTCCCCGGAGGGCGGCCTGCTGCGACGGAGCAACTTCGGTCGTCGGGTGTGGCGGCCGGCCACGCGGGCGGCAAGGGCCAAGGGTGGGCCGTACCTGGCCGCGGGGCTGGTGGGCTCTGCTGTGTGAAGGGAGCGCGGCGCCCACACGTCCCCTCGACTGCCCTCGCGGTGCGCTACATCGTTGCAGCTCAACCGCCCTCTAAGCTCGAGGCCGAATGGTGCTACGCGGGGTGTCGCGAGGCATGGTCTCTGGCAGATTGCTGGCACGCCAGGCCCTGCCCGCTCACGAAGGGACACAGAACCCGGCTGCGCCCGCCACCGAGACCTCATGCCCGTAAGTGACGGCGGGCTCACGCGATGCCGACCTGCGTTTCTTCAGCACGCCGTTGTCGACCGAGGCGTGGATCCCTCCCGCCATCACGTGGGCGGGCAGAGTGATCGAGCGGCGCAAGGCACCGTTGCTCGGATCGGCCAGGCCAAGTGCTTCGTATAGTTAAGCGTAGATGCCCAGAGGCCACCCTACGTCTAGGAAATCTTGCTCACGACCCCAGGAGCGGTGCATGGCAAGCGACTACTCTGAGCTGTCCCGGCGGATCAAGCAGGCAGGGTTCCTGCGCCGGCGGCCCGCCTACTACGCCGCCAAGAGCGCCTCCACCGCCGTGCTGCTCGCCGCCGGCTGGACCGCCTTCTTCCTGCTGGGGGACTCCTGGTGGCAGCTCGTGACCGCCGTGTTCCTGGCGTTCGCGTTCACCCAGATCGCCTTCCTCGGGCATGACGCCGGCCACCGGCAGATCTTCGGCACCCGGCGGGCCAACGGCCTGCTCGGCCTGGTCCTCGGCAATCTCCTCATCGGGGTGAGCTACACCTGGTGGGTCGGCAAGCATAACCGCCACCACAGCAACCCCAACCACACCGACCTGGATCCCGACGTCACCATCGGCGTGCTCGCGTTCACCGCCGCCCAGGCCAGCGACAAGCGGGGGCTGGTCCGGGCGGTCGTGCGGTTCCAGGCCTACCTGTTCTTCCCGCTGCTCCTGCTGGAGGCGGGGCACCTGCACGCGGCCAGCATCAAGGCCGTGCTGGGCGGCCGGGAGCGGCTGGACCGGGTCGAGGCGCTCCTGTTGCTTGTCCACGCCGGTGCCTACGTCGCGGTGCTGCTGCTGGTGCTGTCGCCGCTGCGGGCGGCGGCGTTCCTGCTCCTCCAGCAGGGCTTGTTCGGCCTGTACCTCGGGTGCTGCTTCGCCCCCAACCATAAGGGCATGCCCATACTCGAAGAAGGCAAGGAGCCCGACTACCTCCGCCGCCAGGTGCTGACGTCCCGCAATGTGCGCGGCAGTCGGGTGGTCGACTTCCTGATGGGCGGGCTCAACTACCAGATCGAGCACCACCTGTTCCCGAGCATGCCGCGGCCCAACCTGCGCCACGCGCAGCCGCTGGTGCGGGCGTTCTGCATCGAGCGCGGCGTCTCCTACAGCGAAAGCAGCGTCTTCGGCTCGTATGGGGAGGCGCTCCGTCACCTGCACGAGGCCGGCGTCCCGCTCCGCTCGGCCGCGGCCGACGCCGTCATCGACTAGGCGTCTGGGAGCTGGGAGGTGATGCCCTTGGCCTGCTCCAGAATCGGGTTGAGATCCTCTGCCTCGATGAGTTCGTGGGTCTCCAGGTGCTCGAAGGCCCCGGTGCTGCTCACCGCCAGACTGGTCGCCGCCGCTGCCCGGGAATCGGGGAGCTCCACGATGACGAACCCGTCGTACTGACCAAACATCAGGTAGTAGGCCTCAAGCTTGCCCCCCGCGGACTCCACCGCCTTGGACACCACCGTTACCCGATCGCTTGGTTGCTCCATGGCCCGGGCGATGGCCTCACTCTTGAGGGTGAAGAACACCGCATACTTCGACATCGCCGCCTACCCCCTCCACCAGCGCACCTTGGGATCCCGAATCGCCCGCTCGCTGAAGGCTATGCGCCCAACACTCGACGGACAAGCAAGCAAGGCCGATGGGCAGATATGCTGCAACGTTCCCGACTTGCAGCCTTGCCTAGATGACCAGCAGATGGGCCGACTGTCGCCCGAGGTGTGGCCGGGTGACAGAAGGCCACTTGCGGTGTCGTTTCTGGAAGTCTCTGGCGACCCGCGGTTCAGAAACCTCCGGCGCCACGCTGTTTGAGCCGAACACGCCGCTGGCGCTCGGCGGGGTGGCGTCGACCGGCGGCCGCCCGAGGCGTCGACTCGGCCGAGCGCCGCCCACGCAGAGCTGCCAACAGCTGGGCCAACTGATGCCAGGTGCCGTCGTAGCGGGGCACCCGGCGCCTTACTCCGGGCGGCGTGCATCCTCCCCGAACAGAAACGACAACAGGACAAAGCGCCGCCCGGCGGTCACGTCCAGGACCTCGTGTAGGTGCGAGCAGCTGAACAGCAGCGCAGCGCCGGGGGCCGGC
>Ga0307278_10000040_pt1 | contig 61242 bp, 51 predicted proteins | sample ER_DNA_117_FD_194482 | JGI IMG/M metagenome (GOLD analysis project Ga0307278, IMG submission 194482) | Bulk soil microbial communities from the East River watershed near Crested Butte, Colorado, United States - ER_DNA_117 | ecosystem: Environmental > Terrestrial > Soil > Floodplain | place... | reverse complement strand
GTCATCGACCATCCCGACGCCCGCGTGCTGGTCGACACCGGCATGACGGAGCTGCGCCCGGAGGTGGCCGACATGGACCCCCGCCTCGTCCCGCTGAGCGAGCAGGCGTTCGACCTCGCCGGCGTCGACGTCGTCGTCAACACGCACCTGCACTTTGACCACTGCGGCGGCAACCACCTGTTCGCCGGACGGCCGATTTACGTTCAGCGGCAGGAGCTCGAGGACGCGCGCACGGAGGACGACTACACGATCCGCGAGTGGGTCGACGCGCCTGGCGTGCGCTACGAGCCGGTCGACGGCGAGCTCGAGCTGCTGCCCGGGCTCCGCCTCGTCCCGGCGCCGGGCCACACGCGCGGCATGCAGGTGGTCGTCGTCGAGACGGGCGGGCGTCCGGTCGTCGTCGGCGGTGACGTGGCCGTTCGCTTCGGCGAGCTCGACGAGCCGCGCACGGAGGGCCAGCTGCGGGTGTGCGCGCTCGAGCCCGAGCTCGTGTGGCTCGCGCACGAGCATGAGCCCTGGCGGCCGCGCATCGTGTAAGGCGCGCTGCAGTGGATATGACGGGTTGCCTACAAGTGGGTCGTCCTCTCGAACACGACGATCGGGATGCTGCTCGCGACGATCAACTCGTCGATCATCCTCATCGCACTCGATATCTTCCGCAGGATCCATCTCGACCCGCTGACGCTGGCGAACACGAACTACCTACTCAGGACCACGGCATGCCTGCTGGTCGGCTGCGCCAGTGTTCCGCCAATGACGCCTGAGCGCGTTTTGGGGGCGTCAGCCGATTCGCTCGGCCAGCCCGATGAGAATGCCCTCGGGGCCTCGGACGTAGCAGAGCCGATACACGTTTTCGTACTGAACCACCTCGTCGACGAGCTGCGCGCCGTGCTCGCGGAGCCGGGCCAGCGTATCGTCGAGGTCGTCCACGGCGAACATGACGCGGAGGTAGCCGAGAGCGTTCACCGGGGCGTTCCGGTGATCGGCGACCACAGACGGCGTGAGAAAGCGCGAGAGTTCGATCCCGCCGTGGCCGTCCGGAGTACGCATCATGGCGATCTCGACGCGCTGGTCGCGCAGTCCAGTGACGCGCCCTGACCAGTCTCCTTCGATCATGGCTCGCCCTTCGAGTTCGAGGCCCAGCTCGGCGAAAAAAGAGATGGCGGCATCAAGCGATTCCACCACGATGCCGACGTTGTCCATCCGTTGAAGCGCCACGCGGCGATTCTTGCGGATCGCGAAGATCGCCCGTGTCCGCAGGTACACGTGGGATCAGATGTCCGTACCTCTGGGTTGCGCGAGTGTCCTGTCACTTGGCGCCGGGAGGGCAAAAATTGGGCAAAAGTTTCGGCGGCCGGCAGACCGTCGAGAACAAGAAAGGCCCCGTCTCCGGGGCCTTTCTAGTAGCGGGGGCAGGATTTGAACCTGCGACCTCCGGGTTATGAGCCCGGCGAGCTACCTGACTGCTCCACCCCGCGGCGCGGGATCCATTATAGCCCAGAGCGGGCGGCGGATCCTGGGCAGATTGGCGACCATGAAACCAGCCGCGAGCACGGCGATTCCGGCCACCGCGTCGAAGATGAAGTGGTTCCCTGTGACCACGATCGTCAGCATGACCGCGATCGGGTAGAGCACGCCGAGCACGCGCAGCCATACTTGGCGCGCGTAGCGTATGAGGCCGATCCCGACGCCCATCGCCCACCCGGCGTGCAGGCTCGGCACGGCCGCGACCGGGTTCGAGAACGCCGAGGCGTTCGGCGAGCCGATGTCGAGATTCCAGACCACGCGCAGCGTGTCCTCGATGCCGATCCCGAGCAGGCGCGGTGGTGCGGTCGGGAACTGCCAGTGGATGAAGACTGCGATCGCGGTCGCGGCCAGGAACCCGTTGCGGAAGCTGCGAAAACCGTCGCGCGAGCGGTGATACAGCCATAGGAAGAAGATCGCCGTCAGAACGAAGTGCCCGACAAAATAGAAGACGTTCATTGCCTCCACCAACTCCGGGAAACCGAGAAACGCGCGCTGGACGGACTGCTCCCAGGCGAAGTTGAGCCCCCGCTCGAGGTTGTCGATCTTCTGCGCGTTCGCCATCGCGGCCGACCAGTTCGGGTGGATCAGCATCCGCGCGACCTCATACGCCGAGACGGCCGCAAGGACGATGAGGATCTGCTTGATCCCGTCGCGCCGCTGAATGCCCGCCCACGCGCGTCGCATCAGAGTAATCCTAAAACGCGTTGGTACCCTCGTGACAATGCGCGTCAAACCTCCCGCTTTCTGATGCGCGTCGCCGCCATCGATCTCGGCACGAACACAACGAGACTACTCGTCGCTGAGGTCAACGCAGAGCGCGTGGAAGAAATTTCCCGGCGGACCACGATCACGCGGCTTGGCGAAGGCGTGGACGCACGGCACCGCCTGCTTCCGCTCCCGATCGCCCGCGTCCGCAACTGCCTGACCGACTACCGCCGCGAGCTGGAAGAACTGGGCGCCGAGCGAACGCTGGCGGTTGGGACGAGCGCCGTTCGCGACGCGGAGAACGGGGAGGCCTTTCTCGGCGAGCTCGAATGGAGCTACGGCTTCACCACCCGACTACTCACCGGCGAACAGGAAGCCGATCTCACGCTGCGCGGCGTCGGCCAGGCGGGCGAGGACACGCTCGTCGTCGACATCGGCGGCGGCTCGACGGAGCTCATCGGCACCGAGGCTCGGATCAGCACCGAGCTCGGATCCGTGCGCCTGACAGAGCGTTTCCTGCCCTCCGATCCGCCGAGCGAAGACGAGCTTGACGCGCTCGGGGCAGCGGCGCGCTCGGTGCTCGCCGAGCAGGTCCCGGAGACGCTCACAGCTCGCCGCGCGATCGGCGTCGCGGGCACAGTCACGTCATTGGCCGCGCTCGACCTCGGCCTGGCTGAGTACGACCGCGACCGCGTGCACGGCCATCGGCTCGGCGACGGCGCCGTCAAGGCGCAGCTGGAGCGGCTCGCCGCTCTCCCTCTCGCCGAGCGGAGCCGGGTGCCAGGGCTCGAGCCGGAGCGCGCCCCGGTGATCGTGGCCGGCGCGGTCATCCTCAGAGAGGTCATGCGCCATTTCGGCCTCGCGTCGATCGAAGTGAGCGAGCGCGACATCCTGGACGGGATCGCGCTCGAGGCCGCGGCGCTGCCAGAGCCGGTCGAGGGCAACGCGCCTCCCGGCGCCTACACCTGCTGCTGATCGTCGGTTCCAGCAGCCGGCTCGTCCTCGGCCAGGCGCCGCTGGAGGACGCTGCGCGAGAGAACGCCCACCAATCGCCCGCCCTCGACCACGGGCACACGCTCGGCGTCGTGCTCCTCGAGGAACCGGAATGCCTCTTCGAGATCCATCTCGGAATCGAGCGTGTAGAGAGGCTCCTCCGCGATCTCCCCTACCGGCGTCTCGCGCGGGTCGCGCCCGGTCGCGACCACCTCGCGCACGAGCGTCTTCCGCGTCACGACCCCCACGAGGCGGCCTTCGTCGCAGACGAAGACAGCCCGCACTTCGGGCCGCGCGAGGAGCTGCCCAGCCTCGACCGCCGGCGCCGACACCTCGAGCGTCCGCGGCTCGGACACCATCGCCTCCCGTACCCTGCTCACGGGTAGATGCCTCGGGCGTCCAGTGCGGCTGCGACCTCTCGGATGGCGACGACGAGCGCCGCGCTGCGCAAGTGCATGTGCTGCTGGTCGGCGAGCTCCCAGACGCGGTCGAACGCGTCGTGCAGCTTGTCGGCGAGCCTGGCGCGGATCTCGTCGCGGTTCCAGAAGATGCGGCCGAGATCCTGCACCCACTCGAAGTAGGAGACGGTGACCCCGCCCGCGTTGGTGAGGATGTCCGGCAGGACGACGATTCCTCGCTCGGCGAGGATCGCATCCGCCTCGATCGTGGTCGGGCCGTTGGCGCCCTCGGCAACGAGCTTGCACTCGACACGGGGCGTGTTCTCGGCGGTCAACTGCTCCTCGAGCGCAGCGAGCACGAGGATGTCGCACGGGAGCTCGAGCAGCTCGGCGTTCGAGACGTGCTCTACACCAGGGTAGTCAGCCAGGGTCCCTTGCTCCCTCACCCAGTCGTCGACGGCCCGGAGGTCGAGCCCTTCGGGGGCGTAGACCCCGCCGGAGATGTCCGAGACGGCGAGGACCCTGGCGCCCCGGGCGACGAGGTCCCGCGCGGCAACCCCACCCACGTTGCCGAAGCCCTGGACAACGCAGGCCTGCTCGGCAAGCGTCCAGCCGAGCTTGTGGCATGCGCGCTCGATCACCATCACGACGCCCGCACCGGTTGCCTCGCTGCGGAAGACGGAGCCGCCGATTGCGATCGGCTTGCCAGTGACGACCTCGGGGACGGCGTAGCCCACCTGCATCGAGTACGTGTCCATCATCCAGGCCATCGTCTGCTCATTCGTCGCCATGTCCGGCGCGGGGATGTCCTTCTCGGGTCCGATGACCGGCAGGAGCTCGATCGTGAACCTCCGCGTGAGTCGCTGTACCTCGTCGAGCGAGAGCTCGCGCGGGTTGCACCGCACTCCGCCCTTGGCACCGCCGTAAGGAAGTCTGAGGAGCGCACACTTCCACGTCATCCACATGGCGAGCGCCGCACACTCGCCCAGCGACACGTGGGGGTCGTAGCGGATGCCTCCCTTCGTCGGGCCGAGCACGCTCGAGTGCAGGACGCGGTAGCCCGGGAAGACGACCCAGCGGCCGTCGTCGAGGCGGACGGGGATGCTGACCATGACCGCGCGTTCCGGATAGCGGAGCCGCTCCGCGGCACCGGGGTCGATGTCGGCATGGGTGAGCGCTTCCTCGAACTGCGCCACGGCAGTCCGAAAGAGCGGTGTATCCCACTCCAGAGGCTGTTCCTCGACCGAGACCTCGTCGATCTTGGCCACGGCGACGAGTCTATTTGGGGCGCACTCTGAGCGTCAGACCGGTCACGTCCTCGACCACGACGGGCTCGCCGGCATCGACTCCGGCCGGGCAGACCGCGCGCCAGAGCTCCCCTTGGACACGCACCTGCCCTTCCGGCCGGCAAGCGCTCGCCGCCACCCCCTCCGCTCCGACGAGCGCCTCGGCCCCTCCGATCGCGGGACGAGCCCTGCGCGAGAGCCTGATCCAGAGCGCCGCCTCTCCGATCTCGATCGTCATCCCCGCCAGGATCACGGCGACCCCCCAGCCGGGCGGCAGCACGAAGACAGCCAGGAAGATGGCGAAGATGAGCGCCAGGCTCTGACCTAGGTCGAGACGATGAGCACGGGCGTCCCGATCCGCACGTGGTCGAAGAGCCAGGTCGCATCCGGGATGAACATGCGGATGCAGCCGTGCGAGGCCGAGTAGCCGATCGAAGCCGCATCGGGAGTCCCGTGAATGCCGACGCCCGGTGCCGAGAGGCCCATCCAGCGCGTGCCGAGCGGATTGCCGGGCCCCGGAGGAATCGGCTTCAGCCCTCGCGCCCATTCGGAGTCGGGCGGACGCCACCACGGGTTGCGCTGCATGTCGACGATGTGCCAGAGACCGGTCGGCGTCGGATACTGCGCCTGTCCCGTGGCGACCCGGAACGTGCGCACTGGACGCGTGCCGTTGAAGAGGTCGAGCCGGTTCGAGCCACGGTGGATGGCGATCACGGGCCCGAACCTCGCGCGTGTGACGGTCGGCTTCAGCGGCTTCATCACGAGCGGCAGCGCCGGCCGGATCCGCGTCTTGAGCGTGCGCGAGATCGCGGCGGTCATCGTCCCACGCCGCACTGCTCGGCCCCACTTGGAGTCGCTGATCGACGGGCGCCCGTCGACGAGGCCCTTGAGCTTCGCGTCCTGGACGGGGATCCCGAAGCGCTCGTCGAGCGCGGCCACGTAGCGGCGTACCTTCTTCCTGTCGACGACTACGGGCACGTCGACGTCGTCACCGCTGTCAGCGCTGAAGGCTCGCGAAACGGCGTCGTCGACGCCGACGACGATCCCGAGGCGGGAGGTCGAGACGCTCCAGCGCTTCTTGCCGAAGCGGAAGCGCAGCGGCGCCCCGAACCTGGCCGTGATCTGCTGGCTCGCTTGCCCGGCGTCGAGCCCGGAGACGTTGACCCCGGCGATCCTGACCCCCCGGCCGATCGCACGCGGCGGGCCTGCCGACGGTGCCACGGCGACCGCGGCGGAGAGGACGAGGACGAACGAAAGGACGGCACGCTTCCACAGCGCCATGTGCACGAAGGAGACGGCGGCTCGCTTCACGAGCCTAATGTTACGACCGATTGGCTCGCTTGGCCTAAGAGGCTCCAACACAATGAGCCTTGTGCCGCCGGGCCGCGCTGCTCGTCCCGAGGCGGCGTCCTCCGTCGCACTCAGGCTGACTAGCCTGGGTGCTCTCGGAGGCGCGAAGCGCCGAGCGCCATTGCCTCGGAACGACCATCGCACCCCAGCGACGAAGCGTCATTATGTTGGAGCCTCTAAGACTGAGGCACGTCGAGCGCCTCGAGCACGCCTTCGATGACGAGCTCGACCTGGTCGTCCTCCATGTGCGCGTAGAGCGGCAGCGTGACGACCCGTGCTGCGACAGCCTCGGTACGGGGCAGCGGCCTGCGCGAGCCGAGCTCCTCGTAGTAGGAGAAGAGGTGGATCGGCGGGTAGTGGACGCTCGTCTGGATGCGGCGCTCGACGAGGGCGGCCCGAACATCGTCCCTGCGACCCTCGGGGAGCAGGGCGACCGCGAGATGGTGAGCCGACGAGGTTCCCTCCTCGAGCTCGCCGAACGGCATCGTGATGCCGCTGGTGCCGTCCAGCCGTTCCCGGTAGCGAGCAGAGATCACGCCGCGCCTCGCGTTTTCGTCAGGCAGCCGGCGCAGCTGGTGGAGGCCGATCGCGGCTCGCAGCTCGTCGAGGCGGTAGTTGAAGCCCTGCGCGACGACGTCGTAGCTCGACGCATGCCCGCGGTGCCGTTCCCATGTGAGCGTCGTCATCCCGTGGGAGCGTAGGAGCCGCAGCCGGTCCGCCAAGTCGTCGTCGTCTGTGACGATCATCCCGCCTTCGCCGACCGGCAGGTTCTTGTTCGAGAAGAAGCTGAAGCAGCCGACGAGGCCGAGCGCTCCGCACGGGCGCCCGTGCCAGGTCGCCCCCGGAGCATGGGCGGCATCCTCGATCACCAGGAAGCCGCGCTGCTCGGCGAGCTCGTGAACGGCAGCCATGTCGCAGGGATAGCCCCCGTAGTGGAGGACGACCACCGCTTTTGTCTGCGGGCCGACTGCAGCTTCGACGTCGGCGGGATCGAGGTTGAGGTCGTCGGGGCCGCCGATGTCGCAGAAGATCGGAGTCGCCCCCGTGTGGGCAATCGCGTTGGCGGCGGCGACGAAGTTGAGTGACGGGAGCACGACCTCGTCGCCCGGCCCACAGCCTGCGGCAAGGAGGGCCAGGTGCAGCGCCGCCGTCCCGTTGGCGACTGCCAGCGCGTGACGCGCGGAGCAGAACTCCGCGAAGGCTGCTTCGAACTCGAGCACCTTGGGTCCCATGCTCCACCAGCCGGAGGTGATCACCTCGTCCACCGCCCGGCGGAGCTCGTCGTCCACGAGCACGTCGGCAAGCGGCACAGCCCTGGGACTACGCGAAGGACGCTGTGAAGGTTTCATGAGGTTGCCTTGACGAATCGGTAAGAAACTGCCATAACATATAGGCGGTACATAGGTTGAAGCGTACAAAGCGACGCTTCCAGGGGTGGGAGAGGTGAATCGGATGCGGCACGATTCCAGCGGCACCATCGCCGGTTGGGAAAATATTGAATGCGATGCCGAAGAAGGCGCGAGCCGAGTCGGCACCGTACTGGGCAAAGCGCTCAAGCGCGCGCTCGACATTATCGTTGCGGCGGCGCTCCTGCTCGCGCTGGCGCCGGTGATCTTCGTCGTCGCCCTCGCGATCAGGCTCGAGAGCGCCGGCCCGGCCTTCTACCGGTGCCGTCGTGTTGGGCGCGCCGGTCGCGAGTTCGACATGCTCAAGTTCCGCAAGATGCACAACGGCGCGAAGGGCCCCGCCCTCGCCTCTTGGGAGGACGATCGCTTCACGAAGCTCGGGCCTTTCCTCGCCAGGACGAAGCTGGACGAGCTCCCGCAACTTTGGAATGTGCTCAAGGGACAGATGAGCCTCGTCGGGCCGCGCCCCGAGGATACCGGCTTCGTCGAGCTGCACTCCGCCGAGTACGCCGTCATCCACAGCGTCAGCCCCGGGATCACCGGCCTCTGCCAACTCGCCTTTGCGAGAGAGAGCAAGATCCTCGATCCCGAGGACCGGGTCGGTCACTACGTGAACCAGATCCTTCCGCAGAAAGTACGAATCGATCAGCTCTACGCCTCGCAGCGCTCGTTTGGCATGGACCTGCGAATCCTGGGCTGGACGGCGCGTGCGGTCCTGTTCCAGCGGGAAGTCGCAGTCAATAGGCAGACGGGCAGCTTGAGCCTCCGCGCACCGCGCGGCGAGGGCCGGCAGGTCGCAATCGGTCGGATCCAGGCGTAACGATGTCGGGCACCTTCGAACTCTCCGCGGCCAAAGCGGGGCGCCGAAAGAAGCGCGCCCGGTCGAACGGCGCCGACAGTCTGAAAGATGTCAAGGCGATCGTGCTGGCCGGTGGGCGCGGCACGCGCCTGTTGCCGTACACGACGATCCTGCCCAAGCCTCTGATGCCGGTCGGCGAGCGGTCGATCCTCGAGATTGTCGTCGACCAACTCGAGCAGGCCGGAGTCGTCGACATTCGCTTCAGTGTTGGCTATCTCTCGCATCTGATCCGCGCCGTCTTCGACAATCGCCCGGCGAGCAGCGCCGAGATCACCTACGTCGCCGAGAAGGATGCGCTGGGCACAGCTGCGCCCCTGAAGCTGATGAAGGATCTGGACAGCACCTTCATCGCCATGAACGGCGACGTGCTAACGACGCTCGATTTCGGCAGCGTCGTCCGCCATCACCGCGCGCAGGGCAACGTCCTCACGATCGCGACGCACGACCGATCGATCAAGATCGACTACGGGATCCTCCACGTCGACCTCTTGCATCGCGTCCACGCGTTCGAGGAAAAGCCCGAGATCGTCTCGGCGGTGAGCATGGGCATCTACGTGATGGAGCCGGAGGTGCTCGAGCACATCCCCGACGGGGCCTTTTTCGACTTTCCCGACCTCGTCGCCGCGCTGCTCGAAGCGGGCCTGCCGATCGGCGCCTACCGCAGCGAAGACCTGTGGTTCGACATCGGGCGGCACGAGGACTACGAACGGGCTGTGGACGCCTGGAGCCAGAACGGCAATGGCAGCAAAGGGCTCGCCTCCACGAAGCGGAACGGCAGCGCTTCCGGCAAACGCAGGACGAGGAAAGAACGCTAACTCGTGCCCGACGGAACCGTCAGCGCTCTCCAGCCGACGCGCGAGAAAGTGCTCATCACCGGAGGCGCGGGCTTCACACACACGCACGAGGCCGCCGATCCTCCGCTTGCCACACGAGCGGCTGCCCGCTAGCGGGCGTGTCGTGACGGGGGTCGGAGTCTTACCATTGGGATCGACACTGGTGTATGCCCGCGCGTCAATCATCGCTGCCATCATCGCCCCTGATCCGGGCTCAGCCTGCGGATGCCGGACGCGAGTGTGGAGGCCGCTTGAGCGCTGAGCCGCAGCCGTCGCTCGATCCCGCCGCCGAGTCGCCGGCCCCCGACGGGACGGCCTACCGGATCCCGTCGGACACCCAGTCCAGCATGGTTTTCCGCGAGATCGCTGCCGCGGCCGAGGAGCAGAGGAAGCGCGGAGGCCAAGTGATAGTCGTCCAGGGGCTCGGCTTCGTCGGCGCCGCGGTCGCCGCCGCCATCGCGAGCGCCTCCGACGAGGCAGGCCAGCCGCTCCACTACGTCGTCGGGATCGATCTCCCGACCCCGGAGAGCTACTGGAAGATCGGCAAGATCAACGAGGGCGAGCCGCCGTTCCGCTCGCCCGACACAAAGCTGCCCGAGATCCTGCGTGAGGCGGTTCTCGAGCGCGGGAACCTCCGCGCGACAACGTGCGAGGAGGCGTACGCCCTCGCCGACGTGATCGTAGTCGACGTCCACCTCGACGTTGAGGACCGCGCCGCGGAAAGCGTCGACGGCATCCGGGTTGGCCTCGCCGGATTCGAGGCTGCCATGCGCACGATCGGGCGGAATATGCGGCCAGATGCGCTTGTCCTGGTGGAGACAACCGTCCCGATGGGGACGTGTGAGCGTGTGGCGCTTCCGATTCTCCAGCAGGAACGCATCAGGCGTGGAATCCGCGAGCCCGTCCGGCTCGCGAACGCGTACGAGCGGGTCATGCCCGGCCCGGGCTATGTCGATTCGATTCGGGCGTTCCGGCGGACGTACGCCGGCATCGACGAGGAGTCCGCAGAGCGGGCCCGCGCCTTTCTCTCGACGTTGATCGACGTAGACGAACACCCGCTCTGGCAGCTGGACGACACCGTGAGCAGCGAACTCGGCAAGTTGCTCGAGAACTCGTACCGATCGCTGAACATCGCGTTCATGCACGAGTGGACGCAGCTGGCCGAGAAAATCGGCGTCAACCTGTTCGAGGTGGTCGATTCCATCCGAGTCCGGAAGGGGACTCACGACAACATGCGTTATCCAGGCTTCGGCGTCGGCGGCTATTGCCTGACGAAGGACTCGCTGCTTGCCCAATGGAGTGCGGCGAATCTCTTCGGGGTCGAAACCGTCCTCGGGATGACTCTCACAGGTCTGAAGACGAATTACGAGATGCCTCTCCATACCCTGGCGCTTGCTGAAGAGCTCGCTGGCGGAGAGATCGCCGGCAAGACGATCGCAGTGTGCGGAGTCTCCTACCTCGCCGACGTCGCCGATACTCGCAACACTCCGACCGAGACGCTACTCGATGCACTGCTCGAGAAAGGAGCACGTCCGAAGGTCCACGACCCGCACGTTGTGACCTGGATCGAGCGACCCTCCATCGAGATCCACCAGAGTCTCGCCGCAGCGCTGAAGGGCGCGGACGGCGTCGTGCTCGCTGTGCCTCACGGCGTCTATCTCAAACTCTCCGCGGAAGACCTCCTTGCGCAGCTCACTCCTGGCGCCTTCGTCGTGGACGCGCAGGACATCCTCACCGACGAGAAGGCGCGTCTCCTCTGGGAGGCCGGGCGGCCCGTGGCCGGCGTCGGCAAGGGGCACTGGCGCACGAAGGGATACCACCTCAGCGGGTGAGCGAGCGCCGCATTCTGATCACGGGCGGCGCGGGCTTCATCGGGTACCACCTCGCCAAGCAACTCGCAGAAGAGGACGCCGACCACATCACCCTGCTCGACAACTTCTCGCGGGGGCGGAGTGACGATGAGCTCCGCGAGCTCTCGATGAGATCGAACGTCAACGTCGTCACCGGGGATCTGTGCGAGCCGTCGACTTGGGCGAGCCTCGAGCGCGGCTACGACGAAGTGTTCCATCTTGCGGCCGTCATCGGTGTGAAGAACGTCCTCGACCGCCCGCACGAGGTGATTCGGACCAACGCTCTCTCGACGCTGTACCTCCTCGACTGGCTCGATGCCGGTGGGGGCGAGAAGGTCCTCTTCTCGTCGACGAGCGAGGCGTATGCCTGGACGCAGCAGTTCCACGAGCTGCCGGTGCCCACGCCTGAGGACGTCCCACTCTCGCTGACTCAACTAGCCGACCCCCGCAGCTCATACGCGGGCAGCAAGATCTTCGGCGAGCTGGCGGTCACCCACGCCTGCGGAGCGCTCCGCAAGCGTTTCGTCATCGTCCGTTACCACAACGTCTATGGACCGCGGATGGGCAACGAGCATGTCATCCCGGAGCTCTTCCAGCGCGCGAAGGCCGGCCAGGACCCGCTCGTCGTCTACTCGGTTAATCATCGGCGCGCCTTCTGCTACGTCTCGGACGCCGTGGACGCGACGGTCGCGGCGATGCGATCTCCGGCGGCTGACGGGACGACGATCAACATTGGCAACGACCGCGAGGAGGTCTTGATCGGAGATCTAGCCGAGCGGATCCTCGCGCTCGCGAATCTGAAGGTGACTATCAAGCGGGAGCAGGCAGCCAACGATCCGATCGAGCGTCGTTGCCCCGATCTCTCGCGCGCCCGCGCTCTGCTGGACTTCGAGCCGCGGGTTTTGCTGGACGAGGGCCTGAAGCTCACGCTGACGTGGTACGCCAAGTAGCTCCCAATCTCCGACAAGATCCTGCATTTCTTGCTCACCATGACCCATTCGAACCTCACCAGCCTCATTACCGCGCAGGCATCCGTTCGGTCGACCCCCGAGCAGGAGCGGCTGCGCCAAACTGCTAGCGAGGTGCCAGAGACCGAAGGCATCGCGGCAAAAAAACAGCTACCACTCAGCGCCTTCACGATCGATGTCGAAGACTGGTATCAGTCGTGCGTGGACTTGGATGCCCCCATTAGCGAGCGAGTAGTGCGCAATGTAGATCGGGTGCTCGAAATTCTCGATGAACGCGGGGTGAAGGGAACATTCTTCGTCCAGGGTCTCGTGGCTGAGGCCTTCCCGCGACTCGTCGAGTCGCTCGTAAGCCTGGGGCACGAGGTGCAATCCCATGGCTACAGTCATCGACCGCTGTTCGAGATGAGCCGGAAGGAGTTGAGGGAGGAAGTCGTTCGAGGGCGCAAGACCGTCGAAGACGCGGCTGGAGTAGGCGTATGGGCATTCAGGGCTCAAGATTTCTCCATCCTCTCGCAGAATCTGTGGGCGTTGGATGAACTCTCCGAGGCCGGATACGAGGTCGACTCTTCGATTTTCCCTATGCAAACGCGTCGATACGGCATTCCCGGCTGGGATGTCGGGCCGTGTCAAGTGACAGTTCGAACTGGGGCAGAGATTCTCGAGGTGCCGGTCGCTATCTGGACAGTTGGCCGGTGGCGCGTCCCGGTCGCCGGCGGGGGTTATTTTCGCGTGTTACCGCAGGCGATCCTGACCCACGCTCTCAAAGAGATCATCGCGGACTCGCGACCCGCGGTCGTCTATTGCCATCCGTATGAGTTCAATCCCAACGAACTCGAGGACTATCGGCGAGCGGTTCCGGCCAGTCTGCGAGCGTCTCAAAATTTCGGACGGCGTGCCTTCGCGAGCCGCGTGCGTCGGCTCCTCGCGACGATGCCGTTCGGCCGATTCGACGAGGTACTGAGAACTTGGGGCCTCCGGTGAGAATCGTCTTCTTGGCCGCGGACGATCCGATTTACCTGCCGGAGTTCTTCGAGCGCGTTCTAGCCACTCTCGGCGAGCAGACGGAAGCAGTCTTCTCCGTGCCCCCGTTCTATAAAGGACAGACACCAATTCGAGCGGCGTGGCGCTACTATCGGAGCTTCGGCGCTGAAGGTGTCGCGCGGCTTACGACACGCGTCGCGTTGGCCAAGGCACGACGCCGGTCGATTGCGTCGCTGTGCCGTAAGCGAGGAATCGCGCACTCCGTCGTCCGCGATGTAAACGCATCGGAATTCGTTGCGCAGCTCTCGAAGTTACAGCCGGATCTCGTCGTATCCGTCAGCTGCCCTCAGATTTTCAAGAAGCCGCTGCTCAACGTCCCGGCGATCGGTTGCTTGAATATCCACGGGGCGATACTTCCAGACTATCGCGGCGTAATGCCGAGCTTCTGGATGCTCGCCAACGGGGAGTCTGAGGCTGGAGTGTCAATCTTCTTTATGAATGAGGACATCGACGCGGGCGATGTCGTCGGCCAGAGCGTGTTCGCGATCCTGCCCGACGAGACGCTCCACGGATTTCTTCGTCGCTCGAAGAATATTGCCGCGGATCTCCTCGTCGAGACGGTGCAGGCTATTGCGAGTAACGCGGTGACGCGCCTGCCGCTGGACTCGGCCGCCGGGTCGTATTACTCATGGCCGGACCGCGAGGCAGTGAAGCGTTTTCGAGCTCAGGGACGGCGGCTGTAGTGAGAGGCAATCTCGAGAGAAAGGGTGCGGGCGTCCGTCGTGCTCCGCGGACGATCCTGCTGACCGAGGACGCGCCGGCTTACGGCGTGCTCGCGGCTCTCCGCGCCCTCAGCGCGGCCGAGTACGTTCCATGGCTCGCGGTAACCGGTGCGGGTAGCTACGGCGAGCGGTCCCGCTCCGCCCACGGGATCACGCGGGTTCCCGATCCTGCCGCGAACGCCGACGCCTATGCCCACGCCCTGGCAGAGGTCGCGGAGCGGATCGGTGCATCCGCAGTTCTGCCCGGAACGGAAAATGCACTGCTCGCGCTGACGGAAAGGGAACACCTCTTTCGCAATGCCGCCGTCGGAACCTCATCGGCCGCCTCGTTGAAGCGTGCGCTCGACAAGGAAGAGCTCGCCCGTCTGGCATCCGAGGCCGGTCTCAATGCTCCGCCAACCATCGTCGTCGAGCGAGCTGAACTTCAGCGCCGGGCAGCGGAGCTCCGGTATCCGGCCATCGTCAAGCCGCCCCGCACGCGTATGCCCGGCAAAGACGGAGTCCTTCGGCACGGAGGCGCCCGCTGGGTTGGCAGCGCCGCGGAGCTTCTCGCCTCCGCCGATTCGCTCCCCGGCGAGCGCTGGCTCGTACAGGCTTATCTCTCGGGAGATCTCGTCGCCGTCTGCGGAGTGGCGTGGAAGGGACGGGTCGTCTGCCGAATCCACCAAATCGCACATCGGATCAGCCCTCCCCTTTGCGGCGGGAGCTCGTACGCCGCCACGATCGCGCCCGACCGGGAGCTCGACAACGGCGTAGAGCGGCTCGTCGAGCTGCTCGCGTGGAGTGGAGTCTTTCAGGTGCAGTTCGTTCGCACCCTCGAGCGTTCGTACGTGATCGATTTCAATCCGCGCATCTACGGCACACTCGCGCTCGCCGTCGCCGCCGGATTGAACCTACCCGACGTGTGGGCCTCTCTCGTGCTGGGGGCTACGCCAAGCGTCAACGGCTATCGCGTCGGCGTCCACTTTCGTTCCGAGGAGAAGGATGGTCTTGCGCTGCTCGCCGCGTTGGCGCAGCGCGACTGGAGGTCCGCTCTCGCCGGCCTCGTCCCGCGACGTCGAACGGTGCACGCAGCCTTTTCGCTCCGCGATCCACTGCCCCTTGCGACGAGCATCGCGAAGCTTGGCCGGACGAGAGAGGTGCTTCGACAGGCGCTGTCCGCAGGCCGACCTGACCGACGAGAGCGAGGTCGTCGATCTGCCGCGTTCCCCCCGAAGCGGCCGTAACCGTGCTCCCTTGCCTGAAGTGAACCGCACGTCTGCCGAGCGCCTTGCCCTCGGGCCTCGCTCGATCTACCCGGTAAAGGCAGCGCTCACACGTGCTCGCTCGGTGACCTGGCTTCTCCGGACACGCGGCCGGCGGCGCGGACACGGCGTCCGGATTCTCTACTATCACCGCGTCTCCGACGATCGCGACGAGCTCGCCGTCGGCTGCGCTCGCTTTCGAGCGCAGATGGATTTTCTCGCGGACGCCGGCTATCAAGTGGTCGATATCGCGCGGATCGTCGACATGCTTGCAGGAGATGTGCCCCCGAACGTACTCGGCCTTAGCTTCGACGACGGCTACCGTGACGTGGCGGAAAACGCATTGCCCATGCTTGAGGAGCGCGGCTTTTGCGCGACTGTTTTCGTCGCGACCGCCGTCATCGACGGGAAGGCGGCGATGACGTGGTACAGATCGCAACCGCCGCTGCTCTCGTGGGCCGAGATCGGAGCGCTCGAGCGGGGGGGAACGCTGCGCTTCGAAGCCCACACACTGACGCATCCGAGCCTCCTCGCCGTCGACGACGAGCAGGCGAGGGAGGAGATCGCGGACTCGAAGACCGTCCTCGAAACGCAACTCGCCCGTCCGGTCTCGCTCTTCTGTTATCCGGCCGGCCTTTTCGGCGAGCGCGAGCGCCAACTCGTGAAGGAAGCCGGCTACCGAGCGGCGGTTTCGTGCGAGCCCGGCACGAACGATTCGCGGACCGACCCCTTTGCACTGCGCCGGCTGCAGATCGACGCACGCGACGGCCTGCTCGATTTCAAGGCGAAGGTCGGGGGCGGGCACGACACACATTTGCCGCTGCAGGGCCTTTACCGCAGCTATCGACGCAGGCGCTATGGAGCCGGCAGGGGAAGGCCGCGCTTACTCAGCTCCCGCCGATAGAGCTCAACGTGAGCCTGGCGGAAGCTGGAGAGATCGAAGAGAGTCTCCGCGCGAGCTCGCGCGGAGCTGCCGAGTCTTCGGCGAAGCTCTGGGTCGGCTAGGAGGCGGCCGATAGCGCCCGCGAGCGCATCCGGGTCGCGCTGCGGTACGAGCAGCCCGCTCTCCGCGTGGACGACGAGCTCCGGCACGCCTCCGACGGCCGAGGCGACAATCGGCAGGGCCGCGGCCATTGCCTCGAGGATGGTCATCGGCATCGCCTCGGAGGTGCTCGAAAGCGCGAAGATATCGCTCTCGGCGAGAAGCTCCGGAACCGCGTCGTGTCGGCCGACCAGCTCGACGGAGCGCCCGAGGCCAAGACGCCGGATCTCGGCCTCGATCTGCGCTCGATCGGGGCCGTCACCGACGATGACAGCCCGGAACGCGTCCGCATCGAGTGCCGCGAGGGCGCGGACAAACGTCACGAAATCCTTCGGTGGGTGGAGCCGCCCCACCGTGACGATGACGGGCGCGCCGGCGGTCGGCCGCCACGTAGGAACCCCATTCAGCTCGATGCCATTGCGGATCACGACCGTCCGATCGGCATTGCACGTACCAGCGGCAAGCCCTCGCGCTACTTCGTTCTCTGCAACGCAGATGACGGTCGTTGTGAGAGGGCGCATTATTCGATCTCCCCAGAGATACACCCAGGACCGCCGACCTGGATGGGTTGCGAAGGCCCACCCGTGCGCGTTGAAAATCCGGATCGGGACGCCGGCGATGAAGGCCGCTAGGCGACCGAGAAGTCCTGCCTTCGCGCTGTTCGCGTGGACGATGTCGGGACGGAAACGGCGGCAGAGCCGGACGAGCTCGACCAGACCAAGAATGTCTTGCCCGGGATTGATCGAGCGCCGCACGTGCCGAAGCGGAACATAGCGAGCACCCGCGGCGAGTGCGGCATCCCGAAGCGGTCCTTCTCCATGCGCGGCGACGACGACGTCGAAGCGCTCGACCACGCCGGGGAGAAGCGCGGCGACGTAGCTCTTCACGCCGCCCACTTGGTCGAGCGTGACGAGAATCAGCAGGCGGGGCCGCCGATCCGCAGTGTCGCGGCCGTCGTTCAGAAGCTCCAAAGATCTCCGCCGTCGCATCGTCGACTCGACTGGTGGACGTGAGGCGCCTTTCCCGGCGTGAACCTCGCGCGTCTCTGTCTTCGCGTTACGCTCGACACCATTACGCTGAGAAAGGCTAAATGAACGGTATCGCCCTCTCGCTCCGCCGCCCTGACCTCGTCGTACGAGTCGCGGCTGCGTTAGCGGGCACAGGCTTGCTGGCCGCGCTCGCTGCCCTTCTAGCCGTCGTGCTCTGGCGGTATCCGCCTCCATTTCCGCTCGCCCTGGCGGGTGGACTTGGCATCCTGGCGATCCTCGCGCTCGCGCTCGCGCGGTACGAGGCCGCCGTCACGCTTGGGATCCTGCTATCGGGCGTGGCCCGGTGGGAGCCTGCACCTGCCGACGCCGTCCTCGCCGTCGTGATCGCGGTTGCACTCGCCACGGGACGTTTCCACCTCAACAGGATTCCCCTCGAGGTCATGGCTTTGATCGGGCTCTTCTTCGTTCTGAACGTCATCTCGGCGAGCGAGGCACTCGATCCGACAGAGGCGGCGAGATTCTTCTCTATCACGCTCTATCTCGGCATCTTCGGGATCTGGTTCACAAGCTATGTCCGGTCGCGCCGGCAAACGCGCTCGGTTGTCCGGGCATACCTCGTCATTGCGGTGGTTTCTGCGGTGCTCGGCTCGCTAGCAGTGCTCCTTCACTTCCCCGGGTACGAGACATTCACGAGCTACAAGGACCGCGGGCGCGCCGATGCGCTCTTCAAGGATCCGAACGTCTTCGGTCCGTTCCTCATTCCGATCGCGCTGATCGTGATCGAAGAGATTCTGGACCCTCGGCTGCTGCGCAGCAGCCGAGTGACGAAGCTCGGGCTTGTCGTGCTGCTCTCGGTCGGTGTCCTCTTCTCGTACTCCCGCGCCGCGTGGCTCAATCTGACGGCGGGGCTCGTCGTAATGCTCGTCGTCTTCGCTTTCCGACGCGGCGGTGGGCGGAAGGCAATCGTTCTGCTCAGCCTGCTCATTGCCCTCACTGCGGTGCTCACGACCACTGTCGCCGTTACCGGCAGCGTCCACTTTCTCGAAAAGCGTGCTCGCTTCCAGACGTACGATACCGGCCGCTTCGGCACGCAGGAGGCAGGAGTCGAGCTGGCAGAGCGGCATCCACTCGGGATCGGCCCCGGCCAGTTCGAGAAAATCGAGCCGAGGTCGCCTCACAGTACGTACGTCCGAGCGCTGACCGAACAGGGGATACTCGGATTCGTCGCCGTGCTCGCCCTGTTGCTACTTACGCTTGGACTCGCCGCGCGGAACGCGGTTCGAGGCCGGGACACGTTCGGCGTCGGATCCGCGGCGTTACTCGGCGCTTGGTGCGGAATCCTCTTGAACAGCGCTTTCGTCGACACCTATCACTGGCGACACCTCTGGCTCGTCGGGGCGCTCATCTGGGCGGGGGCCATGCGGCCGGGGCCGGCTTGGGAGGCGCGCGTCCGCTCCTAGTGGCGCCTTTCCCTCAGGTGGAAAATGCCCGAGGCTTGAGCGCTTCCTGCGTCAGGATGAACCCCGACCCCAGTCGCCGTAATTACTGTCGCCTCGTCGAACTAATGACACGCGGTTGAACCCGAGTCGGCGAAGGTGTAGCCAGCCTCAGGGAAGAATTGCCAGTCGTAGCTCGCCGGGTGCAACGCGAGGCGCAATACCCCGTAGGTGCTGGCGTTTCGCACCTCGCTGTTCGGACGGATCGTTCCAAAGGTGGAGTGGTTCCTTCCTCCCGTCCCGGCAACGATCTCGCGAATCCCACTCGCGTCGTCGCGACTCCCGCTCGGGTTCTGGGGGGCGAAGCGCTCGTACTCGTGCGAGTGTCCGCTCAGCACGAGATCGGCTCCCGCGTCGTACAGCGCCTGCCACAACGGCGCTACCGCCGTGTTGTCGCCGATCGTGTCAGACGAGAAGCGGGAATGGTGCCAATAGGCGAGCGTGCACGTCGCGGAGTTCGCCGCGAGATCCGCCCTGAGCCACTGCTCCTGAGGGGAACCGGCCGTGCACGACACCACACCGCAGTTCGAGTTGAGCGCGATCAGGTGCCAGCTGCCAAGGTTGAAGGAGTAGTAGCCCCTGCTGGGGTCGCCCGCCGCTGAACCGAAGTAGGCGAAGTAGCCGCCGGCATGCCCCGTCGGGTCGCAGTCCGTGCCGCCGCCGCTCACGTACTCGTGGTTGCCGAGGGTGGGATGCGTGATCGACCGAACTCGTCCCCACGTCGAGTCATAGGCCTGCATAAACGCGTTGTAGCCGCCACATTCGTATTGGTTATCGCCGAGCGTGAGGACTGCGCTGTATCCTGCATTTGCGACGAGATCCGACGTGTACCTCTGTCGGCAGCTTGAGGACGTGCCAAAACCGCCGTTGTAGGAACTGGATGCGGGATCGCAAGCGATGTCGCCGACCGCCGCGATGACGGGATCGGCAGAGACCGTGAAGACGTTGGCCTGGCTCAAGCCTGTGTTCCCTGCACCGTCGGACTGTGACGCCTGAGCGGTGTACGTGCCGTACGCGAGCGCCGCGGAAGCATCGACAGACCACGATCCACCAGAGCCGACGGTGGCACTAAGGGTCTGAATCGGTGTCCCTTGGGGCAGCGTGCCGCCGTAGATCTCGACCGCGATCGAGGGGTTGTCGCCTACCGCCGTTCCCCCTGTACCCGCGAAGCGGGGCGTCGTGTCATTGATCACAGCGCCATTGGCCGGATCGGAGAGCGTGACCGGAGGGCCGGCGGTGTCGCCTCCGCCGCGGAAATGCGCCTCAATCTGCGCGTCCGTGAGGAGCGTGGCGTAGACCGCCGCCTCGTCAAGGTCGCCGTTGAAGTACGGATAGCCCGCGCCGAATCCGATCCGGAAGCTCGCAGTGTTGCTGATATCGCCGGTCGCCGGGCCGCCCGTGAAGAGGGAGCTTCCGTCCACGTAGATCCGCGTGCCGCTGTCGCGATCGAAGAGCGCGACGACGTGGTGCCAGCGGCCGTCGTCAACGCGTGTCGTCGAACCGTACGCCGTGCGGGTCACGATGCCGTCGTAGATCTTCGTCCTGAGTTGCCCGACGTGGCCTGCGTCGTCGGTCACCGTTACCTGCCAGTACGTATCGGACAGCCCCTGCTTCGCGATCGCGACTTGCTCACCATTGACGGTCGTCTTGAGCCAGATCTCGACGCTGAAGTCGCCTGTGCCGAAGTCCAGGGCGCCGCTCGCGGGATCTCCAATGATGACACGATCATCGACCCCATCGAGCCGCGCCGCGTTACTGGGTTCGAGAAGCGCGCCCGGCACGCCTTGCGTCATACCGCCCGAATACGCTCCCGGATTGTTGCTCGCCGACGAGTCGGCCGCCGTAGTTCCGCTCGTCTCCTCGAGACGCCAGTAGCCGCGCGGGTTGTCATTGAGGACGACATCTCGGTACGGCGGCGACGTGCCGGCGGTCACGACGGCCGTCTGCGCCGAGGTCGCTGAGCTCGAGCCAGCGAGGTTGGCAGCAGTCACGACTACGCGGATCGTCGCGTCCACGTCGGCTGGGGTGAGCGCGTAGCTCTGCGCGCTCGCACCGGCGATGTTGCTGCAGGCGGCGCCGGCGCTGTTGCAGCGGCGCCACTGATAGGCATAGGAAATCGGTTGCGTCCCCGACCACGTACCAGGATCGGCCGTCAGCGCCTGCCCGTCGACAGGCGTCCCCGAGATCGTCGGCGGGGCGGTGTTGGACGGCGGCGACGCGGCGTCCGTCACGACGGCCGTCTGCGCCGAGGAGGCGCTGCTCGAACCGGCGTTGTTGGAAGCGGTCACGAGCACGCGCATCGTCGCGCCGACATCGGCGCTGACGAGCGTGTGGGTCTGGGCGGTCGCGCCCGTGATGTCGTTGCAGGCGTTGCCGGAGCTGTTGCAGCGGCGCCACTGGTAGGCGTAGGAGATCGGCGGCGTACCCGACCAGGTGCCCGCGTCGGCGGTCAGCGTCTGCCCCTCGACGGGGGGGCCGGCAATCGTCGGCGCAGCCGTGTTCTGAGGCGGAGCGGCCTGAACGACGGCCGTTTGCGCCGAGCTGGCGGAGCTTGAGCCACCGGCGTTGGAGGCGGTCACAAGTGCGCGGATCGTCACGCCCACGTCGCCAGACACGAGCGTGTAGGTCTGTGCGGTCGCGCCCGTGATGTCGTTGCAGACGGAGCCGGAGCCATCACACCGGCGCCACTGGTAGACGTAGGAGATTGGCGCCGTCCCCGACCAAGTGCCCGAGTCGGCGGTCAGCGTCTGCCCGTCTTGCGCCGTCCCGGAAATTGTCGGCGCGGCAGTGTTGGACGGTGGAACAGGAACGGCGACGGTGAAGGTGCTGGCCGAGCTCTGTCCAACGTTGCCGGCCGCGTCGGTTTGCTCCGCGCGCGCCGTGTACGTGCCGTCGGCGAGCGGGGACGAGGCGTCCACGGAGAATAAGCCGGCGCCGTCGCGCGTCGTCGTGATTGTTTGGACAGGCGGCCCGGCTGGGCTCGGGCCGCTGTAGACCTTGATTGTGACAGTCAGCGAGTCGCCCGATCCTGTCCCGGCGGTGCCCGTGAATGGCGGAGTCGGGTCGATCGTAGTGCTGCCGTTCGACGGCGTGCTAAGCGTGATCGTAGGGGCTGTCGTATCAACCGTCCACGTCGAGGAGGCGACGGCGCTGTCGTTGCCGGCGGCGTCAGCCGCCTTCAACTGGAACGTGTGCGAGCCGTCCCCAAGCGCGGAGTAGCTCTGCGGGCTGCTGCAGCCGGCAAAGCTGCCGCTGTCGAGCTTGCAGAGGAAGCCCACCCCCGGCTCCGTATCCGAGAAGCTGAAGCTTGCGCTCGTCGAGCTGCTCGGATCGGACGGGCCGGACGTGATCGTCGGCGCCGGCGGCGGGGTCGCGTCGACCGCGAAAACCGTGAGAACGACGAAGTGGGTCGCATCGCCCTGTAAGCGCAACCTCCATACGCCTTCGTTCGAGAGACCGAAATCCTGGCACGGCCTGACCTCGTAATTGGACTCGCGGTTGAAGCCTTGGCCGCCCGTCGTCGGCCGATACTCGAGCGACGTATCGGCGTTCTTCGGGAGAGCGCCGTTGGATCTGGACTCAGCACGCTCGCTGCCCGCCGTGTTCGCGCATGCAGTCGCGAGAGAGGGGAGGATCCACGTGGTACTCCAGTTGCTGACGCCGGGCTTGACGCCCGCGGCCGTAACGTATGCTTGGCCGCCCGCGGCGAAGCTGGTTCTCGTGATCGTCAGCGCGGGGTCGGCATAGGTCGTGGCCTTCGCCACGTAGACGCTCTTGAACGCCGTCTTCGTCACAGCTCCGCTGCAGGCGACGTCGCCGTATTGGTTGAGGGTGAACCTCCACGGTCTCGCATTCGAAACAGGATCGCCTGCCTGGATGGTGTACGTGTTGTCGGCGGACGAGAAGTTACTGGCGGCAGTACACGGGAAAGAGGGATTCCGAACCGTGCCGCTGGAGTCGGTGACGACGAACTTGTAGAAGGTGCCGGAATCGGCGCCGCCGTCCGGGAAGATCACGTCGCCCGAGGTATAGATGTAGTTCTCCGCGCCTGTCGATCCGCCGAGGCGGAGCCGGTCGAACGAGAAGACGCCCTGCGTGGCATGAGCCACCGATCCGTACAGGATAACGGCGAGCGTGCAGAGGAGACCGACCGCGGCGGCACGCGCCGGGAGAGCACGACCCTGCTGAATGTCGTCCCCCCTCATTCTCACCTTCGTCTTGACGCAGCAACCGAGCTCACGACGTCCACTCCATTGTCTTCGTGGCCACCTGACACGCCTTGGGAGACAGATCTGACCGCACTGCTAGCCGCCCTCCGCGTGCCTCGATTCTCTCCCAGAGTCGCCTAGAGATCAAGAGGCCGAACGTCCTATAGAAATCTGCGGTACGGCCTACCGCAGGCGGCAGCTTGGCCGTCTACCGCGACATGGGGAGACGCTCTTCAGCCGGCACTGCTCGTGCGGCCCGAAGCGATGAGGCTTCGTCTCTATGATCCTGTGACTCGACCTGTGGTCACTGAGGGCGCCCCCGACTCCTCGGTGAGCGCTAAGACGTGGAGCATGAAGCGAACGTGTCTAGCGTGAACCTGCCGACCAGCTGCGGCGGTTGAGCGCCGAGCTAGACCCCAACCTGCGCTCTTCCACGCGCGGCGAACGTGAGCCGAGCACGATTGCGGGTGGCTCGGCGCTCCTACTCTCCGGACAGCTCGTCGCAAACGCCGGGTTCTTCGTCGCGGTTCTACTCATCGCGCGCGGACTGGGGCCCGCAGGACGCGGGACGATCGCCTTCATAACCGTTACCGCCCTCGTCGTCGGCCGTGCCACCAAGGTTGGAGTCACTGAGGCCACGACCGTGTTCGCCGCGCAGCGAGCTGACCAGCGCCCGGCGCTCTTGTCGAATCTTGTTCTTTTTACGTTCATGGGCGGACTGTCAGGAGCCGTCGTCGTTTGCGGCCTTCTCTTTTTACTAGGCGGCGCCCGGCCTGCCGGCGTTGGCGAGATCGAGCTCCTCATTCTCGCGCTAGGAGTACTCGCGAACGGTCTTGTCGTCTCAGGCAACGCGTTCCTGCTCGGCTGCGCTCGCATACGCCAGCGTGCGCTGCTCACGGCCGCCGCTCCGTGGATCTATGCGCTCTTGGTCGCGCTCGCCTGGGAAGGTCTGGGGCTAACGGTTGCGCGGGCGGCGGGCGCCTGGGTCACGTCGGAGGGAATATGGGCGCTCTCGCTTTTTGTGGTGTCTGTCCGTGGAATCGGCCTCGCGCGTCCGAGCTGGCAGCTCCTTCGTGAGTCGGTTTCATTTGGCGTGCGGGCGTGGGTCGGCAGTCTCTCGACGTTCGCGAACGCGCGAGCAGATCAGATCCTGATCGGATTCATCGCTTCCGAAGCCACACTTGGCATCTACGCGATCGCAGTGAATGGCGCCGAGATCCTGCTCTACTTTCCCCAGGCGACGGCGACCGCGCTCCTACCCGCGATCGCACGAGGCGACCCCGGCCGGAGATCGGAGCACACGTTACGTGTCTTCCGTACCGTCATGCTCCTCACCGCTCTCGGTGTACTCACAGGGGCCCTCGTCGGTGCGCCGCTCCTCCCTCTTCTGTTCGGCTCTGCCTTTCAGAGCTCGGTCCTACCGTTTCTCCTGCTGCTGCCTGGCGCACTCGGCTTCACGGCCAGCATCGTCTTCTCAAACGCCTTAGTCGCCTCATCGTCTCCCGGAGCGTCGTCACTCGGGCCCCTCGTCTCACTGGCTCTGGGGCTTCTCCTCGATATCGCGCTCATCCCAAGTTTCGGCGCGACCGGCGCCGCCGTCGCCTCAACCGTCGCGTTCTTGGCGGGCGGCATCACTGCTCTCGTCGCCTATCGGGTGCAAACAGGGTTCAGCTGGCGCGCGGTCGTTCCAGGTCGCGAAGATATCGCCGGGTTACGAGGTCTTCTGCGGCGGCTGCGGCGCGTGCCGGCGGCCGACGGAACAGGCACCGATCAAGGGCGCGGATGCGCGCCTAGCCCGAAGCGTGATTAGGGATGCTCCCGTGCCACGGTGGCCGCTCCCGGCACTCTCCTTCGGTAGTCGTTGCCCTGGATCACGGTGCTGCGGCCGAGGTCGACGATGCAGGCGTAGCTGGCGCCACGGAAGACGACTCGCCTGATTGTCATTCGAAGAGTGCCGTAGTCGACAAAGACTCCGACACGCTTTGGCACTCCGCTCTTGCGGGTGTCAATGACACCGTTCGCGATCGTGTTATCCGTCCCGGCCTGGTTCCCGGCGATGCCTTCGTCCCACTCGCTGATCACGCCGTATTTTATGTCGGGCCCTAACAGAAAGCGCCTGAAGAGGGAGCGTTTGGTGAACCGCTCGATGTAGATGCCGGTTCCTGTCGCTTTGCCCGATGCAGGATCGACGCCCTCTATGTGGTCGATATTGAGATCCGTGAACGTCGTGTCCTCCGTTTTGTTCAGCGTCTCAAGGCCCATCCACCCCGTATCGCGGACCCAAAGGCGTGAGACGGGCCGTGCCACCCGATGGCCGACGAGGACGCCCGCCTCCTCTGTGCCGTTCGACGAGCCGGGCGAGGAGTGCTTGATACCGCTTACTCGCACGTCCGTGATCGCCCCGATTACTGCGCGAGAGGACTCGTCGTTGTCGCTCGCATAGATGCCGAAGTTCCTGAAGCGCCGGATGACGACCCGCGTGACGATGAGCCCACTGGGCTCCCACGCGAGGATCGCGGAACCGACGCCGCCGTGGCCGTTGAACCGAGTGTCGTAGATCTTTGTGTTCCGGCCGCGCACGCCCCAGGTCGTGATCGCACTCGAGTGCGACGTCTTCGCATCTTCGGCGATGTCGAAGACGAGCCCGTGCACCTCACCGCCACCCGGCCCGTAGTTGCCCCCAAACTCGAGCCCGGCTCGTAGGACCGCCCTTCCGCGGTTGCGGGCGTACAGGCGATGCCCGGCACCGGCCTGAAAGTAGGGAGTCGGAGATGTCGTGCCGACGGTTGTGAAGTCTCCGTCCGCGAGGACGATGTTTGCGGGTGCCGCCCGCGCGAGCGCGTTCACGAGACCCTGACTCGTCCTGACGAAGACGCGGGTGCGGGGCAACCGGTAGTTGCGCGGAGCTGCCGGCGGGATCGGGGCGCGTTGAGTCGCCCTGAGCGATGTGCTCGCGCGCGCGGATGTCACGTCGCCCAGGCGCACGTCAGGCAAGAGCGGCGCCGCGCCTCCCGCGGCCGCAAACGCCGTGGTCGCGAGCGCTGCGGCAGCGCCGCGTTGGACGAGCGGCGCACTACTCGCTAGCCGCAGTCGCATCAGAGCACAGAAACGCGGCAGCCGCTCGCGCGCCAAGATCGCGGGTCCAAGATGGGGGTCACAAGATGGGTCGCACGTCGAGCGCTTCAGCCTAACTGAGCCGAACGAGGCCCGCGGCGGTCTCGCCCTCGAGGTTCCCCAGTGCGTCCGATTTCTTTCGTTATTGTGAGTGTCATGCAGGGTCGAGCCGAACGTGACGTCGCCGCAACGATTCACGCACGCTCGGAGGCGCGGCCGAAACTCGACGGAGAGCAGCCCATTGAACTGCGTCGCTACCTAGTCGCGCTTCGGGACAACTGGCTCCTGATCGTGCTGGTGGTCGTAATCATGACCGGCAGCGCCCTCGCCGTATCGCTCAAGCTGCCCAAGAATTACCGCGCGACGGCGAAGATTGTCGCCGAAGACTCAACCGACCCGCTTGCTAGTACGGATGCCGAGTCGATGAAGCGGCGGCTTGCGACGATCAAGGCACTGCTGACGACGCCGGAGACGCTCAGGCGAGCAACCGACGCCTTGCCGGGTACCACCGTCGGCTGGCTCCAGCACAGGGTGGAAACATCTGTCGACGGGGATGCGAACATCATCAACGTCTCGGCGACGGCTAGGCGACCCGAGGCGGCGGCTGCAATCGCAAATGCAGTCGCCAATGGCTTTCTCGCCCACCAGCGCCACATAGAGCGCCGGCGGCTTGCGGCAGCAAAGACGGCATTGCTGGGGGTACTCACGCGGCTCCGCAGCGTAGCGGGCGCGAGCGCCGAGATCGACGCGATTCGTCAGAGGATCAGCGAGCTGAGCGTCAGCCAGGCGAGCGCCGGCTCCGAGCTCGCGCTCGCTCAGTCGGCGCAGCCGCCGTCCTCCCAGAGTTCGCCGCATCCCGTTCGAAGCACCGTTCTTGCGTTCTTCGCGTCCATCTTCATCGGAGTCATCTTCGTCGTCGGGCGAGAGCAACTCGTGCCGCGCATCGGCGCCTCTCGCGAGCTGAGCCGTCTCATGGGACTTCCTGTGCTCGCGGAGATCCCCGACACAACGCGACGCTTCGGCCCGGCGGCAAAACTGTTGGCGAACGTCGAGCGCGAGGGCTACGAGACGCTCGCGAGTGTCCTCTCGTTTGAGCTCCCCGCCCGCGGACACCAAAGCGTCCTCATCGCCAGCGCGCTTCATGGCGAAGGCAAGACGCAGGTTGTCGCCGGGCTCGGCCGCGCGCTCGCGCGGGGAGGCCACAAAACGTTGCTCGTGTCGGCGGACATGCGATGGCCCCGGCTTCATGAGCGCTTCGAGATCGAGTCGGAGCCCGGTCTCTCCGAAATCCTCGCCGCCTCGAGCCGGGACGGGGCGACAGCAACCGATTCGAGAATTCTCACGGCCGCCAAGCCAGTGGTGCCGGATCGCGGCGGCGGGGGCGAGCTCAGCGTCCTGCCAAGCGGACGGGAACCAGCGAATCCGGCGCGGCTGCTGTCAAGCAATGCACTTGGAGCGTTCTTTGATGAGCTGGACCGCCTCGACTACCGCTACGTCATAGTGGACGGCCCTCCGCTCCTGGGCATCGTTGATAGCCAGATCCTCGCCCGTGAGGTCGACGCCGTCCTCATCGTGTGTCACCTTGGTCTTCTCCGGGCCGAGAACGTCATCGACATGCGCGAGCAGCTCGATCGGCTGGGCCTCAATGTCGTCGGGCTCGTTGCGATCCGGCGCCGCACGGGACCGATCTCGTCTTACCTGGACCAGACTGCGCCGCCGGGCGAGGAGTAGTTCGTCGGCGTCGTCTACGCCTGCCCCCCCGGCCGCGACTCGAGCCGAGAACCCGTTGGGCTGGATAAGGTCATGACACGCGCTCTCGCCGTCAACGGCAGCGAGTCTGTCGTCTTCGTAGACAACGGACTCGTGCCGCCGCCGTGTGAGCCGGATCTCGACGCCGCGCTGAAGGCGCTCGCGAACGCCGCACTCCGCGAGGTCACCTAACAACCAATGGCTGAGCGCAGGCACGGTGAAACGCTCCCGCTGGGCGGCGAAGGCCAGCCCCCGTACTCGAGAGGGTTAATGACGCGCGCCTTGATGCGCGGAGGTCTGAACTCTGAGCACGCGTATGAGCTCGCGTCGCGCATAGAAACGGATCTCAACACCCGCGACAAGTACGCGCTCGAAATCGAGCGCCTGCGGGAGATCGCCGTGAAGCTCCTAGGTGAGTCAGACGGAAACGGCCTTGTCTGGAGGCTGCTGCGCTACCAAAGGCTCGACGACCTCGAGGTGCCGGTAATTCTGTTGATCGGCGGCGCCACGGGGACCGGAAAATCGTCAGTCGCGGCCGAGGTCGCGCGACGCCTTGGCATCACGCGCGTGACGTCGACGGATTTCCTCCGACAGACGATGCGGGCGCTGTTCTCTAAGGAATTCATGCCGTCGATTCACTATTCGAGCTTCGAGGTCGGTGAGTACGTGGGAACGCCCGGCGAGGACTCCGTCGTCTCTCTACTGCGCGGCTTCCTCGAGCAGACGCGACACGTGCTTGTCGGCGTTCAGGCGTCGGTCGATCGCGCTCTGCATGAGGGCTTGTCCATGGTCATAGAAGGGGTGCATGTGGTTCCTGGAATGCTGCCCACGGCCACGTCCGATGCCCTCGTTGTGCAATGTGTCCTCGCGATCGAGAGCGAAGAAGCCCACGCGAGCCACTTCTCGACCCGCGTTACCTCCTCAGCGGGAGCGCGTCCCCCACGTAGGTACCTCGAGCGCCTCGCAGAGATCCGCGCCCTCCAAACGTTCATCGTCGAACAGGCGGTGGAGGCGGGTGTCCCGGTTGCCACGAACACCGACGTCCGAGGCGCCGTCGAGGCCGTTACCGGGCTCGTGCTGGCGCATGAGCGCCTCGACGGAGCAGACGACTGAGCCCGCTGGGCGCGAGGAGCCGCGTTACGAGCCGGCGCCGACGAAGGCGATTGTCAGCCCGTCCGGAGACCACGCGGGGCTATAGCTATCCGAAATCGTCGCGAGGCTCCGTAGGCGCGTGCCGCCGGCGCTCATGAGATAAATCGCCGAGCGAGTTCCCAGCTGTGCGAAGGCGATCTCGCTGCCATCGGGTGACCATGTGGGCATCTCGCGGCTCGCACGGCCTGGCATCAGCCTGCCGGCGCTGCGGCGGCTCAGCCCCATAGCGTAGATCGCCCATCTGTCACGCCGTTGCCTCGCGAATGCGAGCTCTTCGCCATTGGGCGACCACGCGGAGTGCAGCTCCGACGTCTTCGTTCGCGTCAACCGCAGTTCGCGGGTGCCGTCTCGGTTCATGAGCCAGAGATCCCAGCCACCGTTGCGCTGTTGTCTGCTGAAAGCGATTTGCTTTCCGTCCGGAGACCAGGCGGGCGCGTCGTGAGCGGCGTGATCGCGTGTAAGCCGTTGCGACGTGCCGGTGCGCAGATCAAACACGTACACGGCTCCCTCCGACCCGCCTACGAACGCGATCCGTCGGCCGTCTGGAGACCACTTGGGGTGCGCCGCCGGCACGACACCTGTCTTCAGTCTGCGCGCACCCATGCCGCCTAGCCGCGCGACATAGAGCGCGTCGGGACAATCTTCACAAGGCGGGCCGGAGAAGGCGATCTTCGTGCCGCTCGGCGCCCACGCCGGCCAGCCGAAAAAGGTGTCATCTCGCGCGTGAGTCAATTTCGTGAGGTGGGTTCCGTCGACGCTGACCACGTAGATGTCTGAGCGCTCTGCCGCCACACGCGCACCGCGTGCGGCAACAGCCGAAGCATCAGCGCGGGCCGTCGAACCGTCAGAAGCAAGCAGAAAGGCAACTGCCGCCATGACCGCGCCGTAGACGGCGAGCAGGCGCAGCGAGGAAAGCCTCAGCGCCGGGGGCAAAGATGTCCGCGCCGAAGCGCGCGATCTAGTGACATGTGCCGCTGCCGGAGTCCGAGAACGTCCTTCCAGCTTCGGGAACGAATTGCCAGTCATACCCAGTCGCGTGAATGGTCAGCCGCAGAACGCCGTAAGTGTTGTCGTTGTGGACCTGCGAGCCGGGGAGGATCGTCCCAAACCCGTAATGACTCTTTCCGCCAGTGCCGACGATGAACTCGCGAATGCCGCGTGTCGTGTCGACAGATCCCGACGGAGAGAGCGGCGCGAAGCGTTCGTAGTCGTGGTCGTGAGCGCTTAGGACGACATCTGCCCCGGCCGCGTAAAGGTCCTGCCAGAGAGTGTCGAAGGTCGCATCCGAGCCATGGTTCCCCGACGAGAAGCGCGGTCTATGCCAGTAGGCGAGGGTGCAGACGTTTGCATGGGCGGCGAGGTCGGCCCTCAGCCACTGTTCTTGCGGGGACCCCGACGCAACGGAGATCTCCGAGTTGAGCGCGATCGCGTGCCAGCTTCCGACGTCGTAGGAGTAATAACCGCCGCCCGGATCGCCTGCCGCCGAGCCGAAGTACGAGAAGTAGCCGCTCGCGTCTGACGTGTAGTACTCGTGGTTCCCGACGCTTGGGTGAGTGATCGCCTTCACCCTCCCCCAGGTCACATCGTACGCGGCGTGAAAGGCCGACAGCTCGCCCGACTCGTACTGGTTGTCGCCGAGTGTGAGAACAGCATCCGCGCCGCTGCCGACCAGCAGGTCCGACGTCGCCTGATCATGGCACGTGGAGTCGGTTACGACGGAGCCTGGTGAGCATGCGATGTCGCCGGCGGCAAGAACGACGGGATCGTTGGGTGGCGGTGGCGGAGGGGGTGGCGGAGGCGGCGGCGGAGGCGGCGGCGGGGGCGGCGGAGGCGGCGGCGGTGGCGGTGGCGGTGGCGGAGGGGGAGGCGGTGGTGGTTCGCTCGGCGACTCACAGCTTGAGTCGTGCACGACCGGGAGCGCGCTACCTCCAATGCCGCTGTAGTCGTTGTCGTAGTACGCGTTGTCGCTTCCGGTGTCGTCGACAATGGCCGCGCACGCGGCGTCCTGGAAAATCACGCGACGGACCGTTGTCCGCGTCGTCCCGATGTCGAGATAGGCGCCGACCCGGGAGCTGTCGACGGTGCCGTCCTGGATGATGTCGTCGACGCAAGCCGGCACGCCGCCAGTCGCGGGGTCGGCCCATTCACAGACGAATCCCTCCGCCACGTTGGCGCCGATGTGGAACCGCTGGAAGGTCGAACCGGTCGTGTAGTGCTCGATGTAGACGCCGACGGAAGTGCCGTCGATGTCCAGATCCTCGTGGAGCGAGTTCTGGTTCGCCGTCCCGGTCCAGAGACCACCCCAGGCGCACGACCGGACCTTGACGCGGCGGACCGTGCCGACGTTCCCGAGCCAGACGCAGTACTCGGCAGTCCCATTCGCGGACCTGGGAACGGAGCGTGACACATTGGCGACGTCGAGATCTTCGAGCAAAACGGGAGGCGCGGCCGGTGTCCGCGAGGGATACGCGTCGACGTAGACGCCGTTGTCGACGAAATTGCGAGCGACAATTCGCTGCGCCACGAAGCCGTCGACCCGGCGCACGAGGATGGCTGCCGCGAGCACGCCATGGCCGTCGAAGGTGGAGTCGAGAACATGAGTGCCCGTCCCAGTGCCCCAGACGTCGACGATCGCATTCTCGTCCGTCTTCGTGGGATCGGAAACGTCGAAGACGACACCTCTGACGAGTCCGTCCCCGCGTCCGTAGTTCCCGCCGAAGAGGATCCCGGCTGTGAGGACTGCCCCACCCAGGTTCGCTGCGTAGATCCGGTGCCCGTTCGCGTCTACGAAGGGGCCCGCATTGTCGTAGGTCCCGTTCTCCAGCACGATGTCGGCGGGGACTGAGGACGAAAGCGCGCTGCGTAGGCCGGCTGACGTCGACACCGTTACTGCGCCGGGCGGAATCGCGTAGGGGCTGGGAGGTATCGGCGCGGCAGGGACGCCGATTCCGCACGCGGCCGTGCTCGCCGTCACCACCGTCGCCGGCGACCGGTTTCCGGCGGCGTCGAACGCGTCAACCGCGAGTGTGTACGTCGCTCCGCACGCGAGTTGGTTGAACGTGTAGCGCGTGTCCGTCGCGCCCCCGATACGCGTGCCCGACCGATACAGCCCGTAGCCGGCGACGCCGATGTTGTCCGCCGACGGGCTCCACGTGAGCCCGATGCTCGTCTCGGTGGCGCCCGTCTGGGTCAACCCGGACGGCATCGTCGGAGGCAGAACATCGAGGCATGGCCCTGTGCTCGCATTGACGGCAGCAACAGGTGACCGATTACCGGCTGCGTCATAAGCATCGACCCCGAGGGTGTATGTCGTTCCGCACGTGAGGCCAGCGAAAGTCGCGGACGTGACCTTCGTGCTGCCGAGGTACCGACCGGCCCTGTACAGCCCGTACCCGACGACGCGCCTGTTGTCTGTCGATGCCTGCCATGAGAGCGAGATGCTCTGATAGGTGGAACCGATGATGGAAAGTCCCGTAGGGGTTGACGGGGGGATCCCGTCCCTGCCTGCCGCAGCCGCCGTCAGAGGGGTGGCGAAGACAGCGATGAGGCCGACGGCGGCAAATGTGAGCAGTCGACCGCGGCGGCTACAAGTGGAGGCGGCAATCCACACTTCCTTGCACCGATCGGCGGCGCCTTCGATGGTAAACACCCCCCAAAAGGGGGATACGGACGGAGCTGCCGCCGGACGTCGTTGCCTGAGAACGTTGTTTCTCCCGCCGAGATAAAGGAATCCAGCAGGCGTGACCGGAACTAGGAGGCCAGACTTGGACCCGCTCAGTCCGGAGCTAGCGCTCGTAGATCCCGACCTTGCGCGCGAGGCGCGACGCCGGATGCCCGAATACGTCAACGTCTACGACGGCACCGCTGCGGCGGCATTTCCGCTGGCTCTTGTCCCCGCTCGAACGCCGCCGCAGCGCAACGGCGACGTCGCCGGCGTAGAGATCGCCGCAGCGCCACCTGGAACGGCGCCGCAAGCGCACGCCCCGCGCCACTCGCGCCTCGCCCACCCACGCTGGCTCATGCTCGCGGTATCTCTTCTTTCGGCCTCAGCCGGCTACGGGATCGCGCATGCGACGACACGAGAACGAGTCACTTCTGATCTGCGAAGAACAGGTCAGCCCGGGCGACCGGCACCGAGCGCGGCAGAGCCAACCACCGGTGCACGCGTTCCGCGTCCGAGCACGACGTCCCGCGCGCGGAGCGACCGGCGCGGGCTGAAGCCTGCCCCGACACGTCAGGCGGAGGGACCCGTGTCGTTCATTTGGCGGAGCGTGCCCGGGGCCTCGTACTACCGGGTCCAGTTCTTCCGTCGCGACCGCAAGATCCTCGAGGTGTTCCCGTCACGCCCTCGCTTCTCTCTTCCCACGCAGTGGCGGTACCTAGGGCAACGATTTCGACTGACGCCAGGCCGATTCGGCTGGAACGTGCGAGCGGGTATTGGGCCGCGTCGCTCTCGACGTTACGGACCCCCGATCGTGCAGAGCACGTGGCTCTTCAAGCGCTGACGCGCGTGGGTATTGCTCAGGCTCGGCTCTTCCGTCCGATGCATGGCATCATGGCGAAGTGCAGCGCAACTGGGCACCGCGGCTTGTGCTCGCTCTCGCGATGCCCGCGGTGCTCATCGCCTGCAGCCACGGGCAAAGCACGTCCAACCGCGGCGAGTCGACGTCCGAATCGACTCGGCTCCTCGCGCAGCATCCGGCAAGGGGACTCAAGCCCGGAGCGCTCGTCGTCACACCGGAGCTGGCGGTCCGCGCAATTGCCATCGATCGCCGGTATCTCGTCTGGGTGGATGGGCCACTCTACGCCGAAAACAGGCCAACGAGCTTGCGTCAGCGCGACCTCGCGACGGGCCGGACGATCACGCTCGCGCACGACGTCGACCCAGGTTTCGGAATAGCGTCCACGACACACTGGGTGGTTTACGCAGTATCGCCCGCGGGACGCACACTTCTCGTGGCTGTTCGGCACGACGGAAGCTCTCGCCGCGTCCTTTCTGGCTCGCTCGCAGCCCCCGTCGCGGCGCGCGGCGAGCGCATCGCCTGGGCCGAACTGCGTGACGAGGGCGCTCAGCGCGTCGTCGTTCAGAACATGGCCGATGGAAATGAATGGACCGCGGCAACAATGCAGCGTTGCGAACAACACGGGTGCTATCGAATCGACACCGTCGCTCTCGCTGCCCGCGGCGTCGTCTTCGACCTCGGCGCAATCGGGCCGCAACCTTCATTCGTCGTGCGCCGTGCCTTCTCGCAGTCGAGGCCCGCCCGCGTGGCGCTCCGAAACGATCCTCAGCCCGATCTTGTCCCTTTCTCCGAAGGAGCCCTCTACTACTGGTTCTCGCGCGGGTGGTTTCGGTGGGATTTCGGCTGGAAGCGCCCTCGGCGGCTCAACCTCCCCGACGAGCCGCGTCAGACTCTCCTCCGCCGCGAGGGAACCGTTTCGTTCTGGCTCCAGCGGAGCGGGTGCAGCACGATGCTTCGCACACACACGAACGGAACTGACGCTGCCACGACTCTTCGATCAGTGCGCTCGCTCGCACACGCAGGCATGGACACCTGTGTCCACCTAAACGCGCTCGAGTGGACAGGAAGGCAGCCTGTGACGGCGTGGACGATCATTCCTCCGACCTCCGAGGAACGGCACGAAGACACCGGGCTCGTCGGAGTTATCCTCGCTGAAAGACCTCTGCGGTAGCGCCGCGACACCTGAGCCATCCGGTCGATCGTCCGACCTCGGGAAGTGCTTTCGAGTCGGCGAGGAACTTTATGCCGATGCCGGGGGCGGGACTCGAACCCGCACGCCCCCGGAGGGGACACCTGATTTTAAGTCAGGCGCGTATGACCAGTTTCGCCACCCCGGCGGCGGAAGGATAGCCGCAAGCCTCTTAGAGATGGGTCTTCGAAATGAGCTCGGTTTGGATCGACCGGTCATTTTCAGACAGACACCGGGCCGAGCCCGGCGTCCTGAGGTCGGCACCGCAGCGGTGCCTTACTGCCCGGGTGCCATGTCCTTGACGCTCTGGTAGCGCTCGCCCGCCTTGTTCCGATGCGCGTCGCGGAACTTGGCGAGCGCCTTCGAGTCGAACTTCGAGCAGGTCAGCACGTAGCCCTTGCCTGCATCAACGCCGCCGAAGTCGCCCTCCTGCTTGTACGCCGGCTCGTTCCAGGCCGTGAGCGCGATCTTCTTCCTGAGCTTCGAATACGGCGCGACCACCAGCCCGTAGGGGTCGTCCTGGTAGAACGAGTCGATCTTGCGAACCGTGTCTTCGCCGACATCGCCGTACTGCAGGATGATGCCGCCGTGCTCGAGATTGTGGACGAGGATCGTCTGCTTGACCGGGTCTGTGTAGAGGCTCCACGGCGCCGGCGACTGGTAGTGCGGGCCGCTCGAAGGCGGGAACGAGTTGTACTTGACCTTCGCGTCCGGGTTCTCGAGGTGCTTCGGGGTCATTCCAGGATACGAGCGCTCGACGCAGTACTTCGAGTTGGTCACGGCCGTCGAGCCCGAGCCGCCGCCGCCTCCGCCTGCAAACGCGACGAACATGAGCACGGCAACGAGGATGACGATGCCGGATCCCGAGAAGGCGAGCAGGTAGAGCAACGTCCGCCGCTCGGCCGGCGTCCGCGGCTCGGTGCGCTGCTTGGGCGCCTGCACTGGCCGGCGAGGGGGCGGCGGAGTTCGGCTTTTCTTGGCCAAAGCCGTTCGATGGTAGCGGCCTAGAGGGTGGGTTGGCGGGGCGAGGGTGCCTATACTTGCGCCCCCCACTGAGGAGGAACTAAATGGGATTTCTCGACAAGCTGATGGGACGCGGGAAAAAGGCAGCGGGCGACATGTCCGGAGACGAGTCGATGCGCAGCGAAGGGATGCATCAGGAGCACGAGGGCATGGCCGAGGACCGCGCGTCTGCCGCCGAGGACACGGCGAAGGAGGCACGCGAAGACGCTGCGGAGCAGCACGCGCAGCGCGACAACCCGTGATTCGGGCCGTTCTGCTGAGCGTTCACGCGCATCGATTGGTCATTTCAGACGGAAGCGCGGGCAGAGCCCGCGCTTCCTAAGGTCGGCACCGCAAGCGGTGCCTAGGACCGTTCTGCTGAGCGTCCGCTCGCATCGACCGGTCATTTCAGACGGAAGCGCGGGCAGAGCCCGCGCTTCCTGAGGTCGGCACCGTAAGCGGTGCCTAGGACCGTTCTGCTGAGCGTCCGCTCGCATCGACCGGTCATTTCAGACGGAAGCGCGGGCAGCGCCCGCGCTTCCTGAGGTCGGCACCGTAAGCGGTGCCTGGTGGGCTAACTCCGTCCACTGACTCCGTCCGACCCGGTCTCTAGCGTTTTGCGGTCCTATGTGGATCGCACTGCTCACCCTGCTCGTCCTCGGCGTCGCAGCCGCGGGCGGAGCCTGGTTCGTTCGCTACCTGGGCGCTGAGCTCGGGGCGCTTCGCGAAGCAGCCGGAAGCCAGCTCGCGGACCGGAACGCGGAGGTCGACCGCCGCCTCGAAGCGATGACCTCGACGATGGACCGACGCCTCGAGAGCACGTCGAAGACGGCGAGCGCGATCCATCGCCAGCTCGGGGAGCTGGGCCGGGCGAACGAAGAGATCCTGGCGCGCGCGAACGATCTCAAGCGCCTCGAGCAGGCACTGCGGCCACCAAAGGCCCGAGGCGGCTTCGGCGAGCTCTTGCTCGCGAACCTGCTGCGCGACCGCCTTCCTCCGGACGCCTACGAGCTCCAGTACGGGTTCCGCAGCGGCGAGCGGGTGGACGCAGTGATCAAGGTCGACCGGCTGGTGCCCGTCGACGCGAAATTCCCGCTCGACAACTTCGAGCGGCTCGCGGAGGCCGAGACCGATGAGCATCGAGTCCTCGCGGAGAAGGCCTTCGCGCGCGACCTGAAGATCCATGTCGACGCCATCGCCGACAAGTACATCCGTCCGGACGAGGGCACCTACGACTTCGCGCTCATGTACCTACCGGCCGAGGCGGTGTACTACGAGCTCGTCTGTGGGAAGACCGGCGCACTGCTCTCCTACGCGCACGAGAAGCGGATCTTCCCGGTCTCGCCGACGACGTTCACGTCGCAGCTGCAGGTGATCGCGCTCGGCCTGAAGGGGATGCAGATCGAGCAGCGGGCGCACGAGGTCATGGCGTATTGCGCTCAGCTCGACAACGACTTCGGGCGCTTCCGCGACGACTTCCAGGTCGTCGGCAAGCACCTCGGGCACGCGCAGTCGAAGTACTCCGAGGCCGAGCGCAGGCTCGATCGCTTCGAGGGCAAGCTCGAGCAGGCGGCGGACTGGGACGAGGCGCTCGTCGAGCCCGCGGAGGCGCAGGAGCTACCGCGCGCTGTTGACGCGGCCTGAGTCTCGGCTCAGGCCGTGCTGATCAGCTTGTAGTCCCGGCTAGGCCCGTGCCGGCTGTTCCTGCTTCAGGTAGCGGATGAGTCCGCCCGCGACGACGATCTCGCGCTCGCGCGGGAGCAGGTCGTGGGTGAGCGTGATCTCGTCGGCGCCCTCGATCTCGCACTGGAGCCCGTCGGCGCCCTCGGCGATCTCCTGCAGGCCCGAGACACGCCACGTCTGGCCGAGCCCCGCTTTGTCGTAGTCGTTCTCGTCCTTGAACAGCAAGGGAACGATTCCCTGGGCGATCAGGTTGCGCCGGTGGATGCGAGCGAAGCTCTTCGCGATCACCGCACGGACGCCAAGCTGGGCGGGAGCGAGCGCCGCGTGCTCGCGGCTCGAGCCCTGCCCGTAGTTGTGACCGGCGACGATGAAGCCTCCACCCCATTCCTTGGCGCGGCGCGGAAACTCGGGGTCGCGGTGCTGGAAGGTGAATTCGGCAATCGCGGGCACGTTCGAGCGATAGGCCATCACGGTCGCCCCGTCCGGGGAGAGGTCTCCGGTCGAGATGTCGTCCGGAGCCTTGATCAGCACCCGTAACTCGAGCTCGTCCGGCAGCTCCTTGGGCTCGGGCGGAGGCTTGATGTTCGGGCCCCTCGGGATCTCGATCGAAGCCGCCTCGTCCGCGGGCGCAGGCTCGAGGATGTGCGCCTGGACGACCGCGGGGCGGGCGGGTGGCCGCGCCGGAAGCTCAGGCGGCGTGAGCTCGCGCGGGTCGGCGATCTCGCCCTTCAGCATCGAAGCGGCGGCGACGGCCGGAGAGCACAGATAGACGCTGTCGTCGGCCGTGCCGCTGCGGCCGGGGAAGTTCCGGTTGAACGTCCGCAGCGAGTTCGACCCCGAGGGCGGTGCCTGCCCCATGCCGACGCAGGGCCCGCAGGCGGGCTCGAGCATGCGCAGGCCGGCCGTCATCAGCTCGACGTATGTGCCCGACTGGGTGATCTGGTCGAGGATCTGCCGGGAGCCCGGAGTCGCTGTCGCGGAGACGAGCTGCTCCGAAATCCGGCTGCCCCGAAGGGTCGCGCCGACGAGCGCTAGGTCCTCGTACGAGGAGTTGACCGAGGAGCCGATGCAGACCTGGGCCAGCTCCGTGCCCACGAGCTCGTCGACCGGAACGACGTTGCCGGGGCTCGAAGGCTTGGCGACGAGCGGGACGAGCTGCGCGAGGTCGATGTGCTCCTCCTCGTCGAAGTCCCCTGTGCTCCCGGTTTCGAGCGCCACGAAGTCCTGCCCGCGCTCCTGCTCCTCGAGCCAGCGCTGCGTCTCGGCATCGGCCGGGAAGATCGCGCCGGTCGCGCCGAGCTCGGCGATCATGTTTGCGATCGTCCCCCGCTCGGTGTAGCTGAGGCTCGCCACCCCCGGCCCCGTGAACTCGAAGATCGCTCCGCGCCCGCCGCGGACCCCTCGACGCCGCAAGAGCTCGAGAATCACGTCCTTCGCCTGAATCCACGGTCTCGCGAGCTCGTTGTCGAGAAAGACGCCGACGATCTTCGGGCACGGCAGCTCGAACGCGTGGCCGGCCATGCAGACGGCGACGTCGAGCCCGCCGGCGCCGATCGCGATCATCCCGCAGGAGCCGGACTGCGTCGTGTGACTGTCCGCCCCGATCAACGTCTTGCCCGGAGTCGCGAACCGCTCGCAGTGGATGTAGTGGCAGATCCCGTTCCCGGGCCTCGAGAACCACGCCCCGTAACGCGCGGACATCGCCTGGAGGAAGCGGTGGTCGTCGGGGTTCTTGAAGTCGATCTGGAGGATGTTGTGGTCGACGTAGACGACGGCCGTCTCGACCTGGACGCGATCGTGCTCGAAGAGCTCGAACTGCATCATCGCCATCGTCCCGGTCGCGTCCTGAGCGAGGGTCTGATCGACCGAGATCGCGATCTCCTGGCCTGCGACGAGCTCACCGCGGGCGAGGTGCTCTTCGAGAATCGTGTGCGCCAGGGAGGCCATTTCGCCCTCCTAGTATCGCAAGAGCGCTCCTATGCCTTCGGCGGGGTCGAGGTCGCGATGGGCCGTTACCGCATGAACCGTCCCGCCGTGGGCGAGCGTCTGGTGCACCGCGAGGTCGAGGCCGTCCTTTCGACGCTCCATCTCGGTGCCGTCGAGCGGGCAGCGCCCGCCGCCGACGGAGACCCGCCCGCAGGCCGGGCACTGCGAAGCCTCGTGGTCGGCCCCTTCCGAGTAGAGGAGCAGCTCGACTCTCGCATCGGAAGCAGCCTCGAGGGTCTGCTCCCAGCCGGATGCGGCGCGCTCCCCGCGCCCGGCCTCCTCGCGCCAGCGGGCGACGAGCTCGCCCTCCTCCTTGGCCCGCGCTTGCTCGAGGATCGGAGAGGTGAGCTCGAGCAGCTCCGGCGCGTGCGCGTGCGCCTCTGCGTTCGTCCAACCGACGACTGCGCTTCGCGTCTCCTTCGCGATCAGATCTTCGAGCTCGGCCCGAGTCTCCTCGGAGGCAACGATGATCACCTTCGGCGAGCGCATGCTCCGCACCCGGCGGTCGAGCTCCTCGGCCACGTCTCGAAGATGCTCGCCGACGAGCTTCTCGATGTGGCGCTGGAAGCGCGCCTGAGACCAGCCGCCCTGGTCATGGCGTCCGGGCACGTCGTCGGTCTTGTCGACGATCTCGTCGAGCCGGCCGGAACGAAGGCGGAAGAGCGCGCCGCGCTCACGACCGACGACGGCGACGATGGCGCCCTCTCCGCGCCCGACGAGCGGCACGAGCGGGGTGAGGTGGAAGTCCCGACCGACATGGACACGGTCCGGCACCGGCTCGATCAGGGAGCGGGGCATCCAGAAGTTGTCGAGGCCGGCCGAGAAGATCGCGAGGCTTTGGGCTCCGTCCCGGTCGAATTCGCTCTCGAAGTACTCGCGAATGCGCTCGAAGTCGGCCTTCACGCCGACCCTCTGGTCGTGCGTCAAGCCTCCGTGTTTGGCACCGTCGCTGCGCTCGGCCTCGGCGAGTAGCGAGTTGACGCGCGCGTCGGCGTCCCCGGCCGTCGGGGCGGTCCTGGGATCCAGGTCGACGTAGAAGCTGATCGCGCACCCCTTCTCGGCTCGGAACTCAGCGAGCTCGCGCAGTCCATCCCAGTTCACGCTCTCGGCCATCTGTTCAGGTCCATTCCCTCAAAAGTCGCGATTCTATTCCGGTGTGAGGCTGCGCATCTTCACGATCGGACACGGGCGGAGAGGGCTCGACGAGCTTCTTGCCTGTTTGCGCGAGGCGGCAATCGAGACGCTCGTCGACGTTCGGCGTTTCCCCGGCTCACGGCGGAATCCGCAGTTCAACCAGACGGCCCTGGCCGCCGCCCTCACCACGGAGGGCATCGCCTATCGCCACGCCGTCGAGCTCGGAGGCAAGCGGGCCGCCGAGCCCGGTGAGGACCGCTTCTCGTGCCTTGGCTCTTTCGGCAGCTACGTGGCGCGCATGGGGTCGCCTGAGTGGCAGGCGGCGCTCGCAGACGCCCTCGGCGAGCCGGCGCCGTGTCTGATGTGCGCCGAGACTCCATGGGTGCGCTGTCATCGCCGGTTCATCGCGGAGCTCCTCGTTGCGCACGGTCATCGAGTCGTGCATCTGATCAGGCCGGGCGAGCGTGAGCCCCACCGACTGCACGCTGAGTCCGACGTTCGGAACGGGGAGCTCTACCTCTGCGGCCACCTCGTCGCCAGTAGGTTGACGTGCCGCTTCGACGGGGAAGGAGAAAGCAGTCCGATTCGTTGAATAGTGTGAGGCCCAGAAGGGCCTGGTTACCCTTGTGAGTGGACAATGACTGACAACGACACACGCGACCTGATCATCATCGGCGGCGGACCCGCGGGGTATACGGCCGCGCTCTATGCGGCGCGCGCGAACCTCCGCCCGCTCGTGATCGAAGGCGTCCGTTGGGGCGGCCAGCTGATGATCACGAGCGACGTCGAGAACTACCCCGGCTACGTGGAAGGAATCCTCGGGCCTGAGATGATGCGCGACTTCCGCGCTCAGGCCGAGCGGTTCGGGGCCGAGTTTCTCACCGAGGATGTGACGTCGGTCGATCTCTCCGAACGGCCATTCCGCATCGCCGTGGGCGACCACGAGTATCGAGCGAAGGCGGTGATCATCGCCACCGGGGCGAGCGCGAGGCAGCTCGGGCTCGATTCCGAGCGCGAGCTCCAGGGCAAGGGCGTTTCGTACTGCGCGGTCTGCGACGCCTTCTTCTTCCGCGACAAGGAGGTTGTCGTCGTCGGCGGCGGCGATTCCGCGATGGAGGAGGCGATCTTCCTCACGAAGTTCGCGACGAAGGTGACCATCGTCCACCGGCGGGAAGACTTCCGGGCCTCGCCGATCATGCTCGACCGCGCTCGGGCGAACGAGAAGATCGAGTTCGTCACCAACGCCGTCGTCGACGAGGTGCTCGGCGAAGGAGGCCGGGTGACGGGTGTGCGCATTCGCGACGTGAACACCGGCGAGACGACTGACATTCCCGCCGGCGGCCTGTTCGTCGCGGTCGGGCACGATCCGAACACGAACCTCTTCCTCGACCAGCTCGAGCACGACCGGCCCGGGTACCTGATCACCCACCAGGGCTCGACGGCTACGAACATCCCCGGAGTCTTCGCCGCAGGCGACGTCGTCGACCACGTCTACCGCCAAGCCGTGACTGCCGCGGGGACGGGCGCGATGGCCGCGCTGGATGCGGAGCGCTTCCTGGCCGCCGAGGAAGGACATGAGGCGGCGGCCCTGGCCGCCCCGCGCATCGAAGCCGAGACGGGAGAGGCAAAGGTCTAGCCTGGCGGGGACCGCGTGGACCGACCTCCTCGATCCTCAGGAGGAGGAGCTTCGAAGGCACCTGCCGGACGACGTCCGCGCCGATGCACTGAAGGAGCTGCTGCGGCCCGCCGACCCGGACGGCGAGAACCTCCGTCCGAGCATCAAGAGCCACGGTGGCTACGTCCTCGGGCTGCTCGTGGTCGCAGTTGCTGTGCCCGAGGAGGACCGCGTCTTCTACCAGGAGGTCGACTTCGTCGTCACGCGCGACCGGATCGTCACCGTCCGTAAGACCCCGCCCGGCGAGCAGCCCTTCGATCCGGCCCGTGTGCGCGAGGTCTGCGACCTGAAGCACGACGACCTCGGGCCAGGCACCATCGCGTACTACCTCGTGGACGAGGTTGCGGAGCGCTACCTGGACCTGCTCGACGACATCGACGACGAGATCGACGAACTCGAAGAGCAGACGGACACCTGGCCGGCCGAGAAGATCCGGCGACGGATCTCAGGGCTGCGACACGACCTGCTCCACATCAGGAAGACCCTCGCGCCGACCCGGGACGCGGTCCGCGAGATCGTGGACGGGCGGGTCGATGTCGAGGGCAGGACACCGTTCTCCCGAGAGGCTTTCCCGCGGGAGGTGGAGCGACTGTTCGCGGCGAGCTACGACAAGTTGCTGCGTGCCACGGAATCGATCGAGTACGCGCGCGACCTCATCGCCGCCGTGCGCGATTACCAGCAGGCGCGAGTATCGATCGACCAGAACGAGGTGATGAAGAAGCTGACGGCGATCGCGTCGATCATCCTCGTCCCAACGCTGATCGTGGGCAACTACGGCCAGAATTTCGACCATATGCCGGAGCTGCACTGGCGCCTCGGCTACGCGTTCTCCTGGGCACTGATCGTGATCTCGACGATCGTGCAGGTCGTCTATTTCCGGCGCAACAAGTGGATCTAGCGAAACCTGAGCCAGAGGAAGACGGCCAGGGCAGCTACGGCTAGGACGGCAAGCCCGACCAGTCCGGCCGTATGGAGCGCGGCAAAGGCCGCCTGGCCGAGGAGATACCCGGCGAGACCGACGGTGATCGCCCACGAGATGCCGCCCAGCGCGTTCCAGGCGAGAAACGTCGTCCAGTGCATGCGGTTCGCCCCCGCGAGCCAGGCCGCGGTCACGCGAAGGAAAGGAAGCCAGCGGCCGAGGAAGACCGTCTTCGCGCCGTGGCGCTCGAAGAACGCCTCGCCACGCTCCAGGAATCCTCGTCTGACTGTCTCGAACCGGCCCGGACGCGAGAGCAGCCGACGCACCCCGAGTCGGCCCAGGACGTAGCCGATGTTGTCGCCAACGATCGCCCCGGCCGCCGCTGTCGCGACGACTGCGGGCAACGCGAGCTTCCCTTGGGACGCAAGCACCGCGCCTGTGATGAGCGCCGTCTCACCCGGTACGGGCAGTCCCGCCGACTCCCCACCGACGAGCAGGGCGAGCACGAGGTACGCGAGGCCGCTCGTCGGAAGCGCGAGAAAGATGAGCGAGCTCACCGTGCTGCGAGCCTAATGCGCCTGGCTACCATCGACCGGGTGCCCTGGTTCATCTGCCCCAACTGCAAGCAGCGCTCAGTCGACCTCGATGGTGTCGAAGGCTTCTCCGAGCAGGCCGTCTCCTGCCGCCACTGCGGCTTCGGCTTCCTCTTCGAGCTCATGGACGACTTCTACCCGGCGCCGACGACCGGGTTCGTCGTTTGCGACGCCGAAGGCCGCATCCTCGCGCTGGGCCGCGGGGTGTTCGAGCTCAGCGGCTACCAGGAGCAGGACGTTCTCGGCCAGGAGGTGATGAAGGCCTTCCAGCTCTCCGGGTTCGAGGAAGGCAAGAATCCCTCGGAGCTGGCGCGAGAATGGGGCGTTCGGCGCTTCGGCGAGCAGCTCGAGCTTCGCACCCGGGCCGGCCTTACGAAGCGGGTGACCGCCGACTTTCTGCCGGGCTACGACGAAGACGGCGGCCTGCTCGTTGCGCTCACGCCCCGCTAGACGCGGCTCGACGGGCACAAGTCGGCCAGCACGCACGCCTCGCAGCGCGGCCTTCGGGCCAGGCACACGCGACGCCCGTGCCAGATGAGGAGGTGCGGGAAGCGGCCCCAATCGGCTCGAGGAACGAGCCGCATCAGATCGCGCTCGATCTTCACCGGATCCTCGTGCTTCGTCAGGCCGAGCCGCTGCGAAAGCCGGCGCACATGCGTGTCGACAACGATGCCCTGCGTCTCGCCCAGCTCGGAGGCGACGACGTTCGCCGTCTTGCGCGCGACTCCAGGTAGGCGCACGAGCTCCTCGAGCTTGCGCGGCACCTGGCCGTCGAACTCCTCGATCAGCATCTTCATCGTGCCGCGGATCGCCTTGGCCTTCTGGCGGAAGAAGCCGGTCGGGCGAATGTCGTTCTCGAGCTCCTCCGGCGGCACGGCGAGGTAGTCCTCCGGCCGGCGGTACTTGCGAAACAGCGCGGGCGTGACGCGGTTGACGTTCACGTCGGTCGTCTGCGCGGAGAGCATCACCGAGACCAGGAGCTCGAGCTCGTTCAAGAAGCGAAGCGCGATCGTCGCGTCCTGGTGCTCGGCGGCGAGGCGCTCGATGATGTGGACGATCCGGGCGCGCTTGGGTCCCACCCGCCACCGCGCCTCGGCGACGTAACTACGCACTGAAGGCGCGTAGGCGAGGCCCCGCGCAGACGAGGTTGAGCGCCGGACAGGTCGGGCACGCGTAGTCGCTCGGCCTCGGGTGGAACTCGCCCGCCTGGATCGCGGCGATCGCTTCTGAGAGCTCCGCTTCGAGCGCCCTCAAATCCTCGACCTTGTAACGGCTTATTACCAGCTCCTCGGGGCGCTCGAGGAACTGGTAGACGACCTCGGCCTCTGCCGCTCCCCCGCGGAGGCAGGCCAGGGCGTACACGAGCCGCTGGAGGCGGTATTCGCGCTCCACGACCTCCGACGGCGATGCCTCGTCGAGCACGTTCGTCTTGTAGTCGACGACGAAAGCTCGCCCCTCAGCTTCGTGGAAGACGTCGAGTCGCCCGCGCAGGAGCACACCGTCGTGCTCGAACGCGAACGAGCGCTCAGCCGTTGCGCCTGCGAGCGCTGCGATCCGTCGCGCAAGGCTCGACTGGCAGTACGCCTCGACGAGCGTCCCGATGCGCTGCACCTCCCCATCGGTGACTGCTGGATAGAGCCCACGCACGGCATTGCCGAGCGCTTCGGGCGGGCGAGGCGCGGCGAGGTCGAGCTGCTCGAGGAGCACGTGGACGGCGTCTCCGAGCTCGGTTGCGGCCAGTCCGCCGTCGCCGTCTCCCCCCGCCGCAGGCGCCTCGCGCAAGCCGACGATCCGCTCTGCGTAGAAGCGGTAGGAGCACAACTCGTAGAGGGCGAGCGCGCTGTACGAGAGCCGGCGCACGCGGTTCGCGGGCGGCTCGGGCACGGGTAGCAGATCGGGGAGCTTGGGCGCATCGGCGATCACCGGTGCGTCGCCGTTGCTCGCGAAGAGCGCCAGCTGCTCCTCCGCCGACTGCTCGGGCTCGTCCGGCTCGGCCCCCCAGCGGTCGACTCGGATCAGGAGCCGCGCTCCGTTCCGTTCGATCTCGACCGGCCCGTCGCCGGCATCGTCCAGCTCCTTCGCCTCGAGCCGCCCCAGGACCCAGCCGATCGGCGTCGAGTCGTCTCCGCTGCGCTCGGGATCGATCGAGCCGGAGACGACGAGCCGGTCGATCGCGCGCGTCATGGCCACGTAGTAGAGGCGCCGGCGCTCGGCCTCCGAGGCCTCCTCCTCGACTTCCTTCACCTCCTGGTAGTCGGAGGTGGGCCGCCGCTTGCCGCTGGCGGGGTCGGCAACGCGGAAGCCGAGCCGCCCGTCGGGGAGGCAGAGGATCTCGTCCGAATCGCGCGAGGCGCCATGACGGCCCGCGTCGGCGACGACCACGACCTTGAACTCGAGCCCCTTGGCGCCGTGAATCGTCAACAGCCGGATGACGTCGGTTCCCTCTTCCTCCGCGACCGCCTCGAGCTCGGAGGCGCCGACCGTATCCTGGTCGCGGACGAAGCGGACGAAGCCCTCGACGTCCGGTCCCCGGAGCTCTTCGTACGAGCGGGCCAGGCGCGCGAGCTTGCGCAGGTTCGCGTAGCGCCGCCGGCCGTCCCACTGGGCAAGGACGGCGAGGTCGTAGTCGTGCTCGGTCAGAATCCGCTCGCAGAGGCCCTCGAGGGAGAGCCGTGGCGCGAGCCCGGCGAGCCGGTCGTAGCGCTGCCGGAAAGCGCGAAAGAGCCGAGCGTCGCGGTCCGAGAGCCCGCCCGGCAGCGAGCGCTCGAGCCCGACGAAGAGCGGCCGGCGCTCGGCCGACCGGCGCAGATGCATGAGCGCGTCGTTCGAGATGCCGACGAACGGAGAGGCGAGAACGGTCACGAGAGCCTCGTCGTCGTAGCGGTTGTGCAGTAGCCGCAGATAGGAAAGTAGGTCGACGACTTGTTGCTGGTGGTAGTAGTCGCGACCTGTCGCGCGGAAGGTCGGCAGGCCCAGCTCCCGGAGCGCCTGCTCGTAGATGCGCGCGTCCGTGCCCGCGGCGAAGAGGAGGACAATCTCTCCGGGAGTCGCCTCGCCAGAGTCGACGAGGTCTTTCACGCGGCCCGCCACGTGTTTCGCCTCCGCCGCGCGCCAGTGCGTGCCGGAGTCGCGGTAGCTGGCCTTGTCGGTGACGAGGAGCTCGACGGCGGGGCCGAAGGCGGGGTCGGCGAAGCGGCCGGCCGCTGAGAGCGGCTGGAACGAGTCGCCGAAGTCGGTGGAGAACAGATGGTTGATGACCTCGAGCACCTCCGGCCGCGAGCGATAGTTCTCCGTGAGCGCCAAGACGCCGCCGGAGGCCTCGCGCCGCTCGCGGAAGACCTCGACATCGGCGTGCCGGAAGCGATAGATGGACTGAAACTCGTCTCCGACGAAGAAGAGGTCTTCCGTGGCCAGCAAATCGATCAGCTCGCACTGCAGCCGGTTCGTGTCCTGAAACTCGTCGACGAGCACCGACCGGAAGTGCCAGCTCTCCCGCTCGCGGATCGAGGGGTGATCGCGCAGCAGGTCGCGTGCGCCGAGCTGGAGATCCTCGAAGTCGAGGGCAGACTCGCGCTCCTTCGCGGCGGCGTAGGCGTCGGCGAAGCGCCGGAGGAGCTCTTCGAGCAGCGCCCGGTCGCGGGCGGCGAGCTCGTCGAGCGCGGCCTGCTCGACCGCTCGGCGAGCCTCTTCGTAGCTCGCGAAGCGCTCTCGGGCGCCGCCACGGGCGGCCACGTCCGAGAGATCGAGCAGGCGCTCTGCGGGGAACGGGGGCGCGGGCTCGAGCAGCTCCAGCGCGCGGGCGGCGCTCTCCCGTGGGGTGTCGGCTGCATCCATGCCCGCCGTGTCCTCGATCACGCAACGCGCTGCCTCGCGGAGCTCCTCGAGCCGCGTGCTCAGCCCGGGCCGCTCGGCGACCTCGAGCACGAGGTCGCGGCCCGCCGAGCGCAGGGTCTCGTAGACACGGGTCAGCATTCGACGCAAGCCGCGCGCGCGGTAGGTCGCGAGCAGGCGAATTCGCTCCGGGTCGTCCGAAGCGCAGAACTCCTCGAGCGCCGTCTCGAAGGCCTCGCCGGCAAGGACGCGCGCCTGGTTCTCGTCGAGGACGCGGAAGCGGGGGTCGATGCCCGCCTCGAAGGGATGTGCCTTCAGCAGGCGGTGGCAGAACCCGTGAATCGTCGAGATCCAGGCGCCGTCGAGCTCGCGTGCCAGGGCGTGCCGGCCGAGCTCCGCGAACCGTCTGCGAATGCGCCCGCGCAGCTCGCCCGCCGCCCGCTCCGTGTAGGTGATCGCGAGCACCGAGTCGATTGGAAGCCCGCGCTCGCAGACCGCGCGGACGAAGCGCTCGACGAGAACCGTCGTCTTGCCGGTGCCTGCCCCGGCAGAAACGAAAACGAGGCCGGGCGCATCGATCGCCGCCAGCTGCTCGGCGTTGGGGGCGCGGGTCTCCTCGACGACCGTCACGACCTCGCCACCCGGCACATCGACGAGAGGTCGCACCAACTGGGGCACGGGAATCCGCCCTTGGGATCATGCTGCACGTCGCCCGCTCGGATGCGCTCGACGAAACGCGCAGCGTGCTCCTTCGCGCGCTCCGTCTGCCTCCAGAACTCCTCTTCGTCGAGATAGTCCCGCGCCGAGAAGCCGGGCACGTCCTCCTTCGCCTCGGCCCGGAGCAGGCCCCGCGCATGCCGCTCTCCGGCGAGCGCGCGATAGAGGCCGCCGAGCGGCTCGATCCCGACGAGATCCCTCAACACGAGCATGTAGAGCGGAATCTGGAGCCGCAGCTCGGACTCGATCTTCGCCGCCGAGTGCGCGGTCTTGCCCGACTTGTAGTCCTGGACGATCCCGCGCGCGCTGAACGGGTCGAGATCGATCCGGTCGATCTTGCCCGCAAGCGAGAATCCGTCGACCTGCAGGCCGCGCTGGAGCTCGGGGGCGGAGCGCTCCGAGCCGAACGAGACCTCGAAGCGGCGCGGGACCAGCCCGAGCGGCGACTCGGTCTCCTCGCGGACGAAGTGCTCGAGATCGCGCCAGAGACTCTCCTCGAGCTCTCGCCGTTGCAGCTCGCCGAGCTCGATCCAAACGCCGCCCTCGATCGCCTCCGCCAGGCACTCGCGGAGGAAGACGAGACCCTCCTCTAGGCGGTCTGAGTCCATTCGTTCGACGCCGAGTCGCTTCGGCAGCCCCGAGAAGAACTTGAAGAGAGTCTGATGGGCGATCGAGCCGCGGAGGCGCGCGTCGAGAATGCCGTCGATCGTGCGTGGATCGACGACGCGCTCGAGAAACCAGATCGACGAGCAGTCGGCGAAGCCCTCGAGCTCGGTGACCGAGAACGTGTTGCGTGCGCGGAGCTCTTCCAGCAGCGCCGGATCGCTGAGCGCCGTCGACCGAGTGAAGGCAGAGCGCGCCCGCTCCAACCTGCGTTCCCAGCCGTTCGCACGCGCAAGCGCGAGCGCCTCGTCCGGGTCCGAGGCTCCGAGCGCGCTCAGGGCGCGGAGCCGCTCCCGCTCGGTGGGCGCTGCGTCGAGACGCCAGGTGAGCGCGGCCAGGGGACGCCGCCGCGTCCACCGCGTGACTTCGTCGCTGGCGAAGAGCGCACGCACCTCGTCCCAGAACGGGCTCGGCTCCCGCGGCGACCCGTCGTCGGTCGACGCTTCGCGGACGAGGTAGAGGCGCCGCGCGGGCCGCGTGCACGCCGTGTAGAAGAAGTAGCGCTCGCGCGAGACCTGCTCGGGCTTCGCCAGCCTCGAGCCCTTGGAGCGCTCGTCGATCGAGCGTCGCTCCTCCTCGCCGAGGAACGGTGAGCCCTGCGGCCGGCGCGGCAGGCTGCCCTCCTCCAGGCCGAGGAGGAAGACGACTTCCGTCCGGCGCGTTCTCGCACGCAGAAGGTCGGTGACGGCCACGCGGCCCGCCTCGTCTCCCCGCGCGAGGCGCAGGGTCACCCGCTCGAGCGCCGCCACTAGCTCTTCGCGGGTCAGTGCACCGCCGAGGTCGAGCCAGGCCTGCAGCTCTTCGAGCAGCTCCGCCACGGCCCTCTGCGCGCGGAGATCGAGAGCGGCATCCTCGCCGACCGGCGGTGACTCGAGCCCGTAGGCCGCCCGCAGCATCGAGCGTGTAAGGACGCGCACGGCTTCGAGCAGATCGGCCGTCTCGCGGAAGATGTCGAGCATGCGCAGGGGCTGCCCGCGCAGCTTCAGCGTCTCCTCGACGACGCGCTCCGGCTCGCTGACGGCGCGGCCGCGCAGCCGGCCTTCGAGGTAGTCGACATGTGCGCGGGAGAGGCCCGAGAAGGGCGACCGCAGGAAGCCGTAGAGATCGTGCCGCCCGCCGCCGAGCCACTCGAAGCGCAACAGCGAGAGCAGCGCCTGACCGAAAGCGGTCTTCCCGATTCGGAGCTTGCCTTCGATCGCGAAGGGCACGCCGAGCGCCCCGAGCGCCGTCTCGAGCTGAGCGCGCTGCCGGTCGAGGCTCGGGCAGATCAGAAGGATCTCCTCCGGGGCCGTCCCGTTCCGAACGAGCTCGAGGAGCTCCTCGGCGACGAGCTCGAGCGTTCCACGTGCGCCCGCGCCCTCGAGGAAGCGAATCGCTCCGTCCAGTTCCGGGCCCTGGCTCGGCTGCTCTGCGAAGAGATGACGCTCGAGGTGCGCCAGCGGAGGGGGAGCAACCTCGGCATAGCGGGGCGGCAGCTCCTTGATGCGGCCGGCCGCAAGCGCGGTCAGGTCTTCGGAGGTGCGCCGAAGCGACTCGAACACTGGGCGATTCGGCTCGTAGGGAAGCGAGACCGTGACCTCGGTGCGGCCGGCCAGCGCTTCCAGGAGGCGCCACTCGGCGCCGGTCAGATCCTCGAACCCGTACGCGAACACCGGGCTCCCGGTCCAGGCCTCGAGCTCGCCCGCGACCCGCTCGGCCGCGTAGCGGCGCACGAGGTCGCGGTCCCAGAGCTCGAGCCGGTCGAGGTCTACCCGATAGGCCGCGTACAGCCGAGCGAGGTCGCCCTCGAGCTCGCCTGGATCGACGAGCCCGGATTCGAGCTCGGAGAGCGCGCCGATCAGCGCGTCCGCGAAGCCGCCGAAACGCGCCGAGCGGCCCAAGCCGTTGAGCGTGGCCGCCGAGACCGCGCTGCGCACGATGAGCTGCCGCTGGGCGTCGGTGACCACAGGCCGGCGCGAGCCGCCGGCGCGAGCGATCCGCTCGAAGAGGTCGTCGAAGGTTCCGATCTCGCCGGAGAGCAACACGCCGTGCCGAGCCAGGAGCTCGCGCTCGATCCGCTCGACGTCCGATCCATAGGGCACGATGAGCACCGGATTGCTGTCGAGCGCGCCCAGATAGCGCTCGAGCAGCAGCGCGACCTTGCCGGCGTTCGCCGGCCCGGAGAGCAGCGTCAGACCCTGGCCGGAGGCCATCGACCTATCGTAGACCTAGGGTCCGACGGCCAGAGAAACCGTCCTGACTAGTTCATTTGGATCGACCGGTCATTTCAGACGGACGCACGGCTGAGGCATCGCTTGCGATGCCGTTTGGAGGCCATGCCGGCTTTGCCGGCGTGGCCGTCTGTGTCCCCGCGTCCTGACGTTCGGCGCCGCAAGCGGCGCCTTGGAGCCATCTCAGACGGAAACCGGTATGTGCGTGAAACGCGGCCGGGCTACTTGCGGGCTGTGGCCGCCTTCGGCTTGCGCCCTCGGCGCGCCGCGGCATGCCCGGGCATCTGGCCCGCGCAGTTGTCACAGAGGTCAGCCTGCTTCGAGCCGCGCCTGGCATCCGTGTAGTTCAGTCTGAGAGTCGCCCCTTTGCCTTCACCGACTTCGCGGCCGCAGTTGTCGCAGACGAGAACGGTCTTTCGTGCCATCCGATTTGTCCTCCTCGAAAAGGTTTTCGCGTGCGCGGAGGGTACCGCAAAGAAACGAGAAATTCAGGCCGCAACTCGCGCCCGGCGAATTCGCCATGAACGCAACAATGCCAGGAGGGCACGCTCCTCTTGATCGAGACCGCTATCGAGTGCGCTGACTACACGCAAATGCCGTGGTCGAAAGTCGTCGATCGTTCTACCGTCGAGATACTGCTCGACGACAGCGGGACTGACATATGAGGAACGGGCGACTGCGGGAGTGTTTCCGAGTCGTTCTCCGACTGCGCGCATGACGCCCACCACGACACGGCGCGCTCCCGTCTCGTTCTCGCGCGGTCCGTGCTCGGCGAAGGCGATCGCGGCCAGCAGCGTCCCACCCCAGGTCCGGAAATCCTTCGCGGTGAATTCCTCGCCCAGGTGCTCGTTGATGTACTCGTTCAGCCGAGCGCCGGTCAGGTTGCAGAACGAATCGTCGTAGCGATAACGGAACAGCTGGCTCCCGCCAGGCAACGCCAGGAGCTGCTTCATCGCCTCGGCGAGCTCGGCGTCGACGACAGCCGACCGCACCCAGGAGCGATGTTTGCTCCGGTAACGAAATGTGATCTTGCTACCCCGAACCGAGACATGGCTCTTGCGCAGAGTGGTTATGCCAAAGGTCTTCGCAGTACGCGCATAGCGATCGGTCCCGACCCGGAACCAGCCCAGGTTGATCAGCCGCACGGCGAGCGCACAAGTCCATTCCGCCTCGAAGGGCTCGCCCGCCAAGTGCTTGCTCATCGCCCTGCGTAGCTCCGGAAGTCGCTCGGCAAACTGCACCAGGCTGTCGAATTTCTCCTGCTCCTGGCGCGCGCGGAATTCTGGGTGGTAGAGATACTGTCGCCGCCCGGCACGGTCGATCCCGGTCGCCTGGAGCTTCGCTCTCGGCCACGGTGAGATCCAGACGTCGCGCCAGGCCGGAGGAATGGCGAGCTCTTCGATCCGGGAGATCTTCTCCGGATCGCTGATCAGATTCCCACGTGCGTTGAAATAACGAAAGCTCCCCTTGCGGCCTTGCGCCGCCAGCCCCCTCGCCGTGCCATGCGAGCCGTGTACCCCCAGCCGCAGCCGGTCAATCGTAGGATCAGGCCGTGGCCGAGACGACGATCGCCGCTCTGGAAGGGGACGAGACCGGGCAGGAGCTGCTCGAGGAGGCCTTGCGGGTCCTGGATCCCGATGTCGTCGGACTCGACCTCGACCTCCAGCGGTTCGACCTCTCGCTCGAGTCGCGGCGGGCGACGAAGAACCAGGTTGTTTACGAGGCGGCGGCGGCGATTCGCGAGCACAGGCTCGGGTTGAAGGCGGCGACGATCACGCCGGAGGGCGCCGACGACGTCGGCTCTCCCAACCGGATACTCCGTGAGGAGATCGGCGGCCGCGTGATCGTGCGCACGGGCCGGCGCATCCCGGGCGTGATCCCGCATGGCGGCGTCCACGCTCCGATCTCAGTCGTCCGCATGGCCGTCGGGGACGCCTACGGGGCGAAGGAGTGGCGTGAAGGCGAAGGGATGGACGAGGCGGCGTTCCGCACCGAACGGATCGAGCGCGGGATCTGCCACGGGGTCGCCGAGTTCGCCTTCCAGCTCGCGGAGCGGACCGGCGCCAAGGTCTTCGGTGGGCCGAAGTACACCGTGAGCCCGGTCTACGAAGGGATGCTCAAGGAGGAGATGGATGCGGCCGCCGAGCGGCATCCGGGCGTCGGGTACGACCCTCAATTGATCGACGCCACCTTCGCGCTGCTAATCGCCACCGCCGGCGACCCGCTCGTGATCCCGTCGCTGAACCGCGACGGCGACATCCTCTCCGACCTCGTTCTGCCGCTCTTCGGCTCGATCGCCGGGGCGGAGTCTTTGCTCGTGGCCTTCGACGCCGACGATCCGGATCAGGTCACCGCCGTCATGGCCGAGGCCGCGCACGGCACGGCGCCCGCGCTGCAGGGCAAGAACGTCGCCAACCCGCTGGCGATGATCCTCGCTGGTGCGGCCGTGCTCGCTTACGCGGGGCCGGAGGGAGAGCAGGCGTCGCGGGCGATCCGCGAGGCGGCCCTCGAAGCCGTCTCGGAAGGCTTCCGCACGGCGGATCTCGGCGGCGCCGCCGGCACGACGGAGTTCACGGACGAGGTCATCCGGCGGGTCAAATCGAAGCTCGAGGTCTGGTCGACCCTCTAGGAGGGTTTGGCGGAACGTTGCTCGTCGCCGGGGTGCGATGGTCGTTCCGAGGCAATGGCGCTCGGCGCTAGGCGCCTCACGGGAGCGCCAATAGCAGTTCGCTATTGGCGCGACTGAGGACACCGCCTCGGGGCGAGCAGCGCGGCCCGGCGGCTCAGACAATGTTTCGCCAAACCCTCCTACAGGCGCTCTAGCCCGGTCACGCGGCGGCCTTCCCGTTCGTGCTTCCGGATCGCCCTGGCGACCGCGTCGTCGTCGAGACTCACTGAGCGGGAGTCTACGAAGCTGCCGCTTCTTGCCAGACGAGCGCGACGAGCTCGCCCTCACCCCACGCGTCGGCGAAGACCGCGACGAGCTCGGGGTCGAACTGCGATCCCGCGCAGCGGTCGAGCTCCTCCAGCGCGTCGTCTACCTCCCTAGGAGTCCTGTACGGACGGATCGAGGTCATGGCGTCGAAAGAGTCCGCGACCGAGAGGATCCGGGCCTCGAGCGGGATTCTCTCCCCCGCACGGCCACGCGGATAACCGGTTCCGTCCCAGCGCTCGTGGTGGTGGAGCACCGACGGGAGGATGTCCTTTGGCGCACCGAGCGAGCGCAGCATCCGCACTCCGGCGGCCGGATGGCGCCGGACCTGCTCGAACTCTTGCTCGGTCAGCGGCCCGTGCTTCAGCAAAACGGCCGGCGGAACCGCGAGCTTCCCCACATCGTGGAGTAGTGCCCCCAGGCGGAGGACGGAGAGGCGCTCGGTGTCGACGCCGATCCGCTTGGCCATCGCCTGTGAGAAGACGGTCACGCGCGAGGAATGACCCCGCGAATAAGGATCGCGCGCTTCGATCGCAGCCGAGAGGGCGGCAAGGCTCCCCACAGACTTCGTCTGTTCAAGGCGGACTCGCCGTTCCCTCCATCTAGCATTGCGCTCGCATGAAGGTCGGCGTGCCGAAGGAGACCGCGCAAGGCGAGCGGAGGGTCGCGCTCGTGCCTGAGATCGTGTCCAAGCTCGCCGGGTCAGGGCTCGACGTCGTCGTCGAGTCCGGCGCCGGCGAGGCCGCCTCGTTCACCGACGACGCGTTCAAAGAGGCGGGAGCCGCCCTCGGCGATCCCTGGTCGGCCGAGCTGGTCGCGAAAGTGCGCAAGCCGACCGAAGACGAGACCGGCCGCCTCGGGGAAGGTCAAGTGCTCGTCGGCTTTCTCCAGCCGCTGACCGACCCCGAGGGCATCGAACAACTCGCCTCGCAAGGAGTGATCGCGTTCGCCATGGAGTCGATCCCTCGCATCACGCGGGCCCAGCCGATGGACGCGCTCTCGTCGCAGGCGACGGTCTCCGGCTACAAGGCCGTCGTGCTTGCCGCCGACCGGCTGCCCCGGTTCCTCCCGATGCTGATCACTGCCGCCGGGACCGTCACGCCGTCGAAGGTGCTCGTGATCGGAGCGGGCGTCGCCGGGCTACAGGCGATCGCGACGGCACGGCGCCTGGGCGCCGTCGTCTCGGGCTTCGATGTGCGGCCCGTCGTCAAGGAGCAGGTCGAGAGCCTCGGCGCGACCTTCCTCGAGCTCGGCGTCGTCGGGGAGGAGACCGAGGGCGGTTACGCGCGGGAGCTGTCGGAAGAAGAGCAGCGCCGCCAGCAGGAGGAGCTCGAGGCGCGGATCGGGGACTTCGACGTCGTCGTCACGACAGCGCTCATTCCCGGTCGCCCTGCGCCGAAGCTCATCCCCCGCTCCGCGATCGAGTCCATGCGGCCGGGCTCCATCATCGTCGACCTCGCCGCCGAGGCCGGCGGCAACGCGGAGCTGACCCGAGCCGACGAGGATGTCGTCCACCACGGCGTGACGATCCTCGGCCCGACGAACCTCCCGAGCACGATGCCCTACCACGCGAGCCAACTCTACGCGCGGAACGTCTCGGCGCTCGTCCAGCACCTTGCGCCCGAGGGCGAGCTGCAGCTCGACTTCGAGGATGAGATCACCGCAGGCGCGTGCGTCACACGCACACAAGAGGTGCCTGCATGAGCCGTGTCTCCCCAAAGCAGTTTGTGTTGCATCACTCGCGCCCACTCCCGTTTCGGCTCAACCGATTCTTCGATGAGCATTGCTTGTGCAGTGCAACACAAGGGGAGTCTGCGTGAGCTATCAGCTCGTGACCGAGATCACGATTCTCGTGCTCGCAGCCTTCGTCGGCTTCGAGGTCATCTCCAAGGTGCCGACGCTGCTGCACACGCCGCTCATGTCCGGCACGAACGCGATCCACGGGATCGTGATGGTGGGGGCGATCATCGTCATGGGCACCCCGCATCCCGGGGTCTTCATGCGCCTCGTCTCGTTCGTCGCCGTGATCCTCGCGACGGCGAACGTCGTCGGCGGCTTCGTCGTCACCGACCGCATGCTCGAGATGTTCAAGAAGCGCGACGAATGAGCACGACCACCGCGAACCTTCTCTACCTGATCACGATCGCGGCGTTCATCCTCGCGCTGCGCTTCCTCTCCTCCCCGCGCCATGCGCGCCTGGGCGTCCAGATCGGCGCGGCCGGGATGCTCTGGGCCGTCGCCGTGACGCTCGCGCTGGACGACGTCGTCACCGGTTGGTGGTGGATGGCGGCCGGCGTGCTGATCGGGTCGGTGATCGGTGTCGTCGGCGCGAGGAGGGTGAAGATGACCGCGATGCCGCAGATGGTCGCGCTGTTCAACGGCGTCGGCGGCGGCGCGGCGGCACTTATCTCTCTCGTCGAGTTCCACGGCGTCTGGGCACACGCGGGCGACGTGGGCGTCGAACGCGGGATCGCGACGGTCTTTTCCGCGCTCGTCGGCTCGATCTCCTTCGCCGGGTCGCTCGTTGCTTTCGGGAAGCTGCAGGAGCTCGTCAGCGGGCGGCCGATCACCTACCCCGGCCAGCAGATCGGAAACGCGCTGCTCTTCGCCGGGTCGATCGCGCTCGCGGCCGTAGCCATGGGCTCGGTCGAGTTCTGGCTGCTCGCGGAGGCGATCGGTGCGGCGGCACTCTTCGGGATCGTCTTCGTGCTCCCGATCGGCGGCGCCGACATGCCGGTCGTGATCTCGCTGCTGAACGCGTTCACCGGCCTGGCCGCGGCGGCGACCGGCTTCGTCCTGCACTCGAACGTCCTGATCGTGAGCGGAATGCTCGTCGGCGCCTCCGGAACGCTGCTGACGACGCTGATGGCGCGCGCGATGAACCGCTCCCTCGCCAACGTCCTCTTTGGCGCGTTTGGAAAGATCGTGGCGGCTCCGGGAGGGGCGGCTGCCGGCGGCGACGGTGCGTCGGTGCGCTCGGCGACGGCGGACGATGTCGCTGTCATGCTCGCCTATGCGCGCAGCGTCGTCTTCGTCCCGGGCTACGGGCTCGCGGTCGCCCAGGCACAGCACGACGTGCGAAATCTCGCGGAGCTGCTCGAGGAGAAGGGCGTGGACGTTCGGTACGCCATTCACCCGGTCGCGGGCCGCATGCCCGGTCACATGAACGTCCTCCTTGCCGAGGCCAATGTTCCCTACGACGAGCTCTTCGAGATGGACACGATCAACCCGGAATTTCCGCAGACGGATGTGGCGGTCGTCGTCGGCGCCAATGACGTCGTCAACCCATCCGCACGGAACCAGCCGGGAAGCCCGATCTACGGGATGCCGATCCTCGACGTGGACAAGGCCCAGAACGTCGTCGTCATCAAGCGCTCGATGTCGCCCGGATTCGCCGGGATCGACAACCCGCTCTTCTACGACCCGAAGACCGTGATGCTCTTCGACGACGCGAAGGCGGCGATGGAGAAGCTGATCGCCGCTGTCAAGACCGCTTGAGCGCGGTTCCGTTTCTCTCGGGGCAGCAGGTCGAGGCAGCGGTCTCCCCTGTGCGCGCGCTCGAGGCCGTGCGCGAGGCGTTCATCGCGTACGCACGCGGCGAATGGTCGATGCCTCCGAAGGTCTACGTGCCGGCTTATCCGGCAGGCGACTTCCGTGCCATGCCTGCTCTAGGTGCCGGACACGCGTTGCTGAAATGGGTCACGTCGTTTCCCGGAAATCCCGAGCAAGGCCTGCCGACGGTCACGGGGCTCGTCCTCCTCTCGGACGCCTCGAACGGGATGGTGCGCGCAGTCCTCGACGCGGCCACAGTCACCGCGCTCCGCACCGGAGCCGCCGCGGTGCTCGCTGCGGAGACGCTCGGCCGCCCCAACGCTCAGACGGCGGCGGTCGTCGGCGCAGGCGTCAACGGGAAGGCCGCGGCACGCACCTTCTTGGCGCGTGGCCGCGAGGTCGCGCTCTACGACGTGGATCCCGAGCGCGCCCTGAGCGCCGCCGACGAGCTGGACGCTGGAGTAGCGACGCGCGAGGAAGCCCTCGGTGCCGACCTGATCGTGACGATGACGCCGGGCCACGAGATGTTGCTGCCGGAGGGTGCGCTGCAGCCTGGCCAGCACGTGAGCCTGATGGGCGCCGACGGCCCAGGCAAGGCCGAGATCGCCGTCGACGAGCTCCTCCGCACGAAGATCTTCTGCGACGACTGGGAACAGGCGAGCCACAACGGAGAGCTCGTTCACGCGGTCGAGGCCGGCGTGCTCGCCCGCGAGCAGGTGACCGAGCTCGGCGCGGTTCTCGTCGGCAACGCTCCTGGACGCACGAGCGACGATGAGATCACCAGCTTCGACTCGACCGGCCTCGCGATCCAGGATCTCGCCATCGCGCTCGCCGCACTGAAGAAGGCGGACGAGATGGACCTGCCGACAATCGAGCTTTAGCAATCAACGCAGCTGCGCAAGTCAGGCTGGCCCGCCGACGCGCGCGGCGGTGCCATGTCGCTGCTCGACCACCATCTCGCCCGCCGCTCGCACCCCGGAGTGCGAGGTGACCGCGGCGAGAAAGTCGTTGCGGTCCATCGCGTAGAGCTGCGAATCGGCGAGCGCGGTGATCGTCGCGGTGCGGGGCACGTCTCGGATCAAGGCGATCTCGCCGAAGTAGTCACCGTCGCCGGCGGTCGCGTGCACACCCGGCGCCACAACTTCCAGCTCGCCGCGGCAAACGATGTAGAAGCGATCTCCGATGTCGCCCGCGCGAATGACGATGTCCCCCGCCGCAACCGAGACCGGCGTGAGCGTCGCCGCCAAGTGCTCCTTCGCCGCGATCGAAAGCGGCGCGAACATCGGCACACCCTCGATCACCGCGAGCTCTTCGGCAGGAGCCTCGACGCTCCGGTCGATGTCCACGAGTCCGCGCCACGTTACGAGTGTCAGCACAGGCAGGATCGCGCCGACGACGACGAGCGCGGGCCGCGGCCCGATCGCGCTGATGACCGCAGGCGCCGAGATCGAGCCGAGCGCGAGCGCACCCATCGCAAGTCCCCAGACGACGCCGAGAACGCGGGTCAAGAGCTCGTCGGGCACGACGCGCTGGAGCAGCGTGAATCCGGCGACGTCCTCGACGCTGTTAGCCGCACCGACGAGCGCGAGCAGAACGAGCGCAAGGGCGAGATACGGCCTCGGTGCGACCAGCGCGATCGGGAGACCCCAGACGACGAGGGCAAGGCCGAACGGAGTCGCTAGCCGACGCCCCACCAGCGTCAGAGCCGCAAAGGCACCGACGAGGCCTCCGACGCCGATGGCGGCGGTCATGTAGCCCACCGCGCCGGGCCCGGCGTGGAGCACGCGAAAGGCCGTGACGACGATGAGCACGTTCAGACAACCGCGAACGAACGTCTGCGCGACCATCAATCCCACGACGAGCCGAGCCTTGCGAGTGCGCAGGACAGTGTGGTACCCGGCGAGCAGCGCCCGGCGCAGGCCCTGGGCGCCGCTCGCGGCCGCCGTGAGCATGCGACCCTCGACCTGGACGCGCGCGAAGAACAGCGCCGCAGCGAGCAGCGCGGTAGCGGCGAGCGCGAAGACGACGCCCGGATCCGCCGCCGCGATGAGGACCCCGGCAACGAGCGGACCGACGAGAGTGGCGAGCCCTTCGATCGTCGAAGTCGCGCCGTTGGACGCGATCAACTCTCCAGGTGTTCGCGCGAGCGACGGCAGAAGCGCCTGCAGCGCGGGACGCAAGAGCGTGGACGAGAGCCCGAAAATGCTCGCCAGCGGGAATATGACGTACTCGTTCCGGTCGACGAAGTAGACCGCTGCCGAGCCGGCGAGGGCGAGACAGCCGCCCGCACTGATCGCGACGAGGAAGCGTTCACGGCGGAACCGATCGCCCAGGAGGGCGGCGAACGGGGCGACGAGCGCAGCCGGCAGAAGACGCACGAGACCCGCGAGGCCCACCCCGAGGGTCCCGCCCACGTCGTATGCGAAGACGCCCAACGCGACGAAGTTGGCCCACTCGGCCGCGACCGAAGCGCCCCACGCGAGCTCGACACGGCGGAGCTGCACGTTGCGCAGCACGCCGCCGATGCTCGACAACGCCCAGACGACCCGATTCACGCACCGATTGAACGCCTTTTGCGCGTGTCGTTCAAGCGCTCGAGCGAGCGGATGAGACTGCTAGGTCATGGTTGCGACGCGTTGGCCCACGGCAGTGCGCGCCAGTTATCCGGCCTCCCGGGCTGCCAGTGCGGGAACGGCGCGTATGCCTCGGAGGGTGAGCTCGTCTCCGTCTCGACGCCCGCCCCGTGGCGGCGGGCCGGCTCGGAGCTTGGATAGACGATGCTCTTCTCCCTCGTTCGCCCGCCCGTCATGAAGATCGCGCAGGGACCGTCTCCCGCCCCGACGAAGACGTGCTCGGTGCCGGGCGGGCAGTGCACGAAGTCCCACGCCTGAAGCGGCCGCTCCTCCGCCTCGACGATCAGCAGGCACTCGCCCGCGAGCACGAGAAAGTCCTCCTGGTTCGACTCGGCGTGGTAGAGCCCGCTCGCCTGCCCAGGCGTGATCACGGCCAACTTGAATCCCAGATCGGCGAATCTCTGCACGGGGAGATCGGAACGCTTGCGTAGTACGGGCACGTCGGCCTCGAAGGGACACGCAGCTCCGAAGGCGTCGTTCGTGATCCAGGCCGTGTCCCGGAGGTTGACGACGAACCACCCCTCGGTCACGGGTGCGAGGCCGGAGCCCACCTCGACAAGGCGTGCTTCCTCAACCATTCCTACTCCTCTCCACACGTCTGAAGAGAACCGACGGCGTGCGGTCGCTCTTCGATAGCGTCTCACCGATCGAAATCTTTGGCTAGGGAAAGGAGAGGGGCATGAAGGGCAAGATCGTGCACGTGGAGATCCCCGCCGACGACACCCAGCGCGCGATGAAGTTCTGGGGCGAGCTCGCCGGCTGGAAGTTCAAGGCCTACGAAGGCGAGGGCGGCGACGGCGGCGCGCCCGAGTACAACATGTTCGAAGGCGAGCCCGGCGGCGCGATTTATCCGTCGCGCGAAGGCGAGAGGGGCATCATGGTCTACTTCGAGGTCGACAACATCGACGCGGAGCTAGGTCGCATCCGCGACCTCGGCGGTAACACCGAGGACAAGATGCCCGTGCCGAGCATGGGCTGGTTCGCGCAGGCGAAGGACCCGGAGGGCAACCCGTTCGCCGTCTGGCAGGTCGACGAGAACGCTCCTATGCCCGAGGGCATGGGCGCACA
>Ga0307278_10000039_pt1 | contig 61657 bp, 64 predicted proteins | sample ER_DNA_117_FD_194482 | JGI IMG/M metagenome (GOLD analysis project Ga0307278, IMG submission 194482) | Bulk soil microbial communities from the East River watershed near Crested Butte, Colorado, United States - ER_DNA_117 | ecosystem: Environmental > Terrestrial > Soil > Floodplain | place... | reverse complement strand
GGCGCGCCGCAGGCGTTGCAGAAGAGCGCGCGCTCAGGATTCTCCTGACCGCACCTGGAGCAACCGGTCACAGTAGAAGCGTATGGCTCCAACGCCCGTCGTTCCAGCTAGGACCACGCAGGAACCCGTCCGATTAGGCTGTGCTGCCCGTTTGCTGCCCGAAATCGCAGCACCTAATCCTGGACAGGCAACACAACATGCCCATTTGCAGGGGCACACGACGAACGGGAGCGACGGGACTCGAACCCGCGACCTCCGGCGTGACAGGCCGGCGTTCTAACCAACTGAACTACGCCCCCGGGTCGGCCTAGTTTAGCTACGCAATTTCGGTAAGGCCGAGCTGGCGCAGGAGCGTGACGCCGTCGGAATAAACGTCCTTGCGGGCGACGAGGCCGTCTCTGATCGGGATCACATCCATGCCGCGGTACTCGACCTTGCGGCCGGTGGGCTCGACTTTGATCCCGGCGCGGATCATCGGCCCCTCGTGCGTCCCGCGCGCTGTCCATTCCTGGACGACGAGGTCGTCACGGATGTACTGGCTACGGGCCTCGAAGCTCAAGTCCGGGAAGACGGCGAAGATCCCGGTGACCGCCTTCCCGATCGCCTCCCTGCCGAGGTTCACGTCGCCGGTCGTGTGGTTCTCGAAGACCGAGTCGTCGGTGTGCATGGAGACGATCGCCTCGACGTCGTGGTCGTTCCAGGCTGCGTTGTAACGGTCGATGAACTCCTGGAGCTCGGCGCCGTTCACCCCGTTAGCCTAAACGGCGGTGACCGGCCTCGACTGGGTTGTACTCGGGCTCGCCGGGTTCGCCGCGCTTGCCGGAGCCGCACGAGGTTTCGTCTGGAGCGGGCTCTCCCTCGCGGGGCTCGTCGGAGGGGCGATTCTCGGCGGACGCCTTGCCTCGCACCTCCTCGACCGCGGGGCGGGATCGCCGTATTCGCCGCTGATCGCGCTCGCCGGGGCCGCCGGGCTCGCAATGCTCCTGGAAGCCGTCGGGAGCGCAGCCGGTGCGAGCTTCCGCTTGCGACTGCGCTTCTCCAGCCTGCGGCTGCTCGACTCGGCCGGCGGGCTCATCGCTGGCGGCCTGACCGGGTTAGCGTTCGTCTGGGTGCTCGGGGCGGTTGGCCTCCAGCTCCCGGGCCAGACGAAGCTCCGGCGCGAGATCCAGCGCTCGGTCGTGCTCCGCAAGCTGAACTCGATCGTCCCACCGCGGACGTTCCTGCACGCCCTCGCCCGCATCGACCCGCTTCCGGTGCTCACGGGGCCGCGCCTGCCGGCGCAGCCGCCCAATCCGCGCGTGCTCCGGGCGGAAGGGCCGCGAAGAGCTGCTCCGAGCGTCGTCCGGATACTCGGCACGGCTTGCGGGCTCGGCGTCGAGGGGAGCGGATAGGTGGCCGGACGCGGAGTCGTCGTCACGGCCGCGCACGTCGTCGCGGGGGAGAAGGACACGAACGTCCTACCGCTCTCGGGCGGAGCGCTGCGAGCCCGCGCGATCGCCTTCGACGCCCGCAACGACCTCGCCGTGCTTCGCGCGCCGGGGCTGAGCGAGCACGCCATTCCCCTGGCCGACCCACGACCGGGAGCGACCGTCGCCATCCTCGGCTATCCAGAGAACGGTCCGCTCGACGCCGTTCCCGGTCGGATCGGCACCACGGCGACGGTGCTGAGCGAGGACGCCTATGGGCGAGGGCCGATTCTGCGCACGGTCACGAGCTTCAGCGGGCTGGTCCGGCACGGTGACTCGGGCGGGCCCGCCGTCGATGCAAGCGGGGCCGTGCAGGCAACGGTCTTTGCCGCCCGAACAGACGGGCGCGGCGGCTTCGGCGTTCCGTCCTCGCTCGTGCGGCGAACGATCGCCTCGGCCAAGCGTCCGGTCTCGACCGGGCCCTGCGCCCCTTAGCTCTCGAGGAGTTCCAGAATCCCGAGCGGCCGTCTGAAGGGCGCGACGACGTAGGCGCCTTGCGCGCGCGCGCGCGATCCTTCGAGCAGTTCGCGGCCGAGCTCCATCCCGACCTCGGCCGCTCCCGGCCCGGCCGTGCGCAGCGCCTCGAGGACGCGCTCGGGGACGACGATGCCCGGCACCTCGTTGTGCAGCCGCAGCGCGAGCTGATGGCTCCACACCGGAAAGATGCCGACGAGGACGGGGATCGGCCACTCGCCGCCGAGGCGCTCGACGAAGCGGTCCATGTACTCGAGGTCGAAGACGATCTGCGTCATCGCGAACTGTGCGCCCGCCTCGACCTTGCGGTGAAAGCGGTCGAGCTCGACCTCGAGGTCGTCCGCCGAGGGATTGACGGCGACTCCGATGTAGAACGACGTGGCGGCGTCGATCGAGCGGCCGTTGTAATCCTCGCCCCGATTGAGCCGGGCCATCAGCTGCGTGAGGCCGATCGAGTCGATCTCGTAGACGCCGCGCGAGCCCGGGTAGTCGCCGACCTCCGGCGGATCGCCGGTCACGGAGAGAACGTTGCGAAGGCCGCACGCGTGCGCGCCGAGCAGCTGTGACTCGAGACCCATGATCGTGGCGTCGCGGGTCGTCAGATGCGGGATCGTCTCGATCTCGACCGCGCGCTCGATCTCGACTGCGAGCATGAGCGCGCTGGCCGCGGCCCGCGCGGTCGCGTTGTCGTTGATGTCGACGAAGCCCGCCTTTCCCGACTCCTTGAGTGCCCGCGAGACTTCGAGCATGCCCGCGTAGCTGCCGCCGAGCGGAGGGTCGACCTGCACCGAGAGCACCCATTCCTGCTCGCGGAAGGCTCGTGCGAGCTTCGTCTCTTGCCGTTCCTCGGGCACCGCGACGACGACCTCGCGCTCGGCGAAGACGAGCGGAGCCGTCGGCTCACGCTCCTCTTTGACCGCGGAGGCGATCGCGGCGATCTCGGTCGGGGTCGTGCCGCAGCACCCACCGATCACGCGCGCGCCGAGGTTACGCGCATGCGCCGCGAACTCGGCGAAGTAATCGGGCGTTGCATGCGGGTAGATGATGCGGTTCCCGGCCATGCTCGCGAGCCCGATGTTCGGCATCGCCGCCAGCGCCAGGCCGTTGCCGCTCATCTCGCCCAGCGCCGCGAGCGCGGCTTGGATGCCGGCGCCGTGGTTCGCGCCCGCTGCAGCGACGTCGAGCTCGCGAAGGCGCTCGGCGGCCTCGCGCGCGGTGAGGCCGGACAGCGTCTCGCCACCGGCGTCGAAGGTCAGCATGGCCAGGATCGGCAACGAGGAGACGCTGCGCACCGCCGCGATCGCCGCCTCCAGCTCCTCGAGCTCGAAGAAGGTCTCGACTGCGAAAAGGTCGACTCCGCGTCCCTCGAGCACGCCCGCCTGCTCGGCGAAGATCTGGGTGCGTTCGTCGGCGGGCACGCCTCCGGGCTCGCCGAGCGGCCCGATCGAGCCGGCGATGAAGACGTCGCGCCCGGCGATCTCTCTGGCCTCGCGCGCGAGCTTGACGGCCGCGCTGTTGATCGCGTGCAGCTCGTCTTCGAGGAAATTGGCGGCCAGCTTGCGCCGGTTGGCGCCGAACGTGTTCGTCTCGATCAGGTCGGCACCCGCCTGGATGAAGCCGACGTGGAGCTTGACGACGGCTTCGGGCGCGCGGAGGTTCGCCTCCTCAGGCGTGCGGACCCGGGGGACCGCGCTCGAGACGAGGACGCCCATGCCCCCGTCGGCGACGAGCGGCGGGCCTGTCATGAGCCGTTCGACGAAGCGGTTGGCCATCGGCGGAGCCTACTTCCGGCTTCCGGCCGGGAAACGGGTCTCGCGCTGTTTGGGCATCGAGGTCACCTCCATCGCTCTCGGCGGTAGCACCAACCCGTGGGCGGTTGCTGCGGCGTCTCAGGGCCGAGTCCCTCAGCCGCTCTTGATGGGCCAGCCGAGCCTAGCAAGCGTCCAGGCCGGTTTTCCCACATCCTCACCCGGGTGGGGTAGCGATCCACCCGCCGCCCACGGCGACACTAGCCGATCAATCTGAACGTATCGGGGGCAAAAGTGCGGCAAAAGGCGCGACAGGCATCCCCAGCGGTGGGGGAGCATGAGTGAACCACTGCAGTCAACCGCGAAAAGGGGATGGATCAAGCGGACCCCCTGGAGCACAATCCGGAAGACCGAGCGGGCCCCGATGCGGCGGGGGCCACTCGGAGAAAGACGAGGCAGGCCCCGATGCGGCTGGGGCCACTCGATACCACTGCGGTTCTCTTCGGAGATGTCAGAGCGGGCCGGGCGGCGGCCCGCTCTGGCGTTCCGGAACTCAAGTTCGGGGGCGCGGTGCCGATAACCGAATTACTCCTTTCGCGGCTACGGGACTGACGGCAAGCATTCCTACGGCGCTTGGAGTCGGAGCGGCGGGCTCAAGCTCGTCGCTTCGTCCTTTTTCAGGCCTCAATGCCCTTGGGCAGACCGCTGCGGAGCTCGAGCCCGGCGAGGCCGCTCCCGCCCCGGGGGCAGCCCGGGCGGAGCGCCGGGCGAACCGGGCAAGTACTCGACCGGCGATTGCCGGCCCCGGGGCTGAGGGTAGAGCTCCATCAACTGGCGCTCCTCAGCCCCGACGCCAACCTTGATCACGGTCGCGCTGCGCGCCGCCGAGATCTTCGCCAGCGAGTGTCGGCGCTGCGCAGCCAGCAGCTGGCGCTGCACAACGGGCTGCAGCGACGCCAGGATGAAGAAGATCCAGAGGGGGCTGAGAGGGTCCGTGGCCCGGCTTACCCGGAGTCGCCGTGCACGACACGTCCCTCCATGCCGCCCGCCACGGTCACGACCTGACCGGTGACGTGGCCGGAGAGCTCGTCCGAGGCGAGGACGACGACCTGTCGCGCGACATCTTCGGGCCGGGCGACTTTGCGCAGGGCCATCGTCTGCGTCACGCGGCCCACGAGCTGGGGATCGGCGAGCGTCGAGCGTGTCATCGGAGACTCCGTCCAGCCTGGACACACGGCGTTCACCCGTCCGCGCGGGGCGATCCGGACGATCTCGTTCTTGACGCTGAGCAGGAAGCCGTGCACGAGCGCCGACTTCGCCGCCGCGTAGTCCGCATGCCCGGCCTCACCGAAGAGCCCGGCGGTCGAACCGATGAGGATGAGGTTCCCGTGACCCGTTCGCTCGACCTCGCGCAGGAAGGCACGCGCGGTGAGGTAGGTGAGCGTCAGGTTCCCGCGAATCGTCTCCTCCCAGCGCTCGAGCGGCAGCTCCCATACGGGGAGGTCCTTCTCGGGCCACTTGCCCGCGACCGCGGCGCAGACGTCGAGGCCTCCCAGGGCCGCCACGGCCTGCTTGAAGAGCCCGTCGGCCTCCTGCTCTCGCGTCAAATCGGCTCTGAGCACAGGCGCCCCGCCAAGCTCCTCGGCGAGCGCTTCGCCACGCTCTCGGCCGCGATGGAAGTGCAGCGCAACCCGAGCGCCTTCGGCCGCGAAGGCGCGGGCGCAGGCGGAGCCGATGCCACCTGAGGCGCCCGTGACGAGCACGCGCCTCCCGTCAAGCCCCGTTTCCACGGGCGAGAGGCTACAGCGGCCCATCAAGTCCACGGCCCGCGTGGCCGAAAGAGGGGGACATGACCCCTGCGGACGACCACATCGCCCTTGAAGTCGGGCTTGCGATCCTCGATACGCTCGACCCTAACGACGAGCTCACGCGCGAAGAGCTCGACGTGCTCGCGTGGCGCTTCGAGCAGCTCCTCGACCATGGATACGGGATCGAGGAGGCGATGGAGATCGCGCGCGCGAAGCACGTCGATCTCGAGCTGGCGCGGTCGCTCACGCAGAAGTACGGCTGCTCGCCCGAGCTTGCCGCCCGGATCCTGCTCTAGGAGCGGGGCATGCCTGCTTCCCTCGGGCGCCCCGTTGCGCTTTGATTCCAGTCATGCAGGTTGTCGAAACCGACGCTCAACTCGTTGCACGCTGCCGTGCGGGCGACGACGATGCCTGGCGCGAGCTCGTCGATCGCTTCTCCCGGTATGTGTACGCGATCTCCGTCCAAGCCTTCCGACTCTCGGAGGCGGACGCGGAGGACGTCTTCCAGGAGGTCTTCGCGCGCGCCTACGAGCACCTGCACCGGCTCCGCGACGACTCGGCCATTCGCCCCTGGCTCGCCCAGCTCACCCGCAGGCTCTGTCTCGACGCGATTCGCTCAGGCGCTCGTGAACAACTCGGCGACCCGCCCGAGCCCAGGGACGTCGACGACACGATCACGAGACTCGACGAGGCGCTCGTCGTGCACGAGGCCCTGGACATGCTGTCGAAGGACTGCCGCGAGATCCTCGATCGGTTTTTCGCCCAGGACGAGAGCTATCGGCGGATCGGGGAAGCCCTCGATCTGCCTCCGGGCACGATCGCCAGTCGCATCTCGCGCTGTCTGGTGAAGCTTCGGGGCGAGCTGGAGGGAAGAAACCCGGCCGCTGTCGAGTCTGGAGGGTGACGACTTATGCGCGACCACGACGAAGAAATCTTGGCTGAACGCCTGCGAGCCCTTCCCACGCCTCCCCAGGCCTGGGTGAAGGCAGCGCAAGAGATTCCGCTCGCACGGCGAGGTCTGGACGACATCGTCGACCGCGCCCGCGCCGACCAGGCTTTCCGTGACGCTTTGATCGCGGATCTCGAGCGCGCGCTCGAAGGCGCCGGTTACGAGCCGGATCCGGTTCTCGCGGACGCCGTTCGCAGCCGCCTGTCGCTCTAGCTGCGACAGAATCAGCTCGGAATGGCGGACGACCTCCTGGCTGTGCCGCTCGGCGAGGTTCTCGACACTCTCGCTGGGGAGGGGCCCGCGCCCGGGGGAGGCACCGCCGCCGCGATCGTCGTCGCCATGGCCGCGGGTCTCGTGACGATGGTCGCCAAGGCCTCGAAGGAGCATTGGGATGAGGCCGGCGGCGTGATCGGGCAGGCGGAGACCTTCCGCGCCCGGGTCGCGCCTCTTGCGCAGGCCGACAGCGAGGCGTACACCGAGGCCCTGGGTGCGCTTCGGAACCGAGATCAAGTCGAGGCCCGTTACCGCGACCAGAAGCTGGAGGCCGCGCTGGAGCGGGCCGCCGAGATCCCGATCAGGATCACCGAAGCCGGCTCAGATCTCGCCTCTCTCGCGGCGCTGCTCGTCGAGCACGGCAACCCGGAGGTGCGCGTGGACGCGGCAGCCGCCGCGGTCTTAGCCGAGGCGGGTGCCCGCGCGGCGGCGAAGCTCGTCGAGATCAACCTGGGTGCCACGGACGAGGATCCGCGCGTGCGACATGTGCACGCGCTCGTCGAGGTCGCACAGGAAGCCGCGCAGCGCGCTCTGGCAGCAGCGCAATAAGGCGCCGCTTGCGGTGCCGACCTCAGGACGCGGGCTCTGCCCGTCGTCCGTCTGAAATGACCGGTCGACCCGATTGCGGTCAGAGCGCAAACGATCTAGGCGCCGCTTGCGGCGCCGCCCTCAGGACGTCGGGCTCTGCCCGTCGTCCGTCTGAAATGACCGGTCGACCCGATTGCGGTCAGAGTGCTAACGATCTAGGCGCCGCTTGCGGTGCCGCCCTCAGGACGCGGGCTCTGCCCGTCGTCCGTCTGAAATGACCGGTCGATCCGATTGCGGTCAAACCCCAAACCCCACTAGCATCGGGCGAGCGATGGCGGAGCCTGAGTCGAAGAAGGAAGAGGAGCAGCAACCTCAGCTTCGTCCCGCGTGGAGCCTGCCGGCAGGCGCGGCGGACAGCATCGCGCTCCCGGTGGAGTGGCCGAGCGAGGTCACGCGCGACTGGGCCTGGGGCGAGTCGACCGGAAAGGGCGTCCGCGTCTGCATCCTCGACAGCGGGGTCGATACAACCCACCCACTCGTGGGCGAGGTGCAGCGTTCGGTCGCGGTCTCGATCGGCGCCGACGACGAGGTCGTCGTCGAGGACGACACCGAGGGCGATCTCTGCGGCCACGGTACGGCGTGCGCAGGCATCGTCCGTAGCTTTGCGCCCGAATGCGAGCTCGTCAGCGTCCGCGTGCTGGGCGCCGGCTTTACAGGCAGCGGCGGCGTGCTCCTTGCCGGCCTGCGGTGGGCGGTCGAGCAGGGCTTCGACGTCGTCAACATGAGCCTCTCGACGACGAAGAAGCAGTTTGCGGGCATCCTGCACGAGCTCACGGACACGGCGTACTTCCGGCGCACAGTGCTCGTCGCCTCGGCGCACAACATGCCCGTCGAGAGCTACCCCTGGCGCTTTTCCTCTGTCATCTCGGTGGGGAGCCACGAAGAGCCCGATCCGCTGACGTTCTTCTACAACCCCTCGCCGCCGGTCGAGTTCTTCGCGCGCGGCGTCGACGTCGAGGTCGCCTGGATGGGCGGGGCGCGCATCCGCTGCACCGGCAACAGCTTCGCCACGCCCCACATGTCGGGCCTCTGCGCGCTGGTGCTCTCCAAGCATCCAGAGCTGACCCCGTTCCAGCTGAAGAGCGTTCTCTACCTGACCTCGACGAACGTCGGAGGTGGACGATGACCGAGGATTTGAAAGCTGCGGTCGCAGCGGGCGTCGGCGGCTCGGAAGAGCTGTTCCGGTCGCTGCTCCAGTCGATCGTCGACGTGGCCAGGGCGATCTTCAACGCGAAGGCGTCCTCGATCTTCCTTTACGACGAGGGGACGGACGAGCTCGTCTTCGAAGCGGTCGCTGGTGAGGGCGCGGAGACGCTCATCGGTCAGCGCTTTCCCTCGAGCACCGGGATCGCCGGCTGGGTCCTCGTCACTCGACAGCCGCTCGTGATCGAGGACGTGACCGAGGATCCACGCTTCTCGAAGGACATCGCCGAGAGCACCGGCTACGTCCCGAAGGGACTGATGGCGGTGCCGCTGCTCCACGACGAGCAGTCCCTGGGCGTGCTCGAGGTGCTCGATCGGCCTCAGCGCGCGCAGTTCTCACTCGTAGAGATGGACCTGCTCGGGCTCTTCGCGAACCAGGCGGCGATCGCGCTCAGCCTCCTGCAACGTGCCCGCCGGGCGGAGGCCGTTCTCGGCGAGAGCGGGGAGGAAGCAGGCATCGTGGCCAGGCTGGCGGAGACGGTTCAGGAGCTCGACGAGGAGCGTCGTGAGGCGGGCCTCAAGCTGCTCGGCGCGGTCGAGGAAGTCCTCAGACGCGACGAGGGCGGCTGACGCCGCCCTCGTTCACTCGGTTCTCTTTGGAGATCTAGGTGTCGTACTGCGCGGGTGGCGTAAAGCCGTGGCCCTCGACATCTGGCTCTTCGGTCTCGGTCTCGCCCTCGGTTGCATGGGCGGGCGGAGTGAAGCCGTGGCCCTCGACGTCTTTGTCGCCGTCGTAGGCCTCTTTCTCTCCGTCGTAAGCCTCTTTGTCCTCGCTCATTTCGTTTCCTCCTTTCGTCCCGCACCGGTCTGCGCGGAATCCTGTGCCCACTAGACGGGCGTCGGTCTAGGAATCTTCCCTCGTTTCCTGCACCAACACAATAGGTGCAATTGTTCGCCTGTGCTTGCCTCCTTCCGGGAGCGGTTGCGGGAGTCGCTCGACGCCTTTCGATCGGTCGTCACCAATCCGAGGCTGCGGCGGGTCGAGCTGTCGTGGGCGGCCGCGATCACCGCGTACTGGGCCTTCATCGTCGCCCTCGCCGTCTACGCCTACAACGAAGGAGGAGCAACGGCGGTCGGCCTCGTCGGCCTGATCCGCGTTCTGCCGGCTTTCGTCTCCGCTCCTTTCGCAGGCTTACTCGGGGACCGCTACCCGCGCCAGCGCCTCATGCTCGTCGTCTCGCTCGCCCGAGCGGCGTTGATGGCCGCAACGGCGATAGTGCTCTTCGCCGGCTTCTCGCCGTGGGTCGTGTACGTGCTTGCCGGAGCCGTCGCTCTGACCGCGAGCATGCTGCGCCCCATTCAGTCCGCGCTGCTCCCGCAGCTCGCCCGCACCCCGGAAGAGCTGACAGCCGCGAACCTGGTGCTGACGACGATCGAGAGCTCGGGGATCTTCCTCGGCCCTGCGGCCGGTGGACTGCTTCTGGCGGCGACGAATTCCGAGACCGTTTTTGCCGCGGCGGCGGGCGCGTTCGTCGTCGGCGCACTCCTGCTGGCGGGCATCAGCGTCGAAGCTCCTCCGGAGCGGAAGGCCGACGTAGGATTCGCCCGCGAGTTCTTCGCCGGCTTCGGGGCGATCGGGAAGGATCGCAATCTGCGTCTGATCATTGGCCTCTACGGCGCGCAGACGCTCGTCGCGGGCGCGCTCAACGTCCTGATCGTGGTCACCGCGCTCGAGCTGCTCGATCTCGGCGACGCGGGCGTCGGTTTTCTCAACTCCGCGGTGGGGGTGGGCGGCCTTCTGGGGGCCGTCGCGGCCTTCGCGCTCGTCGGCCGGCAGCGGCTCGCCTCCGACTTCGGCATCGGGCTCGTCCTCTGGGGGCTGCCGATCGCGCTGATCGGCGTCTTCCCTCAGCCGGCGGTGGCGCTCGCTCTGCTCGGTGTGATCGGCATCGGCAACACGGTCGTCGACGTCGCCGCCCTCACTCTTCTGCAGCGCACCGTGCCGGACGAGGTGCTGACGCGCGTCTTCGGCGTCGTCCAGAGCGTCTTCGTCGGCACGTTGGGCCTGGGCGCGATCCTCGCGCCGCTCGCGATCGCGGTAGTGGGCATCCGCTGGTCGATGGTGATCACCGGGGCGCTCCTGCCTCTGCTCGCAGCCCTGCTCTGGCGCCGGATCGGGGCACTGGATGCCCAGTCGCTGGCACCGACGCGCGAGCTCGCGCTGCTGCGTGCGATTCCGCTCTTCAAGCCGCTTCCGGCGAGCACGATCGACCACCTGGCCTCGCGGCTCGTCCCGGTGCACGCGACCCCGGGCAGCGAGATCATCCGCGAGGGCGAGCCCGGCGATCGTTTCTACGTGATCGCCTCGGGTGAAGTCGACGTCACGGCCGACGGCAAGCGCATCGGCACGCTCGGCCCCCGCGACTATTTCGGCGAGATCGCCCTTCTCCGGGACATGCCGCGAACGGCGACTGTGGCGGCGAAGACGGACCTCGAGCTCTTCGCGCTCGACCGCGACGAGTTCCTGAGCGCGGTCACCGGCCACGCGGCGAGCATCGAGGCCGCCGACGCCGTGGTCGCCAGCCGGCTCTCAGGACTACGGCCGGGAGTAGCCTCTCTCTGATGGCCGAAGCCACGGGAGTCCTGCTCGTCGGCGGTCTCAGCCGCCGCTTCGGGTCGGTGAAGGCGCTGGCGCCACTGAGAGAGGAGACGCTGGCCGAGCGCGGCTGGCGGATCCTCGGAGAGGCGTTTGCCGAGCGCCTGGCCGTTGGCAAGGAAGCCGATCAGATCTGGCTGCCGTTTCCGCTGCTCGATGACGGAGTCACAGTCCGGGCGCCGCTCGCTGGGGTGGTCGCAGGGCTGAGAGCGGCTCCGACCGAAGTCGCCGTGTTCCTGCCCGTCGACTGCCCGCTCGTCACGCCCGATGCGTTGCGCTCGCTCGCCGAGGCGTGCGCGGACGCTGCTGTCCCGGAGACGGGGCCGCTGCCGGGTGCCTATGCGCGCAGCGCGCTTCCCGTCCTCGAGCAGCGACTCGAGAGAGGCGATCTGGCCCTCCACGAGGCTCTGGTCGAGCTGGACGTGCGCACCGTCGACGTCGACTCCGAGTTGCTGGCGAACGTGAACACCGAGCGGGATCTCGACCGACTACGAGCCCGCGCGAACTAGTCGTACGCCGCGCTAGCGCTCGGTCGGTTCGGGAGTTGTCGCTCGCGCAAACGAGTAGAAGACGAGGTAGGTAGCGGCCAGAAAGGCCGTGAAGAGGACGGTGACGGCGACGACCCGCGCAGACTCGCCCGGGTCGGCCAGCCGAGTCCAAACATCTCCCGCGAACGTCCGCGGACGAACGAAGACGTCCCACGAGTTCGAGCGCTGGAAGCGGCCCAGGTAGATGCCGAAGGAGCTCAGCACGAGCGCGCCGAGGACGAAGAGCCACGCGTTGAGTGCGCCGAGCGCGCGTCGCGCGACTGTTTGCATCAGGTAGAGCGAGATGAAGCCCAGCAGCAGGCCGGCCCAGGCTCCGGCCGAGACCAAGACGACGTCGTACCAGATCGGAGCTCCGGTCGAGTCCTGCAGCCACTTGAAGTCGGTGACGATGTAGGGCGCATTGGGGAAGAAGAGCAGCCAGAGGACGCTCCCGGACAGGAGGTAGACCCGCGCAGCTCCTCGCCGGTAGCCCTCGTAGACCTGAAGGGCGAGGACGAAGGGAATCCAGGCCAGGAGCAGGTTCCAGACGAGCTCCGCGTTGTCGTTGTTGCCGCTGTAGACAACACGGACGGCCACCATCGCGACGACCAAGCCCGAGAGCCCGGCAAGCGAGGCGAGGATTGCGAGGCGCCGTTCGCTCATGGACGTTCAGGGTACCGGGTCAGGCCGGTGCACCTTCCGTGACGGTGGAAGCGCCTGCTTCTTCGCGGCGCGAGATCGTGCGGACGTCGCGGACAAGCAAGACAGCGAGTGTCGCCGTCAGGCTGATCGCCGCCGCCCCCAGAATGGTCGGCCTCGTGCCGATCGTCTCGGCAATCGGGCCGGCCGCGGCCAGCCCGAGCGGGATCAGGACGAACGAGCCGAGCGCGTCGTACGAGGAGACGCGAGAGAGCTTCTCCTGCGGGATCTCCTGCTGCATGGCGGTGTCCCAGAGGATCCCGAAGATCTCCATGCCGATGCCCGCCAGCCCCGCGGCGGCGACCACACCCACGAGCGGAAGCGGCACGGCCAGGGCGAGCAGGAGCGGGATCGTGAGCAGCATGCCGAGCGTCGCGGCCTGGAGGATCCGGCGCGGGTGGAAGCGGAGCATGAGCAGACCGCCGGCGACGAGGCCGAGCGACTGCATGGTCAGGATCAGACCCCAGGCGGCGGCGCCCCCGAAATGCTCCTTCGAGATCACCGGGCCGAGCACGTTCTCGCTCCCTTGCTCGATCGCGTTGACGAAGCCGAACTGGGCGACGATCGCCCAGAGCCAGGGCCGCGAGATGAACTCGCGCCAGCCTTCCACGAGCTCGGCGACGACGTTCGAGCCCTCCATGCGCAGGCCCGGCGGGAGCCGGATCAGGCCGACGAACAATGCTGCAAGGAGGAAGCTCGCAGCATCGCAAGCAAGACCGATGCCCGGATTCGTCGCGGCCACGATCAGACCGCCGAGCGCCGCCCCGCCGATCAAGCTGGCGTTGGTGCCGAGGCGAAGCAGAGCGTTCGCGCTCTGCAGCATCGATCTCGGAACGGTCTGGGGGACGATGCCGACCGCAGCCGGGAAGAAGAACGCCGAGCTCAGCCCGTTCACTGCCCCGAGCGCCATCAGCTGCCAGATCTGGGCATGGCCGAGCAGCAGGAGCGCGGCGATCGCCGCCTGGCTGAGGCCGCTGACGACATTCGACCCCACCATCACGCGATGCCGGGGAAGGCGGTCGGCCCAGATGCCCCCGACGAGTAGGAAGAGGACCTGCGGCAGAGCCCGGGCCGCGAGCACGTACCCGAGGTCGGCCTTGGAGCCCGTGAGCTCGAGCACGGCGAAGGCGAGAGCGACGTTCGCGAAGGCGTTCCCGATAAACGAGGTCGTTCGGCCCAGGAAGAGGAGCCGGAACGGCCGCTGCCCTAGCGGTCCGCTACCGAGTTGTGCGAGAAGCTTGCTCACATTCCACATCTCGGCGCGCTGGGGGAAACTCCCGTTTCCCCCAGACCCCCTTCCATGGTCCGCGGTGCGCTCCGCGCATCGCGGACAAAAGTTCCACTTTGGGCCGGGCAGGAATCGAACCTGCGACCTTGGGACGAAAAGTCCCCTCGGACCAACTGAACCCTACTACGGGAAGGCGAAAGCCCCTGCAAAGACGGGCCTTTACTCTTGCAACAAATTGTCCCGACCTACCCCCTCCGGAGGCAAGGTCGTACGCGCACCGTACGCGCATCGCGAGGCGACCCCCCGGGCTCAGTCAGTCGCAGGTCACCGTGCGCCGACAGGCGACGTTCCCACGATGCGACCGTGCCGCAGCTGCGACCGGTCACGTGACGCCGTTCGCTGCACTGGTTAGACGCCCGAGCGCAACGGGAATAATCATAGATTGCGGCCAGGGACGTGGGCGCGCTTTGTTAGCAACCTGCGTCCGTCGTGCGCCGGCTGCCTCTCCCCCCGGCGCACGCACCCTGGCCGCTCCTTATGCACCTTCCCGCATTGCCGGAAAACCGAGCGCGAGTTCATGAACTTCTTACAGATCACGAACTTCTTCCACACAGAGCCGCCTGGGGTTTTCCGGCCAAAGCCCCCCGAGACTTAGTGAGCAAGCCCGGGCTTGATCGCTTCCGATGTGGTGAAGAACGTGAGGTGCGCTCCCACACCGAGGCTCTTGAAAACCGCGTCTTCGATGATCGGCTCGACGCTCGGCGACCCGGCTTCGTCAGCGACGGCGCGCCCCCAGCCGACGAGCCGCTAACCATCTACCGGGGAGCAGCAACCTGGAAAGGGCGGGGTTTTTCGTGGTCTCACGAGCGGGCGAGGGCGGTCTTGTTCGCAAACCGAACCGCGATGTTCGGCATGCCGGCCAGCGTCTTCGAGGTCACCGTCCGGCCCGTCGCCGTGCTCGCACGGATCGACGAGGGCCGTCAGGAGGCCGAGGTGGTCGTCAACCCGAACCGGCTGCGCGGCTTTCAGACGCCGCGCCTCGTTGAGACTGTGCTCGCCGCCAAGTGAGCCTCGAGTCCGCTCACCCCTACCCGGTCTCCACTCCGAACAGACGGCCCGCCTTTTGGCCTCGGCTAGAATATTGCTTACGGCCCGCGTTGGGCCGACTTGCGATCGGGAAGACGCGCCTTCTGGCCGCAGGGAAGGCGCGAGAACCCCTCTCCCCTGATCCCCCGAGGCCCGCCGTGGGCCGCTCTCACGCTCCCCTTGCGCGCCTGCGAATACTGCGCCTATCCCCGTTTTTCCTCGAAACTTGTCGTTGCGAGCCGCCCTGACCTGTGGAAAACTGGGGATGTTCCGAGCGATGGGGATGGCGTCCCCCAAGGAGGTGCTGCGGTTTGCGGCCTCGCCCGCCCTCCATACAAGGTGGCCTTAGAGAGAGAGGCCCCACCCCAGCCGGTTTGTGCCTCGCCGGGGTGGAGCCCACACCACCAAACCTCCCGCCGTATCGCGCTCAGCACGAGAGGAGGTGATCGCTACTCCCGAGTTTACGCACAGTCCTGGGACGGCGGACAGCACACGCGCGAGCATCTTGCGCACAGTCCGCCTTTCCCGTGAAGAGGCTTTAGAAGTCAGTCGTAGCGAGACTGGGAAAGTGAGAACAAGGAATATGAGACGACTAGGGATCATCACAGCGTTGTCGATGTTGCTGTTGGCCGTGTCGGCTTCGGTGGCTCTTGCTGCCGTCCCCCCGGGGACATACACCCCGACCGCAGGTAGCTTCGACCCCGCGAATGCCCCGGGCAGCTCGCACCTCACGTCGGGTACGGTCCAGTGCGTGGTTAATGCAGCCCGCGACGTCGACTGTAGCCCGTACGTGCTCGGGGGCGTCGGGCACACGAACGCGGTCGTGAGTCTGAGTGCCAACTACTCGGCGACCATCGACTGCACCAACCACGGCGGCAATCTGGTCGAGACCCATACGGCGACCTTCTCGGACAGCAGTGGGGGCACACTGACCTCCTCGAAGAATGGGCAGTTGCGTGTCCCGGCGCAGTCGGCAAGCGCATTCGGCGCGCCGCAGGTCTGTCCGAATCCGAACTGGACGCCCTCGATCCACCCGGGGTCTCTAACGCTTAACACCTTCACGTACACGCTCACCTTCGCGGGCTTCACGTCGCCCTACATCACGATCACCGCGTAGGCCGGTGAGCCGGCCGCGGGACGAGTTGTAGGAAGCTCCCCTCGCTCTAGAACCCAACGAAGCGCCGGGGGTCAGCCGCAAGGCCCCCGGCTCGCGCGGATGCCGGCGCCCGGCGACAACCAGCAAAGTGCCCTCTCGGGCCATTTGAAGATCCGGCTAAAACGTAGTAATAGTTGTCACATGTTCCCGAACGAAGAGCTAACTACCGAAGAGAAGAAGGCCGCCGAGGACAAGGCCGCCGCCGAAGAGAAGGCCGCCGAGGAGAAGAAGGCCGGAGAGGAAGAAGAGGAAGAGGAGGCTGGAGAGGAAGAGGATGGCGGAGAGGAGACAGCCAAGGTTGTCGTCTCGGCACCTTGGGAGACGCGCGCGATCGAGATCGGGCTGATTGTCGTTGGTTCGCTCGTGCTTGCCTTTGTTGGCTTTGTCGCTGCTGGGTGGCCCACATCTTTCGGATCGCGAGGCGCGACGACCATGAGGGCGACGGGACCGGTCACCGAGGTCGGTGCCATGAGCATCGGTACGACCGTCACGCAGGTAACAACGGTCGCGGTGAAGACGACGTCCTCGGTGAGTTCCTCCTCGACCACGACCGATACCTGGCTGGCCACCATTCTGGGCACCGGCGCGCTCATCGTCCTCGCTGGGGCCTTTTACCGCCGCGCTGCGAAGATCAGCGGGTTCGGGATCAATATCTCTCTCGCCGGCGAGGTCTCCGACCCAGTCAAGAAGGAGATCGCCCAGGCAATCCGCGACAAGGACGTCCCACGCGACCAGGAGCCTTTCGTCTACGAGCGCGTCGCGAACAAGGCGAGGAAGGCGCAGGTGCGCGTCGTCAAGCGTCGACAGAAGCGACCAGAGCCGACGGGACGCCTGAGGCCCCTGAAGCGCCTCTGGACGCGCGTCTCGAGGGGTCCGAAGGAAGAGGTTCTTATCGATGTCACGGAGCGAAAGATCGACCCCCAGACCATCGATCGCTGGGTCGACCAGGCGAAGGTGGACGTATCGAGCGAGTGGGGAAACCCTGATTTCGAGTGACTCTGCTGTGAGCCTCGCTAGCGGGACCGGGGTACGCGCACTTCGGCCATAGCTCGAAGCGTCCGTATTGCGTCCTGGTGCCTATCGCCAGTGAGAGCGGCAAGGCAGGCCGCGACTATCGCGGCCTCGTCGATCGTCGCGCTCCTGCTCCTCCAGGTAGCGGCGCAGCCAGCGGGCAGCGACGAGCGGGTGCCGGTGTGGCTCCCTCCGCGCGATCAGCAGCGTCAGGTCGAGCGCGTCGGCGAGGCTGACGCGGGGAAGTTCCCTCGTGGCTGCTTCGGCGGCCGGCAGGTTCCCGCGCTCGAGCGCCCGACGGAAGATCGTGTGCGGGCTTTGCGCGCATCTCCACACACGCCTCGGGTGGCTCCTGGCCCCTCACAGGCTCCTGACTACGGCCCAGGCGGTACGAGGGTCGAAGGAGGGTGCCTACTCCTGCGGGGGCAGACCTATCTGAACGGCTGGCGCGAGTTCCCGCACCCTTCTCTACATCGAGAGCGGGGGTGGGCCCGGGCGGCGGGCCTACTCCCCTCCTGCTCCCCCTGCGGCAGCTTCTCCGCGCCACACCGTTGCAAGATTGTGCGGCCGATCTCCTTTCGCCGTTGCCTCGGCGACGAGCAGGTTCCCGCGCTCGAGCGCCCTGCGGAACGCGGTGCGCGTGTGGCCCAGCGAGGTCGACGCTCCTCTCCCTGGGCCGAGACGGTGACGGCCAGTCTAGGTGGAGCCGTGGACCCGCGTTAGAGTCGTGTTAGCGGCCTCGGGAACTTGGCCCGACAACCCAAACGGGGGAGAACGGGAGGCAGGCATGAACATCAAGTCCAGGCAGCGCCGCCTGTGGATACTGGGCATTGCCATTGCGTTCGCGCTCGTTGTCACCGCGGCGGCGTTAGCCGCATTCCGGGGAGAACGAGGGCGGATCGCCTTCGATGACGGGCGGACGTTCCCGAGCCTGATCGGCTCGATGAACCCGGACGGCAGCGAAGTCCAGATCCTGTCCAGAAACGGAGACCACTGGCCGCGCTGGTCGCCCGATGGGTCGCAGATCGTTTTCTTCAGCACGCGCACACCAGACGGCTCCGACGATGGTGACTCGGAGATTTTCGTGATGAAGGCCGACGGCTCAGACCAGACTCAGCTGACCTTCAACGAGGCCAGTGACGAGGTCCCGGTGTGGACGGCCGACGGCCGGATCGTCTGGTCCCACCGCACCGGACCGGGCCAGTGGGATCTGTGGATCATGAACGCGGACGGCTCGAATCAGCAGCGGCTCACGTCGCTCGACGGCGCGGAGCTGTGGCCGTCGGTATCACCGCAGGGAAACCGGCTCGCGTTCGCCGGGACGCATGTCGGAGGCCGGTTCCACATCTTCACGATGCGGCTTGATGGCTCTGGCGTTCTCCAGATCACGTTCGATGAGCTCGAGGACTGGGCGCCGGACTGGTCGCCGACCGGCAACGACATCGTCTTCACGCGCGAGCACCTCGCGCCGGAGACGTCCGCCGGTGTGGATGAGGACTTGTTCATCATCCACGCAAACGGTACGAACCTTCGCCAGATCACCAATCTGCCGGACCGCGTCGAGATCTATCCGGTCTGGGCACCCGACGGGAAGGCGCTCCTCTACCCCGCGATCACCGACTGGTTCGGTCCGAACTGGAATACGTTGCTAACCGTCTACGACCTGAAGAGCGGGACCGAGACGACCGTCGGCGAGCCGAACATCGGCGGCGCGCCCTCGTGGCAGCCGCTCCCTCACGGCGAAAGTGGGTGATTTAGCGGTCGACCTGTCGGACCCGCGAGAACCGCTGAGATTGCTGGCTTATCAGTGCTCAGAAACCGCCTTCCCCTCAGCCGGCTTTCCGGTTGTCATGAATGATCGTTCGTTCCTAGCGGCGTCCCTCCTCACGTGGCGAGTGATGTCAGCGATGAATCGAAGCTGTGGCTGACGGAGTTACATCTGATCTCCTTATTCACGTCGGTTCCAGAGTCCGTAATCCCCTCGTCGTTTGGTCGAAGGCTCACGAAGGCAGCGACGGCTGCTAAGCCCGCGAATCCAATAACCATCAGTGTCATCGGCGAGCTCATCGTCGCCAGCGTCGCCGGAGACGACGTCTGGTGGCCTGGGATAATCCGTCCCATGCAGCGCAACCGGTTAGCAGCCGATATTCGAGAACCCGCATCTTTGCGGGCACTTCTCGGATGGGCCGGGCAGGGATCGAACCTGCGACCTTGGGATTAAAAGTCCCCTGCTCTACCAACTGAGCTACCGGCCCCGAGGCATCGAGTGTAGCCGCGTCCCTGCGGCTATCCTTGCCATCAGGCCCCCATCGACTAGCGGTCAAGGTCACGGCCCTTTCAAGGCCGTAGCGCGGGTTCGAATCCCGCTGGGGGCACCACCCAGGGCGGTTAGCTCAGCTGGGAGAGCGCCTGCCTTACAAGCAGGAGGTCGCTGGTTCGAGCCCGGCACCGCCCATCGCTCAACATGGCCGTTTGTCGGCCGTTTCACGCCCTCGGTGCTGAGGCGCGGAGGGCGGATGGTTAGCCGAATGGTAAGTCGGGCCGAAATCGGCCCACCTGCGCCGCGCACTTCGCCTGTAGCCTGAGTCCCGGCGCGTGAAGACCACGCTGGCCCTGGATGGGCCGACTGAGAGGGCAGCGCCAGGCACAAGGTCGCTTCGCCGACCCGTCGCCTCCGATACGCGGCCACGGCCGCCGAGTCCTACGGAGGACGACGTGCCCGAACACGCTGAAGGCGGCCTGGCGCTCCAGATCGCACTGCCGCCGGATCAACTCGACGCGCTCGCCGAGCGAGTCGCGAGGCTGCTCCACCGCGACGAGGGCTTCCTCGACGCGGACGGTGCGGCCGAGTACCTCGGCTTGACGCGGAAGGCGGTCTACGCGCTGGTCGAACGAGACCGGATCCCGTACCACCGGCCCGCCGGTCGACTGCTCTTCGACCGGGCAGGGCTTCGCGCCTGGGTGGAGGGCGGTCGATGAACGGCCTCTTGCTCAGACTTGACTGTGCGGGCGGTCGAGCGAACATCCGACTGACCACGAAAATGGCCGGGCGGCGCGGTAACGCCCCCGGCCCGGACACGGAGGTTTGAGGCTCCATGTCGAAGATGAACGGTAGCGCCAGCACGAAACGGATCAAGGGCCGCCATCGCGGGATCACGTATCGCAAGAAGGCGGACGGCTCGACTACGTATTCCGTGTACTGGCAGGGCAAGTTCCTGAAGGCGGGGAAGACCGAGAAGGAGGCGCTCGCCATGCAGGCCGACCTGCGAAGTAAGGCCGCCAGGGGCGAGCGGGTGATCCTGCCCTCGAAGCTCAACGTCGCCGAGGTCGGCAAGGAGCACCTCGCAGATGCGGAGTCGCGCCTACGGCCCGGCTGGGCGCGGGACTACCGGCGGGCGTTCGAGCGGATCATCGTCCCGGCGTGGGGCAACCGCGCGATCAGTTCGATCACACCACACGATGTGATCGCGCTCGATCAGGAGCTTCGCCGGAGCGGGAGGTCGGAGGCGACGGTCGCCAACTACCTGAAGCCCGCGCGAGGCATGTTCGACTACGCACTCTTGCAGGGCTACATCCCGGTGAACCCGTTCACGCAGATCCCGCGCAGGCGGCTCTCCTCGTGCAACCGCACGCGCCAACACCGCGAGTGGACGAGCGAGGAGGTGCACCGGGTGATCGAGGAGGGCCACAAGCTCGACGCGCTAAAGGGCGCGCGGGCGAAGCTCTACGGCCTCGCCATCGAGATGAAGCTCCGAACCGGCGCGCGGCTCGGTGAACTGCTCGGGGCGCGGTACGGCGACATCGACGTAAAGAACCACGTCTGGAAGATCACCTTCCAGTGGACGCGCGAAGGTGCCCTGGCCGAGCCGAAGACGGAGAAGGCCAAGCGGCGGATACCGATCACGCCCGAGTTGGCGGCGAAGATCGCAGCACGGAAACTCGCCACGGGCGCGGGCGACAACGACTTCATCTTCGCGTCGAAGAAGGGCGGGCGGCCGCTCTCTCATACGAACTACCGGAAGCGCGCGTGGCATCCAGCGGTCGAAGCCGCCGGGCTGACAGACGGCCCGAAGGTTACGCCGCACGACGCCCGCCACGCCTTCGCGTCCGAGATGGACGCCCTCGGCCTCTCCTCCTCGGACGTAGCCGAGGTGATGGGGCATACGACGGCCGGGATCACGGAACGGATCTACACGCACTCGTTCAACCGCGATCAGCGTGAGGAGCGGATCCGGAAGGCGATGGAAACCGCGATGGCTTCGGGCCAGTAGGAGGCAACGATGAAGAACGGCGCACTACAGAACCCGCTCGACCGCCTGGAGCACGAGATCCGGCGGCTGCACGACGAGGCCATCGCCCGCACCGAGTACCAGCGCGGTGTTCGGATGGGCCTATCGCTCGCGCTCGACGCGCTCGACGCCGAGCGCCGGGAGCAGGCGGCCATCGACGCAGAGCACGTACCGGGCCGAACGTACAGCCCGGAGTAGGCTCACAGGTATCCAGTAGCGACGGCGAGGCCCCGGCAACGGGGCTTCGTTGCTCTAGGCCGGCCTCGGGCCTCCCAGGGTGCGACCGAAGTCCTGCACCGTCATCTTCGGGGCATCGGGGCGCTCGCGGTGTATCCCGAAGGAGCGGAAGCCCTGGTCGCAGAGCGCGTCGAGCGTGGCCTCGATGACGGCCTCGGAGGTGTCAGCGGGCAGGACTGCTGCACGGGGCTGGGCCGGGAGGTCAGCGTGGCCGTGCGCGTGGATGACGAGGACGAGGTCGCCGTCTGGATCGAGCAGCGGGCCGTCCTCGGTGTAGATGGTTGGCATCACATCACCTCCTCAGCGAGCCGGACTTCCAGCGGGCCGTACGCCCGCTCGAGGGTGGCGCGCATGTTCTCGGCGTTGGACTCGCTGGTTCGACCGCGCTCGGTGCCGGATGCGTCCCGTAGAACAACGGGGCGGTCGGGTGGTGCAGCGGCTGCGGCTTCGTGGGCGGCCTGTCGGTCGGCGATCCAGCGGTGGTAGTCGTCGTCGGCCGATGGGATCGAGGAGCGGCCGCGCTTCGCGTCGAACACGAGGCCGCGAACGAGGCGGTGAACTTGAAGCGCATCGGCGCAGCCGGGTACGACGACCGCCCGCGTGCGGAAGCCGCCGGGGGCAGCCGCTGCCGGGATCCAGGTCTCCCAGTGGCCGGAGGTGGCGTCTGACGGCGAGCGGTAGATGTGGCCGAACGAGTCGAGTAGGTACAGCCCCTCCTTCGCGCCCGCATCGGTATTCCAGCCCCAGGAGCCGGAGGCGAACAGCTCGCGCGCCTGCGAGACCGAGAAGCAGAAGGCGAAGCCGCCGGGCCAGCGCGGGTCGCGCCAGGTGAATGGACGGCGCTGGTGCGCCTGCTCGCCGTGCTGCATCTCGGCGTGGCGGCGGAAGGCAGCCTCGCTGGGGAAAGTCGCTGGGCACTGCCCGCAGGCGAACGGGTGCGTCTCGTCCTCGGGCGGCGCTTGTTCGGCGAGCCAGAAGGCGTGCTGGGCTTCGAGGTCGGCGAGGCCGGTCATAGCGGGGCACCGCCCGGCGTACCGCCCTCGGGGATAGGCGGGCGCTCGCCGCGCTTCAACATGGCCATCCACTCCTCGGCCTCGGCGCGGTCGTCGGTGAAGATGAATGTCGTGCTCTGTGCGTCTCGCGCCCGGCCGGGCGTGGTGCCGAGAACCTTGCCGTCGTAGACCCAGGCGTGCCACTTCATGCCGGTGCCTCGTCCAGCGCGTTCGGGTAGACCAGCACCGCGCCCTCGGGCACGTCACGCTCGGGCGAGGCGGCCGGAGGCAGCGGTCGAACGGGCGCGTCGGATAGCAGAGCCGTGGCTGCGCGCACCCGCGTAGGCCAGTCCGGCGAGCCGTCCGCGCGGCAGGCGTCGAGCGCATCCAGCAGCGTGCCGATGGGCGTAGCCGTGCCCGGCCCGTCGCTCGGCTTGAGCGGGGCGTCGTCCGTCTCGACCGTCTTCAGGATGCGCTGTACCGAGCGCACGGAGAGGCCGACCTTGTCGGCGATCTTCGCCTGCGTCAGGCCCGGCTGCGTGGCGTACCAGGCGACGAGACGGCGCTGCTCGGGGGAGATCCGCATCCCTAGTGACCATACCCAGCCACCACGCCTGGGCCAGTCGCCCCCAGGCGTACGGCTGTCCGGCCCCGTGTCGCCTTCACAGGGCCGACGGGCGCGCGCCTACCGCCCGGCCCCAGCCCGAAGATCGTGCCCACACGGGCCGCACGCGGCGACTTACCAACGGCTAACCATCGCCGCTCGAACCAGGCCACGTGCAGGGAGTTCGGAGCGACCTCCTGCCCGCGTAGCAGGCGGCGCTGCGGGCGGGCTAGTTCCTGCCGACCGGCACGGCCCCGAGATGGCCTAGGTCGCCGAGGAGGGCAACGGGATGGCCGCCAACCTCCTCGTCGGGCCGCCCGGTGGAACGACCCCCGGACAGCCCGCCCACGGTCTCCGCTAGCCGATCAGGTGCGCCTGGCAGTGCGCCGCGCACCGAAACCGGCGCACTCGGGCGCACCCGCCACATCTCGCATGTACAGCGGCCAGGCGCACTCAGGCGCACTCAGGCGCGGTCAGTGCGCCAGCCCCAGGCTCTTTAGAGCCGGGCGCGCAGACCTTAGCCAGGCGCACTCAGCGAGTACACGAGCGAGCGGTTCGTCCCGGCCTCGACACGCACACCTGTCTCCTCGGGGCGAGTTGCCAGCCGTCGAGCAGCAGCGCGAACCTTGTCCCGGCCAGCCGCCACGCCTTCCTCCAGTGCGCGCTGCGACGACGCGCCATGTTCACGGAGATACGCGACCACCGCATCCTCTACGGCCTGATCGCGCGGCCCCAGCCCCGGCACGATCTGCCCGTCCACGTTCGCCAGCGGTGCCACCGGGCGCTCCGGCGTAGGCGCGGCGTCGTACGGCCAGCCCGCGACCAGCGACGAGATGCCCGGCCCGATCTCCTCGGACAGATCCACCGAGCCGGGCACGAGCCGAACGGTGTGCGGCTGCGGCGCGTCCTTCATCCGGTCGCACTCGACGTCTACGTGCGGGAGGTGGTTCACGCGCTCGAACTTGTACATGGCGAAGGTCGCATTGCGAAGGGCCTCGGTGCCGCGCTCGCGCTTGCCGTCCACGGTCGTGTGGTGGATCACCAGCACGGTCGCGCCGAACGCGCGCCGCACCGTCTCGCAGCCTTCTACGAACCGCCCCATCTCCTGCGGCGAGGACTCGTTACCGCCGACGAAGTTGCGGGCCAAGGTGTCGATCACCACGAGCACCGGCGACTCGCTCATCTGCGAGCGCCAGGCTTCGACGGCGGTGGCGACGGACTCCTGCGAGTGAAGGTCGACGTTCGAGGGCATCAACGCAAGCGCCGGAAGCTCCTCGACGCCGTGCGACTTCATCCAGGCGAGCACGCGAGCCTTCGCGCCGGTGAAGCCCTCGGCGACCACGTACAGGACGGGGTGCCCCTGCCCGGCCAGCCAGCACGACCAGTCCAGCGCGAGGAACGTCTTGAAGGTGTCGCCCTTGCCGTAGAAGGCGATCAACTCGCCGACCGGCAGGTAGCCGGGGATCCACCACTCGACCGGCGGGAACCGGCCGAGATCCTCGACGGAGTAGAGCCGGTACCGCTCGTGTTCGGGCGCAAGCGGTGGCGGCACGTACGACGGATCAACAGCCGCCGCCCGTCGCTCGGCCTCCCAGGCATCGGCGGCGGCCATCAGATCCGCCAGGGAGACGGGTACCGGCTGCCCATTTGCCATCGCGTCGAGCCGCGCCTGCTCCTCGGCGGTCAAGGGAAGCACCTCACCCTCGCCGGGCTGGAAGTACTCGCCAGGCACGCTATGAACCATCGCCTCGGTACCCGGCCAAGCGCAGAGCATCCTCGCGCGTGAAGTGGCCGCCCCGATCAGGGTGCCGCCACAACATCCCGCTACCCGCCAGCACCGGCCGCCAGCCCGCATCGAGCAGGAAGCGGTGCCTCGGGTCGCTGAGGCCTTTCTGGATCGGCTCGTAGTTCACGTCGCGGCCTCCCTGGCAGCCTTGGCCTCGACGCGCTTGCGGGCACGGTAGGCGGCGCACCTCGGCCGTCGATACTCGCGCCAAGCCTCTCGGCAGCCCGGCGAACCATCGGCCCGCGAACCAGCCCAGCAACGACAGCCGCTGGCGTATCGCCAGGGAGCGCCTACGTGAAGAGTGTTGTCAGCCATGACACAACTGAGACTACCTCCACGATCAGCGCGGCCGAACCACTTTCTCCAGAACGGCGACGAGCGCCGAAGCGCTCGTCAAGGTCATGGCTGATCCTCGTGCCGCCGGGTATGGCCCCGGAGCCGTCTACTGCATCAGCCTACCGCCCGCTTCCGCGCCCGGAACGCCTTCATCTTGCAGGCGTCCTCGAAGTACTTCGCCCCGCGCCGCCTGCCCGCCAGAGACCGACCGCAGCCGCACTCGCAGACGCCGTACGGCTCGCAGTCGGCGCACAACGGCATGTCCGCCTTAACTCCGCCAACGTAGCCCGCATCCACGATCCTCGTTGCCGGTCGTCCGCAGCGGTAGCACTCCATGCCTCGCGGTATCGGCCGCGCGTTACGGATAGCTGAGTACTCGAATAAACGTAACGGCCACCTGGGTGGCCGTGCTTCCCACTATAGCTTCGCCTGGCGCGAGCGTGACCCCCGAAACGACGAAGCGCGCTCCGGTGAAGCGCGCTCCGGAAGGGATCCTCTACTCGCAGCGCGAGCGAGGCTCCACTCTCCATCGCCCGAGATCCTACCGCCGAAAGCCCAGCGGCCCCGCTCGCGCAGGGCCGCCTGTCCATCCACTGACACGCGGCACTGGAGAACCGCGCTCCCGGATGACCCTTACGCCGAGCGCTTCACCTGCTCGGACAACTTCTCTGTCGCGCTGGGGCCGCGCTTCCGAGCGGCGCGCTTCATCGCCCGGCTCATCTTCAGCCGGTGCTCGACGGTGCGCGTGTACTTCCCCCGCTTCGACATGGTCGGAGCAGAGCATACCCACGCACGGGGTAAGCTTGTAACCAGAATGGACAACGACCTAGCGAAGGCGGCCCTCGACAAGATCGAGGAACTCAAGGCGAAGCTCGCCGACACGGAAGCCCGACTCGCCGACGCCGAGAGCACCACGAAGTCGAAGGACTCCGGCGGCAAGGAGATCGGGCTGATCAAGGCGCGGAAGCTGCCGAACTCCGGCAAGCCCCTCGCCCCCGGCCCCGACATCGGTGCCGAGATCAGTAAGGCGTACGAAGCGCGGAAGGGTCAGTAGTGGCCCTCACGGTTCTCTCCGTCAGCGATGGCGACAACTCGTGCATCGTTTCGGCGACCGGCTCCGACGCTACTACGCTCGACGGTCTGCCACTCCCGTCCAGCCCCACCGGCGAGATCGGTGACGCGAACGGGCTGTGGGCACGACCGCTGGGCGGCGGGAAGTACATCATCCCGGTCGAAGCCGCGCGCCAGCTAGGGCAGTACCCGAAGGCTTCACCCACTCCGAACTGGTAACCCGAAGGAGGTCGCCCGATGAGCGCTACCGCTGATCGGATCGAAGAGCTACGCGCGGAGGAAGCTGCTGCAGAGCAGCGTGCACGCGAAGCAGAACCCGATTACTGGACTACGAAGGCCCAGGTCGCCCGCGAGAACGCTGAGGCCGTCGAGGATCAACTGGCCGCCGACCGCCGGGCCGCAGCCATCGCGGGCCAGGCGGCAGCTGAGGAGTACGCCGCCGCCCAGCAGGAGATGGTCGAGGCGCTGGAGACGTTCGTTGCGGCCAAGCAGAAGATCGCCAACGCGAAGTCGCTCTACAAGACCGCGCGGTCGACGGCGTGGGCGCTGGAGGCCGAGGTGCCCGTCGTGGACGACCTACCGAACCAAACCATCGGCAGCACCGGGAACTACGAGTTGCGTCGGCTGCTCGACGCCTACGCCGAGGCCATCGCGCAATCACTGTGACCCTCTCCCAGCAACCCATCCCGCCCGAGTTCGTGCTGAAGGGCAACGACAGGCCGCCGCGCGGAGCCGGGTTCATGATCCGGCGCGCGCCTGACGGTGTGGTTGGCGGTTTCTACATCGAGAAGGGCACTCCCATCGAGTTGGCCCTCGCGGCGGCGCAGGAGCTTGGCTTCGACGCCGACGCGCTCGACGCACTGGCCCCCGACCACCTCAAGGGCTAGGGCCCGTCGACAAGCGGCGTCGCCCTTAGGAGCCAACACGGCGCGACGTGCGCGGCTGGAGCGGCGGATTCCGGCTGTGGCGCGGACATGCAAGATCCGCGCCAACACCTAAGCAGTGGGTTAGTACTCCCAGTCCTCCCCCCGGATCGCTTCCGGGCATTCGTCGCCCAATTCGTCGAGGAAGCTGCTGGCGAAGGTACGGAACGAGCCGCCAGCGACTCTGCGACCAATCCTTGTCTGAAGCCGGTACGCCGTTGCTGCATCGAGTTGGGAGTACGAGGAGAAGACCAGGATGTTCGTCGTGCGAGTCATCGCGACGAAGAAGAGGCGGCGCTGCTCTTCGAGTTGAGCTTGCTGCTCGTCCTCCGAAAGCCGCGCGTCAACGCGGGGGACGACTCCTTGTACGAGGCCCGCAAGAACTACAAGGTCGGCGGTCAGTCCCTTCGATGCGTGCATGCTCATTACGCGGACCTCCGCTGCCTCCAGCGGAACCTCCCGCTGGGAGACGCCGTAGCGAACGGCTTCCGCGAGCTCCGAGAGCTCATCGACCTCCTCCAGTGCGCCGATGGCGGGTTCCCGGAGCAGCGCCAACTCGGCATCTCCGTCGGGAAGGATCTCGTCTACGACCGCTTCGAGGTCGTCGCGCAACGGCTCCAAGGCGGTGAGGGCATCGCGCAGTTCGCGCCACCGCTCCACGGCGCCCCCGGTATAGGGAATACGAGCTTCACCGGCATCGAGCCGACGCAGGACCTCCCAGACGTCCACATCATCGTCACGAGCTGCGGCCAGCAGTCGCCTGTACGCGGGTCGGCGTTGTGTCGTGCTCCCTATCGCTAACCAAGCCCGCAACGCGAGCCGGTCGCTCGGGCGTGCCAGAAGCGTCAGCAGCGTGACTGCTTCTTGCGCAGCCTCGGTGCCAACTGCCTCCTCACGGAAGAACGAATTGCATTCGACCCCGGCGGTCCTGATGGCATCCCTGATCCCGTAACCAATCTGCCGGACGTTTGCGAGCACGAGGCACTTTCCGGCATCAATGCCTTCTTCGATGTTCGCGACGATGAAGTCCGCGATGCCCTCCGCCTCATCGGAAGTTGACCTCCACTGGACGTTGTGGATCTCTCCCTGCGGGTTGACCCGCCTGGCCGTTAGCGGTCCTCGGGCGCGGCCCGGGTTTCGCTGGATGAGCGTCTGAGCCATCGCGACAACGCGGTGCGGGCACCTCCGGCAGATCAAAAATTCGACGTCGCGAGTGCCCGGATGGACGGCGGCGAACTCGCGGATCCCCTCAGGATTTGCCGACTTGAAGCTATAGATCGACTGATCGTCGTCGCCGATCACGGCCAGGCCTCCGTTTTCGCTCAGGAGGTCAAGCACGACCTGCTCGGCACGATTTAGGTCCTGGTACTCATCGACCAATACATGGTCAAACGCCGTACGTTCGCCAGCCTGTGGGTTGTTTCGTAGGTAGCTCAGTGCGACTGGGACCACTTCGCCCACGAGCATCGCCTGGTGCCAGCGCAGGCTCCGTAGGAGAGCGTCCTGAAACGCTTGGTCAAGCCCCGCGACGGGTTGTCCGGGATCCTCGCTTTGGAGGCGCGCCCATGCCGCCTCGAACGCGAGCACCAACTCTCTCCGCTCCGTCAATGTCCCGAACGGGCCTTCGAGGTCCGCCAGTATCAGCGTTCGTTCAAAGTCAAGCGCGATGCGAGGCACGCGCCCAGTCGCCTCCAGCACGCGCTCCCGTCCGAGAACGGAGAAGCAATAGCTGTGGAGGGTTCTCGGAATCAGTTCCTCGGCGGCCGCTTCGCCCAGTCTCGCGACCGCCGCAACCAAGTCGCGTGCAGCGGTTCGGGCGAACGTGACGACAAGGATCCGCCGCGGAGCTACGCCCTCCTCCAAAAGCCGGGCCAGCCGTCGAATTAGGGCGAACGTCTTGCCGGTCCCGGGACCGGCCAGCGCGCGGAGCGATGCCTCCGAAGACGCAGCAAAGACTTCAGAGGGGTCCGGGGCTTGTCGTCGGCCTGCCATACGGCAATGTAATCCGCGTCGGCCTTAGGCTCTGAAGCGGAGTGTTTCCCCCTATTCCGATCAACGAGGCCCCTGATGACCTCTACAACATGATGGTCGCTGACTTCGAGGACGCGTGGGATGCCGTCGCCGGTCAGAAGCACCTGAAGGGACGGGGCAACTTCATGTTCGCGCGACAGGCCATGGGCGTCTTGGAGTTTGTCTCTCCCTTGTGCAGCTCTGACGCCACCGGTGGAGCGCTGGGCGATCTCAGCGTGGCCTTGAAGAGCATCGAGCCGCGCTACTTCACCACTCTTCCAGGACGTTGTGCCCGCCCCGGCTTCAACCACCGCAACAACGCGTTCGACTGGATGCTTCCGTTCGGCAGCGTCGCGCATCAGGGCCGCGAGCTCCTCTGGGCGATGTTCGACCTAGTGAGGCACGGCCAAGCGCACCAAGGCCAGCAGATCATGGTTCAGTTGCGAGGTGCGGACACTTTCGGCATCTCGCTATCAGGAGCGAGTTATGGACGCAGGCTGCAATCGGTCGCCTCGGCGCCGCGGCCCGACACACACCTGAGTCTTTGGATCCGGCAAGATGGGGTGAGGCTCGTTGTTCGCCCAGAGATGCTCTTCCTCGACTTCAAGCATGCGGTCAACGATGCTCGGTTATTTGATCAAGGTCTCGCGTTCCCCTACATGCGTCGCCAAGCGACCCCTGGCGGGAACTACGACTTCGATGCCCAAGGAGTTCGTGCGGCGCTCAACGCAGGCGGTCACCGCCCGTTTCAGCCACTGCTTCCCCCGGCGTCTCGGATTCGCCGGTTCTTAGCCTGGCTGCATCTCGTGTCAAGGGCTTAGCACGCGGCAAAGCCAGACGGGCCGGGGCGCGGGGTCGAACTTCCTGCGCGCTCGGATGCTTCCCCGCGATGCCCCGGCCTCCCTCTAGCGTAGGCCGCGGACTGCTGGTGCCGCTAGACGCTCTTCGGGCCGTGCCCAACAAAGCCGAGGCTGCGCCGTTAGGGCGCTAGGAGGCGGCGGCGGTCTTACTCCAACTGCTCGATCGACTGATGTTGAGATCGACCAGGCAGGCAAGAACCTCCTCGGCGTCGAGCGGATAAGGCCAGCCGTAGGCCGCGTGGACGGCTCGATCGAGCTGTTCATGCGCCTGCTCCAACCACGAGGGCCATTCGTTGTAGAGATCGGTGAGCGTGCGGACGCTGAGTTCGTCCTCGGTAGCTCCCTCCGGGTTCAGCCACCCCGTGCGGAGCTTGTGGAGGGTGACAGCCGCAGAGGCGATCTCCTCTCGGTCATCGTCGTTCGGCTCGGGAAGAGGGAACGTCTCGAACGTTGTGGTCGGCGTGTAGCGGAAGCCGCTCTCCACTTCACGAAGCTGAGTGCCCTTTCTGCGTGCCCACGTCTCGTGAACCGATGAATGAAGAACGCCGAAGAAGTAGTCGTCGTCGCGTGCGAAGACGATGGTCGCGCTGTCGGCGAGCGTGTCCGCATCGAGCCACACGAACAGACGATGCTTTGAAACGCGCGGAGTCGAGATGAAGCGCGGCAGCCCCTCCAACGCATCGCGCATGTCGTCGCGTGGCCGCTCGTGCAACCACCACTGGCCGATCGTTGTCTTCGACTCATCGCGCTTTGGCTTCACATGCCCCTTTACGTACTCGAACGGCAGCTCATAAAGGGCGGCCTCCTCGATTGACATGTCCGTCCCGAAGTCGATGATCCACATACCTCGCGGACGCTGGGTGATGTCCCGTCCGTTGACCCACGGGCGGACGACCTTGCGGTTGCTGCGCCCGTCTGGGTTCGGCGCTTCTAGCATCGTGGCTGCCGTCGCAGCAGGAATGTCGAACGGGCCGCCCTTCGTGTCGCCCATGAAGGAGATACCCATGTTCTCCTTGAGGCGTGGTAGTTGGGTTAGGTCGATCCCGGCAGTCAAGTCGGCGTTGATCGTCACGACGGGGTGTCCGTCGAGTTCGCGCAACTCCTCGGAGCCGTTATCGAACCCAATGAAAGACACGTGGACGGCAGCCCCTTCCACGACCCACTCTTCGTCAGACCATGCGAGGAAAATGTCTCCCGTCTCCTTTACGCGCTCAAGCACCTTGCGACTTGCGCCGCCGCGAATCCCCTGGGTCGCGAGCAGGCCGACGCGCTCGACCTTGCCCGCTTCGCTCATGGCGCGAGCCTTCTCGTGCCAGTACGTGACGAAGTCGGCCTCGCGCGGAACCCGGCCCTTATACACCTGGAACAGCGCGTCCACGTAGTCGTCGCCGAGATTCGTGCGCATGAGCTTTCCGCCGAGGAAAGGTGGGTTTCCGACGATCACGCTCGCTTCCGGCCATTCCGGTTCTTTCGGCTTGTTGGGGTCACTCTGGTCGAGCACCGCGTCGCGACAGGCGATGTTGTTCAACGGGCTGAGGATTGGATCGCGGGCGTAAGCGAATCCGTTGCTCAGCATCCACTGAATCTCGCCGATCCAGATGACGACCCGCGCAAGCTCGGCGGCGTAGGAGTTCAACTCGATCCCGAGCACCGCTTGCGGCCCAACTGCCGGCAACTGCATGGAGGTCGCCGTCGTGAGGGAGAACCATTGGATCGCCTCGCGTTCAAGATCCTTGAGCGCCCGCAGCGCCAAGTACAAGAAGTTGCCGGAACCGCACGCCGGGTCGAGTACGCGCACGGCCCGAAGACGATCGAGGAACGCATTGAACACGGCCGCTGGATTCTTGGACGCGGGGGTGCGCGCAGTGATCTTCTTGCCTTGCGCCAGGAGGGCGGCGACCTGCTCCTTGGTCTCCTCAAGATCGCGGCGAAGCGGAGTCAGTAGCACCGGCTCGACCAGCCGCAGGATTGCTTCTCTGTTGGTGTAGTGCGCACCGAGTTGCGAGCGCTTGCTTGGATCGAGGCCACGCTCAAACAGCGTCCCGAAGATGGCCGGTTCTACCTGCGACCAGTCGAGACGCGAAACCCGTTCAACGAGTTTGATCTCCTCGGGCGTTAGCAGCAGCACGTCGCCCCCGTCGAACAGACCTCCGTTGAACCACTCGATGCGCTCCGCACCGAAGAGGCCGCCCTTGTCCGACATCTTCGTGAACAGGTCGGCGAGGCCGACAGCAAAGGCCGACGCGTCGTTCTTGCCTGCCTCGGCAAGCCGCCCGAGCAAACCAGCGGGAAGTAGTCCGGCGTCCTCTGCGAACATGCAGAACAGGAGCTTGTTCAAGAAGTGCGCGACCGCGTGTGGTTCGTGCTCCCGGCCTCGCAGGCGGTCGGCCAGGGACGCAAACTCCTCGGCAGCCTCCGCTGTGAGATCGTCCCGAGTCTTGCCGGGACGCAACTCCTCGGGATCCTTCATTACGGCGCGAAGAATCCGCAACGGCTCCTCTGCATCCTCCAGCAGGTCGGCGAGCGTGAACGCGTGAACGGTCGCCGGGGTGTTCGTGAAGTTCGTGTGGACTTCGAAGCGGTCGAGGTCGCAGACGACTAGCAGCGGCGGGTTGTCGAGCGCCTCTCGATACTGCAAGAGTTGCTGGTACGCAGCCGCGAGATCCTTCCGCTTGCCCTTGTACTCCCATGCGAAGTAATCGCGCCGCCAAACATCTGCGAAACCGTCGCCCCCAGCGGTCTTCTCGGCACCCTTCTCAAAGGCGTACGTCTCCCCGGTCGGATCCGCCTCATTCGGCGTCGGAACCTCGATCATGCGGCAGAGATCGATGAAATGTTCCTGCGATGCGGCGCGCTCCGTGCGCGTGCTTCCGCTCCATTTGGTGGCGAACTCGGCGGCTGTTAGTGGCACGGCATCGCAACCATTATGGCCGCATGGCCCGGGCGGTCGGCTCGCCGCCCGGCCCTAGTTCTCGACGATCACCTCGTTGGTGCGGAAGGAATGAACGAGCGCTTCGTAGTCCTCCTCCGTAAGTAACCAGCGCTCCCTCGGGAACAGCGGCCATTCGAGCGGCTCCTCGCGCGGCCACGCCTGCTGAACGACGTTCTGCGCGTCGGGGCTGTGCTCCGGCCGGACGTTCGAGTGGAGTGGCGCGAGCACCTGAACAACCAGGTGCAGCATGCGGAACGTTGCGAGGTACGCCTGCTCGACACCGCCGACCTCCGGCGCCGACACCAGCGTGATTGGCGTGGTGCGCGTCTCCTCCTCGTAGCCCTCCATCGTCGCGACCCAGACGGTGAAGCCGGGCGGGGGCGTCCGGTCACGGTAGAACCCGTGCCGCACCTCAGGCGCGATCACCGTCGGTCTGAGCGCGCACTCCATCACGAGAGCCATCTTCACGGCCCAGGTGGCGAAGAGCGGCAGCGCCGCGTCCACGACCCGCACGCGATTCACGCCGCGTGCCATCTCGTTGACGATGGGTTCGGCCGCCTGGTCGAGGTCATTCATCCACTCGCTGTTGCACCCTCGACAGACGCAGCGCACGACTACGTCGGCCTCGGAGTTCGTCCACGTCGCTACCGGGTCGGCGCCGAACGCGCGTCTGAGCCAGTGGGTGTGCGACTCGGCGCCCGGCACGAGTCGACCCATCCAGGCTCGGCTATACACGTGCTCTCGCGAGACGTTCGGGTCGTCACAGAAGATGCAGGGCATCGCCCCATTGTGCAGAGAGCGCGCGGGGGTAGGTACTCGCCCCTCGCCGCGTTGCCTGTTCTCGCTTCGGCGTCCTACCCTCGCCCTTGGAGACTCGCGCTCCCTTCTTGGTAAGCCGGTGGTAAGTGGCGCCGGGGACGGCCGGGGAAGCGCGCCGTTCCGGCCCCGGTAGAAACCGCTCAACCGTCCCCGTCTGTCCCCTAGCGTCCCCGGCCCGACTTGCCTTACAAGCAGGAGGTCGCTGGTTCGAGCCCGGCACCGCCCATCGCCCGAAAGCCCCGCTCCGGCGTGGTTTTCTCGCTCAGGTGCCGGTCGTCGGCACTATGCTAGACGGCGCCGTGGCTGCAAAATGGCTGCGCTCAGGTGTGGAACTCAGACCGAATCGCCTCTGGGGTTCCCCCGCCGGATCGCGCGGCGCGAGTCCCGGCCGCTCCGCGTGCGAGTGCTTGAGCGCGTTGCGCTCCAATGCCGACATGTGCGTCCTCGCCACGCTCGCCGCTGCACTCGTCCGAGCGCGGGCCGTTCCACTCGCGGCGTAGGCCGCACACCTTGAAAATACGGGTCGGCTCGCCGTAGAGTCGGCATGCTCCTAACGAAAGGATCACGTGCCGACCTGGCTTTGGATCCGGCTGCTTTGCGACCTCGACCTCCCAGCAGTCGCCGTCCGGAAGCAGCGGCAGACGCTCGCCGACGAGGTAGGCCCCCGAGTAGCTGTAGAAGACTTGCGATCGGTCAACGGATCCGTCCGCCTGGTGGAGCTCGAGCTGATACGTGCGCGCGCTCGGCCCGACCTGGTCGAGGAGGGCGTCACGGAGTCGCACGAGCGTGGCTCCGAGCGGCCGCTCGACGCGGAGCTCGTCGAGCGCGCGAAGAAATCGCACCGTCCTCTCCCCGGCTTGAACTCGACGCCGCGGGAGCTTGCGGGCCCTGCTGTGATCCGCGCGATCGCGTCCGCGACGTCCTTCCGCTCCGGGAAAGCCGAGCACCTTCTCGATCTGCCCGAGCTTCGCCACGAGCCGGCCGACGTCGTGGTCCGTAAGCGTGACCGAGTGATACGGCTCCACAAAGACGGTCAGCGTGTGGGCGTCAGTGCTCACGCCTCGAGTCTACGGCCGTAAAGGTGGAGCGGCCCGCGACGGGCCTCGACTGATCAGGTGGGGAGGGGCTCACCCCGATCGTAACTTGGCCCAACGCGGGCCGTAAGCAATATTCTAGCCGAGCCCGCGAGCCATCAGGTGGGCGCTGAGGGCCCCTTCTCGCGCTTCGGCGAAGGCCAGGGACTCCTGACCATAGGGCGAGCCGGTTCGGGCAGCGAGAGACGGGTTACACGCTCGTATACGACCGTCCGAAGCGGAAACGGCGGGCTAGTGGACACGGCACGTAAGCTCGAGCTCGTGACCGGTGGCGGCGACGCCTGAACCCGAGACGTCTGCGCTTGATCTCACCTGCGCCGAGTGCGGACGTGCGCCCGACCGGGTGAGGTCTGGCGGGTGTTATTCGCCGACCTCGGCGAGGCCGTGGTCTACTGCCCGCAGTGCGGGGAGCGAGAGTTCGGCCAGGAGGAAACCGGGCGTCCGGGCTGACCGCGAGAGAGGGCCACCCAAAGCGACCCCCTCTCGTCTCAGTGCGACTACGGGACGGGCGCTCCCGTGAAGGAGTCCCAACTCATCGCGTCGCCCTCGTCGATGGCGGGCGTCCCCTTCGTGCGCTGGACGCCGACTTTGGCCGTCGTGGTGCCGCCCGGGCCGGCGGTGCCGGAGCAGGTGTCGCCGTTGCCGTCGGAGACGGTGTAGGCGATCCGGTAGACGCGGCCGTTGAAGTGTGAGTTCGCCTCGATGCGGACGAAGACCTGGTTCGAATTCGCCCCCGCCGGCGTGAGTGCGGCGTCCGGGAACGTGTCGTCGCCGATACCGGTCACGTACTCGTCCTGTGTCACGCCGTCGATGTGGTAGCTGAGCGCGTCGCCGTCCGGGTCGGTCGCCCCGGAGAGCGTGATCAGCGCCACCTGGTCGCGCGTCCGTGGCCAGATCGAATCGGGCGTCGCCCTCACGCCGGAGCAGTCGGGCGGTTGGTTCGGGCCGACCACGGCCAGGCTATGGAAGTCGCCGCCAGCGATCGCCGTCACCCCGCTGGCCGCCGCGGCAGGGACGGAGCACTGACCGTAATCAGCAAAGCCCCCGCAGCCCCACGCGATGACGCCGCCGCCCTTCACGGCGAGGCTGCTGTAGTTGCCGGCGGCGATCGTCGTCACGCCGCTTGCCGCCGAAGCCGGGACCGTGCACTGTCCGAGACTGTAAGGGGATCCGCAACCCCAGGCGATCACGCTCCCGTCCTGCTTCAGGGCGAGGCTGTGGAGGGCGCCGGCTGCGATCGCCGTCACCCCGCTGGCCGCCGTAGCCGGGACGGTGCACTGCCCGTAGTCGGTGAAGACGCAGCCCCAGGCGATCACGCTCCCGTCCTGCTTCAGGGCGAGGCTGTGGAAGGCGCCGGCTGCGATCGCCGTCACCCCGCTGGCCGCCGCGGCAGGGACGGTGCACTGCCCGTAGTCGTTGAAGACGCAGCCCCAGGCGATCACGCTCCCGTCCTGCTTCAGGGCCAGGCTGTGGGCGAAGCCAGCCGCGATCGCCGTCACCCCGCTGGCCGCCGCGGCCGGGACGGTGCACTGCCCATAGTCGAAGCCGATGCAGCCCCAGGAGATCACGCTCCCGTCCTGTTTCAGCGCGAGACTGTGGGCGAAACCAGCCGCGATCGCCGTTACTCCGCTTGCCGCCGTGGCGGGTACGGCGCACTGGCCGAAGTCACCGCCGAAGCCCATGCAGCCCCAGGCGATGACGCTCCCGTCCTCTTTCAGAGCGAGGCTCTGGTAGTCGCTGGCTGCGATCGCCGTCACCCCGCTGGCCGCCGCGGCAGGGACGGAGCACTGGCCGTAATCAGCAAAGCCGGGGCAGCCCCAGGCAACCACGGTGCCGGGCGCTGTCGCCTCTGCCGGCCCTGCCGGAAAGAGCAGCCCGATGCTCAGCACGGCCAGCGCGCAGAGCCGGAGCGGCAGCCTTGATCTCCTGGAGAAGTTCAGCTCCGAGAAGTTCATCTACTCCTCCTCTCTGCCGCGACTCGATTCTCCTCCTCGCCGCGACCGATTGCAAACGAACCGCTGCGAAAGCCAGCGTGACAGCCGCCAAGATTCCCGGCGATGGCCGCGACGCGCGCGAATCGGCGGCTGAGCATATTGAAGTTCCTAAGCGAGTCGGGCGCATGGCCCAGTTCAGCGATTCCGCCATCCCTCGAAGATGAACCGCTGCTCGTTGCAATACGGCCGAAGCTGGCCCTTCATCACGCCCCCCGCGCTGCGGTTCTCGCTGCTCAAGATGTAGCGCACACTCCCCCCTTCCCGCCCTCGTCCGCCATCGCCGGCGGGTACTCGTCGCGGTCGTAGCCCATCTTGGTCGGAATGCCCCTCAGCGATTCGCGGCGGTTCGCAGGCCCCTCTGTGGAGAACGCGAGGGTGGCGGTCCCGTCGGGCGTCGAAGACGTGACGGAGGATGTGGCGATGCTTCACGTTGTCTAAGTCAACGACGACGAGGTCGCGGGTGAGGGTGCAGGCAGCTTGGTTCTGCGCTGCGCCGCGAGCACCTAAGCCTGCGAGAGCGAGGACGGCGATCAGAACGACGGCTCTCAACGCCGGCGTCCGAAAAGCCGCCGCGACGAGCGCGATCTACTCACGCGTGAAACGACCGTCGCGAGCAAAGTAGGAAGTGGATTTAGACGGTGACGCGGTCCGGAACGGCCGCCCATCGTCATCGATCACAGTGATCCCGTTTTCTCCCTGATAGACCCAGTGGAGTCGCGCCCTCCACGAACAGTCGCATTTCGTTGTGTAGGCGAGGATGCGGAACACCTCTGGGTCGGTTTGCGAAACCTTGTAGGGAAAGTCGATGGCAGGGTCGGTACCAAACTCATCCGGCGCTGCGGTGATTGTCGGTGGCTTGTCGTCAAGGTAAACGTTGAACAAGCGTTTTCCAACCACGCCACCGCCAAACGGAATGATGGTCACGCCTCGCGGCGGAGGTGCCCGCCGGACGACCTCGATGGTCAGCTTCGTGAGAATGACGGGATACGGCGTTGTTCCTTCGATGACGACCTCGATCCCGGTCGAACTCGATTCGATCCCGCCGTTGCGCCGAGCCCACGCCTCCCAGACCTCAGCGTCGCCAAGGTCACCTGAACGCGGATACTCAAGCGAGCTGATAGGGCGGGTGAAGATCCAATGCGTGGAGCCGAGATTTGCGCGTCGATTGGCTTGAATCGCCTGACCGACGGTGATTCCAACCGGTGGTTTGCTTTCCTCGAACAATCCCCGGACACGATCGACGCCGGATGACACGGCATCCGTCGTAAGGCCGGTGAGTGCGGCGGCGACTCCCGCCAGAACGATTCCCAGCAGCCATTTCTGCGCCCGAGACCTCGATTCCACCAACCCCCGCAACGAAGGACTCATCGCAGCCAGCCGCCGGAACTACCCTCTACGGTCCGATCCGCAGCGCTCGCCAAACCAGCGACCAGAATGATCACGGGGACGGCCAAGAATAGGAGACGGCGGCGCACGAGTCCCTCCGTGGGTGGACCAACAAATGATTGCACCGGCCGCCCAAAGCTCCAAGATCCGCGTGTGTGGGGACTTCCGCCTTCTACGCCACCAGCGGGTCCGGGGGATCAGAGGAGGTTTCCCCTCCACGAGGAAGCGTTCGTCAAATCGGCCAGTCGAGGGATGCGGCCTAATGCACAGGGCCTATGAGGACAGCTCTGCGAGCTGTTCGCGCACGCCCTCGTAGTCGGAATCTTCGGCGAGGATGCGCTCGAGGTCCTTGCGCGCCTGCGACTTCTTCCCTTGCGCCAAATAGTTCTGCGCACGCTCGGCCAACGCGAGATGGCGGATCGGGGCTGCCCGCGATCGGGAGCGCAATGCTTCCTTGAGACTCTCGTGGGCGGCGTCATGGAAGCCCTGTTCGCGAAAAGCCTGGCCGCGAAAGACGCAGAGGATCGCGGCCGCATCATCCTCGTTACTGATGCCGTCGGTCAGCTCGACCACATCGTTCCAGCGGCTGGCTTGGGCATATAACTCACCGAGCGATACGGCCGAATAGGTAGTCGGCTCGAGCTGCTCGACGACGTCGATGGCGCCATCGAGGTCGCCCTCCCCTGCTTCAGCTCGGCAAGCGCGAGTCCAACCCGTCGCGGTTGATCGAAAGCTCCGCGGTCACGCCATCAGCGATCGAAAGGTCGAGCTGAGTGAAGAGGTACGTCGAGATGAACTTGTCCTCCGCGGGGTCGCTCCTGCTTTCGAAAGCGTCGCTGAGGAGGCGCCCCGCCTCGGCCGAATCGTCGCTACATGAACCAGTGCACGTTTGCGTAGATGTAAGTGATGTGGGCGAGTGGCACAGAGCGGCCCGCGACGGGCCTCGGGAGATCAGGGGAGAGGGGTTCACGCCTCCCTGCGGCAGAAAGCGCGTCTTCCCGATCGTAAGTTGGCCCAACGCGGGCCGTAAGCAATATTCTAGCCGGGCGGACCTCCCCAGACCCGGTCCAGCCGCTCTCGTGCGATCATCGCCTCATTCAGATGTTCATCGTCACCATCGAGGGGCCGGGGTGGAAGGACCTTCAGGACATTGAGCTGCTACGACTCCCCGAGGAAGGCGAGCCGATCGAGACCAAGTACGGAGTCTGCCTCGTGACACACGCGGAGCGAACGCCGGGCATGCAGAGGTACGACGGCAAGATCGTCTGCCGCTTCTCCTAGGAGGCAGCGGGCGATGGAGGGGTGTTCGCGGTCTAGCTGCTGCTTTCCTAGCTTGTGAAATCCCCGCGAGATGGCGAGTTAGGAGAGGCAGGCGAACCCGAGGACCGGATGCAGCTCGATCCCGTTTGGCGCCACGCCCGTCTGTCCGTGGAGGAAGTCGAAGAAGGCGACGCCGGTGACGCGGGCGCGTGGACAGAGTCGAACGAGCCGCCGCGCGGAAGCCATCTGACGCTTTCTGTACGCGGTGGCCCCCCGTGCAGGCGGGGGCGTTGGGCGTCTCGGCAATGAGGTGTTTGGTGCCGCGCTTAAGGACGAGGTGAAGGTCGCCGTCCTCCTCTGGGCGGACGAGTGTCACGGCGGCAATCACTCGGAAAATGTGCCGCTCGAACGGTCGGGCAACAAACCTCATACCGACCGATTAGCGCTAGCGTCGGGATGCCAGTGAGAAGCGCAGGCGAGCCTTCGGTGCCGTGCCGAGACGACGTGGGCCGAGTTCGGCGGCATGCGCGTAGACGTAGCTAGCGCTCGACGCCGAGGTAATCGGCCACGGTGGTGGCGTCGACGAGGTGTCGACCTCGATGCGGAAGTATCTGGTTGTCAGCGCAGGCAAGTTCTGCGCGTGCGTTCTCGTACACGCGTTCTCCTTCTGCGGCGCGGGTCGTCAGCTAGAGGCTTGATGTGAAACGCCTGCGATTCGGCGGGACCTGGCGCCGATCCAGATTCGTACATCAGTAGGTGCGCCTGATTCCCGTCCTCCTCGCCGCCATCGTCTTCGCCTCGCTCGCAATGGGATGCAGCAGCAGCGAACGGAGCATCTCCTCGCACGGCGTTCGTTTGGTGGTTCCTCGCATTTGGCACCGGATCGAACCGGCGAGCGGCGGGTCAGTGACCGATCCGCAAACGCTCCTTGTGGTTGGGACGGCCGGTGTTCGGCCGCTGGCATCTAACTGTGAGATCGCGGCCTACCGTCTTCCGCCAGCAGGTGCAGTGGTCGTGGTCGTTGGTTGGAAATCCGTCGTGATCGCCGGTGGCGCACCGTGGGAGCCGGGTCGGGCGCCGCTGAAGAACCTACTGGCCGTTCATCGACCGAGCTTTGAGTGCTTCTCGGGGCGAGGCGCCGTCGTGGACGTCCTTCTCGCCGGGAAGCCGTACCAGGTGAATGTCATGGTCGGTGACCGCGCCTCGAAACCGCGCGTGGCAGAAGCGCTTGCGGTGGCTCGGTCGTTCGATCTCGGTCGCTAAAAGCCTGGGCACGCGGTCTCAGCCGAGTTTCACATCACGCCTCTAGCTTCGTGACCTCATCCGGGGCGGACTTGTCAATACCTTCCTCAACGGTCATCGACGCAGATGACTCAGCCGGCATCCTGGACATGACTTTAGTTGGCGCTGTCTCAGTCCGATAGAGAATGCGATGTCGGAGCAAGCGGCCGCAGTTTCCTTGCCCACGCCCCGAGCGGCGAAGGCTCTCGTCGTCGACGGAGACGCCGTCGCCCGCGAGGCGATCGCCGAGACGCTGACTGCGGTCGGTTACGACGCCGTCTCTACGGGAGCCGCCGCGCGTGCGCTTGAGATTGTCAGGGACGACAAGATCAGCCTCGTCGTGAGCGAGTTCGACCTGCCCGACCTCTCCGGGCTCGAGCTCCTCGAGGCGATGCGCCTGCGCTGGCCCAGCCTGCCCATCCTCCTTGTCACCGGCGCGGAGAAGGGCGACATGCTCGCCGAGTTGCTGAACGGCTCAGCGGACGGCCTCATCGCGAAGCCGTTTAGTCAAGCCGAGCTCAGTGCGGCGGTCGAGCTCACGCTCGAGCGCGCAGGCCGAAGGGAGCGGGAACTTCGCGAAGGGCTGCTCGCGACCACGTTGACGAGCGCGCTCGCCGACGCGATCGAGGCCCGCGAACATGGGATGCGGGGTCACTGCGAGCGTCTGGCGCTGCTGGCGATGCGGCTCAGTCTCGCCTTGGGCCTCGGCCAGGAGGAGATCGAGACAATCAGGCTCGGAGCTCTCCTGCACGACATCGGGAAGATCGGTGTTCCTGACCGGGTGCTCTCGAAGACCGACTTACTGACCGCTGAGGAGATCGAGCTCATACAGGCGCACACAGTCATCGGCGACAACATGCTCGCCCCGATCGACCTGCTTGCCGCGGTACGGCCGATCGTCAGGCACCACCACGAGCGTTGGGACGGCACGGGCTATCCCGACGGCCTCGCCGGCAAAGAGATTCCGCTCGGAGCTCGGATCATGGCCGTCGCCGACGCTGTCGAGGCGATGTCCGCCAGCCGCGTCTATCGCGAGCCGCTACCGGAGCCTGAGATCGTGCGCGAGCTCGATCGGGGTCGCGGGAGCCAGTGGGACCCGGCGGTCGTCGACCTCGTCATGAAGCTGATCGAGACGGACGCGATCAGCTTCTCGGCCGAGGGACTGCAGATCTCGCAGGTGCTTCCGCGCAGCACGGCCGCTGGATTCTTTCGCCTCCCCGCCACGTAGCCGAGGGGCTCTCAAAGGAGGAGATCGGCCTCCGGCCTTTCCATCAGCCCCGAGACTGTGCGGACGCATGTCCGCAAGGCGTGTGAACGGCTCAACGCGCGGACACGAACGCGGTCGCCACGGCTCTTCGTCTGGGCCTCTTTCACTAAGCTCTCGCGGGTTGGCCCCGCTCGAGCACAAGACGGCTGTCGTGACCGGCGCCTCGAGCGGTATCGGCGCGGCCGTTGCGCACACACTCGCGGAAGCCGGTGCCCGGGTGGCCGTCGGGGCCAGGCGGGTCGACCGCCTCGAGGACCGCGGCGGCTTCTTCGCGCTCGACCTCGACGTGACCGACAGGGAAAGCTGTGAACGTTTCGTCGAGCGCGCGGTGGCGGAGCTTGGCCGCCTCGACATCCTCGTCAACAACGCGGGGCTCAGCCTTGGACGCGATCCGTTCTGGGAAGGGAGTGACGAGGACGAGGCGACGGTCATCCAGACGAACGTGCTCGGGCTGCTGCGGATGACGCGACTCTGTCTGCCGCACATCCAGGACGGCGGCCACATCGTCAACATCGGGTCAATCGCCGGGCGGCAGGCTTACGAGAACGCCGCGGTCTACGTCGGCTCCAAGTTTGCGGTCCGCGGCTTCACCTATGCGCTGCGCGAGGACCTGCTCGGACGGCCCATTCACCTGACAACGGTCGATCCGGGGCTCGTCGAGTCCGGGTTCTCGAGGGTTCGCTTCCGCGGCGACACCGAGAAGGCCAAGCAGGTCTACGAACGAGTCGACCCGCTGCAGCCCGAGGACATCGCGGAATGCGTCCTCTTCGTGGTCACGAGACCGCCCCACGTGAACGTCGACGAGCTCGTCGTCAAAGCGCTCGCCCAGTCCAGCCCGACGAGAATCATCCGCGAGGAGCAGTAGTTGGCCATCACCATTCTCGAAGGATCGACCTTCTGCATCAGCGACCAGAACGGCGACTTCACCTTCATGACCAGCGGGCTCTATGCATACGACACCCGCTTCCTCTCGCTCCTTCTGCTGACAGTCAACGGCGAGCGGCCGCTACTGCTCTCGGCCGGGAAGGCGGAGTACTACTCGGCCGCGTATTTCCTGCGGAACCCGCTCGCCGGAGAGCTCGCCCAGGACACGATCTCGATCGGCCGGCACCGGTTCGTCGGCGAGGGCATGCAGGACCGGCTGCGCGTTCAGAACCAGAGCATGACGAAGATCGGCTTCGAGCTCGCGCTCGAGTTCGGCAGCGACTTCGCCGACATCTTCGCGGTCAAGAACCACGACTTCGCGCTCGGCGACCCGGCGAAGGCAAGACCGCTGCCCCCTCTCGCCGACGCCCGCTACGAGGAGGAGGAGAACCAGTTCATCCTCGACGACGACTCGGGGGTGGCACGAACTCAGGTCATCTTCTCGCAGCGTGGCCTCGTCGAGGCCGGCAAGGTGCGCTACTGGATCGAGCTCGAGCCGCGGGCGAGCTGGGAGCTCGGCATGGAGATCGTCCCGTCTCTCGACGGGGACGAGCTGAAGCCGCACGTTGCTCAACGGCGGTTCGGCGAAGAGCGCGAGCGGGTGGACGCCTCGCTCACAGCCTGGAACCTGAGCGTCCCCAAGCTTCGCGCCTCCTGGGACGACCTCGACCATGCCTTCCCGCGCTCGGTCGCCGACCTCGCCTCGCTGCGCCTGCGGGGCGGGGAGGGTCTCGGCAACCTGCCTGCGGCCGGGATGCCCTGGTTCATGACCTTCTTCGGGCGCGACACGCTGATCACGTGTCTCCAGACACTCCTCTTCGGCCCCGAGCTCGCCCGGAGCGCCCTCCAGGTGCTCGGCGACCTCCAAGCGACCGAGGACGACCCCACGATCGACGCCGAGCCGGGGAAGATCGTCCACGAGATCCGTCGCGGCAAGGCGGCGAGCAATTGGTTCTCCCGCTATTACGGAACGATCGACGCGACGCCCCTGTACCTGATCCTGCTCTCCGAGGTCTGGCGCTGGACGGACGACGCCGCTCTCGTGCGGCACTTCAAGGAGCCGGCCCTGCGTGCCCTGGCCTGGATCGACGAGTACGGCGATCGCGACGGCGACGGGTTCGTGGAGTACCAGAAGCGCAGCGAGACCGGTCTCGACAACCAGTCGTGGAAAGACTCCTGGGATTCGCAGCGCTTCTCTGACGGCTCACTCGCCCAGTCGCCGATCGCTCCCGTGGAGGTCCAGGGGTACGTCTACGACGCGAAGCGCCGGCTGGCAGAGCTCGCCCGCGAGGTGTGGCGCGAGCGGGACCTCGCGGAGCGGCTCGACCGCGAGGCGGAGGAGCTGCGGCAACGCTTCGACGAGGCATTCTGGTCGGAGGAGCGCGGCGGCTACTACGTGCTCGCTCTCGACGGCGAGAAGAGGCAGGTGGACTCGCTGTGCTCGAACATCGGGCACCTGCTCTGGAGCGGGATCGTCCCGCCCGATCGCGTCGACAGCGTCGTCGACCGCCTCATGGGGCCGGATCTCTGGTCCGGCTGGGGTGTGAGGACGATGTCGGCCGCCGACGCGGGATTCAATCCGCTCTCGTACCACAACGGCACCGTCTGGCCCCACGACAATTCACTGATCGCATGGGGGCTCGCCCGCTATTCGCGCTGGCCGGAAGCGCATCGGATCATTCGCCGGATGCTGAACGCGGCGGGCCACTTCGAGTACCAGCTGCCCGAGGTCTTCGCGGGGCTCCCGCGCACGGAGACCCCCTTCCCGATCTCGTACCCGACCGCGGCGCGGCCGCAGGCCTGGGCTGCAGCGGCGCCGGTTCTCCTGCTCCAGATCATGCTCGGCTTGCAGCCCGACCACCGCCAGTTCCAGCTGCGTTCGGTCCTCCCACTCGATCTCCCGGCGTGGGCGGGGACGCTCAGGCTGACCGGAATTCGCGCCTTCGATCGGGTCTGGGACGTGCGGATCGAGGAGTCGAGGGCCCGGGTGGAAGAGCGTGAGTGAGGGTGGTGACAAGCTGAAGATTGCCGTCCTGTCGCCGGCGTGGTTCGCGGTCCCGCCGACGGGCTATGGGGGAATCGAGCTCGTCGTCTCGCTGCTCGCTGACGGGCTCGCCGAGGCCGGCCACGAGGTCACGCTCTTCGCGTCAGGCGACTCGCTGACGAAGGCCAAGCTCTCGTACGTCTTCGAGCGGGCGCCGAGCGAGCTCATCGGCCGCTCCTTGCCCGACCTCATGCACGCGCTCAATTGCTATTCGCGCGCGGACGAGTTCGACGTCATCAACGACCACAGCGGGATGACCGGTGCGGCCCTCGGCGGTCTCGTCGAGACCCCCGTCGTGCACACCGTGCACGGGCCACTCGACACGCAAGAGGCGCAGCGGGCCTACCGCGGGATCGCCGAGGTGGCGCCCAGCGTGGGCCTGATCTCGATCTCGGAGAACCAGCGGCGGCCGATGCCCGACCTGCCCTGGGTGGCGACGATTCCGAACGCGATCGATCTCTCGCTCTACCCGTGCAAGCCGCATCGCGGGGACTACCTCCTCTTTCTCGGCCGTTTCAGCCCGGACAAGGGGGCGCACCGGGCGATCGCCGTCGCCATGGAGCTGGGGCTGCCGTTGAAGATGGCCGGCAAGAACCGCGAGCAGAAGGAGCGCCAGTACTTCGCCGAGTTCGTCGAGCCACACCTGGGCCATGGCGGGATCGAGTTCCTCGGGGAGGTGAGTCACGGTCACAAGGTCGAGCTGCTCCAGGACGCACGTGCAACGCTGTTTCCGATCGAGTGGGAGGAGCCGTTCGGGCTCGTCATGATCGAGTCGATGGCCTGCGGGACGCCGGTCATCGCCACGCGGCACGGAGCGGTGCCGGAAGTGATCGAGGACGGGCGCTCGGGGCTGATCGTCGACACCTACCGCCAGATGCCCGAGGCGCTCGAGCAGGCCGACGAGCTCGATCCGCTCGAGTGCCGGCGTTATGTCGAGGAGCGCTTCGCCCCGGAGCGCATGGTCGGCGACTACGAAGCCGCCTATCGCGCGGCGATCGGAGTCTAAGCAGCCAGCTGTTTGTCCCAGTAGCGCTTGAGGCCCAGATAGGACTGCCAGAACGGCGCGGCTCGCTCGTAGTACGGCGCCTCGCCTTCCTCCTCCTCGAGATCCGCGCGCGCGGCCTCGATGAAGTCCTCCTCGCTCATTCCCTGCCGCACGCGTTGCGCCCAGATCCGGAGCCGCCGACGTAGCCGCCGCAGATGGTCACGAGGCTGCTCGACGACCCCGAAGTGGATGAGCGCGAGCCGCTGGGGAGCACGCAGCTCGATCTCGTCCATCGTCCGCTCCCAGGCCTCGAGGTCGACCTCCGGTGGGGGGGCGACCGGAAGGATGTGGCGATCGGGAACGATCCGGACGCCGGCCGCGTCCCCGGCGTAGAGCGTCCCTCCGTCGTCCAGGTAACAAACGTGGTGCGCAGCGTGGCCCGGCGAAGGAAAGCAGGCTAGGCCGAGCACGCTGTCGCCCACCGCGTGGACGTTCTGCTCCGGAACGGGCGCGAGCTCGCCCCAGAGCCTGTCGAACTCGTCCCCGTAGAGGCGCCGCGCGCTGCGCTCGAGCCGGCTCGGATCGACGAGGTGGGTCGCGCCGATCTCGGAGACGTGCACCTGCAGGCCCGGGTGCTCGCGGACGAGCGAGCCCGCCGCGCCCGCATGGTCGAGATGGATGTGCGAGAGCAATAGGTGGCGGACATCGGTCAGCGCCACCCCGCGCTCCGAGAGCCGTTGCTTGAGCGTCGGGATGGAGGTCGAGGGCCCACAGTCGTTGAGCGCGAGCCCGTCCTCGGTCTCGAGCAGATAGACGCCGATCACCCGCTCGACGCCCTGATGGTGAAGGTCCATAGGATCCGGCGCAGCCACGCGCCGGATCCTATGTCTAGGCGAAGTTCAGGCTGCGGTCCCGGGGCGTCCGCGCCGGCGCATGACGATCACGCTCCCAAGTGCGATCAGCAGTGCGGCGCCTCCGGCCAGCGTGCCGAGCCGTCCTGTGGTGAAGAACGACGACGAGTTGCTGGATGCGGTCGCCTTCGCAGGCAGTCCAGCCGACACGAGCGTCTCCTTCAGGAGCGGCGATTGGTACCAGCCGCCCCTGGTCGTGAAGTCGAAGATCTCCTGGCCGGGCGCCATGTAGGTCACGGCGGAAGGCTTCGCGTAGGGATAGAGGTCTTGCTTGATCGCGAAGCTCTCGCCTTCGGGACCGGGCACGGTGTAGTCGATCCTGAACTTCGGGCCGAGATTCCCGTCTGGACGGGCCGGCAGCATCGGATTCGGCTCCTGGCTGAAGGCGGCCGGGAAGAATCCTGCTTCCTCAGCGAAGGTCATGAGCGGCGACCCTTCCTGCTCAGGCCCCGTGATCGTGATCGCCTTACCGAGACCAGGCCCGTCGATCTGAGCCTTGGAGGGGCCCTTGGCAAGCGCCGTCGCCGGCAACGCGAGGGCCGCTACTGCGAGAACCACGAGGATGGGCTTCATGAGAAAGCTCCTTTCGAGTCGGCGTCTGCCGCCTCTACACCGGAGCGCCGTCCGTGGTTCCGTTAGATCAGGCGGCGGCGGTCGAGCGCACGAGCGCCGATTCGAGGTCGGCGACCAGGTCGTCTACGGCCTCGATCCCCACGGAAATGCGGACGAGATTCTGGGGCGCTGCGAAGGGCGCCTCTGCCGTGGAGGAGTGGGTCATCCGATACGGGTGCTCGATCAGGCTCTTGACGCCGCCCAGGCTCTCGGCGAGCTGGAACAGCTGCGTTCGCTCGACGATCTCGACTGCCGCCTCCTCGGACTCGGCGAGGAAGGAGATCATGCCGCCGAAGTCCTTCATCTGTCGCCTGGCGATCTCGTGCCCAGGATGGGTCGGTAGCCCGGGGTAGAGCACTTTCTCGATGTGCTCGTGGGAAGCGAGGTACTCCGCGATCGTGCGTGCGTTCGCCGAATGGCGCTCCATCCGCAGGGCCAACGTCTTCAGCCCGCGCAGCACCAGCCACGCGTCGAACGGCCCGGGCACCCCGCCCAGCGACTTCTGCAGGAAGTAGAGGCGGTCCGCGATCGTCGGATCGCCCGTCGCCGCGAAGCCCCCGATTACGTCGGAGTGGCCGCCCAGGTACTTCGTGGTCGAATGGACGACGATGTCGGCGCCGAGCTCGAGTGGACGCTGGAGGTAGGGAGTCGCAAACGTGTTGTCGACGACGACGAGCGCGCCGACCTCGTGCGCAGCTTCGGCGGCGGCCTTGATGTCGATGATGTTCAGGAGCGGGTTCGTCGGCGACTCGAGCCAGATGAGTCGCGTGCGCTCATCGAGGTGGGCCGCGAGGTTCGTACTGATCTCGTCGGCCGGGACGTAGTCGATCTGGTACCCCTTCGGCTGGTAGACCTGCGAGAAGAGCCTGTAGGCACCGCCGTAGACGTCGTTCACCGACACGACGCGATCGTTTGGATTGATGAGGTGCATGATCGTCGTCGTCGTCGCCATCCCCGAGGCAAAGGCGATGCCGTGCTCGGCGTTCTCGAGCGATGCGAGACAGGTCTCCAGCGCCGTCCGTGTGGGATTGGCCGCACGCGAGTAGTCGTAGCCCTTGTTCTTCCCGACCCCCTCCTGCGCATAGGTGGACGTCTGGTAGATCGGGACTACGGACGCACCAGTGGTCGGATCCGGCTTCTGCCCCTCGTGGATCGCGCGGGTCTCGAAATCCATGGCTGGATATTAGTCGCCGAGGCTGTCACGCCAGACGGGCGGCACCCGACGCGAATACGAGATCTCCTTGGCGCCGAGCCAGCTCGCAAGGCGGCGGACCGCTCGTGCGATCCCGACGCCCGCGCCCTTCGGCGCGCCCGGCTCCGCGAAGACACCGTGCACCCGCAGCACCCGGGTCTTGCGGTCGTAGGCCGGCTCGATGCGCCCGATCAGCCGGTCGCCGCGCAGGATCGGAAGGACGTAGTACCCGTATTCGCGCTTTGCCTTTGGGACGTACATCTCGAGCCTATAGCGGAAGCCCCAGAGCGCCTCGGCCCGGTCGCGGTCGTGGACGAGCCGGTCGAAGGGCGAGAGGAAGGTGACCCGCTTGCCGACAGGCCCGTCGGCCGCCTCCGGATGAGCCAGCCAGAGCCCCTTCTCGAATCTGACTCCGAGCGCGCGAAACCGCTTCTCCGCGAGCAGACGCTCGGACTCTCGGATCGGCACGCGTTCGGTGTCGGGGTACCAGCGCTCGCCCAGGTCCCAGACTCGCTGGCCGTTCTGGCGACCGACGACGGCGACCTCTCCGCGCCAATGCAGGCAGTCGAGCATCTGGGTCACGTTCCGGGTTCCCCACCAGACCTCGGACCAGCGGTCCTCGTCGCCGCGCGATAGATCCTCGAGCTCGCGGGAGAGCAGTGGGCCGCTGCGCTCGAGCTCACGAAGGACGTAGCGCTTGAAGCGTGCGTTCTCCTTCAGGAACTCGCTGACTCGGCGCTCCCACTTGTACTTCGTCCCGCGACGGTAACGGTGCATGCGCGCACGGATGAGCGGCAGGTGCTCGATCGGCCAGATGAACGCGTTCCACTCGATGAGCTTCCGCTCCTCCCAGAGGAGGCGATCGAGCTCGGAGCGGTCGAACGGGCCGAGGCGGCTCCAGAGGACGAGCTGCTGGGGCGGGGCGACTGTGGAGATCGGGTCGATCTGCAGGAAGCCGAGCCGCCGCACGGTCGAGAGCACGTCGGTCGCCGACCCGTCCAGCATTTGCGCGCGCACTGCGATGCGCCGTGCTTCTGCGGCTGAGACTTCCACTAATCGCGCCGGTGGGCCAGGAACTCGAGGAGGTCCGTGCGGGTGAGGACGCCGATCGGCTTGCCTTCGCGGGCGACGACGACCGCGTTCGTGCGCGGCGCGGTCAGGGTCGAGAAGACTTCGTCCAACGGTTCGCCGGCGTCGATCGCGGCCAGCGGCGGCTGCATCGCAGCCGCAACGTCCTCGTGCAGCGCGTCGGGATTCTTGAAGACCCGGTCGAGCAGGTCCCGGTCCTGGAGCGAGCCGATCACGTCGGCGAGCGATCCCAGGTCGCCGTCGCGCACGACGGGGAGCTGCGAGATCGAGAACTGCTGCATGAGGTCGATCGCCTCACCGACCTTCTGGTTCGACGCGATCGTGATCAGGTCGGGGATGTCGGGCTCCTCCGTCTTCTTCGCGCTCAGCACCTGCTCGACGGTGGGTTGAGGCAGCTCGCGCTCGAGGAAGCCGAGCTCGAGCATGTAGTTGTCGTCGTAGAACTTCGAGAGGTACGGGCGGCCGCTGTCGGGGATGAGCGTGACCACCGTCTTGCCGGCGCCGAGCTGCTTTGCGATCTCGATCGCCGCGTGGACGGCGGTCCCGCCGGAGCCGCCGATCAGCAGCCCTTCTTCGCGCGCCATGCGCCTGGCGGTGACGAAGGAGTCCTTGTCGGAGACCGTCACCCATTGGTCGACGATCGAGCGATCGAAGGTCTGCGGCCAGAAGTCCTCGCCGATCCCCTCGACGAGGTAGGGATGCATGCTCTCCTCGCCGGAGGTGTAGATCGAGCCCTCAGGATCGGCCCCGACGATGAGGACCTCGGGTTTCTGCTCCTTCAAGTAGCGCCCGGCGCCGGAGATCGTCCCACCGGTGCCGACCGCAATCACGAGCGCGTCGATCTCGCCGCCCGTCTGCTCCCAGATCTCGGGCCCGGTCGTCTCGTAGTGCGCCTCCGGGTTGCCCTCGTTCGTGTACTGGTCGGGCTTGTACGCGCCTGGAATCTCCTCGGCGAGCCGATCGGAGACGGAGTAGTAGCTCTCGGGCGACTCGGGCGCGACGGCGTACGGGCAGATCACGACCTCGGCCCCGTACGCGCGCAACAGTGAGATCTTCTCCTGGCTCATCTTGTCGGGCATGACGAAGATGCAGCGGTAGCCCTTGAGCGCAGCGGCGATCGCGAGCCCGACGCCGGTGTTGCCCGAGGTCGGTTCGACGATGGTGCCGCCCGGCTTCAGCTTCCCCTCGCGCTCGGCGGCCTCGATCAGCTTGATCCCGATCCGATCCTTGACTGAGCCCCCGGGGCTGATGTACTCGAGCTTGGCGACGACGGTTCCCGCGCCCTCCGGAACGATGCGCTGGAGCCGTGCGAGCGGCGTCCCGCCGACGAGATCGAGAACGGTCGGGTACGCGCGCGCCATTGTTCAAAAGCGTACTTCACTAAAGAATTGGTGCGCCTCCAAGGATCGTTGGTGAGATGAGACTCAGCCGAGGAGCGTCGGTCGCCGAGCTCGAGCGCGTCTACCGGGCGGACTTCTTGCGCTTCGTGCGGGTTGCGACCGCCGTGGCTGGCGACGAGGAGTCGGGCGCGGACGCGGTACACGACGCCTTCGTCCGGGCCGTGCGGAAGCGGCGCTCGTTTCGTGGCGAGGGCCCGCTCGAAGCCTGGCTCTGGCGGATGGTCGTCAACGCAGCCAAGAAGCGAGCCGGTCGGCCAGTCGAGCTCGAAGCGGAGGACAGTCCGTCCTTGCATGAGAACGGCTTCGGCGATCCCATCCGCTCGCTCATCGCCTCGTTGCCGGAGCGGCAGCGTCTCGCGCTCTTCCTCCGTTACTACGCCGACCTCGACTACCAGTCGATCGCCTCGACGCTCGGCGTCGCTCCCGGCACGGTCGGCGCAACCCTCAATGCCGCGCACGCAGCGCTTCGCAACTCACTAAAGGAGGCCCACCGATGAAGGACGTCCAGGAAACGCTCGACACGCTCTTCCCGGAGCCGGCGCGGATGTCGGATTGGGACGCCGTGCTCCGGGACGCGCGGCCCCGGAGGCGCTCGCCGGTACTCCAGCTTGCAATTGCGACCGGGGTTGCCGCCCTTGCTGCGCTCTTCCTGGTCGCGCCTTGGAAGGGCGCCGAGCGAGTGGGCATTCTGGATCGGGCGCTGGCCGCGGTCGGAGACGAGCCGGTGTTGCACGTCGTCTTTCGCGGCGATTGGGGCGGCATGCTCGTCGACTTGAAGACGGGCGACCGCAAACCGCTCTACGGCGAGCGAGAGGTGTGGTTCGACCCGGACCGTGGGCTCGTGCACCACGTCTCGCGCTTCGGCGGCGGCGTCGAGCACGAAGAGGTGTACAAGCGCAACAAGAAGGACCGTGAGCTGACGGTGCTTTGGCAGGACTACCGCCAAGCGCTTGAACAAGGCACGGCCCGCGTTGTGGGTGAGGACGTCGTCGACGGAGTCCCCGTCTATTGGATCATCGTGCGGAGCCTGGTGCGCCCCGACGTGGCCGACGACAAGGACCATGAGCTCGCTCAGCAGGTTGCGGTCTCACGAGAGACCTTCAAGCCGGTTGCGATGAAATACACACGGGATCGACAGCCGACGCGCGAGATCGAGCGCATCCTGCTCTTCGAGACCGTCCCGCTCGACGAAGCGGATTTCAAGAGCGAGTCGGGTGCCTCGGTCAGCGGTCGGCCGATGAGGTCCTGCAGTACTCCGACGAAGCTCGGAAACGCAAGTGAGATTCTCGGGCGAGCACCGCTCTGGCTCGGGCCGGAGTATGAAGGCCTCCCGTTGGCCCAAACTCGGAAGGACAGTCTCGCGATCGGCCAGTCTCGGGACGGCAGTGGCTACAAGGGCGGGAGGCCCGACTACGGACGGGAACATACGGGTGTGGTCTTCTTCTACGGAACGCTTGGGGACGATCCGAGCACGTCTGGGAGTTACACCATGCCTCTCTTGACGGAGCGGTACGTCGAGATCGCGCAGACGACCGACCGTGAGCTGCTGACGCCTGGCGCACCCATGAAGTACGTGCCGCCCAAGGGCTCGATTGTCGTGGGGCCGGGTGTATCGGGCTACTTCGTCCGTGACGGCATTTACATCACGATCCGGGGAGCAGACGACAAGCTCATCCTCGACGCGGCCCGGGCGCTTCGTCCGATGCCTAGTGCCGGAAGTGGCGCCGGTGGGTGAAGACCATCGTCGCCCCAGCCGACTCGACCGCGGCGATCACGTCCTGGTCGCGCTTCGAGCCGCCCGGCTGGATGATCGCCTCGACGCCCGCCTCGAGAGCGACCCGCGGCCCGTCGGGAAACGGGAAGAACGCGTCTGAGGCAAGCGCGGCCCCGGAGAGATCGTGGCCGTGCTCGCGGGCTTTCTCGACCGCGATCTTGACCGCGTCCACCCGGCTCATCTGGCCGGCGCCGATCCCCACCGTCTGCAGGTCCTTCGCGAGCACGATCGCATTCGAGGTGACGTGCTTGCAGACGCGCCACGCGAAGAGGAGATCGCCCCAGTCGGCCTCGGAGGGCTCACCGCAGACGACCTTCATCCCCTCGCGATCCTCGACGCCCCAGTCGCGGTCCTGGATGAGCATGCCCCCGAGCACGCGCTGGAAGTCCCGCTCGCCCGGGTCGAAGCGACGCCGCTCGTGGTCGACCAGGATCCGGGTGTTCGGCTTCTGCTGCAACGCCTCGAGCCCCCGCTCGTCGTACTCCGGAGCGAGCAGCACCTCGACGAACTGCTCGGAGATCTCGGCGCCCAGCTCAGCCCCGACCGGGCGGTTGAGGACGACGACTCCGCCGTACGCGGAGAGCGGGTCGCAGGCCAGCGCCTTCTCGTAGGCCTCCTCGACCGAGCCCGCCACCGCGACCCCGCACGGGTTTGCGTGCTTGACGATCACGCAACCTGGGACGGTCAGCTCGAGCATCAGCATCCGAGCGGCGGAGAGGTCGCTCAGGTTGTTGTACGAGAGCTCCCGGCCGTGCAGCTGGCCGACCCGGGAGAGAAGGTGTCGCCGCGCGCCCGCCTCGGCGTAGTAGGAGGCCCGCTGGTGGGGGTTCTCCCCGTAGACGAGGTCGGTCACCTTCTCGAAGCTCGGGATCAGCAGCTCCGGAAAGGCCTCGCGGTCGGCGAACCAGCGGGCGATGGCGGCTTCATAGGCGGCGGTGACGGAAAACGCCTCGGCCGCAAGCGTCCGCCTCGTGTCGAGTGAGAGCTCGCCCGACTCACGAAGCTCGGTGAGGATCGAGCCATAGCGCTCGGGACGGCAGACCGGCCCGACGTGCGCGAAGTTCTTCGCCGCCGCGCGCAGCATCGAGGGGCCGCCGATGTCGATCATCTCGACCGCGTCCTCTTCCTTGACCCCGTGCCGCGAGACGACCTGCGTGAAGGGGTAGAGGTTGACGCAGACGAGGTCGAATGGCCGGATCTGGTGCTCGTCGAGCGCTGCAAGGTCGTCGGGATGGTCGCGCCTGGCGAGGATCGCGGCGTGGATGCGCGGGTGGAGGGTCTTCACGCGCCCGCCGAGCAGCTCCGGGACCTCGGTCAAGTCCTCGACGCGTGTCGATTCGATCCCATGCTCTTCGAGATGGTCGGCCGTTCCGCCGCTGGCGACGAGCTCGACGCCGAGCTCGACCAGGCCGCCTGCGAACTCGACGAGCCCGGTTTTGTCGAAGGTCGAGAGGAGAGCTCGCTCGATCACGAGATCAGCTCGCGGATCGCCTTCGGCAGCAGGCGGTGCTCGACGGCTTGCACGCGTTCCCGCAACGTCTCGACAGTGTCTTCCTTCCGTACCGGGACGCGCTCGGCGGCGATGACCGGCCCCGCGTCAACGCCCTCGTCGACGAAATGCACCGTGGCCGCGGTCTCGGGCACGCCGGCCGCGAGCACGTCTTCGATCGGGTGCGCTCCTGGAAAGTCGGGGAGCGGCGCCGAATGCGTGTTCACGATGCGGCCCGGGAAGCGCTCGAGGAAGTTGGGGCGCAGGAGGTGCATGAAACCGGCACAGACGACGAGGTCGACGTCGTGCTCCTCGAGCCAGTCGGCCATAGCTGCATCGCGCTGCTCGCGAGTGGGGTACTCGTCGAGCTCGAAGACGGCCGTCGGGATTCCCGCGGCTTCGGCTCTCTCGAGCGCGCGCACGCCGGGCTTGTTCGACGCTACGGCCGACACCGGCAGCCCGTCATCGATGAGAGCTTGGAGGTTGGTTCCGATACCACTGACGAGGACGCCGATCATGCGATCCTCCCGATCACCTGTTCGGCTCCTGCGTCGCCTTCGGGGACGACGGCGCATATACCGATCCCGACGTTGAAGACCCGCCGCTGCTCCTCCTCGGTCACGCCTTGCTCCGTCAACCAGGCGTAGACCGGAGGTCGCTCCCAAGCGTCCCAATCGATCTCGGCGCGCCGACCCGTGGGGAGCACGCGCGCGAGGTTGCCCAGGATGCCGCCGCCCGTGACATGGGCCAGGGCCTTCACGTCTGCGCGCTCGCGGAGCGCCCGCACCTCCTCGACGTAGAGGCGGTGCGGCGACAGCAGGAGATCGGCGTCGAACTCTCCGTCGCCGATGAGCTTGCGGACGAGCGAGAACCCGTTCGTGTGCAAGCCGGCGGACGGGAAGCCGAGCACGACGTCGCCGGCCTCGACTCGGGAGCCGTCGATCACGCGTTCGCGCTCCACCAGGCCGACGCAAGTGCCCGCGAAATCGAGCTCGTGCTCGCGGTAGACCCCGGGCATCTCGGCGGTCTCGCCGCCGAGGAGCGCGCAGCCGGCAGCCCGGCAGGTCTCTGCCGCGCCCTCGACGAGCTCGGCGACCTGCTCGAGCTCGACCTGATGCCCGACGACGTAATCGAGGAAGAAGAGCGGCTCGGCGCCGGTCGTGATCACGTCGTTGATGCAGTGGGCCGTCAGATCGCCGCCGATCGAGCGCAGGCGCCCTGCCTTGCGCGCCAGGACGAGCTTCGTGCCCGCACTGTCCATCGAGGCGGCCAGCAGGCGCTGCTCGTCGAGGGGGTAGAGGCCGGCGAAGGTCCCGAAGCCCGTCGTGCCGGTCGATTCCACAGCCGCGCGCAGCCGTTCGACGATCGAACCGGCGAGCGCGAGCGAGACCCCTGCAGCCTCGTACGTCTTTCCCTCCACCTCGTTCTCGAGTCTATGTCTCCGGGGCACCGCTTGCAGTGCCGCCTCCAGGACGTGCGGGCTCTGCCCGCGCGTCCGTCTGAAATGACCGCTCGACCCAACGCGGACACCAACCGAGCCGCGTGGAGCGGCCTACACTCGATCACGTGCTGCTGGCCCATTCCGCGGGAACGACGTGGTCCTTCGAGCCCCTGCAGCTCGTGCCGCTCGCGCTCGGGGTTGTGCTCTACGCGAAGCGGGCGCGGACGCTCGCTCGGCGCGGCACGCCCGTGGCCAAGTGGCGCTCCCTCCTCTTCGCACTCGGCGTGGCGCTCGTCGTCACCGCGCTCGTCTCGCCGGTCGCGACCCTCGGCGAGCAGGAGTCCTTCGCGTTCCACATGGTGCAGCACCTCCTGCTCGGCGATCTCGCGCCGCTCTGCATCGTCGCCGGGCTGACCGGACCGCTATTGCGCCCGATCCTGTCCGTACGAGCAGTCCGAGCGCTGCGGGCCCTCGCGCACCCACTCGTCGCGCTTCCGCTCTGGACGGTGAATCTCTTCCTCTGGCACATTCCCTACTTCTGGGAAGCCGCACTCCGTCATCAGGCGGTGCATGCGCTCGAGCACGCCTGCTTCTTCACTGCCGGCGCCGTCATGTGGGTAGCCGTGGTCGAGGTTCTGCCGGGCCCTGAGTGGTTCGGCACCGGGGCGAAGATGGGTTACATCCTCGCGGTTCGACTCGTTTCGACTGTGCTCGGCAACGTCCTGATCTGGGCAGGGACCCCGTTTTACGACCTCTACGAGCAGGCGCACCGCCCGTGGGGCCTCTCTGCGGAGGCCGACCAGGGCATCGCGGGCGGGCTGATGCTGATCGAAGGCTCGCTCGTCACGATCGGCGCGCTCGCGTGGCTGTTCCTGCGGCTGGCGCAGGAGGGCGAGCTCCGCCAGCAGCTCATCGAGCGCGGGCTCGATCCGCGGGCCGTGCGGCGCGCCGTCCGCTACGGGCGTGGGCAGGAGCTGTCGGGCTCTCCCTGAGTCCTTCTAGTCTCCCCGCGACCTGAAACGCGAGATAGTTCTCGGACACGCGGCCTGAAAGGAGTAACGCATGGCGACACCGCCCGAGCAATCGTCCCGCCCGAGTTACGGCTATAGCCCTGGGACGACACTCGACTTCGCAAGGCTGCCGATCCCCGGCAACGCCGAGTTCGTTCTCTACCTCATCGTGATGGCGGTCATCTCGATCGTCGTGCTCGTCGACGACCACTACAACATTCCGCAGTGGCTCGACTTCACGAAGTGGGTTACAGCCGCGTATCTGATCTCGCGCGGCATCGCGAAGGCGAGCCGGGTTCTCGAGCAGTAGGGCGCGTCAGGCTTCCCTGGCGGGCCGGTCGGCCCGTCAGGGCGCCGCCCTCAGGCCGCCGGCGGAGCTGAAAGGTTGTTTACGCCTTACTGGGCTCGAAGCGGAACTTCGCGAGCTTCTTGTCGTCCGGGATCCTCGTCGGGTACTCGCGGGTGAAACAGGCGCGGCAGAACTCGCTCTCGGGCCTCGTCGTCGCGGCCTGGGCTCCTTCGAGTGAGAGGTAGCCGAGCGTCGTGGCGCCGATCTGCTCCCGCACCTTCTCGACCGTGCGCGAGGAGGCGACGAGCTGATCCTCGTCCGCAAAGTCGATTCCGTAGAAGCACGGCGAGACGATCGGAGGCGAGGAGATGCGCACATGTACCTCCTGCGAACCGGCATCGAAGAGGAGGGCGACGATCTTGCGCATCGTGTTGCCTCGGACGATCGAGTCGTCGACGAGGACGACCCGCTTGCCCGCGACTTCCGAGAGCGGGTTGAACTTGAGGCGGATGCCCTGCTCGCGGAGGCCCTGGTCGGGCTGGATGAACGTGCGGCCGACGTAGCGGTTCTTGATCAGGCCTTCGGAGAACGGGATGCCGCTCGCGCGCGCGAAGCCGATCGCGGCCGGCGTACCGGAGTCGGGAGCGGGCATCACGAGGTCGGCCTCGGCCGGAGCCTCCTCGGCCAGGCGCTCGCCCATGCGGACGCGCGCGGAGTGCACCTCGATCCCGGCGAGCGTCGTGTCCGGCCGGGCCAGGTAGATGAATTCGAACAGGCACAGGCTGCCCGCGCCGGCCTGAGGGACTGCCTGTACCGACTCGACGCTGTCCTCGCCGATCAGCACGAGTTCGCCTGGGGCGACCTCGCGCTCGTGGTCGGCCCCGACGAGATCGAGCGCGCACGTCTCGGAAGCGAGCACGGGGTCCCCGTCGATCCGCCCGAGAGCGAGCGGGCGGAAGCCGTGCGGGTCGCGGAACCCGATCAACATGCCTTCGGAGAGCGCGACGACGGTGAAAGCCCCTTCGAGACGCCGCATCGCGCCCGCGATCGCCTCCTCGAGTGGGGCCGGGTCGTTCGCGATCAGCGCGGCGATGATCTCGGTGTCGGAGGTCGTGGTGAGCCGGACCCCGTCGGCCGCGAGCTCGTCGCGAAGCTGCTCGACGTTCGTCAGGTTGCCGTTGTGTCCGAGGGAGATGGTGCGGGCCCGTCCATGCTGGACGATCGGCTGAGCGTTCGTCCAGTGCGTCGAGCCGGTTGTCGAATAGCGCGTGTGGCCGATCGCGACCTCGCCCTGGAGGCCACTCAGGTTCTGCTCGTTGAACACCTGGGCGACGAGCCCCATGTCGCGAAGGACGGTGAGCGCCCCACGGTCCGAGACAGCGATACCCGCGGACTCCTGCCCACGGTGCTGAAGTGCGAAGAGCCCGAAGTACGTGACGCGGGCGACGTCACGCTCTGGTGCACGAATGCCGAAGACACCACACATCTAGTCGGTCAGCTCCCAGGCCTGCCGCAGTCGATCGATGGGGACTCCGAGCACAGTAGCGCCACCGACGGTGCCGATGCGTGGGAAGTCGAGCTCTTCGCTCGAGGCAAGGATGGCCTGCCCGCCGCCCTCGCCGAAGAGCGCGAGCGCGTCGCCCGGCAGATTGACCTCGGCTCCGATCTCGCTCGCGATCGCGGCCTCGGCGAGCGCCACGGCCAGACCTCCCTCGGCGGCGTCATGGATGACAGAGCAGCTCGGCGCGATCTCGTGGAGAGTGCGGATGAGCGCCGCTTCGGCGGCGAGGTCTAGGGGCGCCGGCCGCCCAGAGAGCTCGCCAAAGAGCGCTTGATACTCAGAGCCGTCGAGCGAGAGCTCCGGCCGGCCGGCGAGGAAGATCGCGTCCCCTTCGCGCCAGCTCGACGGAATCGCCCGCACGTCTGGCACGAGGCCGACGCAGCCGACCACGGGCGTCGGATGGATCGCGCGCCCGTCCGTCTCGTTGTAGAGCGACACATTGCCTGAGACGACGGGAAGCCCGAGCGCTTCACAGGCGGCGGCCATCCCTTCGATCGCCTCGGCGAGCTCCCAGGCGATCTCGGGCTTCTCGGGATTGCCGAAGTTCAGGCAGTCGGTGACCGCGAGTGGGTCGCCCCCGGCACACGCGACGTTGCGCGCGGCTTCGAGCACGGCGAGCGCGCCGCCGGTGTGCGGGTCGAGGCGACCGATGCGGCCCGAGCCGTCAAGGCTGATCGCGAGGCCGCGGTGGGAAGGACGGAGCCTGAGGACGGCGGCGTCGAGGCCGGGGCGGCGGATGGTTCGCGATCCGACGAGATGGTCGTACCGACGGTAGATCCACTGGCGGCTGCGGATGTTCGGCGAGGCGAGCAGGTCGAGGAGCGCAGTCTGGGCGGGCGGGCCGGTTGGCGCCGGAGCGGACTCGGCTGGGGCGCGCGGCCGCCGCGCCACCTCGTACCGGGGAGCCTCGTCGGTGAGGTGGGCGGCCGGGATCGCGCCGACGAGGTCGCCGTCGAAGTACGCGTGCAGCTCGCCCGTGTCGGTGACCTCGCCGATTGCCGCGTGGTCGAGCTCCCAGCGGTTGCAGACCTCCTCGACTGCAGCGAGCTGCTCGGGGCGGACGACGGCGACCATCCGCTCCTGGCTCTCGGAGATCATGATCTCCCACGGCTCCATCTCCGCTTCGCGCAGGGGAACCTGGTCGAGCTGGACGTCGATTCCGCCGTCGCCGCGGGCCATCTCGGCGAGCGAGGATGCAAGCCCGGCGGCACCGCAATCCTGCAGCGACTCGACGAGGCTTCGCTCGACGAGCTCGAGGCTCGACTCGATCAGCTTCTTGCCGGTGAACGGGTCGCCAATCTGGACGGAGGGGCGCTTGTCGACATCCTCCTCTCCGAGCTCCTGGCTCGCGAGCACGCTGGCGCCGCCGATGCCGTCTCGCCCCGTCGTCGCGCCGTAGAGAAAGACGACATTGCCGGTTCCGCGCGCCTGTGCCTTCAGGACGCGTTCGGTGGGAAGGAGTCCGACACACATTGCGTTCACGAGGCAGTTGCCGGCGTAGGCCGGGTCGAAGCCCGTGTCGCCGCCGACCGTTGGCACTCCCACGGAGTTCCCGTACTGGGCAATGCCGGCGACGGCCCGCTCGAATGAATGGTCGGGCTCGCCGAAGCGGAGGCCGTCGAGGAGCCCGACGGGCCGCGCGCCCATGGCGATGATGTCGCGGAGGATGCCTCCGATCCCGGTCGCAGCGCCCTGGTAGGGCTCGACCGCGGACGGATGATTGTGGCTCTCGACCTTGAACGCGACCGCCTCGCCTTCGCCGAGGTCGACGACCCCGGCGTTTTCGCCCGGCCCCTGAAGGACGCGCGGCGAGTCGGTCGGGAACCGGCGCAGGAGGCGGGCGGAGTGCTTGTACGCGCAGTGTTCCGACCAGAGCAGCGAGAAGACGGCGAGCTCGAAGTGGTTCGGCTCGCGCTCGAGCAGCTCGCAGATTCGGTCGAGCTCCCCGTCGGTCAGCCCGAGGGCGCGATGGAGCGGCTGTTCTGCGACCGGCGTCAGGTGCTTCAGTCTAGTCGCGGGATTGGATGGGGCGGCTCGCGCGGAAAACCCCATCTCTTTAGAAGGTGCACCCAGCCTCCTCCCCGGCGCGATCGTAACGAGGAAATTCGCGCTCGTGATTCGCGGCTTCGCGCCGACTCTGTGACTCCGAATCCGGTAGGTAGCCTGCCTGGATGCGAGGCTACGTCGCATTGCTGCTCGTGCTGGCGGCGATCTGGGGTGCCTCGTTCATGTTCATCAAGATCGCCGTCGACGAGCTCGCGCCGACGACGACGATGTTCCTCAGGCTCGCGTTCTCCGCGATCCCGCTGCTTGCGCTCGTCGTCTACAAGCTAGGCCTGAAGCCCGCCGTGGCGGAGCTGCGCGCGATCACACGCGCCGCGATCATCCTCGGAGTCGTCAACACGGCGCTGCCGTTCACGCTCATCGCCTGGGGCGAGACGAAGATCGACTCCGGCGTCGCGGCGATCGGAAACGCGTCGCTGCCGATCTTCGTCGCCCTCCTAGCGTTCCGTTTCCGCAAGAGCGAGCGCGCGACCGGCTCACGGCTCTTCGGTGTGCTGCTTGGTCTCGCGGGAGTGGCGGTCCTGGCCGGTGTCGACCCGAAGGGGGGCTGGGCAGGAGTAGCCGGCACGCTCGCGGTCGTCGCCGCCTCGTTCTCGTACGCGGTCGGGACGCTCTACACGCAGGGCATCCTCGACGAAGTCCGCAACGATATCCTCGCGGCCGCATCGATCAGCTGGGGTGCGATCCTGCTCGGCCCGCTCGGGGCGATCCAGGCGCCCTCGCACCTGCCGACCTGGGGCGCGATCGCCGCCGTGCTCGCGCTTGCCCTGCTGGGAACCGTCGCGGGCCAGCTCATCTACTTCCGCATGATCTACGCCTACGGCTCCGCCCGTGCCAGCCTCGTCGTCTATCTCCTGCCGGTGACGGCGCTCTTCTACGGAGCCTTGCTGCTTGGCGAGACGATCACCGTCTCGGCGAT